>Ga0065711_1027816_pt1 | contig 45760 bp, 21 predicted proteins | sample Hoacrofraction12_FD_59098 | JGI IMG/M metagenome (GOLD analysis project Ga0065711, IMG submission 59098) | Hoatzin crop microbial communities from Cojedes, Venezuela - Epithelial fraction 12 v2 (version 2) | ecosystem: Host-associated > Birds > Digestive system > Esophagus > Crop | place... | reverse complement strand
TGAGGCCTCACTAGGGCAGTGTAGAGGGGGAGGAGAACCTCCCTCGTCCTGCTGGCCACACTCCTCCTAATGCACCCCAGAATGCCATTGGCCTTCTTGGCAGCCAGGGCACACTGCTGGCTCATGGTCAACCTGTCGTCCACCAGCACTCCCAGATCCCTTTCCGCAGAGCTGCTCTCCAGCAGGTCCTCCCCAAGCCTGTGCTGGTGCATGGGGTTGTTCCTTCCCAGGTGCAGGACCCTGCACTTGCCCTTGTTGAACCTCATCAGGTTCCTCTGTGCCCAACTCTCCAGCCTGCATACCAAAAATATTTCTTCTGCAGGTGAAGAAACCCAGTGTCTAGACTGATGACTTAGCAAGTTCACAGAACCTATAACATAAAAGGTTGTTTCAATTTTGTGAAAAATATATATTCTTTTGGAAATTAATGTGGTAGAAAATTCTAAAATATTCCACCAGAAAAATATGAAATTTCAGTTTTAGAGAGAAAAATAGCAGAATTGTGATGAGAATTAAAGAAATACTGAGAAGCATCAATATGACTAGCAATTGTCAAGAAGAATAGTTATGAAGAGGAGAACCATTACAAATGTCAACATTACAATCTTCTAGCCAGAAGATCTTTTTCCACAAGACAGTGGACGCCTGGCAATGAATCATGTGAACAAATAGCCCCAGAAAGCAGCAGAATACATGCAGGTAGAGATAAACTGTCACTACCAATGAGTATAATTTTTTAAAATGTTGCAAGATCTACTGACCTCTTGCATTTCATGTAATTTCAGTCTTTACACAATGATGCAGGTTAAAGAAATAGTGTTAGCATCACTTCTCAAATAACATTAAGGCAGGCAAACCCTTCAGTAACTGTTTGAACAGGTCAAACATGAATTAAGTCTTTCCAGAAGCCTCAGCAGACTAAAACTGGACAGAATATTTGTGCATTTATTTAAAAAAAAGTATCATCGTATTTTCTCAGCAGTTAATCCTGACTCCTGAGTACTCACTAAATATCATACAGTGACTCTTGGTTACTCACTAAATATTATTCAGAACTTTTATAAGTTGCCTGTTGGACTTTTACAACAATCCATAAGATCCGTTAGTCTCCACACAGAGAGAACCAGTAGAAAGTGATATAATCTCACCTTTAAGCTGGCATGAAATACAATTATCTAGCAACAGAGGAACACTTTGTGACACTAACTGCTGACATCTCCATACCATTTTTCACTGGCTTTGCCAAATTTTGTGAAAAGCATCACTTTGGGAGATTTTCTGCTGTTCCTTCACCATATTAGAATTTAACTTTTAAAATTACTAGTATTCAAGTATATTTGAGAGAGTGAGCAGAAGGGGGGAAAAAGTGTACAAAAATGTAACAAAACAAGAAACACTGGGAGAGCAGATATATGAAAGAATGGTGTGACTGGTCACAGGCAGACACAAGTTATTTCCTTTGTAGAGCTAACTGGGCCCAGTACATCTGTCCTTATGTTCCCACAAAAACACAGCAGGGCAGAAAACAGTAGCTATAATAACATCACATGTTTATCCCCACAAGTAAAAAACATCCACAACTGCAAGACTCATTGGCTCTGTCCATAGTTCCTGTTGTGGCCGTTCATAAAGACACCCTCAAGACCAAGCTCAGCTACCATGCATGCTCTATTACAGCTGTGGGCAAGGGTGCAGACTGGAATGTACCCCAATGAGCATGTTCCTGCAATTGCCTGGTAAGGTTAGCAGGCTTCCAGGAACAGATGCACAAGGCTGTTCACTGGCTACCCCAGGCACTGAAGCCCTTGTGTGGATAGAGACAGATGGGAGGTGGAGTGAGTACTGCTGCTGGCTGCTCCCGAGATGGACTTTATTAGGGAGAAAAGATAAAGGCTCACAATTATGGCAGCTACATGACTGTAATAACAGCCTCCTGAGGAGCTGGGGTGGAAAGCAAGCTACACATAGTAGTATACAGTTAGAAAATGTGCACGGCTCACGCAGTAATAATAACTTGTCTTGACACTTCTACAAAAGAAGAAACTTTGCTAATAGTGGTTGGAAAAAAGAGGAGGTTTTAATCTTGTGTTCTCACTCTGGATCTGTGTCCCAAAATACTGCTGTCCTACAGCAGATTGTTTCCTCCCCAAGGCATCCAGGACATATGGCTCTAAACAGCCCTCACCCATCATGCAGAGTACCCCTCCTCTTTCCCCTGTGCTCCAGCAGCGTGGGAGGCTGAGGGCACTGTCCTTCAGTTGGCTCACACCACAGCTGTAGTTCAAGTGCCTGGTCACTGATCTGGTCTTTAAACAACCATGGCAGGGAGGCATTTGTCCTACTTACCTCCAGTTCGCGTTAGGACTTGCTGGTGCCCAAGTCAAGAGGATAGCCTGCAGCAGGGTCTCTGGCACTTTTACAGCAGTGCTTACACAGTCAAAAGCTCAAAAATAAAAAAAACATTCTGGCCAGCAAGTTCTCACAGCTTTTACTAGCAAATTCGTATGTATTTGAGATCTGTGGCAGAGACTCTAAAAATCACAGATAGGATAAACTTCAGAAAAGAAAAATAAACACAAGAAGTTAATCCTTGGTGGCATATATTGATTACTTAACCTGATGTCCTGGTTGCTTGCTGTAGGTGACCCTGCTTCGGCGGGAGGGTTGGACTAGATGACCCACAGAGGTCCCTTCCAACCCCTACTATTCTGTGATTCTGTGATTCTGTTTCAGCTGAGATGGAGTTAATTTTCCTCCCAGTAGTTGCCATGCTTTGGATTTAGATGAGAAGAATGTTGATAACACTGATGTTTCCAGCTGTTGCTGTGAAGTCAAGGACTTTTTCCAGTCTCCCATATTCAGCTAATGAGCAGATGTGCAGGAGCTGGGAGGGAGTACAGCCAGGCAGCCAGTCTAAGCTGGCCAATGGAAATATTCCACACCATAGATGTCATGCTCAGTTTATGAATGGGGGTTGGCTGGCAGCAGGATAATATCTGCTCTTCTAATTTCCAGGACTTGAATACTGTCTTGTCCAGGAGTTCATACTTTTTCTGGAATTTACCAAAATTCATGATTTTGAGGTTCCGTGATCACTGCTTGGAGATTGGTAGTGAATTTGTCATTGGGTGGTGAGAAAAATTGTATTGTATATAGTTTGTTTTGCATATACATTATTATAATGATTATTATCATTAGTAGTAGTAGTAATATCTCCTTTGTTGTCTTATTATACTGTCTTTATCTCAACCCACGAGTTTTCCCTTTTGTCCATTTCTCCTCCCCACCCTGCTGCAGGGGAAGGGGAGGCATGAGGGAGTGTCTGTCTAGTGCTTAGTTGCCAGCTGCTGTGTTAAACTACTACACCAGAAAAGATTATTCAGTTAAAGATGGGTTCTTAGATCAGCTAGTCTGAGCTGCAAGGTAATCTGGGTAAAGGTGCTATTGTATGCAGTCTTCATCCTCTGCTAGAAAAGGTCAAAAAGGTCTTTCCAGAAGGCTTGCATGACTTGCTAAAGGTTTTTATCTGCTTTCACATACCTTGCAAGCATGAATATGATCATATATCTCAGACTACTCCCCTTTTTACTCGTGTTTGTATTTATATTGTTTCTACATTTGTATACCATTACACTTGTTTACTGTATCGTTACCAAAGTTAAAGCTTGTAACTGTCTTAAAATATTTGGTGTCAATGCAGCCTGACTTCAACAGTGTTTTATAAGAACATTGAAAAATATTGTTCTTGCCTCATCTAGCCATGTACTAATTGAACATATGAATGCAGTACAAGTTAGCATCCTGTTAGCAAAACCATATGCTGCCTTCTATGTCTACAGTCCTACAGTAACTTCTGTCATCCAAACATACTTCTGAAACAGTAGTATTTCTTCGGCATTGAACTGCTTGCTGCTTATAAAACTTTAAAATAAGCATGACCAGGAAAGTAATGGAACATCCAAGACAGCTGCTCTAGAATATCCTCAGATACAGATGTTCCTTCCTTGCAGGGCTCCGGGGCTGCAACCAGCCTGTCTACTGAATCTGTTTGGAGAAAGAACTAAACTCATTGTTTTCTTTCATCACGTCTTTTCTGTGTTGTAGTCAGTCCTACTCTCAAAGGCAGTAGGGTTGGAGATCTACCACCTCTCACCATCTGATGTTGATAGCTGAGGTATGCGCTGACCATGTTGCAGTGAGTTAAACTTGGTTGTCAGCCAGATGCCCACCACTGCTCTCTTATTCCGCTTCTGCAGAAGGACCGAGGGAGAAAACAAGATGAAAAAGCTCATGGGGAGATTGCTTACCAATTACTGTCAAGGGGAAAAAGGCTCAGATTGGGGAGGATTAATTTCATTTATCACCAATTAAAAATAGAGTAGGATGGCAAGAAGCAAAGATATAAGCTAAAACATCTCTCCTTGAACCCCTTTCTTCCCAGGCTTAGTTTCAATCCTGCATTTCTGACTCTTCTACCTTCTTCCCTTGTGAGCAGTGCAGGTGGGATGGGGAATGGCGGTTGCAGTCAGTCCATAACACTTTGTCTTTATTGTTCCTTCCTCCTCACTCTTTTCCCCTGCTCCAGCATGGGGTCCCTCCCATGGGATACACTCCTTCATGAACTGCTCCAACATGGGTCCTTCCCATGGGCTGCAGTTCTTGAAGAATTGCTCCAACATGGGTCCTTTTCGTGAAGTACAGTCCTTCAGGAATGGATTGCTCCAGCCTGTGTCCCCTACAGGTCATAGCTCCTGCCAGAAAACACACTCCTGCATGGGCTCTTTTCCACAGGCCACGGCTTGTGCCAGGGAACTGCTCTGGTGTGGACTCTTAATGTGCTGCAGCTTCCTTCAGGTTGTGTCAAACTGCTGTATGAGGTCCTCCATGGGCTGCAAGGGAATCCCTGCTCTGGTGCCTGGAGCACCTCCTGCCCCTCCTTCTTCACTGACCTTGCTGCATGCAGGGCTTTCTCTCATGTTTTTCTCACTCCTTCTGTAACAGCTATGTGTCTTTCTTTGGCCTTTCTTCAATATTGTATCACTGTATCAACTACCAGTGTTGCCGATGGGCTCAGCTGTGTCCTGTGGTGGGTCCATTGGAGCTGTCTGGAACTGTCTGTACCCAACATAGGGCAGTCCCTGGTTTCTTCTCACAGAGGCAACGCCTGCAGCCTCCCTGCTCCTATGGCTAATGACCGGATGGCCAGATCTGGTGCTTTTTTTTCACTGCTCCGGACCCTGGGTTTACCCAGACACTGGTGGAGTTTGGATTTATACAGCTCGTTCTCCAGCCCCAGTCCTCTCACCCTCATTAAAAGCTCAGGCTGGTTATTACTCCTATTTTGTTTTCTGCTTTTTTTCAAATGGGATGATTAAAATATGCATTCATCCAATGTCTCCTATTTTGTCAAAGTTCTTCCATGGATCTTTCTCCTATATTGAAAGGTGTCTTCTTGGCCTTGAGTGCTGTAAGGCTTTGCTGGCTCAACAGCCCAGCTGTTTCTCTTTGCCTTCTCTTTCTCCTTCCTTCCCCCCTCCTAGTAGTAAAGCCACCTCTTTGTCTCTCACAGGCACAGACAAGATTGTGCACAGTTCAGCTGTGAAGTCTAAAGTTCATTCTTTCCAGAGTATATCCAAGGCACTCCTCAATCCATGCAGAGACTAGTAGGCTCTGCTGTAGTTGTTGTGGCTTTAGGGGCACAGAGGTATCTGTTGGTTAGCTGTGAACTCTGGTTTATGCTGAAGGAGTCAGGTAGCTGGGAGAGGTCAGTGTTGGGGAGCCAAGCAATTAGTGTGATGTAGCGTGGAATTATCTGGCCTCAATCTCCCTAGGCTCCCCACATGGAAAGACATAGACTACACCAGAGGGTGATTCAGAATAACCTCATGTTCTTCTGAATGTCCCTGGCAATTGCCTCTCCTCCATAGACAGTAAATATCACTAATGGCAGCCCTTTTCTCAGCTGACCGTTGCTTCAATAGGGAAAGGGAAGGTGGGAGTCAGATGACAATACAGTAGAGCTGGAGAGCAGAGTAAGGATGAGAAAAGAATAGTTGCAGATATCATGCCAGTCTTATTATGGAGGTGTGCATTACCTGCAGCTAGTCACTAATAGCAAAAAGCAATAACAGAAAAAAAAAATCTTGTAGACGGATATTAATATTTTTTTAATCACACATCTTTATAAGGTGCTCATTTCCTGATCAGCAGAAATAAGTAGCATGGAAAAAGCTGCATAAAAGCAAAATATCTTTTTGTTATCTGAACTGCATTTTTGCCTGAAGCCTTCTGTATTCCTTTAGTGTCACTGAGCAATGGCTGCTGAACTGCCAGTGAGAGTATTTATTGCTATCCTGTATATGTCACTGCCCTGCTGCCAGTGGCATGTATAGTCATCAGTCAAACAGAACTACCCACCATGTTTGATTTACTGTCACTGAATCAAATCTATCTGTGAGTTTCCATAACATAAAACATTTTGCTAGAGATTAATTCCCTGATTTGCATGTTGCTCTTGGGAGCTATATCATTATTTTCCTTGACGGATTAATTTTGAAGTCTGGAAAGATGCAACCTGATTTTTACTCTGTATTCAAGGTGGGGTCTTGCTCTTTGTTATCTGATCTTTATATTAACTCTTCCCCTTGTCAGTCTCAGAGGCATTACTCATATTTGTGTCTGCTTGTGGTGGAAAATTAAGTCATGGCAGCTCAGGACAGTATGAATAGACTCTCACAACACCTGGTAAATGTGCCAGAAAATACCATGTTTCTGATCTTGTCAGTTGCCTTTTCTCAAGCTTGCTGCTGTGAACCTGCTAGAAAATAAAATCATGTTTGTTCATTGACAGTTGTTTCAATTTATACTCCAGGATGAATATCCACTTGGATAAATGCCTACAAAGTTGGTCATTTATAAGGATGGTTGTGTACGGTACAAAGGCTGTTAACTTACTGTAATGTTGGTTAAATTATATGAAATTAAAAATATTTTGGACTGTGCTAACTGAGATTTTCCAGACGTAAGGAAAATATTCACTTTTAAATAAAAGTTTATGGTTGTCCTGGTTTCAGCTGGAGTAGAGTTAATTTCCTCCCAGTAGCTGCTGTGTTTTGAATTTGGTACGAGAAGAATGTTGGTAGTATTGATATTTTTAGTTTCTGCTAAGAAATCAAGGACTCTTTCCAGTCTCATATATTCAGCTAATGATCAGGTGTGAAGAAGCCGAGGGATCATAGCCAGGCAGCTAGCTCAAGGCAGCCAATGGAAATATTCCATACCGTGGATGTCATGTCATGTCATGTCATGTCATTCTTTCTTGCCCCCAAAAGAAAGTTTGGCCGGGGGGCAGGAATCCTTTCTGTTTTACAGAAGTTTGAACTTTTCTGGGTGTTTGGTCCTTTTTTCGGGAATTCTGCAAAATCCTTGAAATCCACGAGTTCTGTGATCGCTGCTTGGGAACTGGCTATGCAATTTGACATCAGGTGGTGAGAAAAGGTTTTATTGGGTACAGTTCATTTTGACTATTCATTATTATCATTACTATTATAATTTTTATTGTTATTATTACTATTAGTATTTCCTTTGTTGTTTATTTAATTGTCTTTATTTCAACCCACGAGTTTCCCCCTTTTGTCCATTCTCCTCCCCATCCCACTGAGAGGAAGGGGAGGGGTGAGCACGCAGCTGTCTGGTGTTTAGTTGACAGCTGCGTGTTAAACCACGACAATAACCTCATTGTCTTTTTTAATACTCATAACCTATAGCTGTCTGGGATGGTTGCCCAAGCAATGATTCATAACTTCTCAATTCACACAGGTAGACACTGGATTAATTTCAGTTTGGTAGACCCAATACTCTTGCTTGAGCTATCAAAAGCATTTAACTGGCTTTGATTCATTATAGATGTTACAAGGACTGCTAAGTTTTCCTTTTGCTCACAACATTGTGAACCAGATATTGTTCACTGGTATCAGCTTTATCACAGACAAGAACTGATTAAAAGTTGGATTACAGCAGTACCGCACTGGTCAAGGGAAACCTCGATTTCAATGGGAATGAGGTAATACAGTCATGAAGTGCGTCTCAGCGTCTGATTAATCCAGTCTCGGATTAATTCCTTTCCACATCTTTTCATGCTTTTCATGCTGTGAGAATTTGCCCAGCAAAGTCAGCAGAATAAAATAAAGACACTGGGGACTCCATTTGGTCCCATACATAAGGTTCCCAGAGGGGTCTAGCCCGGATTCTAACTGGTGGTCCAGAGGGAAAAGCTTTTCTGTAGGTTTTGTGTCATATCCATTAGTCTCACACAGACATGTCAGATACCCCAGTACACCTGAAATGGCTCTAGGAGTACGTGCTTGGACAACTAAGCCCCTGAGTTAAAACCCTAGTCCATGTAGGACATAGAGTCTGGAAAACTATGCCGTTAACAGCTGTATCTAGCTAGCTGGAAAGCTTTTCCGAGTACTTTGCCTGTACTGAACAGAGGTTTAATTCCCCACATTTGGGTAAATGATGACTTCAAGGGTACCAAAGACATTCTTACAAGACTGGCACATATGACACAGGGCCTCCTTGGGGACCCAGCTCTTCTGGTGGGTGTGCTGGGGAGGCAGGGTGGCCCAGTGGCACCAGGTGCTTCTGAGCAGTCAATTGACTCCAGTCCTAGATCTCTGTTGGCTATTAAAGCAGCTAACTCAGTGCACAAGTTTGAATCTAGATTTAGATACCTAAACTATATGCGCCCAGTTTGCAGATGACTCCAGGCATTAGCAAGAAAAGCTAAATGTTGGTCTTAGGGATCTCCATGTATCTATGCCTAGAAACGAGGGATATTGAAAGAGACAACTTCCTAGAACCCTTCTGAGACAGTACTATCTGCTGGTGTCTTTTGCCAATGTTGTTGAGATATTATGTCATGTGAGAAAAAGGAATTCCTACCACAGTCATATTAGAGTCTTTATTTAGTAGAAAGAGCTGGAGCCTAAGTCTACGTCTTTTGCTTTTTTCATATAGCTGCACATTTTTCAACAGTAGTGAAACGATTTCAGTATCCACAAGTGCCCTGATCAAATACTGCATGTTTTAGTAATTAATAGGGAACAGCTAGATTCTGTCTTGGCTGGTACACAGATGTTGCCACTGAAAAGTAGGTATTGGACACTATGATTAATGAAGGCAGAGTCCCTTTACTGGTACAGACTTTGCTTCATTTGCTCTGAGTTCAAAGCAGGTGAACGACTTAGAGCTTTCATATTGAAAGCTCTTATAGGACCATGTTTAGTGGTGTGCTTTGAACACAAAGTTGTTAATCAGTTTCATGTTTTCATCAGCAAGGTTAATTAAACACCGTGTGAGATTAGATGCAAGTTAGTAGCCCATTTTTCTTTAGAAAAGGAAGAGGCATGCTTGGAGTTAATCTCCAGCTGAGGAGAGTTTAACTCCAGTTCTATTCACTTAACATGCTTAAATCAATATCTCTGAAAGAATCCCCTAAACCACATGCATTTCAGATGATATTTCAGACATGTGCATGGCATCAAGTCATTAATATTTTTCCAAGGGTTATACCTCTGGGTCTTTTTTTCAGATTTGTGTTGGTATTCTTTGACCAATGCACAAAGATCACTAAAACTTTCCTCGCCTTCCTGCTGTCCTCCTGTATTTTCTTTGGAGACTGCAGCTAGAAAATTTCCCTTTTAAGACCTTGTCTGCTATTGAAATTAGCTAGGATGTTAACTAAGGCAAATTCAGAAGCTGACAGAACAGCCACAGTTTGTAATAATTTAAAGCAAGATTGCAACATAGCCCTATAAATACTAGATTTTCAGAGGCAATACATTATATTGGTGCATATGGAGAGGGGATGGAAAGAAAACTGGAGTTAATCTAATATGGTGGGAATACCTGAAAAAATAACACATAAATATATCACTAAGATATTATAAAGATTTCAGAGAAAGAACTAATTAAAGACAGAAACAATTACATATCAAAATACTAATTCTCTAACATAGATTCTGCCCTTCTACAGAAATTGTATATTTAGGGTTGTTTATTTTTATTTTCTGACAAATTTTTGGCTTCTGATGCAGCTTTGTGACAGAATAAGCTTTTCAATGCAGTGTGCCACCCTAGCCTGAGAAGAATTGTGTCTCTAACGACAGAACAGTGCGTGTATTCCCTTTTGACCTCCCTCTCATAACTGAAATGCAATGTAAGGCAACATTGTGTGAGCTAATGCTACTAAAATAATCACATGACTTAGATGGGTTGGGATGTCTTAAACAGTTTTATGATAGAAGAAATACTACTGATGAAATTCAATGAACTTCATAGAGTACAAAGGAAAACAAGATCAATGGAGTCCAGAAATATATTACGAGAAACAGTTACTAGCTTATACGAAATACAGAACACAGATGACAAACCTTTCCATCTGGGTGAGAGTCAAACTTCATGAATCTAGCTAGTCAGAAGGATGGCGTTTAATGAGAGAGATGTAGATGGATGAAACACAGTGAGAAGGTACACCATTTGCTTGGTGCATCTGGGCATATAGAAATTAAAAAGCTTAAGCCTCCTCAGAGAACAATAGAAGGAGGTATAAGGAAGAATAAAGCAAGAAAAAAGAAGCAATTTATTCCTCCTGTTCCCAATGGAGAGCAGGCAAGAAAGCTGTCAATGTTCCTTGAAGGAGAGAAAGAAAATGTAAGAAAATGTGCTTAACTTGGGGGACAGGGAGAATGAAGCTGACTGAATTTTGATGTTAAAGCCCTAACACTGCTCTGACTGTCCCTGAACCAATATTTTCTTCATTAAATTCTCTTTAAAGGAGAAAGCTTAGGGTGAATGCTTGGCCCTGTGGAAACCAGATAGAGTTTTGTCAATGACCTAAACAGGACAGGCTTTCCATCAAGCACATACTCAGTCCTGTGTTCTTCCCTAGCGCTCTGCTGCTCTGTACAGCTCAGCTTGTTACACATGATGCATCTCACAGTTTACGGAGCACTCTAAATATTAACTGGTACTAACACCTCATAAAATCTTTAAATCCTTATACTGTACCTGATGCTGTTCAGGTGAATGAAGTCATGGCATTACCATTGGAGTGGAGCTCAGCCCTGGGGTGACTACAGTCACTGAGAAATATTTCCCCTCTCCACCAGGGGAAAAAAAGCTCACCCCTAAAACAAGAGCAAAACTCATGCACAGTCAGGTTTGAAGTTCTCACTGAGTGATATACAGAGTCTAGATTGTGTGGGTGTGAGGGCAGGAGGGGCACTGCCTGACTGAAGTTTACTGGCTACCATTGCTTAGATTAAACTTCCCCTGTCTCAAACCACACCCTGCACTCCCCCACACCGCCCTGTCTGAAGGGGCAGAATTCAGAACCAAGTAAGTGTAGCACTCCAGTAATGACACTGTTTTGAAAAACAAAAGACTGTGGGACGTATGGGAAGAGTTACTATCAGGCAGAACAGTACTGGAAAAGGCAGTAAACCTCAAACTCTTCCTAGTACAAGACAGGTCAAAGCTGCTAGTGAGGCTACCGAAGTTTGCGAATTTCATTTTCAGAGAAGGTGTCATGGTCGTGAATGTGATCAGAGGACCTGTTCCCCCAACTCCTTTTTAAGCCAAGTAGACAAATCAACAGCTCAGACTAGTGATGTTTCAGTAGCTCGAGGTTGTTCCAAGAATGCACAGATCTGAGTATAGACTTTGCCTTTAGTTAGAAGAGGAACAATTAGTAAATAGGAAAAGCTACCAAAGGGTGTGCAGAGATACCACTACCCAGACCTAAGAAAAGTAAATGCATGGGAATCTAGGAGTAGCCTTACTATCTGTGTTGAGTTCTTGTTGGGACAAAATCTGTTTTACTTACTTTTAACTTACAAATTATTGTCTATTACTACTGTGTGTTGGGTTTGTGTGGCAGGGTTTTGGTAGCAGGGGGCCTTCTGAAGTGGCTTCTGTGAGAGGATGCCAGAAGCTTCCCCCATGTTGGACTGAGCCATTTCCAGCCAGCCCCCACTGCTGGCCAAAGCTGAGCCCACCAGTGACCGCAGTAGTGCCTCTATGATAACATGTTCAAGAAGGGGTAAAAAATGCAGTGCAATGGCAGCCAGGAGAGAAGAGTGAGTGTATGTGAGAGAAACAGCCATGCATACAGTAAGGTCAGTGAAGAAGGAGGGGGAAGAGGTGGTCCAGGTGCTGGAGCAGAGGTTCCTCTGCAGCCCACGGTGAAGACCATAGTGATGCAGGTTGTGCCCCTGCAGCCTGTGGAGGTCTATGGTGGAGCAGATGTTCACCCTGCAGCCTGTGGATGACCCCACACAGAAGCAGGTGGATGTGCCCTGAAGGAAGCTCCCGTAGACAGCCCTCACTGGAGCAGGTTCCTGGCAGGAGCTGTGGCCACGTGTGGAAATCATGCTGCAGTAGTCTGTTCCTGAAGGACTGTACACCACTGAAAGGACCCATGCTGGAGCAGTTTGTGAAAAACTGCAGCCTGTGGGAAGGACCCGTGCTGGAGATGTTCACAGAGGACTGCCTCCCATTGATAGTACCCCCTGCTGGAGCAGGAGGAAGGTGTGAGGAGAAAGGAGTGGTAAAGACAAAGTGTTATGAACAGACCACAGTCCCCATTCGCCGTACTCTTGCATTGCTCAAAAGGAGGAGGTGAAGAAGCTGGGAGTGAAGTTGAGCCTGGAAAGAAGGGAGGGATGGGTGGAATGTGTTTTTAGATTTGTACTTATTTCTTTTTACACTGCTCTGATTTGATTGGTAATAAATGAAATTGATTTCCCCAAGTGCAGTCTGTTTTGCCTGTGATGGTAACTGGTAAGTGACCTCCCTGTCCACTTCTCAACCCACTACCTTTTTGTTGTGTTTTCTCCCCCATCTCCTTGTGGAGGGGGAGTGATGGAATGGCTTGGTTGGTACCTGGCAGCAAGCCAAGGTCAACCCACCACACACCTGTATATTACAATTTTAACTGCAATTTCTGAGTCTGGAACCATTTTTTATCCTGGTTACTGAAGAAAGAGAAAGGATCTTGTGGCAATCTCTTTACAGCTTATTACCCACATGTGGCACAGAAGAACAGAAGGAATTCCTAAAGCCTCTGTGTGGTTTACAGTAAAGGAAAGTCTTTCTTCATATCTGTATAGGAATCTGAAGTGACCGATTCAGTGATGTCCTCTGTTGGGTATATACTGTAGAACATGGCCTGTGACAAACATTTCTGGAAGTGTGAGTTGTTACATACGTGTCAATGTAGGAGATGACTGTACCTCAAAACACAGCACAGGCCTTATCAATTGTACAGCATATTGTACAGTGGCAGTTCAGTGAAACTCTTCTTAAAAAGTCCCTAGATTTACCCTTCCAGGACTTGTGTGTTGACCTGAGATTCTGGCCACAATGACAGTAGATTCTTTGTCTCAGATGTGTTGTCATGACCTTATGGTGCTTCATATTTTCTTCTTAGTTTGAGTCACCAAGCTGTCTGTCTATACAATGAGAGCAGACAAATAAATGCCAGAGGGAAGCGAACTCCTTCAAAATGACAATGTGTCTATGATGTCCCATTATAGTCCCAGAAGTGAACAAAAAATATAGCATAAAGATCTTCTGATGAAGAAAAACGAACCTGCAAGTGTTTCCTTTTATAGAAGTCTCACAAAAGCATGTCCCTGTGAGCCAAGCAACAGATGATTTATTAGCAGGCTGCCATGTTGACAAACTGCCGTTGAATCTTGGTAGAAGATACTCATCTGTGGTGTGCATTGTCTTGTGCATCGGTTCTTGCTCGTAGGCCCAATATTGATTTGTCGCATTAATTATTATGTGTCATATACAAAGGACTTGGAGGAAGAGAAATCTTATGGCAATGTGAATCTTCTGCATGTAGGATGTCAAAACTTTTATAATGTTCTAGCTTTTAAGTGCTTCCAAAGTAGTCCTTAATACTGCTGAATAGTCAATCTCAGAAACAAAAAAATTTTTTATGCGAGACATAGCAAAGAACCTTGAAAGGATGCAAGATTCCTGCCTGTTGTGTGTCTTTTTTACAGAGTTCAAACTCTTTCCTGGAAACAGCATCACATCTATAACACTTCAAAGACATGCTTGGGAGAGGCCTGTGGAGTCGCCTCCCTCTGAAGTCTTTGAAGGAAAGACAACTGTTTTCAAAAGAGATAAATATGGTGTTGCAAAAATAGGTTTCAGGGGCCAGACTTTGATCTTGGTTTTATTAGTGTGTATAGGTGGGTAGATATTCAGAGGCAATACAGCATCTCTATAGCTACTCCACTGTAACTGAGGTCAGATTTTATGCAAACTTACTTTCAAGCAGGCTATGGATAACTTCAAAGCCAATTTAGAAAACAGCTAATTTTTCACTACTTAGACTAGCTATCCCTCCGGTCACCAATACAGACAAAAGCAAATGTCATTGTCATGGTAAAATTTTAGAGCGACAATGTCGTTGCACACCAACTGGTTGGGGTTATTGGTACCTTAAAGTTCTTTAATGCATGTTGTTCATTTTAAGCTGATTAATCAGAATAAAAAATATTAATACATTTGAAAATATCAATTTGTTAATGTCAATTTCTTTCCTAAAACTGAAGGTTGCTTAGTGATTCAAACCTGTGAAGATGTTGGACTAATATGGAATTGTCAAAATATTCAGTGTCGATGTAAACATGTTTGTATTACAGGCACCCAGCAATATCACAGCGTGGTTTGTGGATTTCTTTTAGCTTTGGCTAATCGATTTCGTAAGAGACTGATGTCCTGTCTTGTGCTCTAGGGACAGTTTTTCAAAGGAGTTGTGACATAAAATGTCACAGATAGGAATACAGACTTGCCAAAGGCTCTGATCAAGTTAAAATAAAAGGGGGAGGAAGGGCAATACCCTCACAGCTTTCATTAGGGTCTATACTTAGCTACCTAACTTAGGAGTCTTGAGTCATAGTCACTGAAGAGAACAAGGGAGTCCATAGAATGACTCAGTACTCTTGTGTGGCCGTGGCTAGGTCTAAGCTAGATCTCTGACATGTTCTCTGGAGAGATCTGTTTGTCTTGATAGATATATAGCTTGGGAAAATAGGCTTCACTAATTGAGGAAGATAACACATATTTTTTCTCTAGATTCTGTCAAAAATCACGCTGATTTCTATTTAATACCTGTAAGGCTGAAGTTGCAAATTTATGTATTGTGATGCTTTTGTCACAAATTAGGGACCTAAACACAAATAAATTTGAAGCAGTGAATGATTTTTACTTCAAAGCCTAAATTCATTTACTTCTTGTGAAATCACAAGCCAGCTCATTCATTTGTTCCTGGTCCTCCATGCCCTACAGAGGAGGTGAAATGAGTGAGTTGCTGGTGAGTTCTTAGTTGCTGGCTGGGATCAACCCACCACACTGGGTTGTCATAAAATAGAAACCTAGGAATGGGAATTGCTATCCACTTTCTATCCACCCCACTTAAAGGAAAAAACTGCGAATGCTATGTCACTGAGTGAAGCGATTCTGTCTCTGCAACTACATCACCCCTGAATTTCCCTGTGATCGGTAGATTCAGAGAAATGAACACTATGAAGAACTTGGAAGGTAGCTATAAATCTTTATGAATGAATATCACATGTCAAGAATATCAATATTTTTATTATAGTTGCGATATTGTCTTTACAATTATATGAGAAAATATTGATGGGAATGGACAGTGTACTTGTCTAGGAGCATGTGGTTTAGTTTCATGTACTATCGTTTGGTGGCTTTTCAAAGATTTCACTGGAAGATGCTTTCTGGGAAAGTTCCTGGCTTGGAACCTCTCAAAATCTGCTGATTCAAGGTGGAAGATAAATCTTTGGAATAGATAAATAAGCTCTGAATTCTTGACTTTTAGGAATGATACTGGGATCCATGCTGTTGCTTTGTACCAGGAGTCTGTGTCTGGGGGGAGCAACTCAAGATTTTGAGCAGAGATCACCCTGCAGCTGCAAAAATGAGATTTTTCCCTGTGTAAAAATATTGTGGCTGTAAATGTCTTGGAGAGTATGGCTTGTTTGCAGGCAAAACACATACTGAGGGATTGATAGCACAAGCCATCTACTCAAAGTGCTCGTATTTGCCTGCCATTCATTTATTGCTGACATAATAGAAGATAACTGAGATCAGTGCGATTTGGAGAGAGGCAAACTGGCAGAAAGACATCTTGCTTCACGAAGCCCAGGGTACTATGGGCATTTCAGTCAAATGCTTTACATGCTGTAGCAAAGCAGATGACAAGCAGGTCTGGTTCACATTCAGCTAGTTCTCATATATTTGTTGCAAGACCTTTGCCCATCAGTAAAAATAATTTAAGATTATTTGTAATCCCATAGGCATTAGTCTAGTTTCTTCTGATTAGATCAGATATCAAAACAAAATAAGTTGTTTCTGTCAGAGTGAAAAAGCAGTGATGGATTCCAATGCAATCCTGCTCCTCTGAACAAAGTAGAAAGCAAACATAAGGCAGCAATATCTTTTCTCAGTGAAATTCCAGGCAGAGTGCAAGCCAACAATTCCTATTTATTTTTTTCAGGGAGCATATCCCACTTCCTGGACAACATTGCTGCTTAGCTCTTTGTCCTTGTTGTGCTGCTGATGCCTGCTTTCCATGCACACTGCAGTGCATAAGCAGAGCTCAGTAACTTGTTTTTCATTTACCTCCCAATAAGCTTTTCTGCCTACCACATTCAAGACTGGAGGCCCGTTTTGTATGTGCCAGAATTTCTGGGTGATGTTTTCCATTTCTTCCTATCTCTCTTTCACGGAAGGACTGTGTGGTTTCTCACAACAATGCTGAATGAATGGCAGCTGTTAGATCTGCAATCGTCAGTGGTGTTCTGCATAAGCAGTCCATGTAATGACAGCTACAGGAGGGGAAAAAGAAAGGAAAAACTTAGGCTAGCTTCAGATAATTGTCCAAACAACATCATGTTAGTTTGTATAGTCACTTAGGAAGAGCAGTTATCCAGGCTATTTGCCCTTGTAAATACTCTGTATTAGTCAGCAGATGGCATTCATTGTACATTAACTATTCCACCAATATTACCACAAGTACTTTAAAACACAAAGCATATGGTTTCCTCAAAGAGACACATTATTTCCTCATTTGCAATTCAGTGTTAATTGTGAGCTATTTAGTGATAAACAAAGAAGGTAATTTTTCATCCCTATTTACTTTGAGTAACAGATTTAATAGAGTCTACCATTGTGCAAAATGTAAATAAGACCCATGGTGCAAAAGAGTTTTCAGGGTATACAAGTTGATAGAACGTCGTGCATTGGCTTTTGGCAGGAAACTTGACAGCAATGCTGAAACATTTTGGATAAGACTAATGGAGAGGTTCCAGCAAAGTGCCAAAACAGGAAAATGTCTCTTTTGTCCCCACATCATGAGTTCAGAAAGCTAAAAGCTGACTTAAAATGACTTTGAAATATATTTATGCTTTTTCATTGTTAATGCAGGGCGAAACTGGAAGAGCGATGTCTTACCCCAGCCTGACAAAAGTGCCGATAATCTGCACAGATTGCTCACTCAGTATCTCTGGGGAGGAGCCTGGCCTTTCCACATGATGCTGATGCACACACTGTTCTCTGGCATGCCTTGCACCTATACTCATACCCATCTGTCTAGATGGCATAATGCCTGCTCATAAGGTGTCATATCAGTTTTAACATGGCGTAAGTGCCAATTAAAGATTACTTTACAGCTAGAGTGTAGAACGTGAAAAGTGTAATTTTCCTTTACAAGGGGACTGTCCTAGTGGAAAATAAAGATAAAATGAAGGCCATTCTTCAGTCCTTGTAATCACAGTTACTAAGATTGTTTGGAGACATGATAGGCAAAATTTGCACCACAGGAAATTTGCAAAATGCCCATCTATTTTCACTGATTCGATGAATGAATTTATGATATTTTATAGTTTTATTTTTCAAAGATGTCTGTGAATACAGAAACTATTTTTCAGATAATAATTTCATATAGTAATACAAACCATTAAGCACAGACGTATATATACATACACACACACTTGATTTATTTCCCTTTCCCAATCCCTACTATTTCATTATGCAAATTCTAGTTTTAAATAGTCATAAACAACTTGAACTTGTTCATGATGCAAGGTCTGCAGACTGTACATGATTCCAAACCGTTGACAGAATTCTGCACTCATGGTAGTGGTTAAAGTCAAACAAGCATTACCAGGAATGTATTCATTCAAAGTAGGAGAATATGTATTCGAACAACTTTGCCTCGTCCTCATTTTTCTTCTTCTAATTGCTGTTTGTGAGCCTCCTTAGGCAGAATTATAAGTGCACCTACTTAACAGAGGATAAATTCAGCTACTTTTTCATTTAACGGATCCCACATCGAAGTCTGAAGTACAATAGGATTTAGTTATCACATGCTGTAATCCACTATTAGGCAGCTTAGTGTAACAATGAGGAGACAAAGAACTGTCCGAAACAGTAGTACACTATTAAGCACGCCAGTAACCTATACCCACAGAGACGTCATTACAACATCTAGGTGCCAAATACCCTGAGTTCTGGCACAATGTTCTTAGTATGCACAGGAGCCAGTTGGCTGTGTATTTGGGAGTCAGGGTTGACAAGTTTGGATGGTACACAGGTGGTTACTTTACTTTTATAACATTTTTTTCCTGATGCGAACAGACCACGGTATTGCATAGGAAAGCTGCTTCCTGCCCACATTTCTCCATCCTGGAAAGGAAGGAAACAGGTGAAGGAGCTCGCGTGAGCACAGAGTAGCACCAATAAGGGTTGCTAGATTAGTGATTTTCTCACAGTGAAAACTTTTTGTCTGCTGAACTTAACACTTGGCATCTGGGCAAGTGGCACCAAATCACTTGCTTTTATTTAGAAAGTGGAAGTTCTTTAGAAATGGCTTAATTAATAGCTATATTCTTGTCTTGTATTTTGAAAGAATTTTGATAACGTCCACAATAAGCTTTTAATTCGCGATCGCGGAAAACATTTCCTACATTGAGGGAAATACAGACAAATTTCAACAGGTGTATGTCTGAAAGGGAACTTCTTAACCTGTAGGAGGGAATGTCAGAGCTTTTACCATAACCTGTGCTATTTTTATGAACTGAAAATCATAAATTTTTAGCTGTGTATACATGACATCTAGGATATATCTTCTCCATGGTACTGACATATCCACAGCTTCTCTCCAGGTGAGGAGATATGGAATACTTCATGTCACTGACTCAAATGTATTTCAGACCTGTTCAGTGGGCCATGAAAACTCGGTCAGTGTGATCACTGGTTGCTGATGCCCCTCCATCATAAACAATAATTACAGTGGTGTTTACTGTGAGCAGCAGGAAAATGCCATCATGGAAAATGCCATCATCAGGGAAGCATGTCCTCTAGGGGTAATACCACTGTGTGTTTATTTAAGCAAGACTCCTTGTTCTGGCCTGAGCCTTTCTTTACTGTCTTTCTGTATTTGAAATGATTAGCTCTGTAAGCTAATTCCTCCCACACAGGGCATAAGGTGAGATGTGTCTTTATAGTCTGTAATTACCGGGGCTAGGAAATGGAGCAAATAAAGCCAGAAGCATCAATGACTGTCAATTGAGACAGGGGGAGTTTTTGTCTCCCAAATCAGTTTTAGGCTCTGCAGGTTCCAAGAACATAAGTTATGACAGAAAGAGAAACGGGCCATCTGGTCTAATTTGTCTGTGTTTCTGTGCTGTTCTGAATCCTAGCTCTTAGTTTATTCTCTAAATTCCTAATTTTCCTTTCCATCCGCAGATACCATTTGATATTTATCACAGACTGTACAACTTTTTGTTTTTATCATTTTCCCAGCTGATTTTGAAATTGTATGTGTGACCTCAGTGCCACATGATCCTCCACCGTGTTCCACCCGTGTTTTGCTTTTTGCTCCTATTTTTTAGTTAACATTATGCAAAGCTTTCAGCATATTACTGGTGCAAGCTACCTTAACGCACATTATTACTTAGTTTGTCCTAAGCTTTTGCAGACTTCAGCGGCATGGTCTTTCAGCCTGATCTATTTTCTCTAGCTATAACTCAGAGGCCTTTTTTTGAACAATACATTTTATTTGGTTATATTCATTTTATTCCAGCTGGCTGTTCTTATGTTGCAGAGATCAGTACTGTGACCATATTCAGAAAGACCACTATTGAAATGGAATGATGAATATCCCAATATTACTAGATAAGAATGTGTTTACAACTCCATGGGCTCCATTCCACTGACATTCCTCTCATTAACTTGACACAAAATCCACCACTTCAGAAGCTCCAGATGCAAGCTTGGCTGTAGGACTATGGTAGAAATGTCTGAACTTCTGAATTTCTGAAACAGCCAGATTCCATGAAGACTTCTTTGAAGGCAATAGGACTGCAAACAGCTGAACGTTATGGGAACGTTCCCACTAATATTAATACAAAGTAAGGAGATGGATGATTCCTGTATTTTGAAATTAATGTTGCCAGCATGGGGTTCAGGTGCTGTGTATGACAGATCTCACAGAGCTGAATTTCTGAGGTGAGGGCCTGCCTGTGGTAATGCTTTGCTTCTACCCCTTTTTTGCAGGTTCTCATCTTAAAGGGTTACCAGAGATTGGGCTTTGGTGGAGAACAAGTAGCAGGACTGGAGTGGTGTCATTCTGGGTGACTGGGCTGCTGATTGGGTGATTGGGCTGGAAGATCAGCTACCATTAGAAAAGCAGTCATTAATGAGATGTGATTAACTTTTGAAATGCAACAGGAAGAGTGACTATTTTTCTTACTTTTGCTGGTATTGAGCAAAAGACTTTGATGGTATGTGGACAAACACTTTTAGCCAAGAGACGAGTAAAGGGCAAAAGTTAGCTAGCACCAAAAACATTTTGAATTTACGTGAATGGAGTTTTAAACAGGTAGCTTCCTTCTATATCTTTATGTTTACTAAAGTTTTGCAGAACAAGAAATTCATTAGAGGATGGCTGAAACTCTGACCACCTTGGTAGGTAAGATATTATGTGGAAAGCCAGAATATCAGACTCATTCCAGCTCCACCAGCAACTGAGAGATTCAGTGAAACCCTTTTCTTTTCTATGCCTCAGTTTTCAACCTGTGGAAAGAGAATGTGTACCATCTTTTCTGTTGCTGCTGTCTTGTCTTCTTTTCTCCCTGCTATGTGACCAACCTAGGAGTAGCCTCCTGACTGAAGGAGCTGTTTAAGAGTTGCCAGGATTTTGTCCTACCTAAGGGGAGACATCTGCAGCACTTGATAATAAAATCCTCAGATTAATTGCTCTGATTTTAGATTGCTGAGAGTAAGAGCGATGTCACATGTGCTTAAATTAAATAATGGACAAAAAGTACAAAGAACACAAAAAGTACTGTGGGTGGTGAGCCCAGATGAAGTTTACTCAGCAGGGGTGAGCTGCCTATTCTCTCAAGCTCTGATGCTTGTTTCGATGGTTTGAAAGAGATTGTTGTGCATCCAACCTGTTTTCTCTACAACAAAGAGTAATAAAGCTGGAAATCATTCCCTTGAGTCCCAGGCATTCAGGACAGAAAAAAAGAAAACAAATTTTCTCTGATTTTATTTGGTTTATTTCTCCAGTAAGAGTGCCTTTTTATGTGAAATTTCTTTTTGTAACAGCAAAATAACATTGCAAAAATTATGGATTTAAGTAGAGTGCACACGTAGTTTCACCCCTTGTTGTGGCATGAGGCTCTCTGCAGCCAACTTACTGAACTTTTTCTGCATGAAGTGGCCAGCAACAGCAATAGTAAAATCAAACACACTTGTTGAATTAATAACTATGAGAGTAAGTAAAGTGTTGTTACTTAGAGACTTCTCCATATAGAGGGAAATTACTGCTTCAGTGAAAATTCACCATGACAATAATCTGGTTGCTGATGCCTGTGATCTGCTATAAAAGAAAAATGCTCTTGATGGCAGCAGAATTCTAATCATAGGCATGTAACCCGTGTCAGCACTTCAGTTAAGTGTTTTGTACCACGTCCCACATGTGGGAAGCTGAAGAACTTTCTGCAAGCTAACTCTCAGCTGTGAGAGCTCTTGGACTGTTTTTTATTTATTGAAAAAACCCACTGAGAAATAAAAAGTAACTGAGGTAGATGAAGTCGCATCAAAATCCTGTTACTTTGATGACAGTGAAGAGGCTTTTATTCAAACTGATTTTTTTGTTCTGTCACTTTGAGCAGTCTCTCCTATAAGGATATCTTCTAAACAACCTCAATCAAATGAATTGAATGATTCATTATCAAATATATATCTTTGCTTTTGTTTAGATGGGCAAAGTAGATAGATAGGAGAAAAGTAAGCTTCATATGAGCTCTCCTGTGTAGGAAGATGTCTTCCTTTTTTTTCATCTTCCTTTTTTTTTTTTTCTGTATATTTCCAGTTTACTGCTGTGGAATCAAGAAATAGTTACATATGAAATTCGTGTTAGTGGTGTGGAGGATATTGAGTAAATAAGTAAAGCCAGCTAAACACAATGAAGAAATCAGATCCAGCAGGAAACCGAAATATTCTTAACTCTTTCAGAAGCATTTATAAGAAAAAAAAGTCAGTAAGAATAAAAATAAGTTAGTGTTCATTCTAAAGCTGTCTCTGGACAGATCAAAACTTTGTTAGACAGCAGGTGTTTAGAAGTAAACCTGAAGAGCCAACAGTCAATGGCTATTTAAAATGAAATTTTATCAGAAGCACTCCTCATTCTCAAGCATCCTGCAGTTTCTAATTTATTACCCCCTGTAATACACAACTATGAGGCTGGAAAATGCTCTTCCCTCTACAAACAAGCAATTGAAACCAAGCACTTGGAAAGCTTTGGTTTCATCAACTGGTGTCAGAGGAAAGTAATTAAAACTCAAGACTGGTCTTGTGGAGGAGAAAAATTGATATATTCCAAATAAAATTTTCAGTAAACTGGAAAAATGCCTTGGAATAAATAAAAAACTAATAACTATAATCTGAATAATTGAAATTGACTGGGCCTATTCAAGGCTGGATATATCAAATATATTTTGCACCATTCTTTTTGGAGGGGCACAAACATTCTAGACTAATTGTCAGTCAAAGCCTGTCTGTTTGAAGCAAAAGTATATGCATGGCCTGTGTACACAGGGAAGTGTCACTGGTTGTTTTGGGAAGGCTTGTGCATGGAAAGAGAGGTAGCAGGACTATGGAAACTGGCAATAGAGCCTGAGAGCAGATGGTTGGTGCACAGGTGTCCCCTACACAGTATTGACATTCATATTCATCAGAATGTCATCTCCATTGATGGTTTCATGCTTTTTTGAATCTTTCTAGTAACTATGGGCAATACTTCTTGAGCTGTTCCATTTTAGAAAGATTCATACCTAAGCATGCTATGGATATGTTGTATGGAGTTACGAGTCCCCTGGCGGCACTGTGCTTTTGTCTCACCCTCACCTCTGGTAGCCAGTGAGAACAGCTACTGGGATTCCAAATGTACCCTAAGAGATCAACATCCACTAGCTGTTAATCAGCAACACCCCAGTGATCCTCCCCTCCCCCCTTCTTTTTCTCAAAGATGCATGGTACTAAATTCCCTCAGGACTGTCCAAAATATAAGCATGTGATAGAAACTAAGCTTTCCTAAAAAATAAGGAGAAAAACACTGTAAGGAATAAGAAAAGCCTGTGTAGCTGTAGTAACTGCTTGCATATGAATTGGGAATCCACTAGCTGTGCTGACCATGGTGATCTGACATTTAGACTATGGTCAGATGTATAGTCTTAGGTCTAGGTCATGTCACTGACTGACACAGTTTATGATAAATTCAGGTGAGATCCCAAGTCAAAACGAATTGGACTATGTTAAACAGCTAGCCCTTGCAAAACTTGCTTATTTGAAATAAGATACTTTATGGAGAGCTAAAATATCAGCTGGAGACTGCAGGGAAGGGAGTCTTGGATAGACCATGCTTCTACCTCTGCTGGAGCTGCCCACATGCCGTCATCTCTCCCTCCAGCACCAGTACTAGAAACCCAGAATTTCCAAGATTCTGGTACAGGCAATGGCTTATTGCAATATGCCCGTTCCTTGCTGCTATTTACATATCCATGCTGTCAGACATGAGGGCAGCAATTATCTTTGTCAAAGAGGAAACAATATGCATCTGAGCTGTGGTGAAGGACAAACTTTCTTCAGGTAGCACAACAGTTTAGAGAACGTAGTTCTATACCCTTATATAGCTGTTCTTTCTTGAATCAAAATTAATTTGTGTACAGTTTTTCCAGAAACATCATGTCTGCTTTCCTAGGCTAACAGATTTTGTTTTTGTCTTTGTCTTTAGGCCAATTTTATTTCAAGTTTTTTTTTCCAAAATTGACATGTGCAGTTATTCCACTTCCCCATAAAATATGATTTCTTTTCATGCTGAAGCAGGATTAAAAATTACTATGTAGATAGCCTTTTCTGTCCCACATCTATGTAAGAGTATTCAGTTCAGACTAGCAATCTCTTCCTACTCCCACCTCACCCAGGATTTTCCTCATCTGAACTGTTGGTGTCATCAAAATATGTTGTACCCACATACTCTTTTTTCTTCTCATTATTTATTGGTATCACATCTCACTTCTTGACTAAGAGTTTCTAAATGGTTACAGAACAATAAAAGGCCTTAACAGTATATTCTACAAAGAGTAAGGCATTTTATCATTGAAGTATGTCTAGTAAACCAAATCCTCTGACTTCTATCTGGTTTTAGCTAAGGCATCAATAAATACCTCTTAAACACTCCCGTCTTTCACCTATCTCTCCTAGGTCAGCAGTCTTTACGGTGGTGTGTGTCCTCACAATTAATTGCACTGCAATGCTGAAAATTGAAGATGCCTAGAGGAGTGTGACTGGGTCAATCTAATTCGTGTCCTTGTGAGTGCTGGTTGCTAAACTGCTGGAAGAGGGTCAGGAAAGGCAATGGCTCTGTGTGTCTCTACCCTGGCTGAGCTGGTACCAAGCTTTGTGGGACACCCAACTTCAAATGCACTTCAAGAGTTCTTAGAGAGACAAACTGCAGTATCCTGGGTTCCGAAATCTTTTGTGACATCCAGAGGTGTCAGCAAGACCAAGATATGACCTACTTTGTCTGGGACAGAAAGCCTTTTGAATGTCTTACTGGGTTCCATAACCCAGATCATTCCCTAATGCAACCCTTATGCTTGAGTGAGCATAGAGAATTGGAGCTGTCACATAACTCTGCTTTTTCAGTTACAATACTATGACAACCTGACCTCTTATTGCAGTCCTGAAAACTAGTGCACAAACTCTGCCTCTGGTCTTCTGCCCCATGGAGTACAGCTTCCTGTGTTTGGCTTTACTGTTACCAGCATTTCTCTACTCCTAACTGCCCACATCAGAGTTTTCCGAGGGCTGACATTTGTGCCTGTCATAAAGCTGTTTGTCTCCCAAGTCTTGCATGAGAAAGCCTTAACTTTTTTTCTTTCTTTAATCTCTGCTTCAAATATTTACAAGAAACCTGATTTTTTGTCCTGTCTTCTCTTTGAACAGCTGGTTGTTGGTTGTCTTGTTTCTTTCCTCTCCTTTCTCTGACATCTGTGTCCTTCTAACTCTATTTCTTCCTACACACTGTGTATCCTTCTCTAACAAACTGTAGCTTCTTCTCATGTAAATCCCTCCCAATAACTCACTCTTTCCAGGAGTCATATACTATTTTAAGAACTGTGCAGTGTCACCTTATAGATTCCTCTCATGCTTGTTTTAACTTTCTTTGGGAAAATAGAATGTTTGTTTTGCAGATAGAGTGGTGAGGAGTTGTAAAGAATGGGGCTGCTATTGACTCTGAATTTTATACTACGTGTGTGATATAGGTGTCTGAGTGAGTCACACCAGGGTCTCTTTGTAGACAGTGGAGAAAATACACATTTAGAGGGCACAAACCGCCTAGCCTGTTTTAGAATTTTATATTTAGGATGAGGGAAACAATACCTTGTAAGTCTTATTCCTATCCTTTGATAGTGACAGGAACCTCAGGTGACTACCTCAGGTGTAGGTGTTGAAGGCTGCTTTCAAATATAATGCACTTTCACAGCAAGGGATTCAGCCCAGCTGCCAGGAGTGACACCTGAAGAAGGAGGTACAGTAGGCAATTTCTACTGAAATCTTGACACAAACATGAGAACTCTTCAAAGAGGTGAAAACTCTGAGGAGTATTGCCAGAAATTAATTATTTTGTAGCTCTGTAGTATTTTTTGAGATAGCATAAAAAAAATGTGTGTAAGAAATTGTCTGTGAACATTCATTCTACCTGTTATGTGATTTCTAAGGGGTTAAAGTTGGAAATGAGATTAACAATAGTGGGAACCTGAATAATATGGAAATGCATGGAAAAGCTTTATCTGACTTAGTTTTTGGAGACTTAAGCAGTTCATTGTGGAGTCCTTTAGCCCACAGAGGAGAGATCTGATCCTGGGTGAATGGTTATGTACACCACAACTGGGAACTATAAATATTCTTTGTTCACAGCTAATCAGTTCAGAGAGATATGTGTGGTACAAAGGTTTTGTCCAATTAGCACAGTCTGTTGATTTTCTGTATAAAGGATTTAGCAAGGACTGTGATTAAGCTCACAAGTATATGCCACTTGAATGCTTTCTGTGCCTTGGAAGAAAAAAGGCACAGGTGAACTTTGTTAATGGAGGACAAATATTTGAAAACAAGATCTACCACGCCTGTTGAGATGTGTACCCAAGAAACAGGAGCATTACAGTTAGTTGCTGTCACATCCAAATGACATTTCAGATTACTCTGAGTACAGATGCATTCTTTGTTTTGCAACACATTTTATATACTTCTGTTACTGTATAGAAATATGATGAAAATGAGGATGTTTAATGGTAAGGGACTCATTATGATGTATATAACCCAGGAAGAGGATGAAGATGCATATCCATCACTTTCATTTAGAATACTAGTAAATAATCATGTTAATAGTTCAGGAGTAATTTGAACTCTCTGTATCTAAGAATGCTTCAGTTCTAAGCAGGAGTATAATATTATATGGAACCTGCTAAGTTCCTACATCATGTGAAAGTTTTTATGAAAATTTGTCATTTCACAAGATACAGAGAAGTACTTGCTCTTCAAATCCATGACATCAAGGATGTTATATGTCTGTTTCTGTCTCTGAGGGATAGAATGCTGCAGGAGTTTCATAGCTAAGGCAGTACTTTTTTTCTCTTTGCAGAACTTCGGAGCAAAGTAGTGTTGAGACTGTGGGAGCAGTGTTGGGTAAAAAGATGCAAAGATGTAGACCCATAATAATTGGATAAGCTTGGCTGCCTTTGTGAAGTTTCTCTATGGAACCTCTGCTCTGGAAGGAGACAAAATGCCTAGTCTATACATGTAGGGAGGTGACAGATGAAGCAGAAAGGGGAGGGGAGAAGCATGTTTCCATGGGGTGAAAAGTACTATCTTACTTCTTGACCACAGACTCAGAGCTAATGGGAAATTTGCCCTGGGCCTTTGGGAAGAGGCCAAAGGATATTTGTTTTGTGCAAAGTCAGTTTATGAGACCAATCACTCCTGACAGGTCAGGATAGCGTTATCTAACCTTATTTCGTGTACGCTTGCATCCTAAAATTCATGACGTGTAATATTTTATCAGGTATCCTAATGATACAGGTGATGATATAGTTCTACACTAATAATTTTTTCATGTTAATCCTTAATTATGTCAATGAAAGCAGAAGTTCTTGGATCTCTATTTCTGTTTGTAAAATTATTCAGTCTCTTTTCTCATTACTCTTTTATCATTTACTGATGATAGGCTGGGGAGTAAATATTTAGATTATTTTTTAGATATGCTTGAGAAATCTTTCCATTTTACATGTGAAAAGTCTTAAGCACAGAGTCATGGGGTTTTTCTTATGAGCTAAGCTGCAATTCTGTTTTAAGGACAAGGATAATTTTGTTCTCAGAACTGTAGGTTCCTCAGTGGCTGTACAACAGGCTTTATTATTGATCATATACAAAGTCTACTTTGGTACCTAACAATATTCCTGATATTTCTTAAAGAAATCTGTTAACTAATGTAAGTGTTCTCACAATGATAATTAATGCCAGGGAAATATGTTATCAAATCATAATTTGTTTACTCTGTGTAATTTGTTTGTTAATGAACTGCGTCTGAGTGGAGCACAATCTCAGCATGTACATTTTCATTGTTCAGATTTATTTGTTGAATTATGTGATTAAGTTAACAGGGTTTGCTGCTTTTTTGTGGTTAAATTGTTATAAGAATTTGTTACTCACTGTTTTTAAAATAAGTTGTTCTGCTTCATCACAAAAAGCACATTGTCTGACTGTTCCTCAAATTTTTGAGTGCCCTACTTAAGTTCAGGATCTCCATGGAGACTCTTCAGCAAAGAAACACAAAGTAATTCACAGAATTAACCCACAATACATGTTTTGAATTTTATTATTATTGGTATGCCTATTTGCTAAAATGTCCTTTAAAAAATCTTATATGTCATTGCATAGTCATGGTGAGTTTGCTTAAAATTCTGAAAGCAATTTTATGGAGAAATTTTCAACTGAACACTCCCAAAACACTCATAAATAGCAAAAGAAGCAGGAAGAGGTTGATGGTTCAGTTTCATGTGATGATACTTGAAGTGCCAAGATGTTGTTGTTGTTGAGGAAAGAAGAAGTGCAGATGTGCTACACTGGGAAGTTTTCTCTAGGGTTTTATGACTGTAAGAAGAGATCCAGAACATTATCTGCTAATACAGAGAATGAAAATCCTCATGGATTCATCAGCCCACTAGCTGTTTATGAAAAATGACTCAATGTTCATTTTTAACTTTTAGGAATTAGAACATGAAGTGTATAGTTATCCTCTTAAAATAAATAAATAGATTTTCAAAAAAGATTTGTGGTTCCAGACTTGATGTCAAAACCCAAGGAGTTAATCCTTGTTTTCCTCCATCAAACTGTAGCTATAAATAATTCAGTTTATCTTTTTCCATTGTATGCTATGTCAGAATATATTTTTCCTCATATCAAAATAATATGTATTATTTTTGGAGGCCCCATCCCTGGAAACATTCAAGGCCAGGTTGGATGGTGCTTTGAGCAACCTGGTCCGGTTGAAGTTATCCCTGCTCACTGCAGTGGGGTTAGGCTAGATGACCCCTAAAGGTCCCTTCCAACTCAAAGCATTCTTTGATTCTATGGTTTACTGTAAGTTTTAAGGAATAATATGTTGTCAGTGCAATGATAAAATAAAATAGGCAAAAGAATCATGAGTAATTTAGGTTGAGAGGGAAGCCTAGTGCAACTCTCCACCCAAAACAGGGCCAGAGTTTTGAGTATGTCCAAGGATGTAGTTTATGTCACTTCCCTGGGTACCTGTTCCAGTGTTCCATCAGACCTAGTATGAATACTTTTGTCTTTTTTCTCTTACTAAATTTGCACTCGTTAAAATTTGTGTCCGTTGCCTCATGTGCTTTCTCTGTGCACTTTCAAAGTGCCTGGCTTTTTATTATTTACACCATCCCTTTAGTTTCTCTTTTACTCTACTCTTTTCCAAAGTGAAAAAAAACCCACAGTTCTCTCACTTCTTCTTGTATGGCATGTAATCCAAACCCCTGACCAGTGGCCTGCCTCTGGACTAACTCCAGTATGCTCATTTCTCTCTTAAAATGAGGAGCCTAGAACTGGACCCAGCACTCCAGATGTGTCTTACCAGGGCTGAGAAGAGGGGAATGTCACCTCCCTCAACCCACTGTACTGAACAAGTTCTTCTCTTGGAAAGAAGGGGTATTGTTTGTGTTTAAGTAGCATTTCTTTAATCCAGTAGTGCATGACCAGAATCATGTTAACATTTAACCTAAGCTTAGAGACAGACTATCTTGGCCAGCTACACTATCTGATTAATCAAACACAAATTCTCCTTCTTGACGGAACAAAAGAAAGTTGCTAAAGAAAGTAGCCTTAAGTTGTCCTTAGGTGACATATAATAATATACGGATAAAAGGAGTTAGTGTACTTCATCCGGGAGGACCACCGAAGATCATCAGAGACCCCCAAAAAGGAGGAAGACATGTGCAGAATGGTCCGAAAAGGAGCCAAGAAGAATGGTGCCACGTAGTTGTGTCATTCAGAATGAATATGTATTAGATAGGTAGAATATGCATGAATTTAATGTATAAATGTAACAAAGAGGCTGGCCTTGGGTGTGCTTGATTTGTGGAAAGTCCACTGAGCACCCAGGCCTGAATAAAACAGTATCTCTCCTGAGTGTGTGAGAATTGGCTTATTGCACACCGGGTGAAGAATACTCTTTTCGGACAACACCACGAGATACAATTTTGACAGTACAGCCCAGGATGTGGTTTGCTTTCTTTGTTACCAGGGCACACTGCTGACTTACATTCAGCTTGATATCCACTGGGACTCCCAAGTCTTTCTGTGCAAATCTACTTTCCAACCAGTCATCCACCTGTCTCTACCAGTTCTTGGGTTAGTCCTTCTAGCTGCAGGACTTCGCATTTCCCATGGTTGAGCTTGATTAGTTTCCTGCCAATGCATTTCTTCAGACTGCCAAGGTCCTTCTGAACTGTAACCCTGCTGTTGGTTTGGTATCAGCCACACTCCCCCAGTTTGATATCATACATAAAGTTTCTCAGGGTGCACTGCATCTCATCATTCAGGTCATTGATAAAAACAAAAACCAGTGTTGGCCTCAATATGATTTCCCCTCCCTCCCCAATATTACTGGAAATTCGACATTACTTGGCCTTTGTACCACTGATTACAGCCTTTTCAGCTTGGCAATCTGGGTAATTTTCTACCCCCCTTACAGTCCACCTATCAAAGCTGTATTTCACCAGTTTGGCTATAGGACCTTATGGGAATCTGCACTGAAAGCATTGCTAAACTTAAGGTAAATGACCTTTGCAGTGTTCCTCTTCTTCATGAACACAGCCATTTCTTTGTAGAAAACAATGACATCATGCACAGGTGGAAAATCTTTGCTGGGAGTTTTCTTAGAATAGTTTGAGTTGGAAAGGACCTTTAAAGGTCATCTAGTCCAACAGACTAGAAGTTTTTATCCACAGCCTTATCTGTGTTGTTTGTCACTTGGTCTTCGGCTCCATTAAACAATCGGCCCATACTTTCTGTGGTCTGAATTCTGTTGGTGACATATGTATAGAAGTCCTTGTTGTTGCCCTTCATATCCTTTGCTAGTTTCAGCTCCAGCTGCGATATGTCTTTACTAAATCCATCCCTGTAAGCTAGAGCGACTTTGCTCTATTCCTGCTAGGAATCCCGTCCTTGCTCCCTGCTCCTGAATACTTCATTTTTGCGTTTGAGCTCAGTCATGAGTCCTTTGCTAACACATGCTGGCTTTTGACCACTCTTCCTTAACTTTCTGCACATCATCATGGATCATCCTTGTGCTTTGAGGAGATTGCCCTTCATGATCAGCTGTTCTGAGCCACTTTGCCCTTCAGAGCTGCCTCCCATGGGATCTTGCCAGACAGGTATCTCAAGCTAACATACACTGTCCTGAAGCCAGGATTGTTGTTCACTGATTATCATCAGAGATTTTTAGAAGTTTAATTCACACTTGCAGTGTGTTTCTAGGGTTTGACCCTTGTTGTACTTGTCCTCACCCTAGTGGTCTGAGCCAAAGATGTATCATCATCCCATCTAACAGAAGATCTAATGACCTTGAAACACTCAAATCTCTGGTCTTAAAGATATTAAGGTACCTACAATGATTTAAATGGAAGTTAGAATATTCCTGCACAGATAGCTGCATATAGCCCTAAAATGTCTTGCTTTTAGACAATGTATTATGCTAATGTGTACTTGACTCAAAGCTGAATGTCAGCAAAACTGCACATCCAGGGAAATGAACCAAATTCACAGACCTGAAAGTGAGCACACACCATGATGGTGCAGGTGTAGGAAGGAATAAACCAATCCCAGTTCAGTCTGGAGAAGTGGATACAGGAAATACAAGCAAAATCTGTCTCCGCTTACAGTTGGTAAATGGTATATACAAGATGAGGGATAGAAGCATCTCAAATTGGCTGTCAGTTTCTTTTGAATATACAAAGTCATTCCTGGTAGCTATTAATGGAAAGCTGAACAGATTAGTTTAGGTCACTGGTATGTTGGGATGACTGTACAACTTTAAAGATCGAAGATGAAAAGGCTAACATGGATTTTATTCCTCTTCCTAAATTCATCTTTCCTAGGACAGAAGGAAAAACAGACTTATATACACTTTTTCTGTTCTTAGTCCAAAACCACCTAGTGCTGCCAGACAAGAAGATTCAAGAAACCTTTGTGTCCTTATTCTTTGGAAAGGCAAGTGACTGCTTTACTTGTGCTGTACTAAGGAAGTGCATTGGTATGCAAAGCCACACAAAAGATTAAACTAGAGGGTCAGCGAAGTAGTAAAGAGCTACTTGGCTATCTGTATTGCCAGCTGCAGGAACTCGAGCATTTCCAGTCTGGAAGCCAAGAGAGACCTGTGAAGACGATGAGAAGAGGTGGAGATCAAGTTTATATTTACTGAGTGAACAATGTAAGATTTATGATGTCTTTACTATTACTTATAGTTTAATTTGCGTGAGTTGTCAGGAAAAAGCATGTTAGGTAAATGAACCGTCCTCAATGAATAATCTTATCAAGTGAAATTCTGACAAACATGCAACTTGACATTGACCCATATTTCAGCTCAGATGTCTCATGTCTTTTACCTGATCTTTTGTAATCTTTCTGGGTAGGATAAGAAACATTTTCATTAGATAATCATAATTAGCTGTCTTTCTTTTGTCAGGGGCTTTGAACTCTCACTAGGGAAGTGTATTTACCTGTTGTTATCTTTGTCACACTAACTCTACAGTTCCCCTAGACCTCTGTTTTGTTCACTTTTGTGTATTCTTAATCGGGGGGCATAATAGATTACTTGATCAGAATAAGAGTATAAAGTTTAAGACATTAAAATTACTGCTGAATCCTTATTAAGAATGAAAAGTCAGATTGTATGACTTTTTCTGGTCAGCTTTCAACATCTACTGTAAAGGCAGCAGAGACGCTAAATCTTTTATCATCTAATTTTGTTACATATTGTTAATCTACCTTTCTTTCTGAACTGATAGCTTCATATGTGCCCTTCTGATCTATGCAGTTGAAAAAGGCACTTATGGTGTATATTCTATCTCTTTTTAATTGTATATCTAATTTATTTCACACAGCTTTAGGCTGATCTTTGTCTCGGTAAAAAAAAAACTACTTTAGGAATATTATTTATAGTATTTTAATTTATTAATTCAGAAGAAGTCTGGAAGATTACATTCAATGACATAAGTTAACATTGTGCAATCTGAAGTACTTATATATAAGAATCTTATTCTATTAATAGGTGTCCTTAAAATCTGTGCTTTTGAAAAACAAGTAAGTCAGAAAGGTGCTCAGAAGGCTATTAACTTTTTTTTAGGGAATTTTAAGATCTTCTTTGGTTCTGTTCAAAACAATTTTTTTGTTTAGAAAATAAGCAAGATCAAATCAAGGTAGTAGTGGAGGGTATTATTCTAACTTTTACTAATAGTCTAGTACTGGTTAATTCCCAAACTATCAAATGGTAATCACAGCAGGCACAACACAGCATAAAAATGAGAGCCTTTAGTGAGATAGGTGTGATTTTGTGCCTGATTTCATTTGTTTATATATTTTGCTAATGAATCACAATTAATTTAGTCAGATGGGTAAATACAATGCTAAATTCCACAACTGATTATATAAAAAGCACAGTAATGGATAACAAATCACACCTTGTGATTATGTTGACTTTGAAGAATGAAAATAATTATCTCCATTAACATTATAGTATGGTATACACACAGGTGTGTAGAAAATCAATTTAAAAAGTGCCTGAAAGCTCGGGTCATTAGTTGGTAAAGAATACCATAAAACCTCACCTCTCCACCAGGAAAGCCCACTGTAGGGTCCCGAAAACTGAATACTCAAAGACCTTGATTTACATTTACAAAGTAAGTAAATACTTAACCAAAACTTCTACTACCCTTTTCACCTCCCTTACGGTGCATCTAGAGCTTTGCTGCCTTAATGGATGTGTCTTACAGCAGCTGTGTGCGGAAAGACTCAGAGTTCTCCCAGTCAGCAGAGGAACCTCAGGCTCTGCGGCCCACCGAGGTTACCCAGCCTTAGTTAGCAGCATGACTCAGCCTCTGCAGCTGGGCTGAAATGCTGCTGACAGCTGGGTGAGGCAGCTTAGTTCTAGCTCAGATGTCTCCTCACTCTCACGCTGTGACCTCTGCATCTGTAACATGAAGGCAAGTAGCCTGACAGGATGCACATTTTTGACAGAGGAAGGAGTGCATATAAGCATTTCAAGGTGCACAGAAATGACTGCATCTCTCTTTTTCTCTGTCTGTTTTATACACCCTTGTTTTAAATGTGAGAAACCGCACAACTGCTTTTTTTTTCTTTTTTCTGTTGCCATTCAGACTTTGTGTGCTTCTTTCTATGACAGCTTTTCAAGGTTAATTCCACAGTTATAAATGGAAATTAAAGAGACAAAATGTAGAATGAACATGCCTCGCGGATATTGTCTAATCATTCTCCCTGTTGTAGTGAAATTCCTCACCTCTGTTCCCTAAGCTTTTTTTCTTAGAGTTGCAAACACTGGGCAACGGAGGAAAATGTTATTCTATCTGTACAATGACAATGGGGGAATGAGAATGGGGGATTGCTCCCACCAATAAGACAGTTAAAAAAAAAGGACTTTTTACAATGTTGGCAGCCCAAAGACAGAACAAACGTGCTGCTACTCCTGCTGATGTAGTGTATATGGACTGGAAAGGACTCTAACAGGTGTGTTAGAGGACAAACACTCTTGGACTGAGAAGGCAACTTGAAGGCTAAATGCTGCCCAGGTTTTCCTTTCGCATAAATACCTCTGACATGTCAGGCATATCTCACATATCGTATCTGGTAATGTTTTAATGAACTCAAGACTCATTTCCTTTGAGAAATCCACCAAACTGACAATTAACAGAATGATGCACAGGCAATTTGATTATTTTATTTTATTTTATTTTATTTTATTTTATTTTATTTTATTTTATTTTATTTTATTTTATTTTATTTTATTTTATTATTTTACTGTACAGGTTAGCTCAGTTTTTCCTTAGAATGATTCTAGCATGGTGGAGGTTGAGCACTTCTGACCCGCAGGCAGATCTGCAAACAAATGAGAAGCTTGGTGCCATTGTACGGATGTCTAAATTTGGCGGTCTGATGACCTGACTTCCTGTAAATGACAGTGTGAACCAGATGTATGTAATTCTGCAGGTTATATTAGCCAAGTTTTCAAAAGTGGATCAAATTTCTACTTGTCTATAACATAATGTTTTCTTACAAGATTGCTGTTTTCCCTAAGACTGATAGCTTTTCTGTTTCCTTTCCAAGTTTATACTGAGAAAGACAAACAATGCAGCTAAAAAGTTTTGTTTTATTGTCTTTAACATTTCCATCTCTGGTGAAAAAATTAGACTGTAGTTATCTATAGAGACCTCTGTGAAGACAAACTTCTGATTTACAGGTCTTGAGGAAAATTTGATGAAGGATTACCAGGTGGGAGAAAATGATACATTACAGTTCTAAAATCTGCTTTTTCTGCAATTCGAGTTTTGTTTGTCTATGGAGTTTATAAGTGCCTTGTGTGTTCCTCATTAGTGAAAAAAACACAGAAAAGGTTTGCAGTGAAGAAAAAAACCTGCCACATTTCAGAGGTATTTCTATTACTGTGTTTTAAACTTTTTTTTTCTTTCTCTGAGCAGCCCTGGGATGCACTGAAACGGATGGGAAAGCAATGATTCTGATCAGATCTGATCTCCTCCTGCCTCGCTGTGCCCTGTGCGCACTTGCTACGGCTCTGTTTTAATAAGATTCTTTGTTGCGAATTTGAGAGAGCAGACCTAGTTTCTCTTGTGCATTACAATCAAGGTTAATAAATGTGGGAAAACAGTACCTAAATAAAAGGGTTTTTTTCACTTCATGTACATTAGCTTTTTTCCTCTTTGAATTATTGATTTCCCAGTCTCAGATTCTATGTGTTGGGAAATAACTTACAAATTTATGATATTCACAAAGACAATACAGAAAATCTTTGTAACCCATGTGACTCTTTCCTGAAATTATTACTCATCAATATGAATTAGTCATCAAACATGACAAAACAGAACACTCTTCTAGGAACATCTGGAAAAAAGGGCAAGGCATTGTTTGTAGATGAAAACTAAGAACACCTGGTTCAAATGAAAGGCAGAAACTTCTCAAATACTCGTCTTATAAGCTGCATACAAGAGAACAGTAGGTGCCTCTCAGCCATATTTCTTCTCTGACTTCTCTTCAGACAGTTTTCCCTGGCAGCTCAGGCTGCTGATATAGGTCAAAGCCGTAGTGGACAAGCTCCACAAGGCCCAGGAACTGGCTTCGTCCTGTTCCTGGTTCACACCAGCTCAGCAGCACAGGCTTTAGTTCTCAGGGTGCCCAGTTTTGGTTTTTATACATTGTATAACTCTACGAGTCTGCATTAGTGAGGCTGAAGCTTGTATTGGTAAGTTGACGACATTGCACGTCACAGATGCCCTCACCTTTTCCTTCGCAACTGTTTTCTCATTCTGTTTCGCTAGCTTTCTCATTTTTCATCCCTCCTGTTTCCTTCTGTACGGCCTCAATTCAGAAACGCTATTACTCTACTAGACATGTTGGCTACCAACATGATAAAAACCACATTATTTTCCCTTTTTTTTGTTTTAGGTACAGCTGAACGGTTAGTTTTAAAAGGCAAACAGAAAGTTAAAATCAAGGAAATGTCATCCTTCTCCTGAAATATTTAACATCGTTATTGTGCCTTAAGAGCCGTTACAATGTTGACTCAACTGCTTTGCTGATGGAGCCCTATGTTTCGTTGTTCACAGCTTCATTTACTTTCTGAGCTTTCTACCTTTTGATTACTTGTCTATTATTGCATCTGCAACTGAAAATTTGTGCTTTGCTATTGCTTGCTGACATTTACTGATTTCAGTGAGAGTTTTGGTAAGAACCTTCTGTAATATGTGGAAAAAGATGAGATTTTCATCAAGAGAGAGCCAAAACTCTTGAGTTCAATTCATTCATGTTGTTCTGTCTGTATTATCTGTGGCTTATCTCCCTGTATAAGATACGTAAAAGGGGAAATACAGTGAGGATTGCAGGAATTTACTGTTATAGAATTAAAAAACCATAGAGTTTCTTAGTAGAGATATACAACTACTGAGTTAAGAGGAAAACAAAAAAAAAAAAAAGAAAAAATGTTAAGAAAGGAAGATAACAGCAGGTAAATCCCTGTGTGAATATTCACCTGAAACACAGCAAGCTCCCCAACATTTTTCTCCATGCAAGGGAGCTTCTCAAATTATGACAGATTACTGTAAAACACTGCTTTCTCAACAGATTGTCATGGTACAAGGCATAAAACAAGCCCTGAGCTGTCTGGTGTCAGACAGCATTGCTGTAATAGCTGGAGTAATGTCCTGGGAACTAATAATCTGAGGGTGTCCTGCTGCCCTGATTTGGAAATTTTCTGCATGAAAGTGGGGAGGTATTGCTCACTGATAGCTGTTTTCCCTGAAGTCATTATGGATTCATGCAAATAAGATGTTTGTCTACAACATATAAAATGGACAAAGATACTTTGAGAGTTTGTTACAAGCCCTCCTAAAAATAAACAAACAAATACCCCCACAGTTCATCTACTTAGCCCTAAATTAAATCAGAATCACCCTGTCTCACTGTCTTGCTGTAGAAGTCTCCTAACACTGTCTTTAGCAGGGTGCTCTCCTTCCTCAATATGTATGCCATAGCTTGCATCTTTTACCGTGACCGTCCTTGCTGCCAGAAGATGTTTGTGTTTATAGTTAACTTCCCTTTGTTACTTCTCCAGAGGGACCATACCAATTTGATGTTTTCCCTCCAAATCCCTTTCTTCTTATGCCTTCCTTCCTTCTGTCTTCCTGCACCTTTTTCTTTTTGCCTGCCTTCTCTCCCAAAACACACTTACTTGTAATTTACTGAGGACTTATTCTTGAGGTTTCTGAGGCTGAAATACTGTGTCACTTCCTCCGCCAGTTTAGTGAACAATTCACTTATTTAAAGAGGGGTAGGACTGTCTTCCCTAATCCCGTTCCTCATCTTCCTCAACAGATTTTGAAGGCTCGGTATGCACCTTTCAGCATGAAAGGTCTTAATCCACTGAACTGTGCATTCTTTGTCTCTTTGCAGATTGCCTGAATAATTGGTGCAAACACTGAAAAAGACTGAAACCCTGACAGCTGCGTGATGCTGGACATGAGGTTATCAAATGTTTTCAGGTAAATACAAGTTTGGGATGACGGACAGGTGCCATCTTTCTTTTAAAAGATACCATAAAATAAATAGCAGTGAGTTCTGTATAATGCAGAAAAAAACCCCTTTGAACTTGCTCAAAATTCTTAGACTTTATTTGTAGTCTAACTGTATTTGCTGAAGTCTTAACATTCTAAGCTCACTCTAATAAGATGCATAATCAGACCCAATAATTCTGCCTCGTATAGTCACACATTATTCTTAGACATAGCTTAATTTTACTTACTGTTTCTGAGCCAGCAATTACACTGCAGTACAAAAAGAATGGCTTTAAAAAAAAAAAAAATCCCACGTATTTGAAAATCTGTTAAATCTTATAACTGCCCAGAGAATGGAATAGAGATGTCCACTCATTCCAAGATAAAACAGTTGAAAAATGTCTAAATAACTGTGTATAAAGACTATAAAAGTAGCGTTAAATCTGAGCTCCATCTCCTGCAGAAAGTAGAGAATATGAGATCCCAGCTGATGAAAGGGGGAATTCAGTGGATGTTTGTTTTCTAGGAGGTGTTTGTAAACTCACAATGAGAAAAAGATGCTTGACCAATCTGATCTCTTTCTATGACCTGGTGATCCGCCTAGTGGATGAGGGAAAGGCTGTGGATGTTATCTGCCTGGACTTTCATAAGGCCTTTAACACTGTTCCCCTCAGCATCCTCATGGAGAAACTAGCTACCCACTGTTTGGATGGGTGTACTCTCTGCTGGATAAAGAACTGGCTGAATGGCCGAGCGCAGAGTGGTGGTGAATGGAGTTAAATGCAGCTGGTGGTCAGTCACAAGTAGTGTACCCTGAGGGCTCTGCTTTGGGTCTGTTCTTGTTTAACATCTTTATCAATGATGTGGATGAGGGGATTGAGTACTCCCTCAGTAAGTCTGTAGATGACACCAAGTTGGGTGGGAATGTCGATCTGCTTGAGTGTAGGAAGAGTCTTCAGAGGGATCTAGACAGATTGGATCAAAGGGGCCGAGGCCAAGTATATGAGATTCAACAAGGCCAAATGCCGGGTCCCGCACTTTGGTCACAACAACCCCATGCAATGCTACAGGCTTGGGAAGAGTGGCTGGAAAGCTGACCGACGGAAAAGGACCTTGGGGTGTCGGTCTACAGCCAGCTGAACATGAGCCAGCAGTATGCCTAGGTGGCCAAGAAGGCCAACGGCATCCTGGCTTGTATCAGGAATAGCATGGCCAGCAGGAGGAGGGAGGTGATTGTGCCCCTGTACTCAGCACTGGTGAGGCCGCACCTGGAGTACTGTGTTCAGTTTTGGGCCCCTCACTGCAAGAAAGGCATTGAGTTGCAGGACCATGTCCAGAGAAGGGCAATGAAGCTGGTGAGGGGTCTAGAGAACAAGTCTTTTGCGGAGTGGCTGAGGGAGCTAGGGCTGTTTAGTGTGGAGAAGAGGAAGCTGAGGGGGGACCTTATCAGTCTCTACAACTACCTGAAAAGAGGTTGTAGTGAGACAGGTGTTGGTCTCTTCTCCCAAGTAACTAGTGATAGGACAAGAGGCGATGGCCTCAAGTTGCATCAGGGGAGGTTTAGCATAGACATTAGGAAAAATTTGTTTACTGAAAGAGTGGTCAGACATTGGAATAGGCTGTTTAGGGAGATGGTTGAGTTACCATCCCTGTAGGTGTTAAAAAATATTGTACATATGGCACTTCGGGATATGCTTTAGTAGGCATGGTGGTGTTGGTTGATGGTTGGACTTAATGATCTTAGAGGCTTTTTCCAACTTATGATTCTATGATTCTATGACTTTTTGAAGATACCTTAAATAAAATGCTGTTCCTCTTATTTGATTTCTATTTTGAAGATGTTTGTTAGAGACTTTACTCTTTTAAACACAAATTTAAATTAATGTTCTAACCATCAAGATCAATGACATAGTGGTCAAAAAAATTATCAATCAATCAAAGCAAGCACAAAACCTGTCAAACCACTTACTAAGTTTATAAAGGACTGAGTAATTCTACCTACAAGTTTTTTGAACAAATCAGCTCAGCTAAATGTAAGTCGGGTCTTATATAAGAATGTATTTAATGACTTAGATTTAAAAATACAGTTTCTTCAAGATGAATCTATGAAAAAAGCAGTACAGGCATAGGTACTTTTGCTTTATTTACTGAAGAAAGGGTTTTGGATAAACGAAATCTCTTATGCATATATAAATATTAAGAATTCATACTATGGTTCTGTGGAACACATTCAGTTTGGAGATGCAGTAATCACACATGGGTGAAAAAAGCTGTGTTTATGTGAACGTGTTTACAGGGTTCATAGTAATAAGATGCAGGGTTTCATTCAGTCATCAGGTGTGTGATTGCAGAATTTTTGCATCACATATTATTCTGTTTTTCACTCTCTACTGAAAAATTAAATAACATTGCTTTGTACTCGTGATGAAAGGTTGACCTACTTTTTTAGCCTAATCTGTTACACTCACGTATATTGAAAGAATTCAACAGTAACCTTCTGCAATTAAGAATAATGCTTATACATGAGTTCCGGACTGCTTACAGGACTTAAAAATCGATTAATTTCTTATTAGTTGCACTGTACTAATTAAACCTATTCAACACAAAACAAAATAAACGGCCAAACTGAGCTTTGTGAAACAAACGCAACCTGAAATATTACTCATTTCTGTCTGTGATTTAATTATATTTGATCCTATAATCCATTCTCTGAGTTGAAAATGGAGAAGTTATATTTAATCTTACCCCTTGGTGTAAGCAGGATAATGAAATATCTGCAGTAGTGTATATCTGGCTAACAACATAAGCTACTCCTAAGTATATTATACTTAAAAATTTATTTGTGTGTGTGTATATAAAATACATCACAAGAATGCTGAATTTGTGATCTGAAAAAGTACCAAACATGTATGGAAATATAACTAGGAAATGCAATGCTGGCTTTGATCTTCTAAGTTACAAAACCTAATTGTATTCATTAGAGATACCTTGCCACATAGTCACTTCGAGGAACTTACCAAACTTGGACATAAAACTGCTTAGATTTGCTGCCTCCTCAGGTTTTGCTCATCAAAGTTATCACACCTGGGTGGCAAGAGAAATGACGACATGATCACGTGTATGACAATAAGAAGTTCTCACACAAGGGTGAGACACTTTTTACTCCACTTTTACTCCAGTTAGCAGCTCTGTGCTGCAGAACCTCACTGCTCCAGAGGCAAAAGTATTGGAATTTCAGGCTAAGTGTAAGGTCCATGTCTATATAGTCATTTCTTCATAAGCCAAAATAACATTTTTCATTTAAATATGCTTTCTTGGAATGATGTTTGTCTTCTTGATATAGTTATGAAAAAGTCATATCCTCTTGAAACAACAAATCTGGTCTGAAAAAGCTGAGATTTCCTACTCTTGGACTACCATTCACTAAGAACTCTTTTGAACTGTTTGTTTCAGTACATTTTTCCTGAACACCGGTGACCAGAGTTGTATACTGAATTTTAGCGGTGATTCCATAGCTACTTTGTTCAATACCACCATTAGTTACCTGTTCTAATTATGTCTTCTTTAATTTTTATGTTTCCTAATGAAAAACCTTTCTGCTTAGGACCTAGGATCACAGCCATTTATTAACTTGCTTTCCTGTGGAAGCTCAGCGATCCACTGAGCCTTCTACACTCTTCTACACAGTCTCCCTAGATTATTGCAAAAGTTTTGAAATGTTTAAACGTAGAATCTTGCATTTTCCTGATGAGTTTCATCCTTTTATCTCGTGTAAGACCTAAAATCAACAAAGCCTGTCAGTATGGTATCTTGATCTTTCCTTGTATTGACACTCACTTTCAGTTTCATGTCACCAGGAAATGTCCTAGTCATACCCCTGTGTTTTACTTCAAGGCTGTGAATAAAACACTCATCAAGAACGGTTCCATTAGTGCTCCTGAAAAAAAAATATGTATCCGTTTTGAGTAGGCTATTTTCTCTCTCACTTTTGTTGGGTTCCTCATTTTTGTCAGTCTCTTTCCCAGTATATATTTGCTTTAGGAACTTCCATCATTTGCAGATTTTTCAAGAACTTTTTACAAAACACACCATCAAATTCTTCACTGAAAGTCCTCACCATGTGTATCTGTCACATTTCCTTTGCTTAGAGAAACCACTTTTCTCACAACTCTACCTTTTCTCTTTCAAACACATGTATTGCAATGCAATAGTAATTGCATGACCTCAGAATAGCACTGCTTTGGAAATCCTGCCTCTTTCTTTGCAGAGTAGACAGTATATGAACAACAAGGAATTAACTTAGTTTTAATGTAATTACAAAAAAAAAAGAAAGTTAAAACTGCATACAGCACATTTTCTATGGGTTTATGAACATTTAAAAGCCTTGTGTGCCTACATACATTTACCAGACTACATAATAGTAAAATTCATTTCAGAGTATAGTTCCGAATATGGACTACAAACTGCTTCTACATTAGCCCTGGTAGCATTGCTCATGTGATTTGATCAAGGCTGAATCAGGGATTTGTGGTCTATTGTCTTACTTATTTTCACTGCATGTTGTTCAGACAGCATAGTGAGGAAATAGGTTCATAAAATAGCTTGAGAATGTGTTTAATTTTGACTATAAGAGCTATTCCATTCAAGTCATTGACTCTGTGGTAGTATTGCTATGGTTGCCATGTGCCATTACATACTGCACTTTTTTACATTTATGTGCTGAAATGATCCAGTTCATTATTACGTGGGTAAAATTAAACAAAACATTTCCAAACTTGCACTGAGACTATTCTCTTAATTTAAACATTTGTAGGTAGGCAGATATATAGTTCAGTGGTCTACTTCTGTGCTTAAAGAAAAGATCATACCTAAGTGCTTTGCTGGCACAGGACCTTGATATGTCATAGTTCCAGAAGAACTGATAGCACTTCTTGAAATAATTAAAACCTTCTTGTAATGCATATTGTCACTTTCTCCCAAGTTGGAAAACTTAGTAGTTAAAATGCAATTTCAGCCTTGTGATTTCATGTGTACCAGATTTTTTGTTTCATATTGAAGCTGGTTTTATTTGTGGCTGAGTTTGGAATTTCCTACGGTTATTTTAAAAAAAGCTACCAAACATATCTAAGAAAGATATCTAAGAGTTATTTTATGGAGGTACTTAGGATTTTCAAAAGTTATCACCTTAGCTCCTCTAAAGGATAATTATCCAGTTATTGGCAAAGAGTTTTGTATATCCAGAAATCTTTCCTACTGTATGACATTAACATACTCTGTGTATCAGCCTCCTTCATTTTTTTACAACTTTAGGGTGGTTTTATTTATATATACACAGAGGTATGTATGCATAAAGACAAATAAATATTCATATACGGGGGGATATTCTTATTTCTTTCAAATTGTTACTAATATACTTTTACTTAAATGTGGTCACAGTCTCACATTTAGTTTATGTTGCAGTTACATTGTGAACTAATTACTTCACTAAATGATTGAAATCTTCTGTCACTGCAAAATTACTTTTTCAGACAGTCACTTTGTGGAAGGACTCAAATTTGTAGGCATTTAGTGAAAAGGCTGGAATAACAAGCACTTTGCTATCTGATTGTACTGTTCCACTCAGTCACTCCATGAAATGCCTTAATGTTATAAGTATTTAGTAAAATCATTCACATTAGTGAAATCTAGCATATTACAAAAAGGCGCATGTAGGACTTTCTGCTGCAATACTGCTAGAGAAAGCAAAACCTTCCATCAAAAAGGATACTCTGAGAAGCTTCTTACAATCACAATATAAGTTAACAAATACAACCGTTGCACAAAAAACATTTATTACTTTTCTTCTCAGTTCTTTTCAGCTCTATTAGACTTATGATGCTGCTTCTTTTAGGGAACTTCAAATTTTTAGTCTTCTGTGGTCATTTCTTTTAGTCTTTTTCTCAAAGAGTTAAGGAACATCTTCAGTCTTTCTGGTGGGAGTCTTGTCAGTTTTAAAGAACTTCAGGCTTCTATGACACACAGCAAATAAATCATGGTCATGTTACTCTGGACACTTCCATCAATATTTTATCTTTAGAAGCACGCTAATGCAAAAGTACCTGCACACATGGCCATAGAAGGCACATGGAATATGAACTCTAACCAGATTTTGTTAGACTTTAGGTGGTAAAATGGCTCCTGTATCAGTTTTAAAATTTGGATTTGTAGCAAATGGACAGGTCCAAGGAATTTAAGATAGAGTTTACACATTCAGCCAAGACTGGTCACAAAATTCTGGTTATAGCTCTCTGTCTTCAGTAATTCTGGAGAATTTGTCTTTTGTAAACTACCAGCTGCAGCTGAATTTAAAATGGAAAATGAAATATTTCAGCTATTTGACTTTGAAACACTCATGACTCATAAAGAGATTGCTATTATCACAGGTGAATAACGATGTATCATATCACACTGTTGATGTGATTTCTGTGTGTTATGTCATACACAAGAAGAGAAAACATGAAAGTAGGTCAAACTTCTCTGAACAGTGTGTGACTTTCCATTTATAACATACATGCTCTATAGGTATTTCTTTATTTTATCAGTCTTGGGCTAGAAGATGAATGATACCGTTACAGTTTAGCTGCGGCCGGCAACAAAAGCGCCATGCAGCCGCCCCTCCCCCCACCGGGGTGTGGAGGAGAGCGGAAAGAAACAGGCAGAAACCGGTGGGTCAGGATAAGGGCAGTTTAACAGAACAGCAAACAAAGGGAACAGTAATAACAACGATACAGAAAAGGGGAATACACAAAACAAACCAGCAGAACAGGGCCGGCAGAACAGAGTCTCTCTCTCCCAGACTGCTGCCGCGCGCTCCCGAGCCGCGAGTGAGTTCCTGCTGCCCAGCTCCCCGCCCCCCCTGGAACCCAGCATGACAGCACATGGTATGGAATACCCGGCTCTGTTTGGCCAGGTTGGGTCAGCCTGCCTGGCTGTGTCGCCTCCTGGCTCCTGGTGAAAATTAACCCTGTCCTGGTCGAACCCAGGACATTATCCACCCCTTTTTCCATACCATCTATGTCATGCCCGGGTCCCCCATTGTTCAGTTGATCGCCACCACTTCTCCTGTCTCCAGATATCATTCCCTTAGTCTATGGATCATCACTCTAAAGTGTCCGTTGAGTTCATTTAATCCATGACTTCGGGCTCCATCTGTCGTAACGGTCTTTCGTGGCAGGAGAGGT
>Ga0065711_1027815_pt1 | contig 45765 bp, 18 predicted proteins | sample Hoacrofraction12_FD_59098 | JGI IMG/M metagenome (GOLD analysis project Ga0065711, IMG submission 59098) | Hoatzin crop microbial communities from Cojedes, Venezuela - Epithelial fraction 12 v2 (version 2) | ecosystem: Host-associated > Birds > Digestive system > Esophagus > Crop | place... | reverse complement strand
ATCGTACAGTAGAGCAAAATTATCATCCTGATCTTTTTCCCAGCGATGATGAACAGCACGGCATTGAATACATACTGCAAATAAGGATTCAAAAACCACAGCCATCTGATCAAAGACAGAAACATTTTTATCGGCGACTATTTAACACAGGAAAAATGCGTATAACAAAATTTAACAAAATGTAAGAAAGCTGTTTTAACACCCGCTGCTCAGCCCTGCCGTTATCCCCGCCCCACGTCTGGGCGCCAATTTAAATGTTTTGGTTTCGGCTGCCGCGGGCAACAAAAGCGCCACGCGGCCGCCCCTCCCCCCGCCACGGTGCGGAGGAGAATGGAAAGAAAACAGGCAGAAACTGGTGGGTCGGGATAAGGGCAGTTTAACAGAACAGCAAACAGAGGGAACAGGAACAACAAAGATACAGATAAGGAGAAAACATGACACAAACTCGCACAACAGACCCTCTCTCCCGGACAGGATCAGCGCCCGCTCTCCCGAACCACGAGAGTTCCCGCCGTGCCGCCCCCCCCTCCCACCGGAACCCAGCGTGACGGCACATGGTATGGAATACTGGGCTCTGTTTGGCCAGGTGGGGTCAGCCCCCACCCCCCGGGTGTGCCCCTTCCTGGAGTCTGGTGAAAATTAACTCTGTCCTGGCCAAACCCAGGACACTGAGGAAGAAAAGTAGATGCCTGCAGTAGATTGCACTGTTCCTACCCTGGGTTGCACAAACAAGCCTATGCAGGCTACTGTATCCTGTTTCTCGGTGATAATGCTGCTTCTGGTATTTGAGTTACCACTGTTAAAACTGAGCTGGTCTATACTAACTGTTTATATCATAGATTGTCTTTATCATTTCTGAGTAACAAAGTAGAGAAACAGCCTCGGCCTGTCAGGAACTGGTATAGTTTCCAAGCAAGATATGGAATCAGAATTCTAAAGGAGCCAGAGGCTGAGTGGTTTCCCATGCAGAACTGCACCTTGGAAAGTCAGGTCATTTTTAATGAAATGCCAATATTTTTGAAATGCTGTTTCATACAAAACACCTGTCATTTCCATGTTGGCCTTAGTTCTTTCAAAGCTGATTGTGGAATAGAACTGGAAAATAAGTTTCTTGCCATCTAAAATGGCTGCTGACATAGAATAACTCAAGAATGTATTTTTGGCCTCTATTTGATAGTGTAAATCTGTGACTCATTTTGACAATCTAAGTAATCTCTTTATGATCTTAATTTTTTTCCTTTATGTGACTGATCTTCTTCTCATTCGTTACCTGATCAAAACCCCAAAAGGTATGTTCTTTATTTGGTTTCGGACATTTGGCGATCTTCTCTAGTGGCCCAGGAAAAAAAGAAGAAAAAGCCTAACAATGCAAGGAACTGACAGATGGTTACAGTTTCCTGACAAATTATTTATTTGAATTCTCAAACACTCAGCTCGCTCTTATGACTTTTTCACTTAAGTTTTAAAAGTCCATTCATCAACAAGAATGATCACATATTGACCATACAAGTACTCAAAAGCAAATGTATTCTTTTATTCACTATATGGAAATGGGCTAGTGACAAGTGAACTGATTCAGACAAAACACTCAAACTAAGGCTTCAGTTCAACATTTGAACTATTACAAAAAGCTTGTATACCTCCTTTCTTTCTGCTTTTTTCTAAACCTTGGTTGTAGGCCCTCACTCAGTATCACATTCCCTCCTGTGGATCTCTAACTTTTTTCCTTTCAGAAAACTAATTTTAAAAAAGTTGTGAAAATATAAAGTTGCTTTTCTTTATATTTACACATACCAAGAAGAATCAATTTTTGTCAAACATATACGGTATTTTCAACAGGAAACTGTTTTAACTTGAAAAGATTTTTCATTTAATGAGAAATTTTGCCACTAGTTGTGAGAAAAAATGCTGAACACTGGCTGAAGAGTTTGCAAATTCTTTTTTCATAAAAAGAATTTTTATATCTTTTATATCTAGAAACCTTTTTATAAAAAGAATTGGCTTTTCACACACACAGAAAAATATTAACTTTTAAAACCAGTTTGAAATTTTCTTTTCCCTTCGTTCTTTCTCACTCTGTTAAATGGCATCTTTTCAGTAGGCAAGTCAAGCAGTCCTGACTGATCCCCTCCATTGCCCTGGTACTCACAAGGAGTCAGTATGTCAATCAATAGCTAGATGTTTTAGTTGAAAGTGGTAAAAGCTGAATCATAAAGTAGCTACAGAGTAGGTTTTTGTTGTTATTGATGCTGCAGTTTAACATAACCAAATCTCACAGATTCTTGGTGTGAGTATTTCTTTTACAGGGGAAACCATATCTTTGCAATTTCATCCCTCTCAAAAGGGACCATTCTCTGTGTCGTGCAATTCTCAACTTATATACATGTATTTATACATACAGATGCGTATGTATATTTAGCTGCACTGGTCTCTTAATTTTAAGCAAAATATAGTTTACCAGCAAAAATTGACTTAAAAAACATCACAAAACTGAAACACAGATATGTCATATTTTCCTTGCCTGATTTCTCTTCCCGTACAGTGAAGTTTTGCTTCTTTTCTTGGACATATGGTTCAGTGTTTAATTTGTATGTATATCCAAGACACTTCCAGACCTTCGGCTTGTGTTTTGTCTCATTAAACGGTGATTGCACATACACTGAACTCTTCTGCTACACAAATGGAGTATTTACTGTCTCCCAGTGGAAACATTTGGGAGTTGAAGCTGGAAGTAATCTCTTCTATATGTAATATTAGATGAGTGAAAGTGTGTGTGTGTATGTGAGAAGGAGGGAAAGGTCTTCATTTGCTCCATGGTAGGCATTGCAGAATGGTGGCAACCTGGCATGCAGACAAATAACTGCAAACTGTTTGATTAATGTTACTTTTACATAATGATAACATGTTATTTGAAGCAGGCAAGTAGAAAGTTCCAAGTTTCTGATTTGCTTGTCCTAGGTTACTGTCTACCCTGGGATGTGAGCTGTAGTTCCTTTTTCCCCAAAGCCTCTGTGAAATCTGCCAAAAGATGAAACTGATGAAAGAGATTTCAGATTGAAGAACAGTAAAAGGTGTCTCTCACTCAACTGTGAACATACCATGTTCATTCTGAGTGTGCAGGTATCTTAAAAGTTAAAAAGGTCCTTCACAAGAAAATTTATCTCACATGGTGATGACCTTAACAGTGAAAATAACAGGCTTGTCACGGACATCCAGATCCTCTCAGCCTAGTAACAAGAGTATTCTCTATCAATTTGAGCAACCAGCATTTCAGTGACAGAGGACTCTAGCTGTAGAATCAATATTTAGAACATGATGAATGGGTACAAAACTAAGAAAACACACCAATCAGCCCTGCATTTGAAGGCCATTTCTAATGGAAAAAAATAAGTAAGTGATGTAAACAGAAAGGGCAAACCAAGTGACAACCTGCAAGACCACCCATCTGGGCTAGGCAGCTTGTTTCAGGGTTATGTGACTGCTTCCTTTGTGCCGGTTCACACAGTGACTGTTGCTCTAAGTTTTGTTGACAGTGACCACAGATTAATTGGATCAGTCCTTTCTTGAAATGTAAACATTCCCATGTTAGAAGACATAGTTCTCAATGAGCTTGCTAGGAAAAAACCCAAAGCTTCATAGATTGCTTAACTGTTGCTTTTGTACAACAAAATCTTCCTTTGGACTTTCCAGCAACAGAACATATGCAATAGATTCAGAAGTTTTGCAATCACTGCTATTTACACTGAATTTCTGTAGGACTCTTTTAGAAAATGACTTTTAAAACAGTTTTATAGCTTTTTGCTGAGAAATGCAAAAGAAGTCCAATGTAAATTCAAATAAGAAACCTGAGCAGAAGTTACATGCAACCACTGTAGAAAAGGAACATTAGAATATAAGCAAAAATAAACACACTAAAATATTTAATTGAACATAAAAAAATTTTACTAATGGCTTTTATAGTATATTGGCTTTGAAAGATCAGAGGACTTGGATCATTTCTTTTTACTGTAAGCCATCAAAAATTCAACCGTATGAATCAGATTCTTCCCAGGAAATAGTACTATGCTCCACTTATAGCCCTATTGATTTCAATAGCCTGCATTTTGAAGACAAAAGTACTCAGCGTGTGGCACAAGCCCCAAATAATGAAAAGAGATTTCATCTCTTGCTTTTAGATACTTGTTCTTTTCCCTAATTTTGAGTGCTGGTTGCTAGCTGCTAATGAACACCTGAGCTTTCTATATCATACCCATCAGTTCCCCACTAAATGCCTCTTTCTTCCCTTGAAACTGTTGAATTATTATACTTACTTCGCTCTTTTGGAGCCCAAGTGAAGTGTTAGGGGAAAGCGATTGAAAGCTCCAACAACCTATTTAGGTACTAAAAAGCACAGTAATAAGGGGCTTGGGACAGATATCTGCCCTTCTTGTTCCAGTTTGGGAAACTCTTTCCTGGTTTTACAGGCTCCCAGACAGTACTGTTACTGAGTACAGAGTGATGACCAATAAATAGTGTTACTGATTACTGGTTGAGGACTAAGCTGTACAATTATTCCTGCTTCTCCTGAGACAAGCACACAAGGGAGGGATCAGCAATACACTAGGAGCCAAAGTAACGCCCTTCTGCTTTTGAGAATGATATCCACCTCCGACAGCAAATATAAAAGCAGTTGAAACCAGATTTCATGGGCCTCAATTCCCACAGCTTTTTCTGGACATCAGATTTGATCACCATTGTAAAACATTCTATGCGAGTAGCTTGGACATTGTAAAAAAAAAGAAAAAAAAAGAAAAAAATCCCAAACATTTTAGTTCTGTGTAATTTACAAAGTAGAAAGAATCAGTTTTGTGGAAGAGATTTTGATGTGAACCAGACAGCTTTTAAACTGATTGTCCACTAAGTAAAGAAAGGATCTTATTCCTCTTTGTTGACCTATTGTACAATCCTTTTACCCTGATCTACCTATTGTGACTCCATTTTTTCAATTAGTGAGAAAGAATAGTGGCTGCTATTTGAACCTGGTATAAAATCTGAAATTACTATAGGGTTACAGGAAGAAGGTAGATGCTATATTATAAATTAACTTTGGGAATATGACATTGAAGCAATTAAAATGCCATGTAAAATAGTTTTTCAGATCCAGTATTTGTTTGTTTTTTTCCCTTAATAGAAATTATGCTCTCCCACAGCAACGTTGGAAGGGGAGAAAAGGTTAGAGATTCTTCATTAATCTTTGAATTGTTTTTTATTTTCAGAATACAGAATACTGAAGTTTAGGCCCACAGACTCCATGTGTGCTTTTATTCCTGAGCCAAGCACACAGATCATTTTTTATTATTACCTACAAGTATGCATAACGGATGGCTACCAGATAGTCAAGACTCTTGTTTTTCCTCATGTCAATGACAGATGTTTGCATAAAAATTCAGCTAGGTTAACCTCACCACATGAAAAAAAAAATGTTTCGGATTACAAGACATCACAAGCCATAGGGATTATAGAATATATTCCTGCATGTATTGAAACAAAACGGTATGGAGATGTATCTAACATAACTCTGAGAGTGCTCCCTGGTGCTGAGTTGCAGGCATTTAATATGTCTGAAAAAGGGGAATGTTCTGCAAAAGAAGGGGGAAGGGAGTAGAGGCTTTTGTAGGACAGGCATAGGCAATTACAAAAAATTTTACTTCAATTTACTGCTGAACAAAGAATTTATAGGTACTTCAGACAAATGGGCTCAGCTTGAACAGCTCAACTACACTTAATACTTTGCTGAGTCATATGTAGGGGTTTCTATCATGGTGATGCCAACCATCATCCTCTAATAACTACTTATTTTTACAAGATCATCTTTCAGCTTGAATAAGATTTGGACTTACTGCAACAGTAAACAAGAGGTTAAAGATAAAAGCTTTCCAGTCCTTACATTAGTACTATTTCTACTTCACATCCGCTCAAGCATCAGAGATTTCACTCTAAAGCTGCCGGTGTCACTTTGTTCTGCTGACCCTTGAGTAGCTGAAATTTGGACGTAGTCCAGCATGTGATTTAGGGGTTACCTTCTCACTCACAGAGCTATCATGTGGCCTTTTTTTGCTCTAGAACTCCCTCAGAAACCCACATTTTTCCCTTTTCCAGACTTTCTCTTGCAGATTGTGAGGGCTTGAAAACACATGACATCCAAAATCTTGGAGGTCAGAGTTGGCAAACTGTAGCTTATTGTTGGAAATTATTTTTTTCTGGAACTCCAGAAGGAGAGGAGTTTGCCTTTTATATTCCACAAGTTCTGCTGAGTTTTGTAGGGAGAACTGTAATTTTTCTATATCTTAAAAAACATAAATATTTATTTTCCTTTTCTCTATATGCAAGCCAAGTGTTATTATCTCACAAGGTCTTTTGGAAAATGTTTTCAAGTAAAAGGAACCTTTTACTTCTTAGATCATTTTGTAAGGCACTATTATTATATGATTCCACCAGACTACTAAAATTCTGTCCCTATCTAAAATATTTAATTAACATTTAGGCTACCTCTAGACACCCTGCAAGACTTTGAGTGTCTACACATATTCTTGCTAAGATGTCATCCTTCAAGTGCAGTGAAACAACACTATAATTGCCAGAGAAAGAACTGACTGGCTAGGATATTCCTAATGCTTGGCAGAGTCTCTTTTTACACACTTAAATGCACAGCTAAATCTACTCAAGAAGTTATTTTCATATGCCCCATCTTATTAGATACCCATGTGGTTCCAAGTTCTGAAATTTTGAAGTGTGAGAGAAAGCTTTCTTGAGAAGTGATCAGCAGTCATCAGGATAACAGTAGCCAAGGTGACCTGTCTGCAGAGCTTGACTTTTATTAAAAAAGAAAACAACCTCTGACACCAAAGACTGTGTCTATACTCCATTGACCAACTGACTTTTTTAGAGTGCACTGAGGGTTTTACTGGCCCATTCCCCTGCCTAGACACAAGGTATGGGAGAAAAATAGGTGTATTCTGACTGGTATGGACCTGGGATGCAACAGGGCACACAGCTAGGTGTAGGAACTGGGAATTGGTCCAACATCTGATGATATTAGGCAGAATATAACTATGTCTGGTCTGTATCTTTGCTGCTTAAGGAGTTGTAGGAATGATTTTAAGGCTGTTACTGTTCTGAGATTATCAAGTCCAAAATCTTTCTGTGAATTTATCACACTCCTGAATAATGGTGAAAATTTTTTTCTCTAGCTGTGTGTAGCTAGGGGCTCAGTAGTTGACATTCAGTGAAACAATGTTATACACATCCATGCATCTCTAAATAGCTGAAGTCCCTGTGCGAGAACTGTAGCAACCAGCATCTACAAAAGTGATCATACTTCGAAATGTTATAAAATGTAATGCAGACAATATGGTCAAGAGGTTCTTTAAGACTTCCTTGCTATTCTGAGTTCTATTATTATCTTTTGTAAGCAGTTCATAATAAGGAAGCCTGGTTTTCTGAAAGCCTTCAAACACTGACTTTTTTACCTGTTCTATTAATACCAGGACATAAAAAAACAACAAAAGCTTCCTCCAAATATAGGTTAAATCATTGAGATTAAAGCCTGGCACAACAGAAGTCAGTAGCAATATTCCCGCTGACTTCTGTGTTCATAGATGATACACAACCTCCATTTTTTTAACATTTCTCAATCTTCAATATATTTAGCCTTACAGCCTCATGCTGAGGCTGAGAACAGCTGTAATTTCACAGACGGCAAAGTAAGTCAAGAAGGGTAGGATTCATTTAACCAGTTCCACATATTGAAAGTTAGGCATTTAGTCTAAATTGATCACTTATGCTTCTCTAGTCAACAGAAATAGATTTTTCCTTCTAGGGGAAAACTTTAGTTAAAAAAAGAAAGGAAAAAGACCCATAACCAAAAACCCACGAACAAAACCATGAAGTCCAGTTTAAGTAGGAAGAATCTCCTGAAGGAAGTGCCTCCCGCATAGCACAGCTATCTTGGGATAAGGTCATTCTGGCCCTGGAGTCGCCTGTTCGTCTTCACAGATAAAATCAAGAGCTCTCTGACAAGTTTTCAGAAATTCAAGTGAGTCAAAATCAGAATCTGCTAAGGAACTTAAGAGTTACTATATGTACTGGTACAATGCTTGACTTGTGTTTGCCCACAGTGCGGTGTGTGGTTAGACCTTTGATTAGATATCCAAGTTCTGTGTACAGTGCTCCTCAAGGTGGAGCACAGAAGCCGCCTGAGATCACCAATCACAACAGGCAGTAAGAGATATCTAGAAAAACAGCACTGGATCCCTATTGCTTCTAAGGAGGCTCAGATTCTATGTTCATGATAAAGTTCATGATAATGTTCAGCTAGAGTTCAGAGTTCGGATTTGTCTCCTGGGGCTGGATACCCAAGTTGTCATTTTCTAAAAGCACAAAGTAATCACTCCTATACTTTGTCTCCCTGTCCAGAGAGCTCAGGGAGGAATCAGAAAATGGGTTCAAAGCTCATCTTCTCATAAAAAGGATTGATTGTAAATCCACACCTCTCACTCCCTCAGGGGACAACTGTATGTGAGCTGTTTCAGGTGAAAATGTTTACTTTGGTCCACTTCTTAGAAAAAGGCTTATGATCCAGTGAACAAGAGTGATTAGGACAGTCCTTAGGTAAAGTGGAGACCCAGACTTTGGTCCCTGTTTCCTGACTTGTGGGTAGTTCAGCTGCAGAAGCAGAAATCACAAGCTGAATTTCCCTGTCTCAGATACCGACTTGCTAAATATTCTCTCCGATACTGTTCAACATTTAATGTTAAATTTTCTGGGGTGGACTACAGCTTTCAGGGACACAAAATAAAGAACTATATACCTTAGAAAACACCCAAAAACGCAGAAAATGTAATTTGCTTCCTCATAAAGTATTTTTACTGGGAAATCATTTGCTGAATCTTTCTCCTCTGCCCACTAAACCTTACCACAATGTAAACACTTATAATGTTAATACTGCAACATAGACAATAGCAACTGTTTCTTTCTGAATTCTATGTGCTTGCTAACTAGTGGCTGCAGGCAGATGTGTTTACCCCATCAACAAACCAGTGGAAACGGGCCTGGAGGTCTATTTTCCAAGGTGATTGATAACCACAAACACCTGTATTTAAACCAATAGACATCTTAAGAATTAGGTGAAGTAATGAAGAGGCAACAAATCTTACCCTAGCTGCTGAACTCCTTGACAATTTAATTGTGTTTGACTGTGTGATATTTTAATCACAAGACTAGGGTCAACCTGGTCAGACAAAAAACAGGATCCATTTAAGTCAGGTTTTTTTCACCTGTGAGGGATGCACACCAAAATTATAGGTTTCTTTTCATCTGTACAGGTAGTCTAGGTTCTTTGTTTTATATTTCATTTGAAAAATAAGAAAGAAAAATCTGAACAGTCACACACAGCAGATCATGTACTCTTCAGTTAAAGTCTATGGTGGCCAGGTATCATTCACGGCTGTCAATTCAGAGACGTTTATCAATGGGGACAAGCAGCATTTCAAATATTCATAAAAATCCTAATGTTAGTGTCCTATTGCTCATGTCACATCTTTTAATAAGGTTGAAATTAGATTTCTATCTTCTCTTCTTCTGCCTATCATGAATAAATGTTAGTTATGCAAAAGAGAACGTAAAAATTATTTTTTAAAAAAATATTAAAATATGAGCAGTAAGCTGACTTTGCTGTATTTCTGTTATTTGAGAGTAGGAGAAAGGTAGCAGATAAACAATCTCATTAACATAAATGCATCTAATTTTTGCTTATGGTACATTTATGGAATGAAGATTATTTTAGTATAATTTCGTACTGAAATAGCATCAGGAATGCAAGCCTATCCAATTTAATAATTGGAAAGGCTATGTGTTATTATAATCCTTAAACATCAGTGCAATCAGAGCTTTAAATTAGGAAAAATACATTTTATTTGTAAGGCAAATAGATAAACTTTGTAATACAAAGAGCAGACAGTAGGATACAGGCCAAACACTAATGTTATTTGTCACTAATCTTCGTAGGCTTGTGGTAGAGTTACCAGAACTTCAAATATAAGGTGTGATCAGCAAAATATGTGCTTGGGTTGGACATAGTGAACTTCGCAGGCTAATTGCTAGGTAAAATGATGTAGCTTGTGCCACACCAAGAATAGGACCATATGATTATATCTCCTCTTTCTTCTCATAGATTCAGGGGCCACGGGACATCCATCCTTGCTTGACTTCTCTGAGATGATGATCTTACCTTCACTGTTTAGTGAAAATGGAGTAGATATTTTCTGTTCTTTTTTATTATTATTATTTGTTGGTTTTTCTATTTGGATATCTTTATATGAAGAACGGGATAGGGAATTTACCAAAGTTATTACCACACAAATCTTTAAGTAGACACTATCGTAAGAACTAAAAAATCCACTGGCTGTCACTACTGATTTGTTTTAGAATTGAATTAATAACCCTTTGTATAATTCATTAAGTGCATTAGAATATTAGGTTAATTTAATGCTCTCCTTTACTGATTAGGATATTTTGTCAATCTCTCCTTCACTTAGTTTTACAGTTTCAGGTATTCCAATCAGTGACATTTAAACATGACTAATTTCAACTTAGAGGTGCAATCAGTGATTTTTCACAGGCAATCACCCCAGTAGATTAAAGAGGTTGTCTCTCTTTTGGGAAATCATTTTATTCTCCAGCATTTTCTGGGAAACAATCTGGTTTGAGGGTAAGCAGTATTTTGAGTAAGACCCAGTAGTCTTGGCCTCTGGTATTTAACTGGAGTGTTGTAAAAACAGGTGCTAATGTCAAGCACATTATGTACTTGCTCCCCAGCAGTTGTTAAGGTGATGGATAGTGTGGTGGAAAGCAGCTCTTGGCAGATGAAATTTCCTGAAATGTCCTTGTATTCCACACCAGCTGTGTAAAAGTGGGGTCAAAAGCCATGCCCTGTGGGCTGAGATGAGCCATTCAGTTGTGAAATTTCCCAGCTACAAAGCTTGGAGGCCGAAGTAGGAATGTGAGGGAGTGGGTGAAATCCTGTCCCTGGCAGAGTCTGGGGGAATACTGCTAATAGCTTTAGGAAAGACCAAGATTTCATTCAATGTGTTTTAGTAATTTAAGTCAGGTGAGGGATTCCCAAAAAGACACAAGCTAGAAGAACTGTTTTGTTGGTTACAGGGCAGTAGTGTTTCCCCTGACAACCACTCAAAAACTCACTACTGGATAACTTATGTTTGCCTTTCTTCAGCAGTTATATCTTCTAAATGAACAAATAACATCAACCATACCGTGATTCTATTAAAAATCATCCTGATTTCATCCACAAGACAATAAAGACTTCAGAATTTCTGCATGATCCAACTTTAGCATTGGGCTTTCTGCACAGCATAAGGGCAGGTAAGGAAGCAGCCACGCTTAGAGCAGGAAACACACAGCGGCTTATGAGTGAAATTGTTGGGACATTTTCATGGAGCAAGCAAGCACTCAGATTGCAAGGTCAGTGCCAGGCGTCTCTTGTTCCGGATGAAGGGTGACACGAGGTCACTTCTCTGTGTACAGACTGTTATCCCTGGTGCAGGCTGTGCTGCAGCCAGGAAACACCGATCCCTGCTCTCAGCCACCGACGTCTCAGGGATATGCAGAGGTGATGAGATCAGAGTCTATCTTTCTCCCACTCTAAACATTAACACAGATTTGTCTCAGCAGTTACATCGTTATAGACCACGGCTGGAAGAGAGTGCTTGCATTTTTGTGAAACACAACCCCCACTGTTGGAGCTTCTTCAGTGTTACAGCTTTTTTGCCCCTACTCTCTAGTGTTTGGTCAATACTTGTGTCTAAAAAAGGAATATGGAGAGAAACGTTCCTCATATTCATAACATTAACGCAACTTATCAGGTATAAGAAGAACCATAATGCTATTCCAGGGGACACCTATGCTAAGCAAACAAATAAATTAAAGGGCAGAAGACAGGTTCTTGCCAGCGCATGGCTGCCAAGGAGCTATTTTCTATAACTGTCTCCTAGCAAGAATATTCACTCAACATCTGAGCAATGACTGGATTTTTTGAAGTATCTGTGGAAGGAGAGGTGGGACAGAGACATTCAAATCTAGAAGATATTCCTTTACAGGACTTGATCATTGCTAGAATATTCAGGACACCAAAGCTGTCTCCGTCAAGCTTTAAATAAGAGAACTCAGTTGAACTCCTACAGAGTTTATTTTTACTGAGAGGAAAGCTACAGTATAGTACTGCTCTATGCAAGAACAGAGATTCAGGCTTAGTGTTCACAACCTTGACCCTGTGACTTGCACATATTTATCATGAGAGGCTCTTCCATTACATGATCACATAGCAAATTCACACCCCAATTCCCTTTAAATAATTTGCAACTGTTTGAACCCGAGATTTTCTCACTATTTAGCCAAGCCCCATGCCAGCCGACCACAAGTGTGCACCATATGAGCAGCTGAGGCTATTACTGCTCCACTGGCTGTACCACCAGGATACGCTCCCCACCACCGGGTAGCACGTGTCCTGCTTATGTACTTAGAGGCCTTGTTTTTAAGTTGTTTAGGCAGGTGGTGTTGTTATGGCCTGTGAAGCAGATGTGCATCTATGACTAACAGATCATAAAATGGAGAGGTTAATAAAGGGATAAGCGGTGTCATGCTTGCAATATCAATGGTGAGGTGGGCTCGACGGGAGTCCAAGGTGTAACCATTGTTTAAAGGATATTATATGATTTGTGAGGCTTATTAAAAGGTAAGAACTATGTGTCAGTCTTTCTCTGCAGTTCTCTCTCATCTATCCTATTGTCTTCTCCCAGCACTCCTCATGTTTTTACTAAAGAATTTTGTAAAGATTGCAGTAGGTTATAATATCTCTTTTCCGTATACATTTAACGCATAAAGCAGTTTAGTTTGTATATTTACTTATGAATAATGTAGTGGGAAGCCTGAATGGCCACTGTAACATTTTTCAGCACTCTCTTTCTCTTTTATGTCCTTTTTCTTCTCTTTTTATTTCAGAAATGAAAAGACTAAGCACCACATACTGAACTGTTATTCAGATTAAAAAAATAAATGAATAACAAACTAACTAACTAACTAACTAACTAACTAACTAAAATCAAACTGTTTGATAAACTAAAGTAGCTCAGGAAAGCAAATTAATTAAAATACCACTTCATTACACTGAAGCTGAGTTTCAGAAGTACTTTCCAAGAGTTCATTGAAGGTCAGTCACTGCTTAATAGAGAGTTAACAGCAATAATAGTAGGAATAGCAATTAATAACAATAGCAAATTAGAAATACAGAAAAATGTGATTGTAATGTGGGACCAAAGGAAGCCAACTGTGCATTGTTTAATGAAATAGATTAAGGGTCAGTTTCTGAAGTGATGCGAACTCTCATGATTTCATGGGTTTTGGCTCCAACATTTTATTAGCCCTGCTTCTGTCTTCGATTCACAACCGGATCTACAGCAAATTTCATCTAAATTTTTCTCTGCCTCTGTTCCCTAATTGTTTCTAGCTGCTGAAACACATCTACTTCAGCCAGAGCTGTACATACTTAAAGCTCTACAGTGCAGAGAATAAACCTATTCCATGATAGAGTACATACATATCATATATAGTTATACTACAGACAGATATTTTTAAAAATAATGAAATTGTAGGTTGGAGCACTCTTAGCCTCAAACTGGGTAGGTTAGTAAGAACTTAAAGGATGGAGACTGAGACAGCAAAGGGAGTAGATTTGATCTCCCTTTAGCTTTTTAATTTAGAGGTCCCACCTTGTAAGTTTAGAATCAGGGTAGCAACAGACTTTTAACTGAATTAATTTAAAATACATATTTAAATATCTAACTCCAAGACTCAGAACTTTCTTTTAGCTGAGTCAGCAGATACAGCAATAAACTATTCTCAGCTGAAAGTTAGTCTTTGAAGATCTTACAGAACTATTAATCCACATCTACTAATTCACCAGACTGGAGAACATAATTCAGTAACTTTCCAACTGACTCAGCAGTCCTTAGGAACTTGTGAGCTCTTTGACTTTCATCCTTCATGAAGAAAAAAATAAAGAGAGAAAGAAAAAATGGTAAAAATATGCAGACTTTAAGCTACAACATCTGATTTCAAAGCTAGCCATAATATCTAGGCTCTCTGCATTTCCCTCCTGGATTGTATTTAATTTAGTAGAGATGACATGTTTGAGTATCAAGTGTACCCTGCACAAAATTTAATATCTAATTACAGAAAGTGACTGAAAACCAGAGCAAAGATGACACCAGCTGACAGTCATTCCAGCTCCTTGGCTTGACACAACATTTTTCATTATTCAAGTACTATATATCAGTCCAGAAAACCTGATGCTTCCCCTTTGGATTGTGTAGTAAATGAGTCTTGTTCTCCAACACATGTGCTCACGCAGTGTTTTGCAACAAAAGTGTGTGATTAAAGGAGTGTAAAAAAGTACCTCAGATATAAATCGAACTTGCTTCTGCTGGATCATGTGAGATTTTGCCCAGACTTGAATGATCAGGAACACCTCCTGGCAAGCAATTTACATTTTCAAGATAAGACCAACTGTAAATGTCATAACTGGGTGCCATAGAGAGTATCATCTAACTTCATGTGGGAATACTCCAGTATGTAACATATCATCTGTAACTTATTCCCCTTCAAGAAAATGCTCAGCAATTTTAGAAGGCTTGGTCTAAATTACTGTTAGAATATAAAGATAAACTCTGAGTCTGTGAAATATGGAGACATTCAGACGATGATTTTCAGTTTTGACACTTTGCTGTTAGGAAAGGACATTAGAGATTACGGGCAAACCTGCTTGTTTTGCTTTCAGCAGAAGTGGTGTTAACCCTGTGCTGATTGCTCCTGAAAATCTTGCCTCTTTTAACACACACCTTTGTGGCACTTTGTGCTGTAAGGGCAAAGTTCTCCAATTTGTGTAATTCCTTTTCATTGCAGTGGGACCACATACAACTTCTACATGTTGATTAAAATCTTGTTGTAGGGCTGGAGGGCAAATTTCTCATCTTTTCATAGTTTCCTCATTCCTAGTGATGTGACAGGGGGTTGTACTGGGATGAAGTAAATGGATTATGCCATAGCGAAAAGAAGTCTTAAAAATAATTAAATTTTCACATGCCACTTGAAGAACAATAATTCTGAAAAAAATCCCCTGCAATTAGCTGAAAGGTTGTGTGTTGTGGCATAATTTCTTCTTCAGTGGCATTTGAACTAACATTTCAAAAACTCAGATAAATGCAGAATACTTTTAGTTTCAAACCACACTAGATATCAGCAACATTGCTACTTTATGAAACTATTCAGAAAGGACAGTTAAGTCCTGCTTACATTACTGGAAGTGACTGTTCAGATTTATGATTAATTAGTCAAGTTTCAAGTGATCTGTGTTTTAAGAAGAACGTCCATGACGACAGCAATATAAATTTACACTTTTCCCCCTTGTTTTGACAATCCAAGACTGCAGTGATCGGTCACTGAAAAGCTAGGCATTATTTTTTTCCAAAGAAGCAGTTTTCCAGCAAAAATATTGACTAGAAGAGCTTGAAAATTTCAGAGGAATATGATGTTTTTATCAACAATTTTTTTTAGGAAATCATCAGACTGCTTGGTTTATCTTAACCTTTAAAATACAATCTACCCTAAAATATTTTAGTAAAGTCAACACAGAAATATTTCAGAATATTTTGTTTGACATAAAGTTTCAAAGTGTTTGATATATCACAACAATTTAGAAGGTAAACAAATGTCAAAATGTCAGAATTTCCCATGGGTTTGTAAGCTGTTTTAAAGCCTCTTCTTAGAACAAGTATTACAGTAAATTGTAACATGAAAACTGGGGAGCGGTATGTTAGGACCTGGGAACCACTTACTAATGGAATTGAATGGAACCAGATCACCATCATCCTCTCCCCCCTTGAAAATCTTAGCCACAAAGAACAAAGGAAGGAAGACCTCTGGGCAGGTTGCACCCCTAATTACCACAGGTTGCTGTATTTTTGGCCCTACAATCATGAGAAAAAATTTACATTGTATGTCACGATTCCACCCAAGATATTGAACATCTTTAGTGACATTTAACCTTTATTCTTCTTTTAAGTAGTGGAAACATGCATAAGTAAACTTCACAGTATCACAGTGTTAGTTAAAAGAACATTTTTCATAGTTTCAACTTGAAATCCTTGGAAATTAATCCTGGCATTGGTACTCAGACAAAATGATTTTTTAGATTAGCTGTCATTTTCTTCAAATATAAATGAAAGCCTAACAAAAAATTAGCTTATCAGGTTTTTTTTTCTGCATTTGTCTGTATGTTTTGTTTGTTTATTTGTTTTACTTGTTTCTATTATTTACGTGCCCATATTTTGATTTTGGCTACATTTTTTGCTAAGCCAAACAGTACAGGAATTTTGCTTAAATCTACAGATTTGCTGTATCTAGTAGTCAGATGTAGCAGCATTTAGCAACACACATTTACTGAGTCTTGAAAATGAAAGTATTGAATAGTTACAAAGTGAATTCAATCTGTAAACCTCAGGGTATAAACTGCGAGATTGGGTAAGAAAGAAATATCCCCTATGGTATAATATCACATGCACCAAGTGGGTTTAACAACTTCTCTGAAGTATTCAGAATTGAGACAAGATGCTGGATAAGATGGATTATTGATCTATTCTTTAAAAGTAGTTCTTCTGCTATCATATTCCTTGCTTAACCCGGTGAATCATTCCATGCAATGGGTTGCAGCAGCACCAACTTGGATGTGTTCCATACACTACACGCAAGCCATGACATGGCACCAGCAGACTTCCTTGCTTATGGGCAAATGGGAAACTGTTTTTTTATTTGATAATTTTGGAAATCATTAGGAACTTTATTTGCAAAGCATTTAAACCCTCCCTTTAGTGTCAACAGAAACAGCAGGTGTTCAAGTCCTGCAAATTCATCCCTTGGTCTTCAGTGTGCATTAAACACAATGTAAAGGGGTAGAGATGGGGAAGATAAAGAAAAAATACAGGAAAAAAGGTTAAAGAAAAAATAGAAATCTTATGGTAAACATTCAAATACTCAAAGATGAGTCCAAATGGACATCATGTGGACATCTAAGGAATGAGAAAGGAGATATTCTCAAGGATCTAAAAATTTAGGTGCCAAATTACAATTGTTAAAAAGTATGAGGACAAGGTTGATAGTATGGCCAGTGCTGTCTGTAGCAGTCCCACTCTCAGTTTAACTTTCCACTTGCTGTCTGTACAGTCTCACTTTCTTCCCTCTTAATCTCCTGGCATTCAAGGCACCAGATATTCAGCTACCCTGAGCCTATATTTTGTTCCTACTGCATTTAAAGGGAATTTGTTGTACTACCTCCAATGTGATTAGAGATTGGAGGAGCAATCAATCTGAGACTTCTTCCAAGAGGTGTCAAAAATTTCTGCTTCTGAAATCTCCAGCTGATCACACAGGTTGCACATATTCATACACATATGCAAACATGTGCACATTAATTTACGTTATAACGCTGGGGAAAGGAATCAGGGGAATTCTAAAGATGTAATCAATCATGTGAGGAAAGCTTTCTTACTCTATCCTCAAAAGTCTATCCTGTGCTGTAGCTGCAGTCTGAGGTTACCTGAATCCAGCTCCTCTCACCTAAGCACTCTGTGGAAAGAGGGATAGCTTCAGAAGTCAGTCATATGCAAAATATGATCAATGAACAACAGTGTATCAGATCACACTGGGTGTTTAATACTCTCAGGGGTTTTAACCTGAGCTAGATTTTCTTTTCTATTACCCCTAACACTCAAGAAATGGCGTATCTCTTTAGCCTTTTTTTTTGATTGAAAAGTCAGCACACAGACTGGTATCAGATACAGGTAAATTATACTGTAAGAACTGAATTTGTTGCCATCCTTTTAAAACAAATTTTATTAGCTGAGGAGAACTAAAACAGGAAAGAGGGGAAGCCTACCCACCAATTTCTATGTGCTTGTTCAAATAAAGAAGTTATTGTGGGAAAGATTTTCTGAATAACACAGCTTTATCAGTTTTTCCATAGAGACCTTGCATTCCCATTCACATCATGTTTAGCTCTGAATCCCTAAACACAACAAATAATCATGCTTTAGTAAGCACCTGCTTGGCTTGTTTGAAGAATCCTTCTGTGACAGCATTAAATCCTGACCTTTGACTTTTCCTGTCTGATGTCAAAATGATTATATCTGCTGATTCTCAGTTTGACATCAGGGAGCAATTGGTTAAGCCTCAGATCCTTCACCTTGTTATCTGCCATTCTTATAGATGTCTATCCAGTTTCTATACTTCAGATTTGTAAAGACAGGTTTAAGTTTCTAACAGTTATAGAAGAATATGCCTCAATTTCAACTAATGCTTCCTCGCCCATAATGCAAAGAAACATACAACACTTTTTTTTTTCTTGTATTTTTATTTCCCTCTCAAACTCAGATGAATCATAAGCAAACAACTCAGCTCACAGAAACTAACAGGCAGTCACAGAGAAATCTGAACCCTGCAGAGTTCAGGTCATCTCTGTGGAACAAACTCTGTTAATGATGATTCTGCTATTGCTCATCCGTCTAGACTCAGACAGAAATAAAAGTGAAAAAAGTATTTTTTGGATTAAAGTATGTTGCAGATTTATGCTTAGGTAATGGCAAAATAACCAACATTAGATACTAAAACATTAAAAAAACAGAAGCATTGGTTTCAAAAGAAAACTTTCTCAAGTCAATAAGACATTTGATTTCAGATATATATATTAACAGCAGCGAGGTGAATGTACATGTCAGGTATACCTTGGAAAGGAAGCACTCTTTTAAAATAAACTACCTATATTTTGAAGACAACATGATATATATGCAATCTTCAGTTTATGAAAAATGCTGATAAACTTTCTTCTAAAACAAAGATGAAAAAAACCTCCAACCATGCTTATAAACTCTGAACTTCCTACAAGAGAGGAAAAAACATCTCGTACGTGCTAAATTTTAAATTTTCAATGTTAAACTTACCATTACTAACAGCATAAGTAACATTATAAACAACAAGTTATTTTGATTGCTGATAAAAATGCAGCTCAATAGGAACATGTGGTTTCTATGTGGACAAAATTCTGCACTAGCTCACTTCTGATGAAAGAGGGAATACAGATCAAGGAGTCTGGCACTTGTAGTGGAGTAAATACAGCTACTACAGTCATCCTACTAGAGCTAATAAACTTTTGACATCCTGATGTACCAGTTGGGTCAGCATGGATCTCCCTTAGCTCTGGAAACCTTATTACGTGCTGCAGTGATGGGTTATCCCTGCTGCAGCAATCTCAAATACCAGTGAGATTTCCATGAAAAGTTGATGTTTGGAATGCTTTGGCGCTTGCCTGCAATGGAAGCTAACAAGCTGAAGAGCTCAAACACACATCAAAGTCAAGAAGCTAATGCCTAGCATGAGCAATAACAATGGCAGTGTTCTGCGTGATTTCCATTTATGCTGTGGTTTAAAGAACATCCATTGTGACAATTTCCTAACGCATTCATTCAGAGAAGCACAGATTGTCAAGAATATGATGTTTTAATTTAAACTTCGTGTAGAATCATAGAATCACAGGTTGGAAAAGATCTCTAAGATCATCAAATCCATCAACCATCAACCATCAAACCAAGACCACCATGCCTACTAAACCATATCCCAAAGTGCCACATCTACATGTTTTTTTAACACCTCCAGGGATGGGGAGTCCACCACCTCCCTGGGCAGCCTGTTCCAATGTCTGACCACTCTTTCAGTAAAGAAATTTTTTCTAATATCTAATCTAAACCTCCACTGATGCAACCTGAGGACATTGCCTCTCATCCTATCACTAGTTGCCTCGGAGAAGAGACCAATAACTGCCTCACTACAACCTCCTTTCAGGTAGCTGTAGAGAGCAATAAGGTCCCCCCTCAACCTCCTCTTCTCCAGACTAAACAGCCCCAGATCCCTCAGTCGCTCCTCATCAGACTTCTTCTCTAGACTCCTCATCAGCTTCGTTGCCCTTCTCTGGATGTGCTCCATCAACTCAACATCTTTCTTGTAGTGAGGGGCCCAAAACTGAACACAGCACTCCAGGTGTGGACTCACCAGTGCTGAGTACAGGGGCATGATCGCCTCCCTACTCCTGCTGGCCACGTTATTCCTGATACAAGCCAGGATGCCATTGGCCTTCTTGGGCACCTGGGCACACTGCTGGTTCATATTCAGCCGGCTGTCGACGAACACCCCAAGGTCCTTTTCCACCGGGCAGCTTTCCAGCCACTCCTCCCCAAGCCTGTAGCGTTGTATGGGGTTGTTGTGACTGAAGTTTGATTTTTCAGTTAAATCATGTTAGATGTCATTTGTTATTTGGTCAGGACATTGTGGTTGTTTCTATCATTGCTGATTTCCTCCAAATGTAGGCCACATCATTAGCTGAAATCAGTGCAGGAGCTCCATTATATGTTAGCATTTTGTCTTCTTCACAAAATGGATTAATTCTTTTGTTTTCATATCAGTGTTTTCCTCAGTATTGCAGTTGCTTCCAGAACCTGCCTTGCTTTATCCACTCTTTCAGGTAGGCAAATGCTTTATTCCAAATTCATATATAGTTACTGTGGCTAATCCTACAGTCCACAAGAGTAAAGAATTCCCCTACCAAATTCATGTATTTTTGATTCTGATCCATGACTGCACAAACAGAACTAAGTAGAATGTATTGGTTTTAATACTCCACTCAACCTAGCCTCTGCAGGGCTGCACCAACACCAGACTGCCCCTCTCAGCAGCCAGAACACCTCTGCTGTACCACTTGGCTAGCTGGAGACCAGATCCCTTCTCTTACAAGTAGATGCTGGTGCTGGTTTCACGCTATTTCTCTAGTCCATCTTTTACTACCTAATCTTCTTCTACTGTCTGTTGCCACTTATTCTCTGTCCTGGACTGTATATTGTCCTTAATCATATGGTTTAGTAATTTGTGGTGGTTTCCTACCCCCCCTCCCGCCCCCACCTTGCATTCTCTGGCATGCAAACTGTGAATTTTGTTTCCAGTGTACCAATTTAGCACTTTGTGCATTCTACTTGCACAGTAGCTTCTGGCCTGAGTTCCCACTGAGGTCAGCTGGCAGCTTGCCACAGGCTTCAGTGGGAAGAGTATCAGACAGTTATTTTAAGTGCAAATTCAGTCCCAAATCTGCATTTTGAAGGATGACATTATGTCAGCCTCGCTCAGTTTGATCTGTTGATATTTTAACCAGTTTAACATCTTAGATCATGTTCTTGGCAAGTTGCTCTGAAGCTGGACACTTCCCCATCTTTTGTTACCATCATGATTATATTCTCCATGGGTTCTCACAGTGCTCTCATCACTGTTGTATCTGAGGCCCTTCCAATTATTCATTAAGTGACTAACATCTCTCACATGTAATTGATTCCTGATCTCCCAGGAGGAACTCAGTGGAGAGCTTTGCCATGGCTTCCTCTTCACCACATCAAACACAAGCTGTCCTCTGCCCTACCCATCAACTAAAAATTAGAGCTGGTAAGAACATTCTTTCCAAAAAATCCCTCTCCAGCCATAATGAATGTTTCCAAGGTCAAGATGTTGCACTGTTCCCTGTGTAAGGGTATGTTTTTGCTCCAGAAGGTATCCAGATACAGATGTCTGGGCTACCTAACTCTGCAGGAGGGCATCTACATTCCAGATGTGGATCCTCAGTCAGATGATACCTACATTCACACTGGAATTATGTGCCATAGTCTTGATTATTTGACAAATGTATCTCAATGAGTGTAGCATAAAACACTTGGATGTGCTCCAGGTATGGCTTGCCACACACTGTCAGGCAATGTCCTTGTCCTCCCAAGTCCATCCACGGAAGTTTCCATTCTCTCACTGTCTCTATACCCCTCTCACTTCTGTCTATTGACACAGTGCAGAGCTGGCACTGCAAAGTAAAAGAGTGGCTTGCTCATACAATGTTTCAGGTTGAATATTGTCCAAAGACTGGAAAGTGAAACAAACAAGTGAGAAATATCATGGTCTAGAACAGTAAGTGATAAAAAAAAAATTAGAGTATTAGTTAATCCAGGAAAAATTTGTAACAAACTGCACTGTTGTGTTCTTATCTATTATGAAATTATTAATTAATTTTAAAAATACCTTAAAGTCACTGAATATCCCAAAATATAATTTATTCTAGTGGGGTAGGTAATACTCAGGATTAGGGTCACATGGAGGATTGGAATTGCCTCTCATGATACTACTCACAACTGTTTATTCTTCATTAGAAAAGAAAACAAAACTTCACAAAAGCTGTAAAGCTTAAAATTGTATTAAAATCACACGTTGGAAATTAAGTCTTCAGGTTCTCGTCTCAGATGATTCCAACCATGAGTCTGATCTGAGTGTGGACATAGAGCATTAACAAAGGATATGAAATATTCAGATTTCCAAATCATCTTTCCGGCTCTGCAGATATGAAAAATCAGTCTGTTGCAGGTGGAATTAAACCTGGGTCTCATCCCTGCTCAGTGTCATTGTGCATTAATGTTTAAGACCACCATGCAAAAAGGAGGATTAAACAGCCTCTTCTTTCTTTTCTCTTTCCATCCATAATCACATTGTGTGAAACTAAAACTGAAATAATTTGAAACTGAATAACAGATCTTTTCTGTCTTAATGAAATAGCATATTTTAACAACAAAAAACTAATCAAAATCTTTTTGAGAACAATGGACATGAGGACCTAACAGTTATTTTGGTTTGTGTTTTTCCTCTTTTATCGCCATGTAGAAAATGAAAGTAAAAACTATTATTTCTAAACAGTTTTTCATTTAGCACATGATTCATGGCTGTGGCAAATAAGGTTCTTTTGGATGATTCAGTCTGTGCAAAGGAACAGCAGACAGTGTACAATGCCACTCATTCTGCTGGCCCTCAGAGGTGCTACATTCAACTAAGAGCAGACAGGTAATAGTGTTAATGTAAAATATTCTGATCCCAGAAAGCCACCAGATTAATTTAACAGTAATAAGATTCTTTAAAAAAATCCACCACAAACCAAACAAAAATCACTTGAAGTTGGAGTAGTGGTTTTGGGGTCTTTCTTTTAAAAAGTACAAGAGGAAATTCTTACTAATTCATGAAATAGCGTGGCTTTAAAAAAACATTAGGTTTTGGGAATACTAAAGGAAAATCTTGACAACAATGGCAAGTTAAGTGGAAGAGCTATATTGAAATTAATACAGTGTACTTTGGCTGGAATAAAACATAATGGATCCTCTGAAGGTAAACATTATTTTCATTAGAAGTTTTTATTTAAAATCTGGACAAGTTTAGAAGTGATATTTATATAAAACTTTCATATGTTTCTTTTCATTAAAACAGTTATAACCTTTTTCTGTCCCCACTGTTTATTCTTTTAATGGACCCCCTGAATAAAGCACTCAGATATTATAAATAATCACTTTTGTAATTAGCCTTCCAACTTTCAAAAAAGTTATTGGATGAATCAGGCATGCAATATGACCAGTTAGGTTATTATCGAATAGTTAATAGGCAAATAAATTCTGAGACAATATGGGAATGAAAACCTCTCCTCTTTCAGAAACAGGCTTTATTTTAACTTTTTGCCAAAGTAAATTGTTTTAATGATTCATACCACAATAGTCAATTGTCTGCAGGAAAGTATTGCCTTTGAGGGTTATCTAAATAGTAACTCAACTTGGTATAAATTCACAGTGGAAGCTGGAATCTACATTAATAACATGAAATACGGAAAAACCGCTGTGATCTATAAAAAATCTCTGAGTGAGATTAATTATCTCCAAATAAGAAGTTTTCCCTTGTTGTTAAAATCAGCCTGAAAAGCCATACACATATCAGTAAAGGAAAGATTTTGCTGTTTATAGTGGCACGTCAATTTAATGAACATTAAATTTGACTCCTTTTGGAAAGTAGAATTTTCCATTTCTTCCTCTGATATACTAGCTTTCTGAATGCACTGACTCTTGTCCTAGTACATCGTCTCTCTCTCCCTCTCTCTCCCCCCAGGGGGGATAATACAGGGCAAAAATCCAGGGTTATCTAAGCATGTAAAAAACCTTAAGCAAAAAAAAATTTTTTTGTGTTGTTCTTCTAGTTCCTTTTTTTTTCATGATCTGTTTCTTAATATTTTCTTTTGCACCATCGGTATAGCCACAGAGCGGGATTTTGGTAAAGATGGCAGAAGAAAGAGGGAGATTTAAAAAAAGAAATAAAATGTCATTTTAAGCTTTACTTTTAAAATTATGTTTACATCTAACTGAAGTGAGATTTTTATTTTCATAGGAGTTGCCATGCTAGAATAGAGTAGCCACTAATCATTCTGGCCTAATACTTTGTCTCCAGAAGTTATGGTGTGTTGTAGAGGAAATCAACAGGAATGCACTATGCTATTCCTTACTGACCTGTAGAAAAAAAAAAACAATGAAAAGTCTTCTGCTGTTAATCAGCATTTTTCCTTCAAGGATAGTAGAGTTAGTAAAATTATTCTCTATCGGATAAAGACAGGTCTAATTACCAAATTATTTAGTGACAATGATGAGCATTTGAATAGAGTGCATACTAAAGCCTGGTCTTTTTCTATTTTTAATGTATACTGATATATCTTCATACCAGACTTCCAGCTATATAAACTGAGAAAATTGTACAGTTGACAGTCACATCTTTTACCAAGTAAGAACAGAAATTCTATGCCACAAATCCATATTCAAGAGTTAGTTATACACCTAAATCTTTCTGTACCATATGTTTAGCCTGAAATCTTGATCTAACACAGTGACAGTTGGATATGATCTTTATTGGTCTTACCTTTGCAGAGGTTAAACGCACAAATGAAACCAGTCTGTGTGGATTTAACTAGATTTTTAAATTATATGATCAGGGTGGCAAAATACACACACAGAAAATACAAGCATCTTTTCTTTGGTGACCCAGGTTTGATCCAATTCAGCACAGAAGCATAGAAAATGTTAAAGGTCTGGGTAGTGTTTTTGAAAGAAGACTCCACAGAAAATATCACACAAATTATTGTAATGAAGGACAGTTGGCAAAAATGATAAGAATGATAAGAAAAAAGAAAGGGTATATTTTAGTCTTTCACTATCACATACCATCTGTTTCCACAAAGAGTTGCAATGATGCTCAGTAGTGTTTTCCTAGCTTGAAATAAGAAAAAGGAAAGTATTTGTGTCAATTCCTCATGATCATGCTAAAAATTGTTTAATGCCACGGTTCTGAAAATCTTTTCTTTGAAGTCAGACTCCCTGGAAACACTGAAATCACAGTTTATGGTTTAAGTGAAACGGGTATTTTAAAGTAAGTTTCACTTTGACTGGCGAATAAGTATTTGGGTTTTGTTTGCTTGTTGATATTTTCTTCCCCAACCCATCCCAGGGAACAACAACAACAACAACAACAGGAGCTGTTCGATATTAGACTCATTGACATTTAAAAACATTGAAATAATGAGACACACCGTATTTAAAAAGTCTTCTATAGAAGGAGTTGCAAAATTAAATGAGTGACTCAGTAAAACAATTTAAATATTTGGCAGAAAATTGGGGGGGGGTATTATTTTTTATTTACATAGTTCCATTTGAAGCTTTCAAATGAAAATCAAATGTATCTAGTACACTTTTGGAATCACACAGTTAAGTCTAGATTTAAGTTTTGCTGAAACTCCTAAGCCTTTTCAAATGGTGGTATAGAACAGAAGCTACTTCATTTTAATCAATTGAATTGTTTTCTGATGCAGAAGCTGCTTAGTGAGGAATAATGTCAGACAATTACTTACAACCCATTTCTTCTCTCATAATCACTTCAGATGATTAATTTGGAAGGAATTTTGAATGATAAAAGGACATATCTTTAGCTGTTTCTCCTCAACACACAGCTTAGGCAATTTTGGTACGGAGTTTGAGACATCATTGGTTGCGTACCGTTAATAGGGAACCACAGGTAGCAGCACTTGGCCGTTCTTGGAAGTTCTGTGCCTCTCATGAATGAATAATGTTCACTGGCACTTCAAGGGTGGGGTCACGAGGAGAACGTTTTCAAGTGATTAAACTTTGAATAAACATTTCGGCTAGGTAAGGCAGATAAATTTCTATTGATAGCATTTAATAGAAATACAGCTGCAGATAGCTATGTCCAAAAGAGTCTTCAGAGCTCTAAAACACCCTTTGAAAATTTAGGAGTTTAGGTTATTCAGAAGGTCGGTTCCCAACAAGTGGTTGGGAAGAGGGACAGGGGGTGAATGGCTGTGGAGTGAGATCCATTCATGGGACTAACTTTTAGATAACTTGCGAAACACAGCATGATTAGGAAATTTTCCTGCTTGCACTTTGAGTTCTGGCTGGTTATTACATCACCTATACCAATGAGGTGCGAAAAAACAGATTTTAAGTGCTCAAACTCTTTAAATACAGTTTTCTTATTTAGAAAATATTATGTACAGGTCTCCTGGAATTTGGAAATAAATCAACCTGCATACAGGAAAATAACTTATGCTTTTCAGTGACATTCAAATTAATTTAGTCTGTGACCAAGTTCCATGTAGCTGATAAGTCACAGATTTGATTTTCATTGTGCCAGATTTTATAGTTATTGTTCTTCAAACTCTGTGATACACTTATTTCAAGGTTAAGCAAAGCTGTCTCTACAGCACAGCAGTAAGCTAAAGCACATGGGGCAGATTCAAAGGTACCAACACAGCACTAAAATAGGGCACAAATTTAAGTGGGCTCTTAGGAAAAAGAATAAAGTAGAATATATTCTTTAGGCATGCCTTGGAAATTTCAAGTGGATCAGATTGAGTTTACTGAAGCTGGAGTTCAGTCAATATGCTGGAGGCACATCAGCCTAGCCTAAATTAAATTAACTATGAATGATTTAAAGGAATGACCAAGGGTTGGGATTGTGCTCCATCACATTTCTGGTAATTTCAGATTTATCATTTATTGTAAGCAAGTGGGAATGATGGCTGTCATCCTGTGATCAGTGGGCAGATGGATCCCATATTTCAATAGGAAGAAAAGCTACAAATGGCACAGCCAGATAATGATGATTTTTGCCAATAGCCTTTGATGGGATATCAATCGTAATAAAATAAGATCCTCGTGTATGGGCTATAAAACAGTATTTCAGAAAACGCTTTGAAAGATTTTTATTTTTTCCTTTTAAATATTATGCTCCTGCAACAGTATCTACAAAGACATAGGGACAAATATACAACATCTGTGTATCTTATTTCTTTTTTCTAATACACACTCAGCATGTTCACAGATGTATTTTTTCCAAAATAATATCAGCCAGAAAGAACATTATCATTTCCGTTAGTTCTTTACCAAGTGAAATGAAAAATTGCTAATATTTTTGTTTCAGCATAAGATTTTTTCATTCCTTCTGTCTTCTCTGAAACAATGATTCTTATGACACTCACTACAACATAGCCCTAGTCACTCAGCTAGTTTGGGACTTACTTCTTCCTAATATGTTTTAGGATTTGTCATTGAAAGTCACACAAGCATCTCTCATTGTTCCCAAAAAGTTATGATCAAGATTCCATGTTTTGGATTTCTCTTTCCAACAGGTATCACATATCAAATCATTGCCAAAGAAGACGATGTGCCTGCTAAAATATTAGTCACTTCTTCTAGACTTCCTTAAATCTTCTCAACTTCCTTAACAAGTGTATTGTGTTAATATGTTTCTTAAACAGTTCCTGTTGCTGTAATTATTTTTACATATGCCTTTAGCCAAAGTTCAGATTTGTGATTAAACATAAGTTTGTATTCTGCAAACAAATAATATTTATCTTTGAAAAACTGTGGTGTGTGACAAAATGCTTTATAGTATCAGACATACAGCAGTCTTCCACATATACTTTCCAGGTCTTTGAGTTCCTGTCTTTTCATTTAGACAACTGGTTACACATTGCATAAAACAAGCTTTCCATATCATGTCTGAAATTCTGACAATTTCTTAGTATTATGTTTTCCTCTTTCAAATAACTTCTATCCGTAAATGTAATCCTACATTCTGTTATGAATAAAAAATGTCTCCTTACAGTCTAAATAAAAGCAGAACATATAGCACAAACAAAAAAAAAACCAGAAAATAAAACCCAGAAGATTTAGTGTGGTGTGTGGAGAAAAGGACAAGAGCACTCATGATGAAAAAAATTCTTTTAATAGGAACAGAATGGAGTTGCATCAGTGCATAAAATAGCATGTGCTTCCTACCACTTATATTCCAGAGCATTTTCATTTATCATAGAGGACTTTCATATGTTGCTTTAGTGACATTGAAAAGGAGCAAGAAGCGAAGCTGAAATATGCAACAAGTGAATTGTGAATTCCTGAGATAAAGGCACATCAACAAAATGGAGTTTAGATTGTTTTAAGTGAAATGAAACATTGTTACCCTCTTCACCGTGTTTTAAATCCTACAGCCAGGAATGCACTTTGAAGCATGCTCCACGTGAAAATATGACATCCCCTCAGGAATAAGAAAGAAAAAATATAACAGGAAATAAAAATGCTTACCAGTTGGAAAGGAAAGAGACAAAGGAAACAATATGGTGATTCAGAAGGGTTGATTGTTGCCTATTTATGTTCTTCTATGATCTTATCATAAAAGAAAGTAAATTGAAATTAAAGGTGTAATGTGACTGTTTTGTGCAACATACTTTACTCATAGTCCGTTCTATCCAAAACGAGAATATAATTAGGATTTTCTGACCTGGAAACATATTCTCTACTGCCATTAGCTTCTGTGAGGACAAAAGGTACGTCAGTTGAGACTCAGACTCTCTCCTTCTGAACCCACCTTAATGCCAGCTAAACAGATTCCCATGGTTTTGCCTTTGTCCAGGGCTTCGTTCAGGCAGAAATATCTGAACGTTCTGAAAACTGAAAAATGCTATAACTTCTTCCCTGTTTAAAACCATGGGATTCAATCTGATTGAAGCCATCCTCCTCTTGTTTATCTAGTGGCATCCTACTGATGACTGCAATGTTCAACTAAAGCTTAAATGTATTCAGAATTTGTCTGTGCAATAAAAGGCAGATACACAGAGAAAAAGGTTAATTCAGTAGCTACATTGCTAGTCAATGTCTTAAGGTTTAGAGTTCACTTACTTCTCTATCCACAAATATCAAATTTGTGATTTAGGCTTAGATCTCGCTGTCACCCTGTGACACAGCTCCTGAGCTTTAGCTGATCAGTGTCCAGAATGAAATCTTTTGTTCTGGATTTTATAACTGGGCTGCCTACACAAAGCTGAAGAGTGTTTGTAAAACTAGGGGGAAAAAATCCAGCTAATGGTTAGAAGAACAAAAACTGCAATCCTTGTTGCCTAGAAAAGCAGCTGCTAAGTGTTCTTGTACCATGCCATATTGGGTCTACGCTCAACGCCCCCCCTGACTCACACATATCCACAAATCCTTGTGTATGCCACAGTCACACAGCCTGTTTGAGTCACTTACACAATAGTTTCAGGTCCAACAGATTTTCTGAGCACGCTTCTTCAATATTTTGTATTCGTTGCGTTAAACAGATACGTGCATGGAAAATCAGAAGGATGGGCACTGAATTCACGATTTTGCATTGCCGAGGCCAGATTGCTGTCTCCCATGTAACTGGGAGCAGTGGTACCTTTTTCATATAATAACCAGTAATAAGTACTTCTTCCTGTTTGGCATTAGCTAAAGTAGATCTCACACAGAGCAGCCCGTGCATACCCTTGGTATACACTAGTTGTACCCTGTGCACCCTACCTTCCTTATCTTATAAACATGTTGGAAGACACAAATTAGTACACACTCTGAACATTGACTTGTATCAGATTAAAAGACAGGGAATTTCTAGCCTTTCCTCTGTTAAAGGAGCATTATCAGTGTTTCCTGCAACTTTCTTATTGCTTATCTGGAAACCTGCTCTTCAAAAAGCTTTGGTTCACTGCTGTGCTTTGGGGAATGGAGCAGAGTTTATCTTAGGTGTTGATATCTAAGGGCTTTCCCTTAAGGAAAACAATAATTTTATACTGTAACCAGTCTTCATTGTAATGCAGCATTACCCAAAATGTATATTACTTTGATTCCATAACAAAATTCTGTGTTACCATAAATTATAAACCTTAATGACAATGGCTCTCATGCAAGAACTTTTAAAAAACCTCCTATGCACCCGAAGCTGTCAACTTCCAAAGCTAAAACGACTGTTTCAGTGCTGCCCATGCCAACACCTGTGCTCAACTTAAAGTCACTGAGAATAATCCCAGTCACAGAGAGAAGCAAACCTAGTATGTGTTAGCAGATACAGTCCAAATGCTGAGTGTTTGTGGTTGTTCTTTTTATGAGGGATAAAACAACTGCCAAGTTTTCCTGGGAGAAAGTTAGGGACCACACCTACCTGTAAGAGAGAAGCAGAGAAGGAGCAGCTTGTTCTTTTACTGCTGATTTTCTTTCCTGCATGTGGAAATAAATCAAACACTGGAAGATGTAATTATAATGTCATGTAATCACGACACTGGAAGATGTAAAAAATGATAGCCATTAACACTTTTACTGAAAGGCAAGGAATCAAACTTTGGCCAAGGAGTCATTGTTTGTCATTTCCTGTCCTAAAAGCACTTCAGTTTCATCTACCAACTCTTAAAAATGCTTGCTAACTTTTTCCATTATATATTCAGTTACAAATTGTTATAAAGAATTTTAAGCAAAAGAAGGGAGGGAGATGATTTGTATTAGCAATTCATAAATTGTCCTCTGTAAGCTGGTGTACATTTTAGTCCAGTATTTGATGAGCATTCCTGCAAAAATGTGCTTGGGAACTGCAGACTCTGCCGTTCAGCACCAATACGGTTATTAGTCTATATGGTAACTACATGGACACAGTGGTGTAAAATATACGAACCCCTAAATATCCTCTACACAATGTTTTACTTTGCAGAAATGTAAATGATTATGAACAGTCGCTTGTTTTCACAGTACATATGGACTCTGTGTGTGAACACATCTCAGAACGCTTCCTGCCTTTTGCATCATGAAGGGCCAGATTTTACCTCATACCTCTCACTTTAACCACAGACTTCCTCAGCTATCAGCCCTTCTGGTTTCTGAGGGCCTGAAAAGAGACACCATGCACTGAAAAGAGCGGAGCAGAGAAAGCTCCGGAAGCCAATCAATCCTGGAAATGTTTCTGAGCAACTGCAGAAGAGCTTGTGTTCTTCTTCCCGAGACTCATCACTAATTGTCTTGAAGTTTGACCCTGCTAAATCCTTACAGAGAAAATGACAGATTTCAGCTTAATTAGCTTTTGTTTCTCTGAGTGCACACAAAACTGTGCTGCATTTAAGCATTTACTGAGGAAGCAGTAGCGGAAAGAAGCTGAAGGATTTCTTTCTTTCTTTCTTTCTGACGCCTGCCTCTGCTAATGAACCTGGATAATCAGCCAGCCTGTGCAGAGCACCTCTTCTACAGGAGCTGGAAGTGCTTTACCAGCTGGAGGCAGGACCAGATCTGGGTCATGCTGGCAGAATTCCCACTTACTTCAATGGGACGAAGATTGATCCTACATGAGACATTATCGAATGCAGCCACCTGTGGGGAGGGAGTGGGGGAACACAGCAGCTGTTTAGCAGCACATGGTAACACAGAAACAAGAGTTCAGGCTTGGAAATTAACAATACCATATCCAATTGCAACTGCAGGTGGAATTTAGGTGAGCAGAATGCTATTGCCTCAGTTGGGATCTGGCGTCAGCTTTCAGGTCGGCAGTACCTTGGGACCTTTCCCAGTAAAGGGTCAGAAGCATTGTGGTCTAATGGACACAGCATGGGACTGGGAATCAGGTATCCTTGAGTACACCAATAAGGATGTCCTTGGAAATAACCAGCTGACTATCTGTTAACAAAATAGCTTCCCTAAACTTTAATAAATCCCCTGAAACACAGGAGGCTATGCTGAAGCTTAGAAGAGGAGGTAGGCCAGTCAACCTATTTATTTTGCTGCCTGAAGACATTATGTTTTTCCAAAAATTTCCCTCTCCCCATAACCTTGGACAGACGCAGCAATACCTGATTAAAAAAAAATGAGCAACCATTGCTTCTCCCCAGTTATCCCCATCCTGAAAACACTCTGATGAGCAGGAGACAGTCACACTCCCTTAGAGCCAGAGGTGCTCCTGAGGCACTCCAAGATGGATGGGTGACCAATTTGGCTTGAGGGTAACTGTAAAACACAATGTCAGTGCAGTCTTCAAGGACAACGGTTGTTGTTAATCATCTAGAAAAGCATGCATTGAAATGCTATTATTGAATTTAAATTAATAAGCATAGAGCTGCCTATTGTGTATTGTTTTGCATGTATTAATCCAAGTCACTGTGAGGCCCATGGTTCTCTAAGCTGTTTCTGTAGACTCACCCTGCTGGTCTTAGGCACATTGCCAGTGGAGGGGTGAATCTCAGACAGTCCTCACCTGGGTAAGACTTCTGAATTAAGGCACTTTAGGTTACTGAACTTTGCATTAATAACCTTGCTGTTTCCATGACATGCTGCAGTCGTTGTTTCTTTGAAATCTCATATTTTACTCTGTAGTTTGACGTGGGTTTACAAAAGAAGCAAAAACTCAGAATTTGCTGTTTATTATAGTACAAACGAAATATATATTTGTTTCAGTTAGCTTTGCACACAAGATTGAAATATTTAGTGGAACAGCAGTCATGGCAAACACATCGCTTATTTAAGCTATACTTCAGTTATCATATCATCTCAATGAGCTGCACCATTTACAGATACTCTTATCAAAATGTTTCAGTATTTTTACTCCATAAATAGTTATACTACAGAGCAAACATCAGTCTCACTCACAAAGCCAACCTAAGTACCACTCGTGCCTTACAAATTAAAAAGGAAGGTATATGGCATACAGTTCCTGTGCTAGGCTTCTGAAGGAGTGATGATTTTCACCTTAGAAGAAAATATAGTCTTTACTAGTCAAATGTGAGGTATTCAGCTTAGAAGAAAATGTAGTCTTTACTAGTCAAATGTGAGGTATTCACCATAATCCTTGCAGCCATTCCATTTAGGGTGACTTTTCATTTTGGAGCTTAAAATTTGGAGATTATATGCTTTTGTAATTTCTTCCTTTCTTCCTATCCAATATACAACATGAGATAGTCAAGGGGGGACAGAGGAATGGAGATGAATACATCATCAAAAATAAAAAAATAGGTAAATATTTGAAGATAATCTATTTTCATTATTTATTTCTATTTTCATAGATTCATATGCTTTGCATCCATTTTTTACAGCCAAGATTGTTCACAGGCAGTCTTAAAATGTGATTATTACAATTCATATCTACAGAAAATGACCTTAAAGAAAGTCACACAAAGTCTCCAGAAGAGGACACGAACAGCCTCTGATTCTGCTTTTTCTTTGTTTTTTTTAAAACATATGGCAATTTAATTTTTTTTCTAGCTCCACTTACAACTTTCACGTATTTTTCATTATATTTTTGCAGAGAGAGACTTGAAAGTAAAGATTTTAGAAGTATTTTAAGAAAAAAGTCTTTGTGAAAAACATTTTTAGAATAATCATATTTTAAAATGAATATGACAGCAGTTTTTAAAAATAAAGCATTTCAAAATAGGAAAATAAATTTAGAAAGTGGAAATCTGAAATTCTGGTCGTGTATTTTTATTTTGATATTTCTGGCAAGTATAGATAATACATCTAATAACAGATTAGATTTTATGGATCTGTTTATGTTGACAATATTTCAGAAATTAAAAAATATACCTTCTGTAAATCTACCCTCAACTTCAGCCTTGGCCAGAGAAACGGCACTATGGTATTTCTACTTTCAGAATAGTCACTGAAGTCATAAGACTGCCCCTTGCAAATGTACTATGTTTCTCCATGCCAAAATATCTGCCCAAGCCTTCTGTTCCTCTTACTGCTTTGTCATATGTTGCACTACCAGAAAGCATCTGGCTATAGGCATGATTCCTTTTAGTAGGAGAAGCAATATGAAAAAAAGGAGTAGAACACAAAAAGCAAACCAAACACACACATACAAGCAAAACAAAACAAAACAAAAAAAAACAAAAACCCCAAACCCAAAGCAAACAAAACAAAAATGCTAAAACAAGCCACCAAAAAAACCCAAACCAAAATGAAAAATAAAAAAGCACTCCAACCCCCAACACTTCCCTCCCCCCCCAAACCAGCCAAAGCACTTATATACCAGAAGAGGAAGGGAATAGAATATGAAACACCACCAAATCTGAGATGTGTCTGGGCACCTTACAAATATCACAACCATGTATGGCTGGACAGATGATTTCCTCAGCTTGTACTGTCTGAAACTATTAACCAGAAGTCCATATCAATCAAAGAGCTCACCTGGAAATGTTCTTATGTTTTTTTCCATCACATGGAAAATCTTACATTTTAAAGCACAAAAGACTTTGATTTAAAATTGGAGAATTATACACAGCAACCACATAAGCAAAAAGAGAAAGGAGAGCTCTAAGCAACAGTCCCAAAAATTTCCTTTGTAAATGAAAACCCCATCTGGTCTCCAATTGACCTCACAGCACTTATTTTGCATCTGTGACTGAATGGAAAATGCTTAGGAAATTCATCGTCTGAAGGCAGACTGTGACAGTATGACTTTGTAGGGATGTTTATTTGTCAAGGCAACACCAGATCCTGAAGCACTCCTCCATATAAAAGTGGAGTTGCTTGACAGACCAGAGAATCTCAAAGACAGGAGACAATGGGCTTAGCTGGTGGAAGGGAAAAAAATGCAAGTAAAAACCCTACAGCTGTCAGACCAGATGTTTCAGCCACAGATTGGCAGGTAATACACTCAAGACTACAATTTGTTATGTATCCTTACCTGACTAAAAATGGGAAACAAATGCTGGTGTTTCTAACACATTTTAGGGCAACCAGTATTTTGATATATAGAAGTAAATCTTACAAATCTGCCTTGTAGAATTTATAATTAATCTTTTTTTCCCCATGCCTTCTTTTTTTGTTACTGTAATGAACTAATTTTATAAACCTTGAAATCTGGATTACAGCTGCAAAGAATGTCACACTTCAGCCAACGACAGAAGCCTAGTTCAGGGTAATACTAGCAACACTGTGGTAAAATATTACAATAGAGACTATTTAAAGTTTATAAAATGCAACAGAATATATTAGAGAGACATGTGGGCTTAATTTTCCGTTCATGCAGATGTAATTCCTTAGACCTCCACATCTCATCTACAACTGTGTGGAAGAAGGACTAAGCCTATATACTCTACAGAACAACACATAGCTTTGGGTGTTTGACTACCAGACTGTAAATAGATTACAGTCTAATTAGGCTACGATTCAGTTCCAGGAGGGTTTTAACCTCTGCTGTCTGTTGAAGCTGAGCTGAACCTTGACTCTCAAAATCACATTTGTCTTTTGCAAATTAACCTCTGTTACAAAATGAACAGAAAATAAAGCACTTGTGTATGCACTCCGGTACACATATGCTTATATGACAAAACATTAGCAAACTTAATTTCCACTAGTTGTTATTAAATATTGAGACATTATTATGAGCCAAGGGCTCATTACATGAATAATGAGTAATAATCACAAATAATTATTAATTATCTGAAATGTTAAATGCAGATCAATACCCATAATAGTTTGATTAAAGGGTTCATAGCATTTGAACTGTAGGGATCTTCTGATCTGAAAAGCACATGAATCAGAGGAAATCTGTTGCATTTAACCTAATTACTTCATTATGAGTGACATGAGAACCATGTCCAAAATCTGCGTATGAACTGGAAAGTGTTCAGGTTCTTAGATACATCAAGCAACGTTAACTGCTTTGAGAGAAAAGTATTTGCTTACGGGAAGAACACACATTCACACCTGTTGCTGGAACGCTTTCCAGTAGCGAAACTAGTTTATCACAATAAGTGTTAATACTTTATTCCTTTTTCTGCTAATCCCATTTTCTGTTTTATTTTAACTGACTGCAAGATCGCTACAAAGTTTAGGGCCCTGTTGGGCTTTAAAGCTTATGTCAGTTTTCAGCATTTTTATAACTACAGCTCACATTGTGCTGGTTATTCTAAGAATCTGTTTGAAACCACTTCAGTGCAGTCCAATGTAGACCTTTTGCTGAAGCAGGGCCAATGGAAAGGTTTTCTTGTGGGAAAAGATAATGTAATAGCAACTGGACTCCCGGTTGTATGCATACATAAATAAATATCTACATTGTATCATATGTGCTAAGGGATCTGTTTTAAACCTACAGTTATTAAGGTGGTGGCAGCTTTTTTCCACTCTGCACCAAAACTTTGTTGAACTGCGTTTTTATCGAGCTCTTGAAGGAGACCAATCTCAGTTTCATTTGAACTATGGGCCTGTTGTGGCTCATAGTACAGCTCACAGCAGCCCAGCTGACTCCCAAATTACTGATTTGAAATTTAAGCAGACTTAGAGCTGGGTCTTTAAATTATACAGAAGACAAAATTTTTTGACAAGAGGAGGATCCTCTCCTGTTATATTTCTGGGTTATCTCATCCTCTGAAACCCTCTCTAGGACTGCAGGTTGTAGAAAGAACCGCTGCTCCTCCTGTTCCTGCTCTTGGGTTTGCATTGCTGAGTCTTGCCTAACAAAACCCTGTCTTACCTCCTGTAGTGATGCCTGATTTGTTCCTCTTATTCCTTGGTCTCCTAGGTCCTCTGGCCTCCTTGCATGTGTATTGCCTGCTGTGCATGAGGAGCTGTGCTAGCCCTGCTGGCTATAGTATACATCTTACCCATTGTATCAAAACACAGACTTTATCTGTGCAATATTATTAAATATGCTCCCTGGGGTGGCATGAACACAATACAGCACACTTGTTTTGAGGATTTTGAATTTATTTCCCATGATGGAAGAGGCCTTATATCTCACTTGGGGTTTTATGCTACCACTGTATCCCAGACTGATGAGGTAATTTTTTTAAGAAGAATCTCATTGCAACAACGTTTGAAATAAAAGAAATGAAAGTTGGGTTTAAAGGTAATAATGTTTTAATTCAGCCTTTTAATTCTAGTGCTCCCAGCACTGAGACCCTTAGTCATCCCAGACTTCTACTAAAGTCAGTGGGGGGAGGTCATTTGTAGAATGCATACCCCCAGTCATATCTAAACATAAATCAGATGATTTAGTTTTCATAGAGGAGAAAAAATATGGAAGAAGGAATTCTTTTGCTTGTTTATGAAGTAGGCAAACATGGAATGAGAGTTGTCTGAAATGCAATAATTTAATTACTGCGTCACCATGGGGGAGAAGAGTAGGCTCTTTGTCAGCGCATGAGAATGCAGACCACCTGTTATTCCATATCCTTGGTGTGGTTCCACTCGTTTACTTAATGTCCAAGTCAGAGAAATTGGACTTTGTGGACTTATAAAAATCTAATAAGGAATATTTGGGCAGGTTCTGTATGGTGACAGCATAACCTTCCAGCCAAGAGTGTTGAGTATCCCTGTCTTAGGGTGCTTTATATGTAGTAGTTTAATAACACCACCACCACCACCCCCATACCTCCTTTAAGTAGTCTTAATTGGCCTTAAAATCAAGGTACCCAAAATGACAAGCCTCTTGTGAAATGCCTGGTCTACGTTATTTTGCAGCAAAAATGCCAAAAAGGTCTCTGTGTGTTCTCAAAGTACTGTACGGCTGGTTAGTATCTTCAGCTTCAGTCTCTCTGCTGATTAAAGGTCTTGTGCAGAGAAATTTGCTCCTCCCCACAGACTTATTTTATAATATTTAGCACTCAGTGCTTTACACTATCAAAGCTTTGTACGCACACTATCTAATGTCTCCTAATTAACTCATACATCTCCTATTAAAAAAGCATTTAAAATTAATGACATATGGTATCGCTGGCTTTTATACAACACATGCAAACTCAGTTTTCAGATTTTACAAGGAATGTGGGTAAGCTGAGATTGCTTTCTGAAATCTGACAAACACTTTGCCATATATCTGACTTTCAACAGAGAGGAAATCAACAACGATGCAAATTGGATCTACACAATTATAGATCAGGGAGTGAATGAGCACACAAACACCAGCATGGACAAGGGCAAATCTACAACTTCCAGAGCCCACATTTTTAGTTCCTTAATGAGGTGCACACCAATTACACGGGTTTCCCACAGACTTTGCTCTCAAGATCTGTAGAAAGCATGAGAAACAAATAAAGTATGTCATTTTGGTATCCATCAAAGCTCTCTTCCATGTAAGGAAGTGGCTAATTTGTCATTTCACACTCAAAAAGGCGTGAAAGGCGAAACAGAGGAAGGTCAGATGGAAGAGAGGAAAGCGGGGCTGTGACTTATGCAAAGAGACAGTAGGCCTGATTTTGAGCTTGTGTTTGTTGCTGCATATCAGAAATAAATTCCATGAACTGACATTGATGTAAAATAAAGAAGAATGAGGCCAGTGTTTCTTGCTTATATGGAAAAATTTACACTACTAAAATCAAAATATGAACCAAGGAACAAGGAACACTTTAGAAATGAATTTATGGTATATAGCAAATTTTGAACTTACAAGTTTTATTTACACATGGACATCTTTTGTTTTATTTAATTATAATAAAACTATTAATTCCAACAATGTAAATTTTCAACTTAAAAATACATAAGACCTTTGGGAGAAAATCCCAAAGAATACACACATCTGAGGAATGTCAACTCTGTGTCAAGAGCACTGGTCTCAGCCACTAAATATTTTCCCTCATCGTCTTTCATTTTAGCTTTGTTGTTGTCTTTTATTTTTCTTTTCCTCTGCATAAAACAAAGCTAGCAAAGTGACAGAGAAACAGTCAGAGCCAACCCTTCGGAGAGATAGGAGAGGTGCAGGCAGGAATCCCATTATTTGTTAATAGGATTTGTGCACATACCTCCCACAGACCACTTAGGAAATTTACTCCTAAGCATCTTGATGGCAGTTTCAGTTAGAGTCAACATTTCATTTCAGCAGATGGACTGCAAGCTGGTGGCTACTCAAACTCTAATGAGCAACGCTCAATAATTCCCCTCTCTTAAACTATGGTTATGCTTTCTCTTTTTTTATGGGGAGAATGAATGTTGTCCCTAAGCCAATACTTAATTTGATTTTTTGCTGTGCCTCTCTGTGCTAGCAAACCCCACCCATGTGCCTGTATACAAGCCCAATGGGTAAATTAGTGGGTATTTCTGCAGATCTGTCACACATTTCTACCATGCTTCTTATTCAGAAAGATGCCAAAGAGCTAGAAATACATCTGCCCTCCTCAGAAATGTAGCCATTTCTGGGGTGGAATGTGGCAGCAAATATTAACATGGGAACACGGACTCTAAATCCTATGTGAAAAATATGCAGGAAGCATAGAACACAGCTCATGTAGCTCAGGCTACACAGAAATTATCTAGAAGTATACATCTTTTCTTTTTAATGAATGCATTTGAAATTATTGTCTGTTGTGTGGTACTCCAATAAGGAATGTCTCATCTGGTATCGAATCAAATAGTACAGTCTCATACAGATTAGTAGTGATGGTGGGATATTTGATTTCAATAAGAAGCAGTACTAATTCAGAGGTAAAATGCACAAAACCAAAACACAGTATTTTTTTTTTTTTAACGGAAAATGTCCTTTCTTTAAATAGCGTGTACAAACTACGTAGACGGTGGCCTGGCTGGCTCATGGTGTCTTCGGTTTCGCTTTTTCTTCATCTCCTGCACATGCTTCCATTTGGCACCACCTTTGTTCCGCTGCCGCCGCTTCTCCCGGTGCCACATCTGTTCACAGTATTCATCCAGGCTAAAGCTGGGGCTGCTGACGAGTTGGATGTAGTCCTTGTACCTCAGCCGGGACTCAGTCAGCAAATCCCTCACCCTGCCCTCCTCGTCCTCAGTTTTCTGAGTGTTTTCCATTTGCCCATTCTCAATGACGTTTAAATTCAGCTTCACGATGGTGTGGACAAAGGTGTGCTCCTGGGCTTTGCAGAAGTAGGCTCCTGCATCCCTTCTTTGCAGGCTGCGGATCAACAGCCCATGCTCTGTTTTGATGATCCTTTCATCAGCCTTCAGCTGTGGGGTTGGACAAAGAAGGATGAGACATGTGAGTTTGATTGGCAAAACCAGAACTCCTGTCAGTGCTATGCTGAGGTGGAGAAAAGGCTCGGCTGGCACACAGCATGCCCCGTCCCTCGGGTGCCAGCACACAGTGGGGTATGCGCAGCTGGGACAGGTACCAGGTGACCTTTTCAGTGTCTGCACTCTGCTCCCAACTATAGCATCTGTATCAATGACATTTCAGCCTACAGTAGTAATAAGATACATGCTGTACAGCTGAAAGGACACAATAACACTCATCACGCCAAAGTGCAGTTAGACTTCATTCTCCGAGGAAGGGTTGCTATTTAGTGCCACAAAACCCATTCATTTTTTAGCTGCTTTTCTTGAGGTATCTGTAATGCGCCCAATGTATCAGGATGCTTGTATATATCTGGGGTGCTGAGGCCCTGTTACAGTGAAAATGAATACTACTATTGATGTTTAAAGTGAAATGCTATGATTCTGATCTTCTTCAACTGGGTTTTACAGAAGGAAGTTGATCCTGACTTTGACTCATTGAGAAGTGGTTAAAAGTATCCAATGAGGTTAGACAAATACAACCCAGTACAATTATTTTATTGTTAAGATCTGTGAAGAACTTAGAGAGAAAAAGAAAAAAAAAGAATGAGATTGCAAGTGAGAGCTGAAGTCTGTCAGCATGGAACTTTAGTTTCATTTATGAATGGAAATATTTAAAAAAATACAGTAAGACTCACATGCTAAAAATAAGGTGGACCTCAGGGTAATAACATTGTCAGTTAAGTTACCTATCCGGTGATCTGAAAATTATTTCCAAAGTAATCTAAGTTGAAAAAAAAGCATAATCCCTCCCAGTAAAAAAAAAAAAAAACAGGATGGCGCACTGGGCACCTAAGTATGTTTGCAGCTGGGTAGCATAGAAGGTAAGTGATTTGCCAAAGACCATATAAAGATTAGTAGCAGAGGCAGCAGTAGAAAGCAGAGCCCTAACTCCCTACACCAGCATTTCCTTTGAAAATTGTTCAGTCTAGTCCAAACCCGTCACCTCCCAGGTGTGCTATGTTCTGCTGCCACACAGAGGCTGCAGCACACAAGGGCACCGAAGGACCTGGAGTGTTGCTCACTCAGCCTGCAGCAAAGCCAGGACCTTAGACGCATCCTCAACACTGCAGATGGCATTGTTATAATGCAGAAAAACTTCAGCACAAGGTTGAGTAGTGGGTTTTAAAAGGGGTGGCGGAGGCAGAAAGAACCAACACAGAATCTGGAAAAAATTCCCGGAGTCACATCTGACCCTCCAGCAAACTTCAGAGGATGAAGATCAGGGAGGCATAAAGATGACTAAATTAGATTTATTCACAGTGGGTAAGCTACACACTGTTTCTTTATGTTAAAAATCTGCACATGATTCCCTTTTCTACTTCATGGGAATAAATGTATACATACATATGATTCTCCATCTGTTATGATTCTAACTCACTAGTACTTTATCATAATAGGGTCTCTTGTAGCAAAGACATGGATGAAATTACCTCCCAGGGCCTTGTGCTTTACCCTTTTCTAGGTTTCTATGACAATGACTTTGGAAGGGTTAAATAATTTGAGAGACCATTTAGAGATCACCAGAAAAAGCAACACACACATATATAATACATGCATAGACAGAAAGAAAGAGACTTTGGCTTGCTACTGTATCAGCTGTAAGCATCTTCAGTAACATACAGATTAGGCAGGTAGGTAAGTAGGTAGATATGTAGGTAGGTAAGTAGGTAGGTAGACAAATGGATAGACAGATATGTGGATGGATAGGCATAGGCCTATGCACTACCATTGATCTGATTGCAGCAGAGACAAGAAATCAACTGCTACAAAACCAGGTCAGAACATGGCTCTGGTTGTCTGGTTCTGTGGCTAATTATTTTTTGGTTCCTGCCACCATTTGACGGTACTGGGTCAACCCTGAGCTTTAGTTTCCCTCTTTGTAAACTGTATATAAGCATGCCTACTTGGCACCAGCAGGGTGAAATCATACTAATTTGAGGAAATTCCTGGAAAATCGATTGTCCTGACAACAGGTGCTACACAAGCACAAGCTACTTTTGATTTACTACACTGAGTTTTAAACCAGAGAAATTGTGGTCAATCCATAAGCACATACACAGAGAATAGCAGCGAAATAGACTAGAAAAGACCACTTTTCCACCTCCAGAACCTACAGCATAGGGCAGTAGTCCTCAATTTCATCAGCTAGTGACACTTCATTCCAAGCAAATGTGGCCTTCTTACACAAAAAACAGGAGCATAAAATGTATAAATGTATCCACAAATAAGTAGCTGTAGGCAGTAATATGTCTAGGGCAGGTGTTTCCTTGTGGTGCTGTACTCCACAGAGAAAAGCAGGAGCAGGGGCCAGGTGGAAGTTCTCGGAGGCTTAGCTGTTGCAACATGACAAGGAAGCTTCTCTTTCTTCTGACCAGGCTTCATGTCAACATGAAGACCAAAGTTTGAGAAGTTTAGGAAAAAGGATGGGAAGAAGCAGCTAATTTCCAGACATTTGGGTTTAATAAGGCGCTATACAAAGACCAAGTTCCCACATTGTCTGAGTGAAAACAGGACCGATTTCTTTGAGCTCAGGGCTTGATGCAATTGTAGCATCTGCCTATCGGTGGCTCTGCCAGTATTGTAGTCTAGAGCGTCTTGACAGCTGTATACCTCCTACACTTGGAAGATCTCCAGCTGGCTGTTTTGGCTGGCTGGGCGCCAGTCCAAAGAGCCCTCACTAATGCTTCGCCCATTTTCAATGACAGGAAAGCAGAATAATGGCAGATCTAGACTTGAAAAGATCACTGGACCCCCAAGTCCAGCACCCTGCTATTTATAACTATTTACCATTTGTGTAGCAGCCGTCACTTTCTAGTCGTAAACATGTTAACTGATCGAGTTGCACCCCCATCTGCCTTGGTATAACGCAGGGAAAGCTACCAGAGTCTAAACTGGTTGTGTCCCTTAATCCCAGCCCATCATGACTCCTATTTTTAATGAAGCAGCATTCTTACAGATTGTCCTGTGTTAACCTTGGATATTGATTTACGATGACTGTCACCTCCTCCTTCTCTGTGCCTTCATTGTTCATTCCTTTCTTATCCTTTGGCAGGATGAAATTATGGCTCCGATTTCACATGTATTGAGCAACACTTCATTACTGTTTTCCCCCCTCACTTCTCTTTTTGGTATCCTGTTTATGTTGTTTTACCCATAGGTTCAGAACTCTTCCTGTCTTGCCTCTCTACTTTTTCCCCCACAGGGCTCTGGAGTTTCATAAACACCTGGCATTTCATTACTTGATGGTAGATCTTTAACCTTTCACTTGAATGCTTAATGTGCTCTTTGGTTCCTGACCTCTGGATGTAAAACATATTTTATTAAATTTTTGGGAGAATGGAAAAACTAGTTAGACAAAAGACATCATTTTGTTTTGGTCAATTGTGGATTCACTGCTTCCCACCCCCAATATGTCATAATCAATAATTCTTCAAAAATATTTGTAAATAGGATTTAACAATTCAGAAGCACAAAGGCTTTAATTCATAAAAGCTTGCTGACATGTGCCTAAAGTTGAGCACAAAATAAAAATTAAACATGAGAGACATAGTTTTTTTCAATAGGGAACAAATTATAAACCACAAAAATGAAGCAATTGATTACTATTAACTTTCTTAGTGGAGTGGGAGAAGATTTTGGCCATATTTTATCAACAAATTGTACGTTTCGTCCTTCATGATAAGCACATTAGTTTGGCTAAAGTTGCATTACCTGAATTATGGTACATGCCACTGACACTGGTAATATTTGACAAAGGGAAAAGATCTCCATGGAACTCCAAAACTTGATTTTCACAACCAGAATTTAACCATAGAGGCAAAACAGTCATTGCCAATAATGATGGCAAATCTTTAAACGACCAGTAAGTTGGAAAACAACCAAGGATTTGAAAGTGCTGTGGCACCAGGTTAGGTCAATGCCTTCTGTCCTTTGCTAATGATGTGTTTAGATAGCTCCCTCTTTACAAATAATTCAAATGTCAACTCTTTCACAGTTAAAACACTGCACCTGTCTGGCAGAAGAAAGTGGCTTCAAAGCCTGCCTTCCCTCCTTAATCACCATGTGAAAAAATGTTTAGAGGTAAAGCTGGACTAATCATGGGTTAGCTGAAACCCCTGAACAAATTGAGAGGGAGACAAAGGAAAACGAGGAACATTGGCTGAGAATTCACATTTGTCTTTGGTTTTCTGTTGTTCTTTCTTCATCCTCATCATTTGACTGGAAATAAAGATCAATCTGGTTTTTTTTTTTGCATTTTTGTTACACATTACTTTGTTTCTCTTGTGCTGGTAAAATAGTCATTTAACTCCAACACAGCTGTAGAGATCATGTTTCTGGTACAAAGGCATTATGGAGATGTATGATTTCTGTTATTTTCAGGTGAAGCTAGCTTCTTATTCTGAGACCAATTTTTAAAATCCTACCCCTCTAACATAACCAAATCAAAGCAGAAATTCAAAGCAGAAATGTCATTCTCTATATCTCAGTCAATAGTTACTTCCTTTTTTTCCCCAGGAAACTGTAAAAAGTATTAGTCTTACTTAAGAATCTCAAAGTACTGGGGGGGTGGGGTGACAGGACTAAAAAGGCAGTGAGTCATATTATAAAATAAAAGAATGAGAGCATGAGAGCTGTAAGATGTCTCTAGGCTGCAGAATGAATCTCCTGATTTTTTCAGAATCTCTTGAGCTCTTTCTCATTGACCTAATGATTCAAACACTGAACTACACTCCTCTAACAGAAGGTACTACTGGAAACTCAGTCCTTGGTGTATGTCCTTTTCTTTACTCAGCTTTCATCTAACTCTTAGATTTCAGCTCTGGCACTGAATCTGTGACCTTTTTTTCACAACATGCTGCTGACCAGATGTTTATAACAAAGAAAATTGCCATAATGATGCAAAAATCTCCAGCCACAAAAATATATATAAACATACAGCTTAGATAAAGTGAAAAATGTCTTTTCAATCTGGCTAAAACGTAGAATGGAAACAACATCTCTTTGGGGGAGCTAGGTCGCAGTCTTGTGCCTGGCAAGATGTCCTGTCCAGGAGAGGGACAAACTCTTGTACCTACCAGAACATCAGATGGTTGTTAAGCTGGGTCTGTCAGAAAATCACAGCCCAGGGCTTTGGGGAAAGAATATGGAAATGGTGAGAACTGCTGAAGAAGAAGCTGGAATGTCTTCCTGCCTTTTGGTGAATTTATTTTCACCTCCACGTATAAATAGAGTAAGAAGGAGAGAGATAAAATTGATCTGCACCTATTCTGTCACTTCAGATCATATAGTTTGTTCTGTCCCCAGCAAAGGAAGGTGGCAGCTTGGCAGACCCAGAGCCGCAGGAGCCCTGGGGTGAAAGCAGTCTAAAGTGGGGGGG
>Ga0065711_1027814_pt1 | contig 45780 bp, 28 predicted proteins | sample Hoacrofraction12_FD_59098 | JGI IMG/M metagenome (GOLD analysis project Ga0065711, IMG submission 59098) | Hoatzin crop microbial communities from Cojedes, Venezuela - Epithelial fraction 12 v2 (version 2) | ecosystem: Host-associated > Birds > Digestive system > Esophagus > Crop | place... | reverse complement strand
CCCGCCGGCCGCCACCGCGGAGCCCGCCGCCGCGGAGCCCACCGAGGGCCCGGCGCACGCCTACTGCGCCGAGCGGTGGCACTCGCTGTGCAGCTTCTTCGTCGGCTTCTGGGAGGGCTGAGCCGCCCCCGCCTCTCCCCGCCCGCCGTCGGTGTCCCTCGGCCGCTCCAGGCTCCCTCGTTCCTCTCCAATAAAGCGGTCGCTGTGTCGTGACAAGAAGCCCGCCTGACTCCTTTCTGCTCCGAGCCCCGCGGTCCGTTACGCTGTTGGCGCCGTTAGGCTGCTGAGCAACGCGCGCAACCTTCGTCAGCCGAGGCGGGAGTGTCGAGGGACAGCTCCTGTGTCCCAGGACATCGAAGTTTTCCAAAGGACATAAACACCGGGACAGCTCTTCCCTCCCCCAGATCAGGTTCTATAAGCCTAAAGGTTAAAGTTACACCGAAATTGCCCAACTAGAAAAACAGACACCTATACCAAAATAAGGAACAACTGAGACTTCACTATACGGTAAGGTCTAGAAAAAAACCCCACTTTCTTGCTTACAAAGATTTCGCAGGCTAAGCAAGCCAGCCCAGTCCTGTTTCCACGGGGCAGGTGATCAGTGACTGGCCGCGAACAGGAACGTGAACAGAGCTGGGCGAGAAACCAGCTGTGAAAAGACTGAGAAACTCGGGAGCAGCTAGGTACAGAGACTCTGTTCTGGAGGTTAATGGTGTTTTGCCTAGCTGATGAGCGAAGGGCAAAGCGACAGCCACCTTTAGAGGGACACGGGGCTGAAGTAGGCAAGTTGTTTTACCAAGGTGGAAGAGGGGTTTGAGATGTTCAATCCTTTACCCACTCACCGAAGCACAATTCTGTGGTACATTTTGGTAAGGAAAGCTCAGGTCTTCCTCAGTCCCAATTTCTCTCATTTAGACACATCCCAGTCAGATTCTAAAAAGGGACAGCCCACACCCGACTGCGCGCCAACAGCTTCTCTGCCGAAAGCAGGGCTGCACTTGAGGCGAACATGGGAAAGACTTAGGCCCGTCACAAAAAAGGAGCTCCCGGGGAGTCACTTGTGCAGAAACTGCAACTGTCTGCAGAGGGGTGTTTGATGAAGGCTTACATGAATTTGGTTGTTCCACAGGGATATCTCAAAATTACCCCTGCAGTCACTCAGAGGGCTGCTTCTCATACACCAAGTGCAGAGGAGCAGCGTCCCAGCAGCAGCAGAGCACCCATCCCCTCACATGAGACAGGACTGGCGATTAAACACCAAATCCCTGACCGGCACAGTAAAACAGCCACGTAAGCCATGGATAGAGCAGACAGGGCAATGTCCAAGATAAAACCCAGTCCCCCTCACACAAGAGGATTCAAAGGAGCAGTCACATCAGGAGGCACCAGGCATGTTTCCTTTTTGACCTGAAGGATCATTTGGGAGAGCAGCTGGGTTGGCAGAGGACACTAGCGCTCCTTCCACAAGGCTAGTGCTCGCTGCCTGACCAGCTCTCTACCCCGGGAAAATATACCCCGTCAAAGCTCTAGCATGACAGATGAGCCAGGGTTCAGCCATGTCACATAGATTCTTATGGCAGCATAATTTACCTTGCTGGGCTACGGAACTGCACCTTGTCACACCAGGGAAATGGTAACAATGTGTTGCAGAAGTTTGAATTTCACAGCTGAGCTACTGGCAAGCTTGCTAGGACAAAGTGTTACTCGGCCTCACAGGCAAGCGCAGCAGCCTACAGACACGACACGACTGAGCTAAGCCAGAATTTTAACTGTTTTAAATTGAACTTAACCCAGACAAGAGAGAGAGAGTTTCTGACTTACGGTCCTTGCGACTTGGATACTCAAAGGCTGGCAAGATAACAAATAGTGTTCACTTTCCTTCACATCAGTTCACAACGTAACTGTTCAGTCAGAGTTGTGTGAGACTGATGAAATACTGCCCAGGGACAAATTCAGTGTTAGTTTTGAAGTTATTTTTTAAAAGCTGAGCTACAGAATGTTCAGAAAAGTTATGCAATAAGAGCTGCTTATTGCTAGTCCTAAACGTGGCTCCTTCAGACGACCTCTAAACGCACCCAACCTACAACGTAACGTGCTTGAAGGAAAGGGGAAAAGCCAAGAAAAGCACCAAACCAGAACTGTTGCTTATGTAGCTCTGTAAGCACATGCGTACCTTTGCAATCTAGCCTTTAGCCCTTCTTTTGCACCATTAATCCCCATGTTTAATAGGGAAGGAGTATTTGACTTGAACCCCTTGCTTGCAGTCCCCAGGCCTGGTGCATGTATCAAGTGCCACAGACACATGGTCACAGTGCAGGTGGGCAGCCACGAGCCCTCCCTGCTCTGCAAACCAGCTCTCCTCAGCTGCCCCGGGGCACATTTAGGTGCCTGCGGTCCTACAGAGCCCCAGGTGCCTGCCCACGACTGGGAGCACTGGTCCCAGATGGTTTTAAGGATGGCTGTGAGGAGGCCACAAGGATCTGCCCAGTAGCTCTTAAGAGGATCTGGACTGTTGCATACAGCTCTTAGTGCCGAGACATTTTCTTTTACAGCAGGTAGCTTGGATAATCCTCAGCAGCACTATGCAAAAGTTTCATCAAGGTATGTAAGAATTTTTTTTTAAAGGCCCACTTCCCTTCCCGAGTGTCGTACAAAGAGCCATACAGCAGGCTGCCGGCCATGGCGTCGCATGATATCTTCCAATAATAAGCAGCTTTGTTTGACTTCCATGGCACTGGCTTAGCAACTTTGTGCAGTGCTGTTAGAGCTTGTATTTCACACCATCAGATGCAAAGGTGGAACACCATGGCAACTGATCTGATTACCTACACCACCCTGAGTTTAAAAAGCAAACTAGGAACGCTGAACAGATTCATTGTTTTACCCAAGTGGGAGAAGAAAGAAGAGGATCCCCTGCTCTGTGTTTCACCACATTACTCCCCTGAGTCTCAAAAAGAGCTGTTTTTCTTCCAGCACCACCAAGTAAGGAAACACAATCACACAAGAGACTGTATTCGTTGCATTTACTGTGGCTGATGACACCAATCCCTGCAGGTGAATAGCAACAAATACTCAGTTCTTGTACATTGGAGATTGCAGATCCCAAAGGCTAGAAAACCAGTCACATCCTCAGAGTTGTTTTTAAGGGGGAAGACTGTGGCTTTTTACTTTCTATCTCAACATTTCCACCCCCTCCCATAGTTAGGTGACAGCTGACACCACCAGCTACGCCAGCCAAACACAGGAAGACTTTGTAGCCAAGACTGTTACCCCCAACAGAACCTGCTCCTTTCTAGCCCTACCACAGCTCCAACGCAACATGTACTTGCCACACCCCCAGATTTTGTTCAGCCACCCAAACCTTCCCACACACCGCCTCTGCAGCCAGCCTTACCTCTGCTCTCCCACTGCAGCTGTGGTGGTCCTTCAGCACTTCTCCCATTCCTGGCTTGGATGTTTCCCATCATCTCATCCTTCCTTCCTCAGCTCCTCCTGGCCACCCAATGTCCCCAGCCAGAAAAGCCAGCATAGCTAGGCTGCCCACAGACCTGAGAAGCTCTCCCACCCAAAGGCAGGTGGTCCTGGGTGTAATCAACGAGAGGGCACCTGCCCCACCTGCAGCTGCAGGCTGGGTTACCATCACAAGGGTGCTGCCTGCAAAGTTTGTCAGGGTGCTAGGTCAGCCTTTCAAGGGAAAACTTGAGCTACCTTAAAAAAAAAAAGAAAAAAGACTTAATGGACTTTTTAGCTTCTGGATTTTGAATTCTGGGAGCTTGAACTCTTTGGAAGTTTTCAGGGGTAAAAAAAAACAAACAACAGCTTTTGTGCCATATTGCACACAATCGGCATTGTTTTCTTTCCTTTGGCTGCTCAGTGGAGATGGCAGCCGGCTGGAATTCACAGGTGATCGTGTATTCAGGAGAGCGTACAAACCGATCCCTCAGTGCCTGGAGTTTCCAGCAGAACCTCAACAGCTGGCAATACCATTCCTTGATTTTCCTTTGGAGAAAAATCAGTGATGCTGCATCTGGGTGTGTTTTTAGTGCAGCTGGCTTTACTTACTCTTCTTACACATAGAAAACCCTTGATCTTATTAAATAGCAAACTAGTAATCTCTCCTTTCTGATTTTGAAGGGAAAATTACAAGATGTTACTCTTGTTTGCAAGGTTAAAGCAGACAGTAAGCTGTCTTGCTGTTTGCAACCATCCCCTTCTATAAAGTGACGTAACAAAATTAATAAATAAATCTTTCTTCACTATCTGAGCAGAGCTGAACTAAGAACAGGAATCTCCAAAGGTTCAGCACAGGAGTGATACTCACAGCAACGGCAGCTTTAGACAGACACAGCTGTGTCTCACTTGAGAGCATTTCCGTCTCTGGCTTAATGCCTGTGAGTTACGCTGGACCAAGGAGAGAAAAGTCCAGTATCCACAAAAGGAAAGACAGCACATGAGCTCTGCCCGGTCTGGACAACGGGACTAGCTCTTGTCCTATGAAGGACCATCCATTCATTTATCACTGGTTTGTAAAGGGAAACTGAAACTAAAATAAGCCAATGCATGCCAATATACTGCCACATATAGTATACCTATTGCAATATAAGTTGCCACAGTGTTACTGAGTTGTCATAAGTGTGTTCTAACTACAGTTTTGGCTTAGCGGGCACTGACTGTTGTATGTCCTCAGTGGATTAGTTACTGCAGCAGAGCACACAAGTACTCTCGCACACACCTACATTACTAATTCTGACTCTGCAAATTGCTTTCTCTGTCCTCTTTTCATTTGTTGCGTACTCAGGACCTGCAGAAACAATGTCGAGCTTTGCTCCTGCTCCTGCTCCCTGCTTTCCAACCCATTTCCACACAGTATTGGAAGGCAGCAGGTTGTGCTAGCTCAGTGCAGACCAGTAAAAGACAACAGTCTCAGAGATGGCACTGGGTCGCTGCCAGCACAAGTACCATGGTACTCTGGGAAGCGACCTGTGGAGGCCAATTTAAATAAAAAACCAGTCTTGAAATGGTTCAGCTCCAGAGTTTCACCCAGAAATGCCAGTGGCCGTGAAACCTGAAACAAAGTGGGGGGCTGTTGGAGGGTGTTACCAGGAGACGTGGCATGGGGATCGGCGGCAGCAGACACAGCACAGCTACCAGCCCCGAGGTGGCTGCTCCCGGAGTGGCCCTGGGGTTGCAGACCCCAGACTTTGAGCAGTTCACTCTTTTGTCCCAGCGCACAGCAGGAATTACTCTTTCCAGGGTTCTGCACTAGGCACGTCCGTATGGAAAAATGCATGACATTAGGAAAAAAACAGGAGGATGGAATAAGGAGGGATATATCTGAGTAAGATGTCATTATTTACACGTGCAGCAGTGCAAAAATGTACTTCGTACTGTATATTGCAGTGATTTGGTCCCAGCCATCCTGCAGACTGCCCCCAGCACCCCAATGCCCTGGCCAAGGGGTGGGTGCTGCGGGGTCCCCAGGCCTGGGCTTCGGCACCCACATGTCACCCCAGCTCTCGGTGGGAGCCTTGGTGCTGCCGCCGAGCCCCAGTGTTCCAGGCCCTGTACAACTAGCCAGGACACGTGAGTAAATCTTGCTTATTCCAAAAGCTGGTTAAACGGAGGCCTCAGCTAGGTTGGAGAAGCCCTTTAGTTATTACAGATACCTGTGAGAAATTGTTGTTTGGAAAAGGGGACATGGTTAATATTTTGGGCTAAGGGGATTTACACTAAGCCTGGGTCCCACCCTGCTCGACACTGAACGTCGCACGGGCTGAACGAGAAATGGGGATTTCCTGTCAGATGACGAAAGCTAAAGAGAGTCCGTCACAGACTAAGCTGAATTGTCAGGTGTCTGACACAGACTGGGATGCAAGCTGCTTCCCTGCATTGCTGCAGGGAGAGGAGAGCGGCACTGCCGTCGCATGCATGCCTTCACAACTGTCAGTTCCACTGCCAGGTCTGCGTGCCTGCGTTTGCAGACTCGATGTGGTTGTTTGACATTGATGTTTGCTACCTGAGTTTAAGACCAACGTGTTCTGGGGGAGGTTGCCTGCAAAGGGATGCTATGTTTTTGGAGATATGTGGTGCAACTTCAAAGCCACCAGGCTATTAACAAACAAGGCAGAGGCACCAAAAAAAAAAAGCGAGCATGGAAGTGGAACCTGGTTGGATAATGGAACCTGAAATCTTTGGTAATTTCTCTTTAAATGCCTCTGACGTATTCTAGGCTCTCCCTTGCTCCGCGAGCCCTGTCTGAGACTCACTGTAAAGCCAAGCAGCACAGGAGGCGAGTGAATGGCAGGCTTTGTCGTTTTGCCAAGCACCAAACCCCTTCCTTTGTAACAATTTGGATTTTTAAGAATTCCAAGTTTAGTTCTCAAACACAGTTACATGAAAGAGGCTTTTAACCATACAGCATTACAGAGTTCAGATCAACTCTCCCAGCCCTCGCGCTCCTTCCTTAGTGTGGAAGGGATCTGTTAAATACAGGCACGTATAAAATATCTACGGCTTTCGAAGTAATTCAGCGTTTTAGGGCTTAACCTTGGTCGGTGTGTGCCGTGCGTGTGGAGTGCGTACAGGCTGCGCTGGCCTCTTGGAAGGTGAATACTGTGCCCGGTTTGTTCCAAGTGCGGGGAAGGCTGATGGTGCCTGCGAGGGGCGGCAAGGCCAGCCTGAGCTCAGCCACGTCCCTCTGACCAGCGACATGGCCCGGCCGCCGGCTCTCGGCTCTGGCCTTCCCACGGGAGAGACCCCCGGGCTCCCAGGCAGCCCTGGCCGGCAGCGACAGGTGTGAGGGTCGGCCCCTGGGGTCTCAGCGCACCGCAGAAACACATGGGCACTTCACACAGAATAAAACCCAAACAACGAAACATTAATTAAAAAAAATATCTCTCCGAGCAGTGTCCGTGCCACTGGTGCTCACGCACCAGGTGGGTACGTGCCCCTCACATGCCCCGGGTGTATAAGTGCCCCTCTCATACCCCGGGTGGGTACAAGACCCTCGCACACCCCGGGCGGGCACGTGCACCTCAGACACCCCGGGTGGGTACGTGCCCCTTGCACACCCCAGGCAGCCAGCTCTGCCACCTGCTCGGGCGGCCTGAGACCCGCAGCCCTGTCACCACGCCAGCACCCATGTCGCACGGTTCTGCCACCCATTTCACACCCAGTGCGGAGCTGTTGGAGCAGCTGGAGGAGTTTTATGTTCATCTCTCAGAGGAAATCGAGGAATAATTGCTCCTTGTAAAGTATGACTTCTTAGGACTAAGCTGTAATTAGTTTCATACTCTAACATGACATTATTTTCTATTTAACTGTCATAAAATGAGAAAGAGTTTGATGCAAGGGTCACAGTGAACATAGAATTAAATAATTTCTTTTCAGCTGTTCACAAAGTACTGAAGTTAAAATATCTTTTTAACAAAGAAAATACATAGAAAAAAATCATGCCAAATAAAAGAGATCCAAATGTACAATTGTATGTGATATCTATTTCAGCACACCTTGTTAATTTAATAAAAAAGATCTTTAAGTGTTTTATTCTGCAAATTATATCCAGAGCCCCTATTTAGTCTGACTACTGGATTCAGCCGATTTTCTTGCATAAGTGAAGGTCTTAGGTCACAAACTGTCTATAGGGTTTGAGTTCTCAGTTGAAAAAGAGCAAAAAATCCTACAGTAATTAATTTTTTTTCCAGAATGCATTTGTAACTAGGAAATACATGAGATGTATCATCCTCAGAGGTAGTTTAGTGAAAAGGAGGAGAAGAAAATCTAGCAGCTGATTTTTTAAAGCTGTGCTTCTTTTCAATTATAAACTGTGTGCTTCCCAAAGTCACCATCCTTAGCAGCGGCATGATTTGCACTAACAGGCATAAATATAGCTCAACCCCATGTGTCCTCTGCTTCTTTCTTAATTTTAAGAGCAAAACCTTTCAAAACTATGAATAAATTTATCACTAGTATTCTTTTGATGGGAAAAGAGTAACAACGCAGCCACACAAGAGAGTATTATTTCATGTTAGTGGAGACAAGATGTTGAGGATTTAGAGCTGATCTTTTGTCTCTGCGTAAAGACAAATGGTGCAAAATTTATATGCATGCTTCTGTCCTGACAGCAAATGGCTTCGGCACGGCTCTTGCTGAGAGCTGACGGCTCTTGGAGATGCTGCTCTCTAAAGTCCCTCGCCATGAAGTGGTCTTTTGCGATTCATCTCCTGTTAATAGCAGCTCCAAGACTACAGTCTCTCTCTTTTTGTTTTTGTTTGGGGTTGGATTTTTTTTTTTTAAAGTTCTTTTATCCCTAGCTGAAGCTGCCTGTGTTCTCATTGGAGCCGAGAGGGTGTTGTGTGAAGGTTTTCTGCCCTCGGCTCTATTCTCTCGCAGCCCTCAGCAGACGTGGGGCAAGCTGAAGGCCCTATGGAAAGCGGGGCCTGATGTCATCCCACCCAGCGCAGGGGCCAATGAACGTCCCCCAGCGCCGGGCCCCGCCACCCACGTACACATCAACAGCGTCTCAATAGCTTCTGGGGGCTTTTTGAAGCTTTGTTAGCCCATGGCAAACAGCAGCGTTGACGTGACGGTTTGTTTCAAGGGGTGTCTCCGGGCCACGAACTTTACGGTGCCACAGTCGTGTAGGAAAACAGTACCAGGAAACAAAAAAATAGTTCGGCTTAAGAAGTTATTATAGATCTAAGGGAGATAAAGGCTCCTATTTTCATCGCTGGGAGACGAGGCAGCCCTGGGGCCAGGGCCAGCTGTGTGCAGGCGGTACCTGTGGGAACGACACATCACCGGGCTCCGGCTGAGCCTTTCTGCCGGTGCCAGGATGGTGGGCAGAGCCCGAATCACGTGGCGCCAGCTGCCTTCTTCAACATGCCCACGTGGCAAACATGGCTTAGGAACGAAGTAACATCACAGAATGAGGAGTACACAGTCAATGCCACCAGAATATAATCTGTTACAGCTTGCTCTGCCTTTTCTGTGAGTCTTCACCTGCCGTGGTCGTGCAGAAGTTTCATCACCTTCTCCACGCTCTTTGCTGCCCAGGGAAATTTGACTCAGATGATTGTGTACCTTTCTGCCTCTGTAGTTCCTCTGCCCACAACTTGACAGTGTGATGGGACTCTCAGAGATGCTAAATCCTTTGAACTTATTTAAACTAAGATGCCAGAGCGGAACAGACTTCTTGTTGGAAATTCAGAGCTAACTCCTGAAGCAGGTTTATGACAGTATTTGCCTAATGTATCACTTGCAGCAAAAGTTATTGGCTCTAGAGGGAAGGCACCAGCTAACTTTAAATCAGAGTGGAACGGAGGTTAAAAATTGGAGTGGGGAGATCAGAAGATGAGGCTGGAAAAGTCATCATTTCCTGAAGAAGAATAGCTGATTTATTTTTTATTATTACATATTCTAGATAAGGACTAAGTACATATAAGTGCTATTTGTAAATGTGAAATAGTGGTTTGTGGGATACCTTCTCTTTTCTATGCACCCCGGAAATCTCGTTCACTGCATGCGTGTGCAGTTAACCTGGTTATCTCACACCGGCACCCCAAGGCTGGGGAACGCTGCTTACGCCATCAACTGCAGTCAGCAGGAGCTGGCCTTGCAGCTGGAAGAGACAGCCTTGTCCTTCTCCTTTTCTGCTATTGCCCATGTTTTTATGTCAGTGCAAGCGTTTATTCAGCCACATTGCAATCAAGATCAGTGAACCAGTCTGGGCTGAAGCATTCTGCGGCAGGGGAGGTTTCAGCTGGGTCACATCCCCCGGACAGCCACACCAGCATCAGGGAAGGGATGGCACAGGAGCTGGAGTGGGTGCCCAGAGGCAGGCCAGCCTGGCTCTTTCAGTGACAGGACCGCTGAAATCTCATTTGAAATGGCTGTAAATCTACAACATAAGCTGTTTGTTTCTTGTAACTGAATGCAATTAGGGGCCCACAAAGATCCATTTATTTATGTTTTCCTATATCTGAAGAAAGAGTGATTTCAAACTAGCCAACAGCAATGTTTCACTTCACATCATGTACAGTGAATTACACAGAAGAGTTAAGATGACCCCAGTGTAACTACCAAATTCCCCCCCCACATTTGTCAGAGCATCTAGAGGGTGCCAGGCTGTCCCAGCAGCAGCACGGAAAGGCCATGGACCTTTGGCTCTGAAGATCACCAAAAACTTGAAGTGGTCACACAGAATTAACCACAGTTCTGTTTGCCTTCCATCTGTAGATGCTCTGAGTTGTATTTTCTGGGCTTGGCCCGGCTGCTCGCTGTTGTTTCCACGCCCCACAGGCAGTGAGCTGCCTGTGTAGCCCAAAGCACCCTCCCAGCACTCTGCCACAGCGTGTCTCGCTTAGCACTGCTTATTTCCATCTGGAAAACACAGCTGGAGGGCAGGAAAAATGGCTGTGGCATTGATCACTCAGAGAAGTTCAACCAGTTAGACTATTGAAAAGAATGTGATATGTTTTTCTGTGATGATAAAATTCATGGCCTCCCCGACACAAGCTAAAGCTGCCCTGCTAGTATCTTGATCAGAAGCTGAATTAAACACAGTCCTTGGCCTTACATGTAATGGGGCTAAAACGGTACATCTAAGCTGCGTTTTACACCCTCCACTATCACTCCTACCCACACCCAAAGGCTAGGAGCCACCCCAGGGTCTTGAAGGGACGATGGCCACCCTTGGTAGCCTGTGCTCTCGTACAGCATCTGCCAGCACTGGCCAGGCTGTCACCCCACCAGCCTTCAGCGGCTTTGCCATCCCATGGGGGCCCACCAGCCCCTCTGCCAGCCCTGCTGCCAGCCCAGACCTGGTGCCAACCAGGGCTCGCCGTCCCCAGCCCAGACCTTTCCCGGTCCAAGACCTTCAGTAATTGCTTGAGGCTGTAGAAAGGTAGCTTGGTCAGACCTTCTCTCTTTAACTCCTAGGGACTACTTTTGTGGGGTCTCACAGAAGTGCATTAGTCACTGAACTTTGTGTGTGTGTGTGTGAGCTGTGAGTGAAGAGCATCTTTCGCCGAGTTAAAGAGCTTATTGCAACCACTCCTGCTCTTGACGTGCGCTAAGACTGTAACTGGAAGAAGTCAGAGCAAGAAGTATGATTTCTGCTAGGTCTGTTAAACCAACACAGCTGCGTCACTGCTGATAGTGACTGAAAAATGGTAGGATGTAAAGGGAGAAAGCCCCCCACAAGGATCTATTAGAATGAGCCACAAACACAATACTAATGTGGTAAGTCAGGGCAATATGCAAATGGCTGCATGGCCCTGAAACCCTAATCCTATCAAGAATGCAGAAGATGTTAATTTGACCATCTTTCACAGCTCATAAATCTATCTGTATCAAAGCCAGCCTGCCAGATGTCATCCAGCAGCACTTCTTTGAGGCTGGCGGTCTCAGCATAGATGCCTGATCACGCCTCAGTAAAGACCAATAAAGAGCATTGTTTGTGCGGCCTGAGAGCAGCTTCTCACATTTTGCTACAACAGAGAAAAACAGTGGGAAATGTGAATGACTGACTGGCAGAACTGGTGGTCCCACTTGTGCTGCTTTCCACATATGGAGCTAGAGATCTCACATGCATTTTACATGCAGTATTTACAGTATGCAGATTAATCTATCTTGTTCTTAACAATTAGTGGTATACGTTCCCCAACTTAATTTCTTGAATCCTAAACTATAAATACAAGCTGGACATAGTTAATTGTCTCTCACGCAGACACTCCTTATTTGCTCGAAACTACTTAAAATGGCAAACAAGCTTTTAGTGCAATGTGATCTTACTCTTAGGCTTTATCACTGAGAACACAAAAAGCCTATTTCAAAACAAGCAAAGTTCACTAAATCAAAGACCTCTAGAAATATATGCTCATTAATCCTTCTCAAATACAAGGTTTAAAATGAACAGTTGCAATTTATTTTCTTTAGTATCAAGCCAAATTAATCTAATTTGCTTTTACAGTGTGTGTAGTAAAGAACTTGTGTGAAGTTACCTGGGAGCAAGCTGGATAAACCTCACTTTTACCTAAATTGAAACACCTTTCAGCTTCTCAGTGGATATTGTGACTATCACAGACTCTGGGTCGAATTGCCTTGTTACAGAGTTGGGCTGAAGAAACCTGGCAAAATTATAGAGAATGCTGTAGAGAAACACCTGGAGAGGAATTTCCAGCACTACCAATGACACTGGGCTGCCTGCTGTCTGTAGGTAGAGAGATCCCCACAGAAGTTGCTGTTTATTTAGGACGCGTACATCCCTGTCACACGCCATCCAAAACATCACTCAAACATTTGAGAACATGAAGCTCCAGCCACGCAGATCTGACTTCTAGTGCTTCTTCAGCCCAGATAGAGCGTCCATAGCAGGGCAGGCTCTGACCGAGAAGCTGAGGACCTCAATGCCAGCAGGTCCCTGCGAGGGGGGGGAAGGTGCCAAAGGCCACCGGTGAGAGCCCGGGTCTGGCGGGGGAATGCAGCCTGCCATGCTGTTTGCGTAGCGGCGGGGTCCCTGGCGATGCAGTAGTGATGGGGAACGCGACAGGGACCCCTCTGCACGGCTCGGGGAAGCGAGGCACATCGTCTGGCCGCCTGAACCCTCCCGAACTACGCCCAGGGCCCTCCTGACGTGAACAAGCAAAAGCTTAGTTCAAGAAGTAAACCTTGGAGACAAAATGCGTGTACAGCCTTTTCCATGCAGTATTTCATGCCAAACCCCGTTCTGATCTCAGTATAAGGGAGAACTAGTGATAATGAAGAGAGGCTTTTTTTGAGCAGCCACAGTTAAATAGAGTCTTTCCACTGGGTCAAAAGAGACAAAATGCTATGAAAAAGAAGAAACCAGAACCAAGTAAGCTTTAAAACTAAAGGACATATTTTATGAATTTGTTTGGGAAATCCTGGCTATGTTTTACCTCCAGAATTAGATACAACAGGGGAGAATGAACTGCGTCTGAGAAGACAACTGTTACAGTTAATAACCTTAAAATACCTCTTGCTAAATTAGGCTAAGTACAAACACAGTTCTTACTAATTTTTCTGAGAATAACAGAATTCTGAGGCAAACACATGCAATTTCATTGTGTTTACAAATATGAGAAAATTTATTATGATAAAACTAGTACGTCAGCAAGTCCAAACCCACTATTTTAACAGTATTTCAAGTAGGTTAAAGATGTGGAACCACAAACTCCCCAAAATCTGTACTGTAAAATCAGTCCAGTGAAGGAGACTTATTAAGCATTACTTTTTAAACCTTTTTTCTTTTTTTTTAAAGGAAAATATGTTATTTATTGATATTGCAATAAAATATCTGTAGTACATAACAATGCACCCTATTACACAGTCTATTTAAGCTATTAATTGTACAACATCGCATCATTACTCTTTCTTCTTTCAAAAAAATAAACACAAGAAAAACTTGATATATGACATACTTAGCTTGTACATTTTGTCAAACTCCTTTACTGAAAAGCTGGCATTTTCTGGGAATGAGGAGGGAAGTCTCAGGAGTCAGAAAGCAGGCAGACCTAAATCTGTAACTATTCATTTAAGGACCATTTTGTACGAGTCCTTGGCTATTAACAGTTGACCCATGTGCAAGGTCCTCACAGTGCTGGCAAATTCTTGTCACGATTTCCGTACTTCTGCTGGGCTGTTTTCCTACAGCAGACACATGGTACTTAAATACATAAACCAATCCAAAACTGGTTTTAAAGCACGTCCCTGAATAAATCTTTCCATTAAGTGCAAAATATTCCTTTTAATTAGTCCAGGACAGAAATTGCTATTATTTCTTTCTTGCATTTCTGTTCTGTTTATTAGGTGTTTCCAAAATTACAATTGATTAAGCGCACTTTTAACAGCAGGTGCAATTTTGGAAGAGGTGCCTTGGAATACGGTCTAATACACCATTACATAAAAAGAGCGGGTTGCCACACTTTTTTTGTCCAATCCTATCCTTAATGGGTTATTCCCATTAGAACTCCCCCCTGGGAGTAGTCTGCTCTGTGCTGCTACTGAGGATTGCTTGCAATGTGCGAGCACCAGCTCATCATTCTGCCACCCCAACTCATTATGAGTCTGATTATACAAATGCTCAGAGGCTTTTAAAGATATTTAAAATGCTTACATGGCACATATAAATAGAATGTTGCATAGAAGGTTCATTTTAAAGTTTTTTATTTCAGAAATTCAGCAATCTGACTTTCTCTTCACCACAGTTAGGAGCAGCATTTTCTCTGTTTTTGTCTCCTTATCAAGACACTTAGTGCCTTTCATTCTGATTTTGTGTAGGCCATTTCAGATCTTCTGGTATGCCGCTGATCAGATTTTCTTGGTTTGCCTATCTGCCACCACTCTGAGATGCTCAGTTAATCCCCTCACCCCACTTTTTTTAACCCCATTTTTTTTCTTCAAGGTCTGCTCTGCACCTTTAGAAATCCATCTTACTAGTAACATGCTAACCTGTTCTCCATTTACAGAGCTCTAGTCCCAAGAGGAAAACACTTTTTTCTCTTAAAACCCATGTTTTTGCAGCTTCTAGTGCATTTTCAGATTCCTAATATTTTGAAATAAGCTTTAGAGCTAGTCCCTTTATTTTGAAGCCAGATTTCTTTCTTTGTCTGATTACTGGTTTTAGAATCTTTGCATTAAATAACACCTTTTATACTACATGCTTCAAAGGCCTCATGTTATTATCGGGACTATACTGTCTGTGAAACTGCCCTTGTTTATGTAGTTTTCCAATTATTTATATATCTTTAGCGTTTAGTAACCTACTGCTAAGCAGGTTCTTTCCCTAAAGTAGTTCTTTGCCTAAATCCTGAATTAGACTTTGTTGTATGAAAACAGGTGCTCTCATGAATACTTATTATTCAAAATGAAGACCTTTAACACCAACCCAAATCTAATTTATTCTGTTGTATGTTTGCAATGCTTCAGTAAAATACTTCCAAATAGGGAATCACTATCTATCAGGCATTGGTCATCATATACAGATTTATTTATTTCAAGATGATGCTTGTGGACAGCTCGGTAGTTCATTCTATCATTAATTAAAACAACACTTCATATAATTGCTGCCAGCTTCCACTTTGACTACTTCAATAATTACAAACTCTCAGATACAATATCCTCCTCAGCTCATATATATTATGTATGCTACTGTTACTCATTTTTGCAACAACATTGATTTTTTCCTTTATGTAGTTTCAGTTCTACTTACATGTCAATCCTATTTACTTAATTTATTCACCTGCTTCTTTATCTGGCTATTGAGAAGTTCTACTTCTACACCTGTCTATTGACCTGTGATGCCCACTGCCTCACAAAATTGAATACACTTCTTGTGGAATTAGGTTCCAAATACACTGCTTGGAAACGTTACCTTCTTGAAGAGCAGCTAGACAACGTAAAACCACACACCACTGGCCCAGAAACAAGTGACTACGTGCAAGTCCATTTCTCCGGCTGTTTCTATTAGCCTCACCATTCAATATTAATCCTTTCTCACAGGTACCAACCTCGATCTGCAAACAGTGTTATCCTCAGCCGACATGAAGCTGCCTTCCCAACTATAAAGTCTCAGTCATACATTCTTAGGCACTAGTGCATTTTCTTTTGCTCCTTAAAAAAATTACATCGATTTTAAATATTAGGGTTTACAAATACTACTGCTATGATCTTTTGAAAACTCCTAATGGTCCCAACTTCAGAACTTTGTGAGGAGGCGTTCCCCTAGCTGTGTCACTGCCCGTGCGCCAGGCAATGGCACCGTGCCCTGCAACTGTACCAGGTGAGAGGCCACCGCAACCCCCTTCCCTGCCAGCCATCAAGACCCCAGCTGAAACATACTTGAGTTGTGGCTGAATAAATTCTGCAGTTTTATCAAGGTTACAGACAGAGAGATGGCTCTCACCTCCACTGCTGCCTTCTTCAATCTCCCCCTCCACCTCCTACCACTGGGCAGAACCCAGGCAGGTAATTTAGCATGACATATTCTAATTTACTGGTACGCTGATCTACTGTGATTTTTCAGCTTGTCTCTGATAACCAATGCTTCAAACCCAATGTTTTTAAGAACAATTTTATAAGACATTTGTCTTCTCTTTTAAAATCCTACTTCTTTTTCTTGCACACATAATTTCTTCGGTCTAATGTTAATATTTTGAATTTGCTGCAAATTTCTCCTCCTAAACATGTGTGTTCTTCTGAAGAGGAGCTAGTTTGAAATCCCTGTAATATCTATATATCAATACCTGCTCGCTGATTTAAGGCAAAAGAGTGCAGAAATGACTCCCAACATAAATTGGGAAGTTGATGTACCACAATTACTTGGCCATTCCTAATATTAGTTATTCCTACCATAACTTTTCAGTGCTTGTAGAACTTGCCTTTCTTTGTAGGTTGTTCCTACAAAGGAACAACCTCCTGTCTGCCTTCTCTCAGTCACCAGCCTTGCCACTTTCCAGGGCGGAACACGTTCCCTTCAAACCAGTCATCGACATGCTTTTGCTTTTTATCTTGCATCCTGTTCCGGCTGCCTGCAGCTTCTCCCGATCCAGCGAGCCACAGGCAGAGGGAAGAGCCCCTCGATACTCTCAGAGATGCCATGGCTTACGCTTGCTGGAGAGGGGCAGGGAGAGGCGCAGGCCTCCCTCCGCACCCTCGACCGCGGCCCTTCGCCTGCCGACGCCATCGCCATGGCCACCTCCTGCCGCAGCTTCCGGCAGGCCCCAGGGCGCTGCCTGTCCAGGCCCCTGCAGGCCAGACAGCCGGCTGGGCTGCGGTGTTGCATTAGGGGAGTACAGACAAAGCCTTTACGCTTTTCTACTGGAAGGCAAAAGGCAAGCCGCCCATGGCATTCTGCTGTTGTTTCCAGCAAAAGAGAAAAAACTGTTCTATGATATTCAGTTCAGGAGAGGGGCAGAAGAAGGGGAAATGGCTCCTAGGCTGCAGCACCCTCACTGACAATGGTGGTCTGCTGGAGAAGTTACTTTTTTAAAAGTTTTTCTCAGCTTCTTGGTGAATGAAGCGAGTGAGAGAGTGAGCAAGTTCAGGGCAGAAAATACAATGGCAGCTCCTCTTATACACAGTTATTTCCACTGAAAATTAGTGCCAATGTAACTCTTGAACACGCACCGTACTGATAACCCTCAGTTTTTCAGTTATACATGACAGGAGAGTCTGGCTAAATTATTTTTTTAATTTATAAGAACTAAGGTCTAAGTTATGAGTAACGTTTTTAAGAAAAATAACGTTTTCAGCTTGCTTAGTTGCAGCACTTGTTTTTATACTAGTTACTTACTGCTTGAAAAACTAATGCAGAATGGAAAGTTATTTTTAATTTTTTACAACCTAGACAGGTGGAATTTTCAGAAGCAATTGTATCAGAAATTGTACTCTAAGATAAAGATTTTCATTACCCTCGATCTTACTACACATTTGCTTTCCTGCCCTCTAGTGCTCATAGCTATTTAAATCTTTTATTTAAGTCTGGTTTCGGAAGCCTCCTACCGTAAGAGCTCCTACTGAAATAAAATCATTTACTTATTGTGACACTACAAGTGATCTAAGCAGTACTTTTGTGTTGCTCATGTATGTACCACACTGCTACCTGTGCAGTTATCTGAAAGGCAAGACTTTTCAAGTTACTTCACATTTTTCAAAAGCAACGTAAGGCAGTTTTCCATTTTTGGACCATATAATGGAGATTTAAATGCAGAAATGGAAGCTTACTTCTAAATTTATTATTAAAACATTTTCACTGGTAGTTAAAGCTGTTAGTTAGCCATATACCAAACTACAAGTTTCCACAGTATTTATGGTTTTTCATCCACATTAAAAGCTTTTCCATTTAACAGAATTAATTTTGCCTTCTATGATGTAGTTTGTTATAGTATTGTGCATGCTTACATTTAAAACAAGGGGTTGACATACTACGTCTGTAATTACTCTCATGCTACCAGAAAACCAGTGAATTAAATTTATTTAGTGTTAAATGGATATGGAATGTTATACAGTACATGTAAAGACATTTCAAGATGAGTAAAGCAGAACTAATTGCACAAGAGATTAAAGGTTTACCTCAATAGTCAGTATTACCAAATCATTACAGCTTCCATCTTCAGAGTGCAAGGTATGTCATGCAAAAATAACAGCTCAAAAAATCCCCCAAAAGACAAAACAAAGGTTGTGGTACCACTTAAAATGCTATAATACCACAATATTTTACAAGACATTGAGTGATCATTCATAGAGAATAAAGCATTTTAGCAATAACAAAAAAGTTTTAAACATACTTAACAGATTTTGCATGAACACCAATTCCAGGAGCATTACTATACCTAAGGAACAGGCAACATGCTGGGAGAAAGCACCTAAAAATCAAAGCCTTTTTTATTCATAGCCAATATTACTTTCTGCAAGAGTTATGCAATCTTATTACTCAGATTCCCCACATAACTGGGTAAGGTTCAATACATTTTTACATAGAGCATAATCACATAACCACCACATCAGCAAGACAATTTCATTATCTTGACCAGTTACTACATTTAAAACCATGGTATGAGAACATGCCCTGCAAACAAATTGTCTTCTGGGACAGTGTCCTGTATGCAGAAACAAAAAACAGCTAAAATAGACTTCTAATCACTTTAACTCCAAATGAACAATAATTTGTATTTACATATTTTTGAAATATGTAGGTAAAAACTGCAGATGGAAGAGGAGCAGAATACACAGGCGAGCTACGATGGGGCTGACTGAACTGATCGGTGCATTCAGTAACCCCGAATGAGACTTGGCCAGGGGGTTGTACTTTTTGAACTCTTCCTCCACCCTAGCGGTCCTACCAGGGCTACCAAAGGCAGCTGCTGCCGTGGCAGAGCTGTTCACCCTGCTTACACCCTCCCCGCCCAGCTGGGCGAGCACAGGGAGCGGAACCGCACACCCCGACCAGTTCCACTCGGCCAAAAGCACCGCAGGCAAACACTCTCCTACACACTTGCTTCAGCTACAGCTTGAACGTTGACACGGAAGAAACACAGGAGACGCCAGGATGGTTTTTTAACATTTCCACCTTGCAACACTCATACCTTGAGGGCACCAACAGGTAGGTTGATTTACCAAAATAAGCATACAAAAAAAGGCCAAGTTGTTTGCCCTCATATTAGGAATAAACTATTTAACCTCCCAGCTTAAATGTAAGCAAGAGGAACTCAAGAAAGACCTCCTTGAGGTTAATTTTCCAACTGCATTCAAAGACAATAATTTACTAAAACTGTAAATTGCAAGGTCTAGTAGCCTTGAAGTGAGGTTGCAGGTTAACTACACCTACAGTTAAATAAAAAACTTCAGAAGACATTTTACAGAAATAAAATACGCAACTTTAGGAAGTAAGGGGAAAAACATGTCGTATTCAGCTGGAACATCCTGTTTTCATAGCTCATCATTCTCAGGAATGTATATTTCATAAACAAAAATACAGAACAAAAATTTGTGTATTCAATCTAAAATTGAATATTTCTAAAAATTGCTTTCTCCCTCACAAATCAAGTGATAAACCCTGAAAAAATTTGCTTTTCAGATCTATCGTGCATGAGAAAACACAGATGAACAACCCAACATCTCGAAAAAAACACTTTGTACAGGGTTGCAGTTCTAAAACACCTATATTACAAAGCAATGTAAATAAATACCAGGCTAGTACAAAAGCTCTTATTTACAGTTTTACAAATGAAAACGCTTTCAGTGTAAATGCAGTGTTTTAAAGAACACAATATTAGTAAAATGAGTTCCTGTATAGAGCATTACAATTTCTGATAAATTTCAATGCAGTACTGTATAAAACCATTGTTTCAAGTTAATTTTTGTTTATAATTTAGTACAGCCAAACCCCAGTTTATGCCTGGAATGGTATCTGTTAAAGTGCTGAAAAAGAGGACATTTCTGAAATTTTAGAAAAACATACTGTACATTATTAAAGCTTTATCAAGTCAAAAATGGTGTATTTTGTTCACATTTGCTGCCACACCACCTGCAGATGAAAGTTTCTCAACAACTTGCTGTCATTAACAGGACGGCAGCCATTGGTATCTTCACATCCAAAGGCTGATGGTTTCCCACAAGTAATTTGTCTTAAGCTTCAGCGGTGGCTTCAGGTTTCATAATCTGGTAAGTAATCAAGTATTCTGGATAAGCCTGAAAGAGTGACACATACATTCTTTACTATGATTTCATTTGCTGGGTAAGTTCAGAATGTTTGCTAGAGAGGGGAAAAAAGTACTTATGCCAAAGAAAAAAAGGCAAAATGTCAAAAGTAAAATGCCTGGAGCGTTCGTGAAACATGGATCTTTTCACTTGCAACCACAGCTGGAGTTTGTTTTAAGACAAAAGCAAGTCCTAGCACCTCAAAAGTGAGAAAAAAACCCCCAACACGTTACATGCCTCTAAAAAAAAAAGTCTGGAAAAATAAACTAAAAAGCTATTTACCTGCTCCCCTCTGTAAATGACATATTCTGCCAATGCCAATCCATTTACACTGGGTCGCCCAGTTACTGAGTGATGTCCTGGGGGAGAATGAGCCATTTTCATCGCACTGAACTGCAGGAAAGACTTGCCCAGTGTTACACGACAAAATAGCAATTGCCTGTGTTAGAAGGGAGAAAGGACCATGAGTACAAAATGCTTGTGAATCTCCAGAAAGACTGTCTTTGAAATTTGAAACTTTTACTTGAGGAGAACAGTGGAACTCTAAAGCCACTTTAGTCACTCTTTGTAGTTCACAAAATTCTGAAGTTCTGTTTTGAAGCACAAAAGTTACGCTCCCTTTGGAAAAGCTCTTTAGCCTGAGGAATGTGTTGGTAGTACCACTGAAATATGTTTATCTTAATTACTGGAAACAGCATGCTTAACAATGTTCTCAAAGATTGTCACTAGCTCTTCATGCCCCCCCCCCAATTTGTTGGTTTGTGGTTTTTTTTAAAGTTTCCTGAGCCTGAGGGTGCCCCCCCCCATCACTCATACTAACAACGTAATTCACTTGTGTTCTAACACTAGATGTGTATCTAACAGCCAAATCAACATCAAGGCCAAGTGCAAACTCTAGGTCAACACGAAATGCCTCGTACTAGCATCTGTCAGTATGTTATGTTGTTTTCATTATAAAAACAGAGAACAAGGATATTTATTTCTTTACATATGTACTACTGCAATGGCAATGGAATCTCAGCATTTTTATAGATTCAGCCAAACCTTTTGTTTTTCTAACTCTTCACATAAAAAAAACCAACTTCTTATTCAAAACTTTAGAAAGTATGAAAAGACTCTGGCATCCTCTGTAACTCTAGAAGATTATTGTCTTTATCTGAGAGTGCCAGAAAGATTAAGGAATATGAAAAGGGGCAGAGACTCAAGGAAGAAAACTGGAAGAATTACCTTAGGCCTATGATACCAATGCATAACAGTATGCACACAAAATATTCTTGTGGCTGGCATGACGGCCACTACCACAACTAACTCCATGAAGTAAGAGTAACTGTATTCCGAACTGATGGTGTCAATAAGACATAACAGGTGTTTTTCAGAAAAGTGGATTTAAGAAGTCAATTAGTAGTCGAGTCTACAAATCCACGTCTGTTTTAGTGTGTGAAGCAGCAGTGACGTGGGGGCCAACTGTTACAAAGTACATACTCCTCAAAGAAATACAGCATCTGACTGTCACTGAATTTCTCCTTTCTCTCTAACAGGCAATGGACTAAACCTTCACCTTGCTGCATCTTTCACACAAGCATCTAGCAGATCCTCTTGACTCTCTGGCTACCTAAGTCCAATTTTCACAGTAAGTTAAGAGCAATGATTTGGTTAAATGCACTGAAGATGGTTAAAGGTTCTTTAAGACTAAAATATCTAAGTTTTCTGGAAGTCTCTATTAGGCCCAGCATACAGAAAGTGCTAAGAAGGTTTGGTTACCAAGCAAATCTTTCTTTAGAGAGAGACTCTGCCGACTTGACGGTCTGTAACACAACATACAAAGGCAAAATCAGATTGTTCTGAACGACCTACCTGTGGCAAACATAACAAGATCTATCTTTGTGAATTGGACATCCAGTGCCACCTCCAATTCCATACACATATTGATTGCTTTTGGAAGAATTTTCAGCAAAATAAATCCCAGCTCCAAACATGCCGCCTATATAGGCATGTCTCTCATCAAAGCCTTTGTGAATGATTGCATTCACAAATGGGGAGCCTAAGAGAAAGGAAGTAAAATATTGAAAATACAGTATACAGACTTTTTTGTGTCACAGTTCAATCATTCATTCCCAACATCTTTTTGTACACAAATAAAGAAATCAATCTTCAGAAACTCTGACCTCAGATTTACACAGCTGACTTGTTAGAGGTATTATTCAAAGGACAGTAGCTGGTAAGTGGATATTTTTAACAAAGATTTACAAAGGATAATAACTGACACAACTCTTGCTGCAACAGAAGGCTGTATGAATCTGCACTCCCTTTGGCAGAGCTTCATTCTAACCAAGATTCATTGAATGCATTGCTACAGAAATCCTGCCTTCTTCCTAAGCAGATTGCATTTAAAAAGCAATAAACGTAAACCAATATTTATTTACTTGAAATAGACATAAAATTTAGCCTTCAAGAATAATCTGTTCAAAATGGTTGGATTCTGCCTCTCAAGACACCTGATAGCCATTAATTTTCACAAAAAGTACAGGGTTTTTTAGTAAGGATTTTTATAACAGTATATATAAACATTAAAGCACCTTTAGAGAAAAGCTGTTCAAAGAGAACAAGGAATTTCAGAATTATGTTGGGAATTAAAGTGAAAATAATCCAAAACCTTATCCTCCAGCCTAAAGGTGATAAAACCGTATATGAAGTAGAAGAACATTTCAGATGAGAATGAGAAAAACCTATGACAATTGCTCGTCATCTTCTGCAAGCAGCATACATGGTTAAAGACATATGTTAATGCTTAAAAAAGAATTTATAGAAACTGAAGACTTAAAGGAAAAAAAACCAAAAACAAAAACCCTCAACACTCATAAGGCATTAATTGCTTTGTTCCAGGGATAATTTTGCTATTATCTGACTAATTTAAAGGACATTCCTTTAAAGACAGGTCATTCCATTAAGAGGATGTTTCCTCTCACATGGATACAGACCACAGTCAAAAGACAGGATTTAGATATCTGCAAGTCTGGGCAAGCAGTTAATTATTGTGCTATTGCTGCTTCCAGCTGCAATGTATTACGTTGAGAACTATGTAGGTTTCATTGTAAGGATATACCATGAACCTGCTTAATTTGCTCATCAGGACAAACCATATTTTTGTGCACAGCAAAGCTCTCAATTGACTTTAATTTGCTAATCATAAGCTATTTTTTCTGGAATGATAAACAAGAACTAGCTTATCAAAATATAAGAACAAGAAAACCCAAAACAACCCACAGCAGAATAAAGTTTGACTCTTCATCATTTTGGTCACACAGCCAATAAAACAGAATTAGTAACTCAACCCAGGAGGAGGCACACCCCTTCATCTCCATTCATAATTGCCAAAATGTTTTCACTTAGAACTCTGACATCTCCTTGAGGGAGAGACAAGGAGATGCAAATTTCAGAAGAAAGCTGCAGTGTGGTTTATGTCCCATTGTGACATATACAAACACTTATTCATATAAAACTCATGCAAAACCCAGAACCTATTTCCATTGAGAAAATTTGTTTGAACCAGTAGAAACCCTCCAATAAAGAGTGCTGATGGTGAAACGAGTTCATAAAGTGCATTTCAATCTCTCACCATGAAAGAGCATCCTTTCATTAGCATGGTTATGATTCTCTTCAGAGACCTCTTTCCTCCTGTGAGTGTATCTTTCCCAGAGTTTTTTGTTGCATACTTTCTGAATCTGAAACAGTCAAAACGTCAGCTCCACCCTGAAACTGAAAACTTCTCCTTGCGTTACCTGACAAGATGTTTAAATTACAGCAGTTATACCACTGTACAGTTACACTGCCACTTAAACAAGAATACGTCTAGTAAATTAAGAAGTCTTCTATAGAAGACTTCTGAACACTTTCAAAATAAAGTGAATTATGTACTCTCTGCAGAGGTATGCTGGATATTGGCAATGCCTTATGAGTCTAGATAAAACGCATCAATTTTACTGGGGAAACTGCAACATCAGTTCAGAATAAGACTTAGTAGTACTTACTTGCTAACCAAAATTGCTACCATTTCAATGAAAATGACCATTTCTTCAAGGGGGGGGGGGAAATGAATACAAACCAAAATATCACTAAATTACTTGAAGCACGGTTATCCACTACCTGGTGTTTTAAGCTTCGTCAGTGTTAAATCAAGCCAAAACAGGTACTCTTGCTTCCATGCTTCAGGAGTTTTGCTTTCACTTCTTGCTGTTTTTTCCCCTGCCGCTCCCTGAACAGAAATCTTGTTTCCTATACAACCTGTCTTTTTCTTCAAATGTCCTACAGTTTTCTGTGAAGTCCTTCTATGTCAATTTCTCATAAAATTTCTTGACTATTAATCCATAAGCAATTTTTCCATATCATCTTACTCTCTGAACTCCCCTGGAAGATGACGTTTTTCCTGTGCATGTCTCAGAACAGCACATCTTATCACATTATGGGACTCAACAAACAAACACAGAACATTTTATGGACATTCTATTTTCAGCCAAAACTCTAAAGGTGTAACCATCGACCACAAAAATGCAACAGCTACCTTTAAGATGTTGTATCTATTGAAGACTCCGCCAGCATGCCCCCCATCTCTATGCTCTCGGACAGTACTCTGCATCTGAAGATTGAGAATTTTAAGGAGGATCACTTTGTTTCAAAACACATTCAAAACACATATCCTTCACACAGTCAAATAATCAAAACAAACAATTCTGTCTTAAAAAAACATTTTCATGCAGTGACTGTATGTTAAGTAATGCCAGATTTTGTGGATGCACACAAACAGATTTACTTATCTTTTAAAAACTGTATCTTGAATAGTCCACGGTCTAGTTTTCAAATTCAAAAAGACTGTCACTAATCTATTTAGAATGTTGTTGCTTCAGAATTTTGTCATGTGTGATTACGACACTTGGGAAAGAAGTGACTTAAAACTGTGTATAACAGACAGGCAATTGGCAGCACAGAATTTATATGTTGTATCAAAGAGCTTTTCTATACAGTAGAGGTTTTAAAAATAATACAAGCAGTAATAACGTAGGGAAAAAGTTGCAGATGTCACGAGCACAGATTACAGGTGGAGCAGTCAAAGTTGTAAATCTGAAGTATCCTTATGCAAGTTTTTTTTAGGCTTAGTGATGTTTATTGCACTGTTAAATTGTCTAGCAATAGTTCTTTATCTACTTCTTTGGTAGAAATAACAAAAATACTGAGACTACAAAGAAAGGCATACCTCCTCTTCTACTGACTGAAATTCCTTATCTTCAGTGGAAAGATCTATGAGAATAGTTCCACTACCAGAAGTATTTAGAGTCAGGTATGGGTTAAGTCCTGTGAATACAACAAAACACAACAGTTTCAGAAACTGCCTTAAGACTGCTGATTTGGAATGGTAACCAGTAAGAGATTTTTCTTTTTCAAAGGGACCATTTTCTCAAAATTCAGTTTACAAGATGAAGAGATTAGCTGCTAAGGAAGGAAGAGACTACCAATGACTTTAATTGCCTTCCACCAGCCGCAAACATATCAAAGTGCGATCCCTCAAATAATTTCATTAATTTTAAGCAAACTTCTTCAGCATCTGTTTATAACCTCTACCCACAGATTACCATGCATACACCATAAATGCCATGAGAAATACAGCAGCTGGGTCTTGATGCAGATCAACTGCAATCATTTGCCTTGATCTGTGGATACTGATCAATCATTCTCTCAACAGGAATAAACATTTCAGACACACTAACCCACTTGTCTATGCTTAGCTCAGTATGTTAATGTACATGACAGGGAAACCATATATAAGCAGTTGCTTATGTAGGAGTTCATTTCAACTCTAGGCAGTGAAACAGTGAGCAACCTGGCCCTCTACAAAGTCCATGACTACTGATGGCAATGGCATCATTAACAAGAGAATTGACTTGAAGTGCTCATTCAATAGGAATATTTTTCCCATGAATCCTGCAGCAAGAGCTGACAAAAGAACTAAGTCTGTAAAACCCAAAAGGCCTGAGCCTGATACTGAATGCTTAAAGGAAAATTCTCTATCATTCCAAATATGCAAAAAAAAAATTGGAATTTTACACAGAATCCATTGTCAATTTACAATTAGACTTCATTCACAACTGACAAGCAATGGGAATGTAATTACTGAACATAAGAATACAAAGACAGTGTGTATCAGGTGTCTTTTTGCCCATGGCTTTCCCAGACAACTACCAGGCGACCAGAGTTAGATGCTGGGTCTGTCATAATCTCTCTAGAAAGGAATAATTTGGGCAAAAAGGGAAATTACAGATTCATAAACAGTCCTGAGCCTCACAATCGCAGTGTGCAACTGGAACAGAGTGTTCAGGAGCAACAAACTCTGGCAAGAAAGAACCAAAACAAAGTTTTCCACAAAAGCCCTACTGACCTTGAAATAACGGCTATACTGTGTTCAGGAAGAGATGCCAAAATATCAGTGCAAACATACTTGAGTGCAAGAGCCCAAGGGCAAGATACAGAAAACTGAGAAAACAACCAAACGACAACAATCCACACACATGTCCTGGCAAGGCAGCAAGAGTCTAGAAAGAATGGGGGTGGGAGTGGTGAAGGATTTAGATGTTTGACATTCTGTCTATATACAGACATATTAAAATATGTATAAACATACAAATGTTGAAAAACACACCAGGCCTACTTGGAAGGCAAAACCAGTATATGATTACTGGTTATGTAAATGTTGAACTCAAACAGGACATGAGGCTGACATGATACCTTAAAAGTAACTTCTACCCAAAATACTTAATGAATCTGCCAAAAAACATATGACAATTAAGAGAAAATTATGAAGATTCGCTTAAATGCTTCATTACTAGGAAAAGGATTATCTTAAGGCTTGGTTAATGCTGTTTTAAGGAGCAAAAAGTAATTCAGAGCTTGGGATAGTGACTCTCATTACTATGGAGTGCAGATTTTAGAATGAGAATTCACAGACGGTGTCTCAAGAGGGAAAAAAATAATCCTACCAATTCTAATTTATTCAATTTCTATGAAACACAGCACAACAATAGTAAGTAATGATTCAGTGAGACAAGGAACAGAAAAGGTTTGGGTTTTTTTTGTCTCTTATGCAGCCATAGTTAAATGAAGTGCACTATTCCCAGGATTGTGCTGGTATCAACAGTGCTGCACAAATAAAGAGGCTTCAGCATGAACTTCAATACAAGCTGAAGCTGTTAAACAAAGCAATGCTATTAGTTTTGGTTCACTGGAAGCAACACCAACTGTATTTTTAAAGAAAAGCATACATAAGAATTCCAGCTGGCTTTCTCAGAAAGCAAACATAGTAATTTTTACAGAACCAGATGGAACAGTATGTAACAGGCCATAACCCACCAACAGAGAATCTGCTCTGCTCTCCAGAGTGCTCTGATGAAGACAAATACTCCCTACCTCAAAAAGCTTACAACCGTTTTGCACTACATCTACTCTTTACCTAAGTAAACACAAAATGGTGACCATGAATGAAAAAAAAAAAATTAGAGAACTGGAAGACAAGATTCATAGCAATTCACAGGACTAATAAAAGCGCTCATGTTGCAAGTCAGAAGACATCATCTGAAGAGCCATTTTCTAGGACAAGTTTTATTATAAATTCTTTTTAAAGAGATACAATTTCAAATAATCTAAAGCATTTATAAAAATGGATTCTATAAAGGCAGTGTGACATAATAATTCGAAACATCTATATATACCTTGTTGTCCAGAAATTAGCCTTTCAACTCCTTTAATGATTTTATGCCTATGGCCATAAGCATTAATTCCAATTTCCTTCAATTCTTTGTGTCCCATTTCAACCAATACATCCAGTGTTATCTACAATGAAAGCAACACCATTTTTTGTACAACACAGTGAACAGACTAGAACAGCTGCCAATGACAGTGAAAATATACCTTACAACAGTTGATATAAAAAGCAATTGTGAAAAGAACACGAACATTGGAGACTTTGGTGTATTATTCTCACATTTTACTTTTAATCAAGTTTTTTCTCCAAATAAATAAATATGCTACAAACTACATATGAGTAACTCATATTGCTTGCAAGGATCATGCTCCCATTGAGAAATACAATTTTCTAGATATGTTCAAGCCAACAGAAACAGAAATTACTAATCAACACTGACTATTTACTCCACCATTTATATGGCAGAAAGGAAACATGACTACACTCTCAAACTTATACAGACATTACTGCCCTTAGTTTTTTATATATATGTGTATTTTAATATATAATTTTATTATATATCAATTAAAAAATTGAGTTACACTCCTTTCGTTTAATCCACTCATTCTGACATTCATTCATTTTAAATCTGTCTCATTATGTTATTCTACACAGTATCTATTCCCTTGCCTTCTAGCTGAGTATCTGGAAATAAATATAGCTACTTACCTGTTCTCTCTCAAATATGTCAATTAGATGCTCAAGGCCGAGATTCCGCACAAACTGATTTATGCTAAAATCTGCACCTGAAACTGTGCAAGAAGAAAAACTCACAAAGAACATGCATACATGTATTGTAAAATAAAGTACATACACCTCACATTCTCTGTGAAAACAATGAGAGACAGAAATTCCAGGTCTTCTCAAGATGGGGAATAAACATCTGTATCACTAACCAGTGGCAACAATTACTTACTCTACCCTAGCACTCTAAGATTTCTACCACCCCAAGAGCAGTCTTTGTGCTTCCGCAAAATAAGCAACTAACTAGCTACCAGAAATGCACATTCAAACAAAAAGTATTTTGAGAACTAAAACATTATAGAAGTAGCCTTTTCAAGATCTCTAAGAACAGCCTCTTAGAAACTAGATAGTTTGTAGTAAAATACTGTTTGTATGGAGCCAAATTTCATCTGACTTCTCTTTTAAAACACAATTCACCATTTTGGTTCTGTACAACAAAAAAGGAACATTTTAAAGATTCTGTAAGGGGAAAGTACTAAAATTGTATACTACAAGACTTATTAGACTTCTGTTTCCCGTTCATGACATCATAAGGAATAGGGATAGTGCGTATGTCAGAATAAATGTGTGCATGTGTGAGAAACTTCACACTTGTGTATTTTTTTTACCATACGGTAGAAAACGTTATTCCTATTTCAAATATTTCTCATTCTTTTCATGAGAAAGCCTCACCTTCTTTTTTCTCCAGAACAGTAGCTCCCTCTGCACTGTTTGTACCAACAACAGAAGGAAGTTCAGAAAAACTACCAGACAAGTTGTCAAGACTACTTGCAGCAGACAGACTGGATGGACTGGATGGAACAGAAGACAGGGAATCAGCTGTGGAACCTGTATTCTGAGACACACTTATAACCTGAGGTTTGTAGCAAGTTGGTAAGGCAGAAGGAGGCATTGCTGCTGTCAATAATGCGCTGACATCATCTGCCTAAATAGCAGAAAACGACTGATTAAAATAGAGAAATACTTTTACACAATGTTTTTTCCTAGAATGCATTATCATTATTCCAGACTTAAGTATACTGTGAAATAAATAAATGCATATTGGAAAAATACTTGTTTTACAACACAGTTTACAAATGGTCTTTTGTGCCAACAGCATACATGAAACTGTAAAATGTTTATAAATAAAACCTGTAATAAACTAAAAAGTGAAGACTTCAATATTTCTAAAACAATTTAGGGACAGTTAAACAGAATTAATTTGCCAGGAGAAATGAACCAAAGCTTCTACTGGCAACCAGAATTTACAAAACAAATGAGCGTAGCTTTGAATTGTATTATAATACTTAGAAAAAACACACACCCAAAAACTTAACAGCCAGATAGTTTTTAAATTTATGTTGCTACAAAGTTTGCTTTCATTTTATTGCCACAATTTTTGTATTAGTCAAACTACAAGTACTGAATTAAAAGCATCAAATTATACAGATGTATCCTTTTTGTTGTTATTGTTTTGTTTTTTTCCTCCCGACTCCATCTTGAAATAAGAAGTCTTGAGCAAGAAAATACTTAAAGAAAATTTACAAAGGCTCCACTGACTTTCCTTACCAGGTACATATAAACAACAGAGAAACCACAGTATTTTAAACTTTGCAGAACTTGCTGTATTACTATTTTTTTTTTAAAGGATAGTTTTTAGATGAGCTGCTACAAATGGCAGGTGAGTAGAGATTTTGCAAGAACCACAACACTTACAGTGACCAGGTCCAACGGCGTTTGTCCTTCTTGGTTTTTCAGAGTAGGATCAGCCCCATGTGCCAGTAACAAGGCACAAAGCTGTGTCCTCCCTTTCTGGGCTGCTTCATGCAGAGGTGTGAAAGCCCATTTGTCCGTAGCATTCACACATGCATTATACTTTATAAGTAAAGCTGCTACATCAACATGCTGGAAAATAAAAACACCTGTTAAGTTCCAGGGTACCACAGCGTATTTAACTCAGAACCATTACTGATCCTTCTCTATGATCCTCATTCTGAACTTTCTTAGAATACATTTACTTTTTAATTATGATCAAAAATTTATTAAAACTAGATGTTTTACTCCTCATCTATAAGGTACCAGTAAAATGTTAAGATTTCTTCCCTTATGAAAAAAGGCCAGACCAACAACAGAATCCCAAATCCAGAGGAATCCGAAGGAAAAAAAGCCTGAATTTGAACTTGGAAAGTACTCTAACTGTTTCGATTAAAGACTTGATGCAAACACAAAGATTCAGGAAGTCCACAAAAACAATCAGTGTCTCAGTATCAGCCAAGTAAGTGAAAATGAGACTTGCTGGTAAAATGTGACCAACACAGGTAAGGAAATACATTTTATAGAACACCTTTCAGGCTGCTGGTTTTCTAAGCATTCATGTTCAGAAAACTCAATTCTGTAAACTCCAACCCTGATTTGACTAAGATTGATTTTTTTTTTCATTTTACAAATAAGATTACATTACAACTCAATGGCAAAAGTTTTCTAAGGAATGTTGGCTCACAATGCTGTTAATGAAATGTATCACTTTATTTATTCATTTATTTTTAAAAATAAAGCCTCACAAAGTTTTGAGATATTTACCCCATAAGACGCCGCATTATGCAGAGGAATCAAACCTCCTTTATCCTGTGCATTCACATCTGCTCCATGTTGTAACAGGTACTCTGCAACCTCCAAATTGTTGTAACCAGCTGGAAGGTTGCAAAAGGACAGAACAAATAGAACATATTAAAAGAAATTATCCTCAACAGGCTGTAGAGAAGTAATAATTCACTTAAATTACTCGAAAGTTAAGACATCAATCCGAGCAAAGACAGTGTATGAGTATTTGGTTTTAAAACCTCTGTCCATAAACAATACAAGATCCTCTTTGGCTAGAGAGGATAGGGAATTAAAATCAGAGTTAAACAGTTTAGAAGAGGAACATAAGACTAATATGCATAAAATACTATTTTTTTAAAGAAAATATGGAGTCCTCTAGCTTGAGACTACACTTGAAACTTGCTGAGATATAGAAAGTATAGCCACAATAACTAATAACTCTGATCAAACCAGTTAATTAGAACACTGACCTGCTAAATGTAGTGGTGTTGAATGCCGTCCTTGTGTGTCCCGACAGTTGACATTGTCAGGTGAACACAACTTTTTTACTCGGGCCAAACAGCCTTTCTTCGCAGCATCTAGTAGAGCTGCATCTCCTCTAAGTAGGTCTTGAATATCAGTATCACCATCTTTAACAAGGTCTAGAGGAGTATTTCCATCTCTGTTTTTCTTTGTAGGGTCAGCTCCATGCTGTGCACATCAAAAAAAAGGTGGTAAGTATGTAAGTAGAATAAACACGTTGCATCTTAGGCATCTTATGCCTTACTGAGCAAATACTCTGACACATACTCGAATCCTTCAGAGCACCTTCCATTGCCTATTTGAGAAAGGACAACATAGTTGCGAACAGTATCCCTTCTACTGAAAACCTACATTTAGCTACACTAATTTAGAAACCACAAAACACAAACCAGCTTCTCAAAGAAGTCCAATCACATTTCAGACTGAACAAGACTGAGGTCAGGTGAAGAGTAAGAAAGAAAAGAAAGTAACCTCTCTCCAGCATATATAGTACCTGTAATAGGAGTTTGCAAATCTCGTATTTTCCTTTTGCTGCAGCTTCATGCAAAGGAGTGAATTTCCACAAGTCAGCTACATTGACAACTGCACCATGTTTAACCAGCAGTTCAGCAACTTCATAGTGACCGTATGAGCAAGCATTATGTAATGGGACAAGTCCTCTGTAAACAATTAAAAAAAAAAAAAAAGAAAAATTCTCTTTTAAAAATTAGGTCTTTTTTTCACAGAGCGATATAAACTTACAACATACTGCACCTTCAACAACCAAACCATAACAAAAATTATTTTTTAAGTTTTCCATAACAGTGTAATATAGTGGCAATAGCTACTGCCAAAGTGGTAAAAATGCAATCAGCAGCAGCACTGAAAAGATGTAAAAACACAGGGCTAGAGAAATTCTTGACACTCTAATCTCAAGTACTGCAAAATGTTTTTGTGGATATTCCGAGTATCTTCATTCTGAGAGAACTTTCTATGAAAATAAAAAAATTGAATGTCTGAAGAAAGATGTGATGCTTATCCGCCAGCAATATTCAAGAGCTGACAGACATCAGCAATCACAATTGCCAAGAATATACACATTTGAGTATTTACCCCTTATCTTTTGCATGCACATCAGCTCCATGCTGCAGAAGGTATTCAACAACGGATACCCTATTATATCCGGCTGCAAAATGAAGTGGTGTAGACTGACGTCCTTCAATATCTCTGCAGTTCACACTTTGAATTGTACATAGTTTCTGTAAAATCCCCAAAACAAAACATACATCACTATATATAGTGTTGACACACTTTAAATTTAGTCATGTTGTTATACACATCTATTTTTGAAAAATTGTTTTAATGAAGAAGAAAGTTTATTTCTTCATTTATTTTTACACAAACCCCTTACTTTTCACAGACTGTGTCACAAGGAAAAAATAATTAAATACTCCCTCCCAAATCCACACCTGTGATTTCCTATTTACACTTTTTATATAAGACAAAATTCTGGAGGTGGTGAAAATTACATTTTGTCATCTGTGATATTCGTTCCATACAAAGGCTTTAGGACAGGGATCACAACTCTAAAGCATTGAGTGAAGGGCTGTCTGACGGCTTGTTTTGAGAAATTAATACCTTGGGATACAATTCCCTCTTATTTTTAGGACAGGTTTAAGCTTACTTTTACAGTATCCACATCTCCAGCCTTTGCAGCCTCCAGCAACTGTCGATCTGCATCAGAATTACCTAATGGGATCCCTTCTGCAAAATAAATCAGGTTGCACGACATGTAAGTGTATGTAGTTGAAGGAATTTGTTAAGACAGGAAGTAATTTGAGTATTTCAAGGATTTGCCTTAAAACAGTTAACTAATTATAGACAAGTTTTGTCTTTTCTTACTATCTGCAACTGTAGCTACTAGCTCTAACAGTGTTTGCAAAGCTGCCTTTAGCAACATGCTTCCTTTTCATTCTGAAATACTGTGGACCCAACTAAACATTTCAGTTTCATTCCAGAAGCTTACCTATGCATATAACGTCCACACCTTACTCTTGAACATCCACGTACCCCGTTGCCTCTGCTCACAAATACAAAGCAGCCATTTTTTGCTTTTGAAACTAATTTTCTACTTACAAGGTTCCCCCCTTCCTATGTCAGGATTTCCAAAAATTATTCCAGGTGGCTATGCCATTAAAACACTCTGAGCATCTCTGACAATCTGTGTAGCTGAATACTAGCGAGTAAATGATACTGGTAACTACACCTAGAGGCAGTAGCCACTCTCCCTGTGCACGTAGTTACGAAGTAAGAACTGCACAACGCAGGACTGTCTTTTGTAGAAAGTACTCCCCCTGACTTGTGCTCACTATTATTTCTGTATGGCACTTGAAACGGCAAGTAAAATGAAGCACCACATTACTTCAGAAGTGGGTCTTGAATAAATCAGTTGTACCTTGTAGTAGCTGTTGCACACTCTCAGTCCCCATTTGTAAGGCTGTAAAGCCCTGCAGAGACACAATGGAAGGATCACATCCAGAACTCAACAGCAACCTGCAGGTCTGAAGATGACCACAGTGTGCTGCTCTATGAAGAGAGGTCTGGCCAAGATTATCTAACGCATTAACCTAAAAATAACACAGACAAGAAATACCACCATCAAAACTTAATATTAAAGCTGTTTTCATTGCTGACTGGGAGTTTCACAGCTATTCTTCTTACTTTAATTAAAAGAACTTATTCAGTGTATTTCCAAAGGTCATGACATTTCAAAATATAAAATTTAAACAAAAGCAGTTCATGAAGTTATAACCACATTTACTGAGGAAGAATAGCCCACTTTTAGAAGCATGCAAATAATTCAGCGTAAACAGTCACAGCAATTGTACCACATACAGAATTAGGCCATCATTTTGCTCATGGCAGCACAAATCCTCAGTGCCAACGCGCAGAACAGCTATTACCGGCATTGGCTTATTGTGGTCTTTCAGATTGAGGACTTTCTACTGTTTCAGTCAATGTGTATTTAATAATTTAAAACTCTGCACCCAAAGGTTACTTGTATTCCCTATCGTTCCTCTGGTTTTGATCATCACTTCGGAAACCACACAGCAGCCAGGCTGTAATGAAATTTCCACAAGAGATTCAACTCCTAGTTTTGGAGGATTCAAGCATTATAGAGAGTATCTCCTTTCCACTTTTTCTTCTTGTGGAAATTCAAACACTGTATTATGATCTAACATTTCACCTAGGCTCCAATTTTTACTGCACACAACACCACATAAAGTCTACCTGTGTTACAGTTCAGTCTAGCTTCTTGTTGTTTGTATATATCCCCTACGTTCTTTTTTCCTTAAGCATTTCATCACTACTGCTGGACAATGAAGCACCGAGTAAGACACTCTACAAGCTTTCAGTTAACAGTGAGAAGTACATCCGCACTTTTTTATAGAATAGGAACGAAACGACAATGATGCCTCAATGTGGAGGGCTGTACTGATGGATTGATGGCCTGTGTCTTAAGCGTAGAAATCCACAACCTTCCAAAACGAATTATTTTAGAAAAGTCTGTCTACTCAGCTGTCCATTCTCACGCTATGAAAACCTATACAGTAGGGAAACCTCCACAAAAGTATGAATAGTAACTCATACCTTAGCTTCATGTTTCACAACTACTTCAACAACATCATTATGAGCCTTTTCTGATGCCACATGCAGAGGAGTCAAGAAGCTTTAAAAAAAAAAAAAAATTAAAAATGTATTTTGCAAAATCTTCTAAACACACACTTACGAGTATTCATTTGTAACCACTCACTCTTTTGTTTTTTCATTGATGTTGGCTCCTTTCCTCAGCAACAATTCACATACTTGCTTTCTCTTAGGATATGGAGATGCAGCAGCACAGTGCTGAGAACATTAAAAATTGTAGCATTAACAACAGTTTTACTGCTTGCTGATCAGCTGGCAGTTAAGCCCTCATTGTGTGCAAAGTCAACAGGAAAAAAAAAATGTAGAAGCTTATTAATTCAGGAGATTCCTCATGGGCTTTTGGATTTACTCTGGTATTTTTCAGAGCTCCCTTTCCAGTAATTGCTGGAAATCTTCAAGCTTTACAAACAAAGCTAACATATGTAGCTTGCTGTTGCTTAGAACTAGACTATTGTACAGAAAATCAGTAATCTAGACAACCTAAATTAAACAGGCAATTCAGATTAGTCTCAACATTAAGCTTAAGAACTAAATACTGATCTATGTTATTCGTTTAACTAGACACTGGATATTCTGGGTTGGTCTGAATTACACTGTTTGACATCAAAATTTTTAGTTCTGAACTATTACCCAGTATATTTAGGTCAGCCACAATAGATGCAAAATAATTAATAAATCCTGAGATATTACCAATGCTGTCTCATGTGTTTGAGGATGTTTGAAGTTCACCGTCTCCAAAGAAAGATGTTTCTTTATACGAGCTACATCTGATTCTCTTGCAGCCTGTAGCAGTGAGTGACCTTTGAATTCATCTTTAAAAAGAAATAAATACATACCAGAAGGTTACATTCCTTAACTCAAGAAGGATCAAGAGGATTGTTTCTTTCAGTTAGATAAAAATACTCATTTTATTCAGCAGATCACGGTGCAGACATTTTCAACTCAGACTTAAGCTTTTACATCACTTGACAGAACTTGTTAGCTAAGTCAAAAAACTACAGCAATGCACTTTGTTTCTGAACCAGACACATCCAAACTGGTTGAACAAGATGTATTCCACTCACCACTGTTCTAGGTTCTACTCTTCGCATATGTACCAATTCAAGCATGTATAAATCTCTACTTCTGACCTCTCTTTGGAAAACCATTTCTAGATGCTAACATGAACGCTAATGTAGTATTTACTAATAATTTTTGTACACATCCCAGAAAGTCATTAGTTGACCACTCAAAGACAGAGTTTGAGGGCATTCTTCTCAACTCCTTAAGTTTTCTGGAAAAAAAATCAATGCCTTTCACAAATTTTTTTGAACTTCCAGTGATTGTGGCATACTCAAACGTATTCAGCATTCTAAACTGTTATGTGTTTTCCTTTCTTCAAACAAAACATAGTGGAAGAATAAAAATTAATATTTCAACAGTCTCGATGCAATGACAGGAGCAAGTATGGAAAATGAGAGTGTACTGGCAAGGTCATGACGGAAAGCGTGTACTCAGGGAAGAAAAGCTACAAACCCCATCACAACCACATGACTATAAAACCGACAATAAAATTATTTTAAATGCCTACATTCAGAAAATTTAGCAATCTCAAATCATAAACAGCGAAATCTACTGTCCAACATTGCACAATTGCTTGGAAAGTGTAAGCATTTTCCAAATCTGATTTCTGGCAGGTGTCTAGGGAACTGTCACGGTCCAGGGAACCCAAGCACACATTACAATCTATAACTGCAGAACTGATCTTCACTTTATACTCACATGCTAATCGTTCTTTTAATTGGGGTGTTGGAGCCAAATCAATGGTGCTTTTGTTGTGACAGTTCAACAGTGTTGGGTCAGCACCATAACTTAACAAAAGAGAACATACTTCCACCCTGTTCTTAGAAGCTGCTTCATGCAGAGGGGTGAATTGCCACAGATCCATTGCATTCACGCATGCTCCATGCTTGAAACGGAAAGGGGTAAAAAAGATGCAATATCAAAACCAGATCATTAGAAAAAGACTTCTGTCATTAGTTTCAGTGCAGTAGACTGTTAAAATAAAAATCAATGCCTGTATGCAAACTGTATCCAAGACATTCTCCAGACATCCATTTTCAATATACCACAACATTTCAGCAGATTGCAGTTTTTAATCCCCTAGTGCCTCACAGGTACATACAGAGAAGCTGAAGGCAGGCTAGTCTCTTCAGGCTTTCTCCAGCATCTCTACAAGGAGAGTAGCTCTGCTATAAGTCAGATCGGAGAATGAGCCTAATTCATATACTACAAATCACCTCTCAACAAGCTCCCTTATCTTATTGCTCTAGAAAAAGTCTAGGGTGAACAGCTGCACTAAGATAAACACATTCTGTGAACACGCCTCAAGATGCAAATACCAAGATATCTATGGGATAGGGTCTCAAAGTTGACTTCAATTCAAAACATTTAAATACAAGGTTCTGCAAGTGATACTTTTGGATATTTAAGTAATTATTCTCCAGTAACATTCTGTATGCGCCTTGAGTTGTGCCTGTAAGCAAGTCTGATAGGACATGCTCCTTCCCATTGCTCCTATTAGAGCTGCAGTGCTTTGCAAAAAATAATTCAAGATTCACTGGAGCAGAAATCCAACAGGGAATACAACTCTAGCTTAATAGTTAAGACACATAGTAGTGTGTAGGCAAGAGGGTTTTTTTTTTGTCCAGTACCACAACTGTAAAGATTCACTTTACAGTTAGCCTCTGAAGTTACAAAAAGAAAAAAAAAAAATCTTTTGACTATTTATACTTACTGAAATATATGCTTATTTCAATAATTTTTACTTTATTTTTTGCTAAACACTTAGAAAGACACATGGAATTAGTTGGGACTGAGACAAACAGGACAGAACAACAGCTATACCCTGAGCACCCAAACATCTGGAGTTCTCCAACAGAACACTCTCAGCTGTTATAATTATTTGCTGTAGCAGCTGAGAATGGGCACAGTTCAAACGCCCCTTTGACGACAACACAGATTTTTGCAGGCCACATCTTTGAGCCACTAGTTTAACGTGTATCATACTTTATCTTCAAGATTAACATAATCCAGATTAAGACACTCCAGTTCTGAGAAGTTCCAAGCATTCGCCTGCTTTAGGAAAAATGACACATTTTTCTTTGCGGTGAAGGCTACAATTCAGGGCCAGAATTGAAGTTGTAAAGTTCATTCCCTCAAGAGACTAATTACTCTTTTATTGCAAAACGTTCATGATCTTTACCAGTATTCTCTTCAAAACATCTTAACAGTCTGTCTTCTGAAATATTTATCTACTGTCAAACTCATAATATTGTTCAGTTTTTGGGGGTGCGGCTTCTTTTGGGTGAGGGTGGGAAGGCTGAGACAAGTACTTACTTGGTGGTACAAAAACATTCAACTTTGGAGCAGAAAGAGTTAAAAACAGAAAGCACATTTATAAGGAAAAAGCTTCCTTGCAAGCAGAAGATTCTGTAGGTCCAGCTTAATAATCACTAACATGTAGAGCTGAAGCAATCTGTCATTAAGTTTTGTAAATCTAAGTACAAAATAAAAAAATTATGCAACTTGCATTATAAACTGTTCTTATTTAATAATATGCAATTAAATCTCTTCAAAGACCAACCTTTACAAGAAGCTCTGTTACTTCATAATGACCATAGGAACAGGCATTGTGAAGTGGCACCAAATCTCTATATAGGAGAGAAAGTGGGAGGATTATTGTCCTAGGATGCACATTTCAATTCCAAATGCATCTTTAACATTGCAAAAGGTACTATGCATTAAACATTTCATAAAAATAACAACAGAGATGTTCACATGAAGTTGAGGGGAAAATAAGAAGCTAGAGAAGAACCCAGAAAATCCCATCAGCATTTTTCAGAACAATAAACATCAGAAAATGAGAAATTCACTGCACTGTCTTACTGCAAATGAAATGGTTCCTCTCAGACTCGGAACCCTACACAGGATGAGCTATCTACAGGGGATTTTCAGGAGTGACAGTAATTATTTCCTTTTTCACAAGAACATTGCTGTAAGATTATCTCCTCCCATAGAAACTAAAGAAGTTTTACTGGCCAATGTTTCAGTAACTGTACACTATTCCACAGTAACAGCAGAGCTACAGAAGTTTTAAAGCCAGCTTCATACTCCCTCAAATCCAGTGATCTTAGGAGCAAGTGAGAAATTGCCCAAAGTGAATTCTTTCACCATGGGCTAATAAGGGAGAAACGACAAAAGTGAATTCCAACCCCAAGGGGACAATCAAAGCAGTCTGATCAGGCAGCTATTTATGTAGCTGTGAAGTAATCCTAGGAAAAAGGAAGAATAAGAGTTTGCTTACCACAACCTTTAATGTACATAAATACACATTTCAAAAAAAGATTTTTCACTGTATTTTATGTAACTAAAGATAGCATGTCTATATTTCACTACATCTCCTGACATAACCAAATGGTTGAAAACGTAGTCCAAATGAAAACTCTGGCAAACAGATCTTCAACTTTTATCACATTCTTTGCAAAAAGAAGCACAGAAACTTAAAAGTAGAAAGAAAATTAAGATTGATTCAATCATCAAAATATTTGCTGATTTCACAGTGGTGTATGAACGTATTTTGTTAAACAAGAGGTAATAATTTGGTTAATGATATCTAAAAGCCAGCACATTCTACTGTCAGCTCAGTTTGGATTCTACTGTTTCACAAGGCTTAAGCCTGTACACTTTGCATTTTTGTCATAACAGGAAGGTTAAAGATGGCATAACGGTGTTGAGTTAGCAATTCTTCATGGTTAAAACAGTATTACTCTTCTTAATCTGAATTTGTAACAAATCCTGTTTGTTCTGAACAAAGGAAAAATGAACCTACCCTTTATCCTTAGCGTGTACATCAGCCCCGTGTTGCAGTAAGAGCTGTACTATTTTTACACGGTTATATCCAGCTGCTAAATGTAAAGGAGTAGACTGAAACGACAGAATGTGGAAGTAATCAGTAACATAAAATCAAAGGTTGATTTTTTTTTTTTCAAAACTCGTTAACAGTACTAATTACTGAAGTCCTTAAAACACTTGCAACACTAAAAAAACCCGAGTGCTTGAATCAGACATTTGATAACTATGTTCATTGTTTACTGACTACTCTCACAGTCATCATAAATGCAAATCCTGAATTTACTCCATCACTAATACATTCTGGCAACAAAGACCCTCTTAATGAACTTTTGAGTCCTGCAGTCCATTTTTGTCTTTTAGCCTACCACAACTACAAATACTTTGCTGGGACAAACTATTTCCCTTGTGAAAAGGGAAATAAGATAGCCATTAGAAACAGTGACTGCTTAATTATAAAGAGGTCTCCCTGCCAATCAATAAATTAAGTTCAGAAATTACCCACAGAGATTGTTATCCACATCTGGGAGTGCAGTAAATCCGTGGGGTGTGGGGGAAACTCAATCATCTCTTCTAAATTCTCACCCTCCACAGAGCAGTCAGATAACTGCTCTATGATCTTTTCCAGCAAACCCACTCAAGCATACCCATCAGCAGCACCAAGAGCAGAGCTACAAATTAGTGAAAACAAATCTTATCCTCTTCATTTACAAACCCATCAACTGAACTGGGTTTGCACAATTCCTAGAGGATGTCTTATAACTAGAAGATCAGAAAATGGAGATGCATAGGTGTTTTGGAGATCCCAATACCTTACCACAAAGCCTTAAACACAGAAACTCACTGGAACAAAACTTAAGTGACTGAGTAGATATACTTAATAAGAACGAGGATGCCAAAAATTGATACTCAGTAATCTGAACCTTCAGTAGGCTAGGGGCTGAGCCCAGAAGACCACCAGGATTTTTTAGAGTGTAGATTTTGAACATTTTTCACGTAGTTCTTTACCACTACTTCTAGCGATGAGCAGATGCTAGAGAGACACAATCTTATTTTCCTCACATATATTAAAGAAAATAGATTCTACATTTAACATTCTTAAAATCTGGTCAAACAGTAACTGTGAAACATGTAAGAGTGAACTAATTTTAAACCAGGTTTTAAACAAAAATACCTTTCTGCCATCACTTGCGTGACAGTTAACATTTAACGGTGTAAGAAGAGACATCATCTTTTCTTCATTTCCACTCCTGAAAAACAAGATATCAAATGGGCAGAATTCTTTCTATTCCAGTTTTTAGTAGCTTATGTTTTTATATTTTTCCTTGCTATAATGTTCAGCTGATCTGTTCTGAAGTCATTGATTTACTTCTGTACCATCAGCATTAAAGTGAAAGGAAAAATGCATTTATGTAATTATTTTTGTAGCTTTATTTACAGATAACACCTGAAGCTTAGCATCCAGATGGAATGCCAGCTCAAAAGTCAACATATATATTCTGAAAATATAACTAAATTCTGAAAATATAACTAAATTCCAGATACGTTCCAAACATGCATACCTGGCACTTTCTAAGAGTTCATCTTTTTTGTATTCACCTGGAAGACAAAAGGGAGTTTCTTTAGTTGTTAAATAATTATCTATGTATGTGAAGTTCACTACTTCTCCTCTTTCAAAATTTTAGAGAACGTAAGTGCTAAAAATTTGACAGTCCATTACTGAACTAGCATAATATACTGTTTATCCAGAAGACATCCCATGACTGAGATGATGAAGGCCACATATGAATTTCTGTTTAGAATTGTAAAACAGAGAAAAGTTAAAGCACTATCAGAAAGAAAAAACCCAAAATACTGTACTACGTCCATTCGACTTCTTAGTTACAACGCAATCTAAAGATTATCACTTACCAGTCAGCACTGCTTTTGCAGACGGGTCTGCTAAATCCAAGGCTGTTCTTCCATCTGTGTTCCGGATGGTTGGTTCTGCACCATGTTGCAGCAGTACTACAAAATGTCAAAGTTTTCCATGAGAAAACAATTCTGCAAAACAAGGCTTATGAGACATGTCATTACGGTAAGCCGCAAGCAACAAAAGAAACATCCAGTTACTGATCCTAACTTGCCCTCTCAAATTTTTAATGTCAGAATCCCTAATGTCAGCTGTAAACAGTTTAACTAGTGAAACACGCCTGGACACATTTTATGAGAAAAAAAGCAGCGCAGAAATGCAACAGTCAGACTGGCAGGAGGCAATCTCAGTTGAAAGACTGTGACTGACACACCACAAAAACCAGTAGCCACCTCCAGAGCATGCTGCCTCAAATCCACAAGTGACTATGCCCTAAACTGTAGACAGCAGAGGCAGGCCATGCATCTCACACTGATACTGGGGCCAAACAGGCAGCATTATATATACACAACTCTCCAGATGTACTCCTTCATAAAGTAAACGGGGGCAAACCACACAATCAAAAAATTAAGTTTCTTGACGACATATCTAACTTTCTACCTCTTCCTAACTCTTAAGAACTGTGTGGACAAAACAAGCAGTCAATATAATTGAAGTTTAGCTCCCATCCTTCATAATTTAACATGGCTGCTACACACAGAGACAGAATGAATCCATTACTAAAACCAGTTTTCTTCTTTCCACTGCACTGTGAGTAGCAGCAGAAGGCAGCATAAGAATCTGGGCTGAAGCAGAAGAAAATCCAGCTCGAACATGTCACTCTATAGCTCTTTCCCCATGATGTCAATGTGAATCTTTATACTTAGGCAATTACCAAAAACAAATCTAAAAACTTGTTTCTTATAAAACTGGCATATGAATTTAAGTTTATGAAAGATTTTCAGTTTTAATTCTCATACCAGCCATAGCTTCATAGTGTAAAAATGGTCTTTAAAAGGTTCTTGATTTTTCACAGTGAAAAGAAATGAGTCAGTCACAGGAAGAGTAGGAGAAATTACCAATGCAGACATCTGTCTTGCCCTTAATGGCAGCTTCATGAAGGGGAGTGTAATTCCAATTATCCCGAGCATTAGGATCTGCACCATGCCGCAAGAGAAGATTGACAACTTCGGCATGACCAAAAGAGCAAGCGTTGTGAAGAGGAATCAGGCCTCCATCATCTCGCGCGTGGACATTGGCACCACTTTGAAGTAAATATTCAACTACGTCCTTCCGCCCAAAACCTGGAAGAGATAAAGAGCTCTGTTCCATCTGCTAGGGAAGAAAGGTGTTGGGGTGGGGTAAGAGAATTCCCCCTCCCCTATACACAGATTAAAACAACAAACTTAAATAACAGTAACCACTCTAAATAACAATCACAACTGGCATTCTTTACTAAAGGAGCATTTACACATTAAGACTATTTTTGAAACCCCTAAAATTTAGATTAAAACCAGCAGAAAAACAATATTCAAGATTACGGAACTATGAATATCTTGACAAGGCCCCCATGAGTCAACAGCTTCTTGAAAACATAATAAAAAGAACAACACACTGACAACAAAACCTCTTTTTTAGCCATTTTATATGGCTATTAAAGCTAACAATATTTTTTATGATACTCTGCCAACACACAGCCAGTTTGTGGAAGGACCAGTAGATGAGCCCTGCAAGTGGTAAGGATGAGACTGGCTAAAGGCCAAAGCACGCACAATTCATATTCTAAGCTTTTAAAAAAAGATTTATATGACATGAGAAGTATTTTACAGAAATGCATTGCTTGTTTATTAAAAAGAGCAAGTAAGGAGCACTGCTCTCCGGTTAAAACTAACAGCATGGCTACTTACTTTCTAAGGACTAATTAACAATGCGCACAAAGTTTCCATCATTGAAATGATTACTTAAGAAAACCCTTAGGGACATAAGTTTATCCGAGACCATTCTCCGTTGAAGAAATTTATCACAAGAGTATGCACAACCATGACTTCAAGATATTCACAATGTCTGTTTTCATTGATGCCTAAAATTATTACAAATATTTGATCATGACTAAAGCACAAAAATACTCTTACACATCCTGAGGCCCTTTTTTACAATCCTGTCATTCCCGTTAGTAGACAGAAAAAAAATATGCCCCCTTGCACATCTGGAGCTAGAAACACATCACAAATAAGGTAATTGCTTTTATAAGCCAATTCTATAGCTATTATTGTTTAATTTCAGCTGTATCTTGCATATCTATATAACAGCAAATAAACCAGGACATCAATCAACTGTACCAATGTTTTCTCTAGTATCTTCATAAGAGGCCAGAATGACTTAGGATTTCTGCCTGCAAGCATTATGCTCATCTGGTCACATTCCAAAGGCCACTGCCTACAGAAATCCCTGAAAGGTTTCATGAAGGTAGGTCCCTTCAGCTCTCAAGGATTATTTGGGCATGTAAGAGCCATACCGCGGTATGCATCAGCCTTGTGCCAAGCACCTTCTGGGAAATAAGCCATGTGTGCAGGACTTGGCTTTCCTTGCTTTAAATATCTGAGCTGCAAACCGTTTTCCTGAAGAGATCAAGAACTGGGTGGGGATGAAGTGTTGAGCTTTTCCCTCAGTCTGAATCATTTCGCAGTTGCCAACACCAGAGATACTCAGATTGTAGCAAATTTAAACCTTGTTACATATCATCCATGGAACTTCAGTAGGTAGGTAGAACTCCAAGCAACCATAACCTAGAAACAATGTTTATTCCCGATAGCTACACAGCATTTCAGTGACACAGTCACAGAAGCATATGAGAAGCATCAGTATTTTAGTTGCAACCGTCTTAGTTTTAGTTTAGTTGCAAGACAACTTTTTCATTGCATATTCTTAACTAAATCTGACTATTCAGTAAATCTTTCTACCAGACTGACAGCAACTGAAATCCTGGAGCAAGAAGCACTTTCACCTTCGCTATTCAGAGCTCAAAAACCCAAACATTGCCATTTTTAAGCAATTTCTGGATCCTACCTGCTGAGAGGAGATCTCGTGTACAAACTGTATATGCCAAAGATAAGGAAGCCAGGAAAGCTACTTAGAAAAGCCTTTGTTAAGCTCTGTCTTTCCTCCTCTTCCCTCAAAAGTCTGGTACGGAACCGTATTTCCCACAGACGACTTCTTCATAATTCAATAATTTTATGTGAAACTTTCTAATCCCAGAATGAACTCCAAAGTATTTTTAAGCAATAGTCAGAAGACTACACTGGTGATGTGCTTCAATTCTTCAAAATACGTTATTAAGTATCATAGGTATCCCTATGAGGGTTCCCCTGCTCTCTCCTGAAGTTGGCATTTGAGTACAAATCCAACAATCATTTTTGTGTAGTATCTGAGTGATGTTCTGGACTAGGGTTAGATGCAAATT
>Ga0065711_1027813_pt1 | contig 45784 bp, 16 predicted proteins | sample Hoacrofraction12_FD_59098 | JGI IMG/M metagenome (GOLD analysis project Ga0065711, IMG submission 59098) | Hoatzin crop microbial communities from Cojedes, Venezuela - Epithelial fraction 12 v2 (version 2) | ecosystem: Host-associated > Birds > Digestive system > Esophagus > Crop | place... | reverse complement strand
ATGGGGCCAAGCTCTTTTCAGTGGTGCCCAGTGACAGGACAAGGGGCAATGGGCACAAACTGAAGCAGAGGAAGTTCCGTCTGAACATGAGGAAGAACTTCTTCCCTCTGAGGGTGATGGAGCACTGGAAGAGGCTGCCCAGGGAGGCTGTGGAGTCTCTTTCTCTGGAGATATTCAAGACTTGCCTGGAGAAGGTCCTGTGCAGCCTGTTGTAGGTGACCCTGCTTCGGCAGGAAGGTTGGACTGGATGACCCACAGAGGTCTCTTCCAACCCCGAACATTCTGTGATTCTGTGATTCTGTATCTCAAGCCTTTAGGTTGATGATGTGTACCAGTGACAAAGGAGCTGTCCTGCTGCCATCGGCAGATGTAGCAGCACCTCTTTGCTACAGGTGAGTAAGGGAGTACAGGACGAACTCAAGGTGCTCAGGCACGGGGCTTATATCTCTATCTTATCACTAGCTTGTATCTCAGAGACTCCCACTGTGTTGGCTGCTTTAAAGGCAGTGAAGTCAGAAATAAGACAGAAAAGTTGTGATGGGGCTGTGAGATTTACTGTCCGTCTGTCACGAAAGCAGGGATTCAGTGATGTGGGAGTCTGCTCCCACTGACATGAGGCAGCCCCTCTGCCCTCCTCCAGCCAGAGAGGTAAGGCTCTTTCACACCTTCTTTCTCTCATAAGGGAAGTTCAGGTGTACCAGCTTCTTCTTCAGATGGCTGAAAATGGATGGGGAGATTAAGATATTCCCCCTGTGAGGGAGTGCCCTCACTGTATTGCTAAGGGAAGTTAATTTTATTAATGCCTTCCCACTGACTTCATGAAAACTAAAGCTTGTTCAGCTAAATTATTATCTCTTTATAATAGGGAAGGATGGTCAATAAATATAACAGTATTGATCTAAGATCAGCAGAGAAGAAATATTTGACTTGGTGTTATACATTTTGATTAAGAAACTAGAACAACAGAAAAATTTCATATGGTAAATGGATTAAAGGCTCTTTAGCTGATAGATCTCGAAAGATAACTGTAAACGAATAATCTTCTAGTGTGTGTGCTTCTCGGGATCCCTCCAGGGAGCAGGGCTTTATTCTGAGGTGTATAACACTATTCTCAGTGACCTGGAAGGAAATAACATCCTTGTAGGCAAGATTTGCAGATCACAGTGTTAAGTATGGGGAAGAGGGAACAGGCTCTGTCACTGATAAAAAGAATGATGTTAAGCTGTATTCAGACAGGCAAAATGTAAAGCAAGAGGCATAAATTCAAACTCATATGCAAGAATATAAAATGTAGATTATACGTATAGGCTGTAGGAGTGTAACCTAGCTAGCAGTCTGAAAAGAGTTTTGAGGATCACAGTGGACAATCTGAATAGAAAAACCTAGCCTGACACTGTCCAAGGGGCTAAAACAATCCCAGGATACATAAACAAAGGAGATTTCCAATAGGAGGATAGAAAATTATGTTTCTGTATGTGACAGGAGCATGCTTCCTCCTTTAGGTGTCCAGCAGATTTCTGAAGAATCAGAGTTCAGGGAGGAGCCATGACAAATATTGCAGGGTTGGAAGCTCTTCTTTATAAATCACTCTATTTTGCTTATCAAAGAGAAGGTTCAAGGATGGATAAATTGGTTTATGAGAATCTATGTGGGGAATAACGAGAGAATGAAGACCCTGATTCACAGACAAGATACAATTTTTTAACTGTTAAAGCCTGTGCTGAATTCCAAATAGCTGGAAGTGTTTAAACCTTAACTGGCTTTTTTTTTTTGCTAAAAGAGACATTTTTGTGGTGTTCACTCAAATGCACAGTACTACAAGAAGGGACAATTTCACCGAAGCTACATAAAAGGTCAGAATACAAGACCTTAATGACTCCTTCTGGGCTTCTAGTCTTTGAGTTCTACAGAACGTTTTACCTCTAGAATCTCCTATTTCAGACCCAGTGTTCTGAGATTTTCTTCTTCAATCTGACTTGGGAATTTAATTATCCAAGGAAAAACAAGTTTGGTAAATTGAACTAAATTTCATCCACTGGCCTGGCAAGTTCTCTTTCCAAAAGAACAGTACATGCAAAATGTACTGGATCCTTTACACTACTCATTTTTTGTCTCCTGACTACCTTCTTCATTTACAATCCTATATGTGCAACAAAGCCATAAGGATTAAGCATGTAAGAATAATTACATTTTCTGTTTGACTGCCAAACCATAACATTGAAAAAATCCTCTCACCAAAATAAAAGCAAGAAAACCAGAAGTATTAAATTTAGAGCAGAATAATTCATTCTCAGATGTTTGACAGAGAAAAAAGAGAGAGAGGGACTAGAGTAAAACAAGGGGGGGGCAAGGAGAGGGAGAAGGAGAAGGTGTCTGGGTAGTTCATTCTTGATGTCAACAAGCCTGCCTACCTCTCACAGCTCCCGCTGGACTGCCCAATGTATTCTGCTGTGGGGTGTCTGAAAGCCATCCTGCCAAAGCTGTCCTTAGGAATGCTTAGACGCTCACTCAGCCTTAACGAGAGAATAAGAGAAAGTACTTTCCCTGGGGGAGCTATAAAAAAAATGAAAGGGGCATCTGCCTCTGTAGGCACTCCTTTGAGGGACAGCTAAATGAGTGCACATGGTTAAGCAGTGCAAGCCTTTTAGAGGCAGAATTCCACCCTTGTGAGGTGAGCAGGAATCCAGAACAACCAGAATGAGTTTGGGAAGATGCAAAGGACAAGATGTCAGAATATCTTACTGTCTGTTCTGAGACAACAACCTCTGGCAACATCCATACTCAGAAACAAAAGAGGATATGGACCACTGGACCACTATGTAGCTACAAGGCCAGGCAGCACCATCCACATTGCCTACAGTATTTCCCACTATAGTAAATTATGCTGGAGACCTGATTGAAGCACTTGAAAACAGAGCCAGGGAGTGAGCAGATGAACAGGACACAAGTGCCTGAACTCTCACCCTGGCCATACGTCGATATAATCCACATATCCCACTCTGCAATGTCTCCATCACAAGGCTGCATGTTGTCGCTGGATCAGCACACATTTAAATATGTCTGAGAGTAACTTGGAATACCTTAAAACATGGTAGCTTGGATATTGTACATGTGAAAGAAAGCAGGGACTTTCATCCACCCTCATCAGACTGTGTGAATTCTCTTCTCAATGAACAGAAAGGGATCACTTTTGCCTTGACAACATTGTCAAGCCAGCCCACTGTATCTTCGCTTTTATTTAGTGTTTGAAATGAAAGGATTTTGGAGGTGCTTGTAAAGATATTTTAGAAAATGTAAGAATTAAGTGTTTTGACACTTCTAGCATTGTTGCTATGTTCACTGTGACCAAAACTTAGCAAATCCAAGGTGAACTTATCACATGATTCCAGTCGTTCCAACACTGTTTTTTTTTTTGCTTTTTTGTTTTTTTCTCAAATATAGAATTCACTGAAAAAGAAGAAAACATGGCTGCATCTAGTCGTATCATTAGCAGTGCATCAGGGTTCACCTGCAACCGGTGTGCAGTTTCGCCCTTTCGGCAAAGAGTCCAGGCACGAAGAAAAGGGGCTGAAGCTCACCGAGGTCTTGCCCCAGCATGGAGTCAGTAGAGATCCAGGATCTTCTTCTGCATCCAGGAATTCGGAACTTCTCCCAGTCCATTTGGTATCCTGCAGCGCTCTGCCACAAGACAATGGGAGTGTTCATGGTCTGGGGCACAGTCTCCCTCTTCTAGGAGTCTAGATGGCTGTGCCCAAGGCCAGATCACCGAGAACTGCTGTGCAGCAAGAGCTGGAAAACCCTCAGAGGGGACTCTCTCCTTGTCATGGGAGCTGCTTTGAAGCTGAAGCTCTTGTGCTTGGTGCCCACCTGATCAAGCAAGTGGAGGAAAAGAAGTTTACCAGGAGTAGTCAGCATGGATTCACCAAGGGGAAATCATACCTGACCAGTCTGATAGCTTTCTATGATGGCATGACTGGCTGGGTAGATGAAGGGAGAGCCGTGGATGTTGTCTACCTCGACTTCAGCAAGGCTTTCGACATGGTCTCCCATAATATCCTCCTAGGGAAGCTCAGGAAGTGTGGGCTGGATGAGTGGTTGGTGAGGTGGATTGAGAACTGGCTGAATGGCAGAACTCAGAAGGTTGTCGTCAGTGGCGCTGAGTCTAGATGGAGGCCTGTAACTAGTGGTGTCCCTCAGGGGTCAGTACTGGGCCCAGCCTTGTTGAACTTCTTTATCAACGACCTGGATGAAGAGTTAGAATGTACCCTCAGCAAGTTTGTTGATGACAACAAACTGGGAGGTGTGGTAGATACACCAGAAGGTTGTGCTGCCATTCAGCGTGACCTGGATAGGCTGGAGAGCTGGGCAGAGAGGAACCTGATGAGGTTCAACAAGTGAAGTAAAGGGTCCTGCACCTGGGGAGGAATAACCCCATGCATCAGTACAGGCTTGGGGTGGACATGCTGGAGAGCAGCTCTGCGGAGAGGGACCTGGGTGTTCTGGTGGACAACAGGTTGACCATGAGCCAGCAGTGTGCCCTGGCTACCAAGAAGGACAATGGCATCCTGGGGTGCATTAAGAAGAGTGTGGCCAGCAGGTCAAGGGAGGTTCTCCTTCCCCTCTACACTGCCCTAGTGAGGCCCCATCTGAAGGACTCTGTCCAGTTCTGGGCTCACCACTTCAAGAAAGGTGAGGAGCTACTGAGGAGAGTCCAGCGGAGTGCTACAAGGATGGTGAGGGGAGTGGAACATCTCTTCTAGAAGGAGAGGCTGAGGGAGCTGGGCTTGTTTAGCCTGAAGAAGAGAAGGTTGAGAAGGGACCTAATAAATGCTAATAAATATCTGAAGGCTGGGTGTCAGGAGGATGGGGCCAAGCTCTTTTCAGCAGTGCCCTGTGACAGGACAAGGGGCAATGGGCACAAATTGAAGCACAGGAAGTTCCGTATGAATATGAAGAAGAACTTCTTCCCTCTGAGGGTGATGGAGCACTGGAAGAGGCTGCCCAGAGAGGTTGTGGAATCTCCTTCTCTGGAGATATTCAAGACATGCCTGGAGAAGGTCCTCTACAGCCTGTTGTAGGTGACCCTGCTTCGGCAGGAAGGTTGGACTGGATGACCCACAGAGGTCCCTTCCAACCCCGAGCATTCTGTGGTTCTGTGATTCTGTGATTCTATGATCCTGCTTTGCAGCCAAGACTGTGCCCCATCTTGTGTCTCTCTGATGTTGACTCTGATCCTGAACACCTGCGTTGAATTTCCTGCTCCACTTTGAACTTGCCTCATCACTATGGATTTGCTTGGTGCAGACTGGTCTGTGTCTCAAGCAGGTTGCTATTAACAGGCCTGCTCTGCACTTCTGGCTCGGGTGCAGTGGGACATCCCTGGATGGTGAGAGTACTGCCTCTGCCTGCCTTGTTGTGAATCTCAGCTCCCTACTCCCCTTCCCCTGTAGAGCTGTCGGCCCTCGCCTCTCCCTGGCAGGCAGTGTCCTTGGCAGAGATTTTCAGCCTGTCTTGGATTTCCTACTCAGTAGTTCAAATGCAGCTTATCTCAGAATGCCTGGAAGTTCCTATCTGAGTTCAATTACCTTCATAAAGTGAATAATATTGAGTTGGCTTCCTGAAGATGGCTGTCCACATCTCAATTGACATCTCATCAGAGTTAGCACTGATATTCTCAGAACCAAAATGCAAGTATGGCTTATGATATGAAATCAATGGAATTACATCTGTTTACATGGACACAGACCCTCTGACCTCCAGTACTTAACTTCATAGCTCTGGCATGAGGCACAAAGGCTCACCAGTGGAAACTCATCTACTCCTTGCATCATGCCTCTTACAAGGGCAAAGGGAAGACTCCAGTCTTTCTGTCTCTCAGTCTGTCACTACTTGTCACACAGGGAATTATCTCTCCAAAGAAAACAGAGAAAAGAATGAATTACTGAAGAAATAAATGAGGGGAAGTATTTGACTAAGTTAACACAGAGATATAGTTCATGCAATACAGAGCAGGATATCTAAGAGTTTTCTCAGGAATGTAGATACTGTTGCACAGATGCCCTATTTGTGTGAAGTTCCACTATATTCTGTAAATATAAATCTAAGACAAACTTTAAGTAGCAAAATTCAAAGGTCTGGATGGTTGAATTTACTGTACACTGTCCTTGCCTTGGTTTTAATCCTTGGAGAATTTAAAACCGTTTACTGCTAATACTCTTCTGCCAGGACAGGAGATTAAAGAACTGCTCCAGTCTCTAGTCATCTGTTGGGCAGGACAGGAGACAACTGCTGACACTCTTAGCTTAAACTATAAGCTTTCTGAAGCGGAAGTCACTCTTTTTGCTCTGTCTTTGTCAAGCACCTTGTAATCTGAGGTCCTACAGCATTGCCATGTAAATTAAACATAACATTAAATTAACACAACCGTCCCTTCACCCATCCAGAATTAAATTTCTATCCACCTCCACAACAGGTGCAGAATGCAAAATTTTGCTAAAAATTTCCCTTGTGATATTTTTCTTTTTAAAACTGAGACCTTCCACACAGAAATAAAAAATCTGCCCCTTATGATAACTTTTCTGAAGCAGTGAAATGTAAGTGCAAGAACGTTAGGTTAGCAGATCATACCAATATACCAGGATCATGACTTTCATTAGATTTCCTCTGGACTGTGACGAATTTTAGAAGCTTTGCAGAGTTCTATCTTAGCTGTAGTGGTCCAGTACAACCACATGTATGAGCCAAAACCTCACATACGTAGCAAGGAGGTACAGAGAAAGGTTAGACTCAGAGGAACTCTGAAGTTTACAAATTTGCCCAAGCTACTTACTTTTGCCACTGTTGAGCTAAATCAGAGACACGAGGGATGAAGGACCTCTTTAGGTAGTGAAGGCTCCGAGCAGACCCTTCTGGTGCTCAGCGGAGCATCTCCCAAGAGCGCTGGTGCAGCCGCTGCAGACTTAAACATATAGAGAGGATACAGATACATGATGCACTGACCTCCTGCTGGAGGCATCATCAGCACCGCCCTGAAGCAGTCTTCAAGAAAAATGGACCAGCAGAACTGCATTAGACAGGATTGAGTGTGATAACAGGCACCTACAGAGTCCTACACCTGGTTCAGAAGGACTTGCACAGGAATAAAGAAAATTTGCCTACAGGTCAGATGATATAAAGTGATCTATATCTGGACTGTGTTGTTGGGGTCATGGGAATTTGAGAGCTATATCATCGTTCTCCATATTGGTTGTACTCTAACCATTTATTATCAATGTATATGTATGTACACTTCAAGCGAGGTAAAATAACTGAAATCAGATGAAGCTGCTGAGAGCATAAGCAAAATTTATGCCAATTACTGTGATTTGAGACTTTGTTCTGCAAAGTTTCCAAACAAGTGATTTAGGTACAGCGCTATACAGGAAAATACTTATATGTACATTTAGGTTCCATTGGTCTTAGCAGCTGTTAAGCAAGCATTTAAATCCTAATGCGTGGTCAAGAGCTTTACTGAATATGAATAGTGAAACTGAGGATTTAGTTACAGTAAAAACCTTGGAAAGGCCCACTGTGAATTTGGATATATATGGACATATCTCCAGTGGGGGATATATTCTAACCCTTTTTCTCATGTTAGATAGGAATTTAATTGACTAATTCAAGTGAGTATTAAAAATTGGTCCAAAAGGCTTAACATACCTGTACTCCAAAGCAGAATTTTCCAGAAAACTTCTTGGAAGACCCAAAATCTTAATGTTTTAAACAAATTTTCATATGAGAAGATAATAAATACATGTTAGAAGGGATTTTAGATATACAGTTGTCTTTCCTTAGTTGCGTGAAAAATACAGAAAGCTTTTACATTTTTAATGAAACCTGATTGTTGCAAAATTTCTTCCAAGCAAAAAACTTCACTTCTCTTCTGGTAAAACAAGGCAGTTTCCATTGCCTAAATTCAAACTAAACTTAAACCTATCTCTTTTAAAATCAAGCCTGCCATTAAATAAAGGGTATATTTATTAAATGTGGGTGCTAGATAATCAGAGTTGTAGAATGGGTACAAGCTGTGCTTTTTCATCCTCGACATTTACACCAACTGATTTCAGTTTTCCAGCAAGTGAGGAAAGAGCACAGTAAAAAAAAAAAAAATATTGTTTGGTGTACAACTTGTACTTTAAAGCATTTTTTAATTCAAGAATTTTTATATTTACCATAGAGGAGGCAACACTTCAATGAAAACAGCAGAAATATCAAATTGAATAAGTTGTTAATGGCTGCTTTCCTTTTTTTTAAAGAAAAATCCCTTTTGTTATGTCATAATGGTGATTACTTTCAAGGGTTGTTGTTTGACAGTCCCACACTGTGTAGGAGGGGTGAATGAAAGCTGCTTCTTCTGCCTTCAGGCTGAAGCATACAGCAGACTTGCACAAAAAGCAAGAGCTGAGAGGACGCTATACAGCATTATCTCAGTCATTGCCTAATGGTGCTCGGAGTTGTTCTTAGATTTGCTTTTATTTTTCAGGGTTTTTTAATAAAAGTAAGCATCTATTGCCTTCTGACCCCAGTTAGTCATATGCTTTTAACTTGTGCTTTTAACTATTTGCTTCATTTTGACCTGCATTTCAGTAAACATGAGGCTTGAAGAACAATTATGTTGTTTGGACTAAGATTAAAACATCTCCTATTAGCCTGGAATTCTCCTCCCCTGCAGACAGCCTACACAAAACCATGGACACTATTATCACAGATATTACTATTAAAATCTCAGTTACATTCTTGAGGTCTGACTGCCACTTCCACTGACTTTTGGCAATTTACACAGATGACTCTCTAATCCCTTGCTGACAAGCTAATGGAGTCCATGAAATCCTGCGTAGTGGTTCAGTTGCACTGGATTGCACCTGAAAATACAACATGTGGATATATTGCAGTGTCATTGTCCAGTCTTTCAGCAACACTTTGCGCACACATTTAATTTCATGCACACAAAGAAAGCCATGGTTTAATTCAGAACAAAACTTAGTGCCTTAATTTGTTCTCCTACGATTTATTCCGATAGCATTTCTGCTAACTGATCAACTCCATTATTTATTTATGCTCCTAAAACATAATCTGTTACTATTTTTAAAATCTTCCATTTACACTTACACCAAACATGAGTCTGATCCAGCTCCCACGAAATGTGCTCTATCTGCATTACCATTGCACTCTTGCAGGCAAATACTGAGATTTTACCAGTGGGATTTGCACAGGTTAAGTGTCAGCACATCCAGCTGTGGTCATACTGCCCCTTTAACGGCACCTTTATACCAGCACTGTCTCATCCACCCTCCAGCTTACTTACTGTCTTCCCTGCTGCCCAAGTGAAATACGTTGCACTCTATCAGCAGTGCAGGACTTTGGTATTCCTAGGACTTTTTTTTCTAACCGTGAAATGCAGTGGAAGCAAGGAGTGGAAAGCACAGGGGGTAAAGGAGAAGGGTAAGAAGGACACCAGAGTGAGAATTTTAGCCTCAACATCTTGAAGCTCAGCATTTCACAGATGGCAACAATTCTCCGCCTGCTGCTTGACCAGCAGCCCAGAATACCCTTATCTTGGAGCTTTCAATACACAGAAGCATGGGACAAAATCCAGATGGAACACCGTTTCTTTGCAGGGGTGCTGGCAGGATGGATCCAGCCTGTAACACCTCTAGAGTAGAAGCACACTGGGATGGGACTGTATCAGGATGGAAACATGACATTAACTACAATGGACCAACAAAACATTCTTCCTGGTAATGGAGGGTGCTGTCAAAGGAAGATGCAGGGTGGAAGGAAGACATTGGATTACCTGGTCAAGAAATGGGTGGTGAGGAACTGTGGAAATAGTCAAACTGAGATTCTTGGGTACCCTCTCTGGAAGAGCAAGGCTATCCATTACCAGCACTGTCATGAAGACAACCCTATGCAGTATCATCTACACTCAGCACCAGATGCAGTATGACAGACATTGTACAGGCTGTAGGCATAATGCTTGCACAAAATGAGAGGGCAGTCCGCAGACAAGCTGTGCAGCTTGTTGTGCCTATGGGCTCACACAACCATTCAAATTAGAAATAGTATCACCCATCTTTCCAGTGAATCAGTGTTCCCACAGAAACATTAGAATTAGCAGCCAAGTCTACGATAGCCATGTGTTTATATAAAACAGCACAGCCTACATGAAGCAGGGAGCGCATACATTCTTACCTCTGAGGTGGTGCTCAAGGGACATAAAACCATTTCAACCATTCATTCCTGCTGTGCTTTCCATGTCTGTGTTTTCTGAGATGGGCTGAATGGGAGCTGTGTGTGTTCCCACAACAAAATCCGCAGTGCCGCTCTCAATAGCACCTACGTAGCGGAGGCCCGCTGGGGCACTTCAACGCGTTCTACAGACCTATCAGCAAGTTAACCTGCATGCACATGACACTGGGGGATGGAGGGTTAGTTCGTGCTCTGAAGCCCACGTGAGTTGTGATCTACAGATACATTGCCAGAAGACTCCAGGGGCTAACGTAGCAAGTTCAGCTTACTGTGCCTAACCTGCTTGGATTTATTTCTGTGCAGACAGCAGACACGGGCTTCCTGTGTCCTTTCTGTAGGACCTCCAAACCCACTCACTCATCTGCCTAGTACCTGCCTTAGTTTGTCTGGTTACGGTGGGGTTTTTTTGTTATTATTCTCCTTACCTTCTTCTTAATTAGGATGTCCTGTGTGCAAAGTACCGCCCACCCTATCTTTCTGTTCTGAGAGCAACCCCATTCTGGCCTCACATAGTGGATATCAGCCACTTCAACATGTAGGTTAGCTGAGCATTTTCAGGCCTTTTTGCAAGGTGGTATTCCTTCCATACTGCTCCATTCTTGATGGGTTCTCTGCAGAACACAGATGGTGGAATCTCCTGAGAGAGATGGGATGCCTAAAGAGATGTGGTCTTCCGAGTCTCTGATTTTCCAGTCCCTGAAACTTTTACTCTGCTTTGGACAGCCAAACTTGGTAAAGTCTGGAGCTGCTACCCAGACGCACAGCCGCTGTCTTGCCACACTGGTGTGCTGACTTTGATGGCACTAGTGCAAAGGAGTAAACACAAGGAAAAAGTAGCTCTATTGAGACATTTTTAGGCTGACAAGTACTAGTTATCATCAAAGACTCTTAAGGACTTGGAGACATTGCAAACTGCTGTTTGAAACAGATATGTACAAATCCACAGGTGGTAATCCCTACTGTAATACAGGAGAACTAGGAAAATTTCAAATAAAGGAAATCTGGATGAAAACAGGGCTGAAGTGGTTGTGAAACTAAATAGACTAAGACCATCAAAAGTGGAAAAGAGAAGACTGAGGCAGGAAGTAATATAAAAAATGTTAAAGGAACATAACATGGAACCATCAATGTAAAATAATAGTTTTAAATATACAATTTTAAAATTATTCAGAAATGGTGAATAAAGAATGATTCCTCAGTATTTCTCACAATAACAGAACCAACCACTCCACACCAAATGAAACTGTCAGGTAACAGGTTGAAAAGAAGATAGAGAAATTAAGCTCTTCAGTTTTACTACAATGTCTAATCTGCCTTTGTTGACACTTCAAAACTGAGAAAGAGATGATGCATAAGAAAATCAGCCTTAACAGCTATGTATTGCCATAGAAATTGGCAGATGAAAATGACATTAAGAAGGAACGTGTGAGGCATCTTCACTGTCTTTTCTAAAATGTGGCATGAAAACCAGATGAGGTATTAATCACCATTATTTAACAGAAGGTATCTTCATCTTCAGAGAATCAGTATTTTCTCTTCTGCATGTGCTGTTAGTCATATTAGCTAAGTCATTATTCCCCAAACAACTACTTCCTTAAATAATATTGATAACACCTATAAAAGGAGCTGAAAAGTTTACCCTCTGGCACAGAAACAAGCTGTGCACTGACTGCTGTAAATCGTAGAATCATAGGTTGGAAAAGACCTCTAAGATCGTCAAGTCCAACCATCCACTCGACACCACCAAGCCTGCTAAACCATGTTCCGAACTGCCACATCTACACGGTTTTTGAACACCTCCAGGGATGGGGAATCCACCACCTCCCTGGGCAGCCTGTTCCAATGCCTGACCACTCTTTCAGTAAAAAAATTTTTCCTAATATCTAATCCAAATCTCCCCTGAGGCAACTTGAGGCCATTGCCTCTCATCCTATCACTAGTTACTTGGGAGAAGAGACCAACACCTGCCTCACTACAACCTCTTTTCAGGTAGTTGTAGGGAGCAATAAGGTCCCCCCTCAGCCTCCTCTTCTCCGGATTAAACAGCCCCAGCTCCCTCAGCTGCTCCTTATAAGTCTTGTTCTCTAGATCCCTCACCAGCCTCATTGTTCTTCTCTGGACACGCTCCAGCACCTCAATGTCCTTCTTGTAGTGAGGGCCCCAAAAGTGAACACAGTACTCGAGGTGCGGCATCACCAGTGCCGAGTACAGGGGAGCAATCACTTCCCTCCTCCTGTTGGCCACACGATTCCTGACACAAGCCAGGATGCTGTTGGCCTACTTGGCCACCTGGGCACACTGCTGGCTCATGTTCAGCCGGCTGTCGACCAACACCGCAAGGTCCTTTTCTGCCGGGCAGTTTTGCAGCCACTGCTCCCCAAGCCTGTAGCATTGCAAGGAGTTGTTGCGACTGAAGTGCAGGACCCAACATTTGGCAATGTTGAACCTCATACAGTTGGCCTTGGCCCATCGATGCAGCCTGTGCAGATCCCTCTGCAGAGCCTTCCTACCCTCAAGCAGATCGACACTCCCACCCAGCTTGGTGTCATCTGCAAACCCACTGAGGGAGCACTCCATCCCCTCATCTAGATCACTGGTAAAGATGTTAAACAAGACCGGACCCAAAACTGAGCCCTGGGGAGCACCACTCGTGACTGGCCGCCAGCTGGATTTAACTCCGTTCACCACCACTCTCTGTGCTTGGCCATTCAGACAGTTCTTCATCCAGTGCAGAGTACACCCACCCAAACCATGGGCAGCTAGATTCTCCAGGACGATACTGTGGGGAACAGTGTCAAAAGGCACATCCAATAGCAAAGGAAGACTTTCATCCTGCTCCCAGCACTCCCAGCAAATGGTGAGCATCTCATTCAGCTTGCTGAATGCCCAGCTGACACAGGAGAGATGGACCCTCTGCCACACAGGGCTAAAGTTTCACCAACTGGCAAAAGTTACTGAAAGTAGAGTGGGAGAGCTTTAAGGCGAACAAAGTAATGTTCTCTGATAGAGCTCTAGAGGGTCATTTGATAACACAGGCCAGAGAACCTGAATTATTTTGAATTGAGCCTTTTTATACACTGTGAAACGTCATATCCTTATTAATATTAATCTGGTATTTATGTCAGCACAAATTGGTTATACCAAAATCAACAGAAAAATGCAATATAGAAATGATACTTGCATTCTTATTACTCTTCAGTATGTCATAAGAGAAAAGTAATTTCAGGGAGTACATAATAAGGAAATGATATTAAAGTATATGATAAAATAATCTCTTTTACACTTTGGGGATTGTAAATAGCTCTCAAAATAAAGCTGCCAAGCTTCTGGATGTCAGTGAAAAATCTATAATAGCTCAAACTAAGTGAAATATTCCAACTGTGTTACACTGGTAGAACTTTATATTTTGTTTATGTCTTGTTGTCAGAAGTCCTTAATGGAGTAACAGCCTCATCAGCCACCTATCAGACACGTACTATACCTCATTAGAGGTATACACATTACATTATATGTATTATAGAGAACAATGTAAAGCACAGTCACTATGGGAAATAACCCCGCTCCCTTCCAATAACTAGAGAAATGAGTCTTTGAAGGACCCATGGGTAGTAAGTAAGACAACAGAGATTGTTCTAGATATTCTAAAGATGGAACAAAAAGGCACAGACTCTACTCATATGTGAGGAATAGGATATCAGTTTCAGCATGACAATGGCAGAGTTTGTTGAGTTATAAATAATTGGAATGTGAAGTGGTAAATGCTAAAAATGATCCTACGTACGCCAGTAAATGTAAAAAAGATGCTACGGAGTGAAAGCCCACATTCTGTTAAAAGAGCAGATAGCAGTAAGGCATTATCAACAGGAGAGAGAAGGCCAAGCTTCTTTGATTTGGCTGGTTTTGATACATTTTTTCTTCTTCACTGGCAGGTAGGATAAGTCTTGTTATTATACAGAGGTGAAGACACTGAAGGTAAAAGTATGCCCTGTTTCACAATCAATAAAGTTATGGACTTCAGTAGAATCAGATTTTACCCAAGGTCCTCAAAATGCATCAGAAGATCTCAAATGAAGGGCTGTTTCTTGTGTGTGTTGTTTTTTTTTTTTTTTAACTCCACGAAGCTTCAGCTAATTTAATCTTTACTTGAGTAGAAAAAACACAGGGCAATTTCATTTAAGTTGGATTGTAATGCAAGGTGTAGAATCTCTGTAAGCATTATAAACATGGCATGTTCTATATCTGCCCTAGGTAAAAACACAGAGTGGACCTTTTTGCCCCCGGATGACAGAGGATAAAACTAGCTGAATATCACATCTTGCATCTGCTATCATGAAATATTCAACACGTTTCTTGCAGAACTTTGTTTATGGGAAACAAAATAAACGCTGTATGAAATGGATCTTTTCACAGTGAGGCTATTTTTTCACCTGCAATGACTTCAAAATCCTTTAAAGATCTTGAAAGACAGCTGAGTACTCTTTTTTGCTGTGGTTTGGATTTTTCAAATTTGATTTGTTCAGTGTTTTTTTACCTACACTAAAAGACTTACAGGAGACAAGTTGCCTGATCCTAACATCCTTGTGACTCACAGCTAACACCAAGACTTCTATTGTGAGCAAGGGAGTGTTTGTTACTTCTAAAATTTCAGATTATTCTTCATTTCTCATGAAGAAACATCAAGATTTTGCTAGCATAAAATATTAGATACTGGACATCAGGCTTAAATACATAATTTTTCCCAGTAACCTTTAACATGACATTTGGTAATTAGCCACTGTTATTTCACAACCCAGAGAAATTGAGACTATATCTACAGAAGAAAGTTGTAGACCCTAGAAAATGCTTCAGAGACCTCACTTCAGAATTTATTTTGGAAATAGCTAGCTAGTACGGACTTTTTCTTTCCAGGTATCTTTAGTGTGCAACACTGACAATAAAAAAATGTGCTTTAGAAAAAATCAGTAATAGTTTTTCTACGTAGGATTTCATTTTAGTGAATATTGCTGCATCTTGAGATGTGGGGTCCTTAATATTTTTATCTTCATTCAAATTTTTAAAAAATGCATATCCACCTAGAAGCTCTCTTACATAGATTTCATATAATATTGCAGTATTGAAGCAGTATCGAAGCTGTCTGGAAGCAGTGTAATTCAGTTATATTTTTACTATGAGGGCATCATTTTGTTCCGTTTCTTAATTTCAGCTTCTCTCATGTGACACTCTTTTATGCAGATCAAGGCCACTGGCAAATCTGTGGCAGACTTGCACTGACATTCCTGGTGAGATTCGGTGAGAAAAGCTAAGCACTAAGACAGTCCAAACTCTATGGAAGTAAAAGGTATTTTTCCAGTCTTCAGAGACTTTTAAACAAGCCCCAAAGATATATAGCATTTATTTTTAATTAAAAAACTGTGACATCACTCTGAGACTACAAGGTTAGTACCTTAGCCAAAGAAAGCTGATGTGATTTCTTTGATGCTGAAACTGTTTCTACCAAAGACACATCGCAGTATTCACACTTTCCATAATGCATGATGACACTGGAACAAATTTAACTATTTTAACTTCTGATGCTAATGAAAGGTTAGATCATTGTTCTTCTTTCTCCCATTTACATATGCATATTTACTGATTTCTATATAAAGAATCCTATGTAGCAAGTAAGTGAAAAAAAGTCTTGGACAGGAAGATGGGAAAGTTTCCTGCAGGGATTTTTTCCCCTCATGTGAAAAGAGAAGGACTTAAAATGTGGAAGTAGAACTACTCTGGGTCAGACAGAAGGAGGCAAAAGACTTTACTCTTGAAAGGACAGTGAGGAAAGAAGAAAAGGTGACACGTCACCATCATTGTCATGTCTGCCATCATTTTTAAGTTTTACAGACTTTTCAGTGAAAATAAAAGGCAGTTATCCAAGGCATTCTTGGATTTTTTTAATAAAGTCGGTAAAGAGCAAGTCCATTAAAACTGCCATACCTGAAACATCATGAATGTAGTTCAAACTGTTCCAAACCTGCTGCAAAACCATTTAACACACTTCAGCAAATTATACTTCAAAACTGTTACTGGTACTCCCTACCAACAGTATTAATTGAAAAATAAACTAAACTCACTACAAAATCTCAATAAACCAGGCTGTTATTTAAGTACAGAAGAAATTTCAGCTAAAACTCTAGAAGAGCATGCCAGTAAATACTACAATAAAACACCTTGTTTCATCATAATTACTAATGCTGGGCAGCACATAAAAAATACATATGATAGAATCACAGAACCATACAATATCTCTTGTTGGAAGGGAGCCATAAGGATCATCAAGTCCAACTCCCACACATACATATAAAAAGTATCATCTGTACATTCAGTAAATTAATACATGTGCTAACGCTACAATGAACAAATTCACTTTGATTTCAAATGAACCTCACACATAAGAATTTCACTGATTTATTCTGGTACATTGGATTCCCTTTGAGGTTGCTTGGATTCACTCTTCGACTAGCAACACAGCTGCTCGAATTCGGGTCAATCTCAACATCCTCCTCCACTTGCATCCTCCCCGCACTGTCCCCAAAGCAGGGACAAGTAACATACATCTTTGCAAGCTGATGAAAGAGCCATCGAAGATGCCAGTTCACAATTTGATTGGGTGTCCATTTTATTTAGACAATGGAGAAGATCACAGTCAGTTTGCTGTAGGAGGGATTTGCTGGAAAAGTGCTTACAGATATAAAAAAGGACTGATTTCAAGATGTCTACTGAAGTGGTGAGAGTACTCATCTTGAAAAGGTTTGTTTATTGTACTGTTTACGTTTAGACTAAAATATTTGTCTTTAAATCCCAATAATACAACTGGATTTTAACACTCTCCTTGTAACCCTTGTTTTTACAGTAGCTTTTGTGAAAGGATCTTCTTAGTTTTATATTGTTGCACTTTTATTTTATTCACTAAAAGCTTTTTTGTAGCCCACTTTTTTGGGCTCCCCATTCTTTTGTAGTGCTCTCAGTGCTGTGTCCAGAGCTGACTTCAGCAGCAACCTAGGAGGAATGGCTGGAAACTGTACTAGGAGTGCTTAAATGTCAGCATAAGGCACCCAGTCCCCAGGGTGAGAAAAGAGGCTTCTTCCTCAGCTTCTCACCCATCTCCAGGCTTCTGAGAATATCTCCCATTTTTTAATGTCACTTCTAACTACATCTTTGGTTACTTGTCTGTTAATATCACATCAGCTTGCTTTAGATCATCTCATGGTACAAATATGATAGCTAGGTGCGAGGAGACAAGTACATTTCCTTTTGATTAGCCAGAACACATTGTACAGTGCTCAGATGGCCCTGTGTCAGCTGAATGAAGACAGATACATGATCCAGCAGAATGTATGATGGGACAAAGTTACCCCTTCAAAATTTTTATAGGAGTTTGAACTGGCAGAGTGGACTTGTACTAATTCAGTGCCGTACATCATGTGAAGGCAGCACCTCAGATCGGATATTTTTAACCCTAAAATTGGATTTATGCTATCAAAAAACCACAGCATCAGTGACCCCTGAAGCATAGTCTAGATGATGTGAAAGAATCCAGTTGTTTTACACCTGCATAAAGACAGGCTAGCACTGAGCACATCCCAAATAAAGATCATTCTAGAAAATATGAGGACTGGTTTGTACACACACACCTTGGGGATCTTTTCTCCGCTGTTGCACAATGCACACTGATATTGTGTAGATGTCCATGAAAGTCCCTGTACTATAACCACACATATCTGAGACTACCGATTTGTGGACAGGTCCACATGAGGTCCAGGTATGATGTTAAGTGTATAAGCACCAGTTTGCAGGACTGTGACCTCTGTGATGCACTAGCAAGTAATGAGGACATTATGAAAGGTGAGGAAAACAGGCTATGGAAAAATAGCAAGTTACAAAGATTCTATAGCGTGGATATTGCAAAGATGTATGTAGGTGATTTTATAAGTGTTAATGAATTATCATTGGTTAGAACGCACACATGCATTCATTGTAACAGAAGGAGCTTGGAGAACAGGACACAGTCATCCCAAGATGGTGACTCAGCAGTGTTTCTGCCTCCTGTGGCCAGCAATAGACACACACAGACTACCAGGTTGTGTTACTGGAGGTGAAGGGATGGATACCTCCTTTTTCATGTCCAATAGAACATTTATTCCCGGTTATAGTGATTTGAAAATGATTTCAAATTCATGTTAAAAGCATTCTGATTTGGGGCTCCTGAAAATCTATATATTTACTCTCAATGTTTATTGTGAGTTGGCTTTAAAGTTAATTCAGAAGAAACTTGTTATTTCTACAGAAAAGAAATGTGGCAAAGGCTAGGGTTTCATCAGATATTTTCCTTCACAGCCACATTTTGACCTGTTTGACTGTCCATTTAGGATTCCCAGGCCTTTTCATTATTTGTGTAATCCTGTATGGGAGCTGCTGTCTACAGGTTTTGAATTTATTATCTTAGGCTGCACAAGAGGGCCATAAGATAACCTCCTCCCCTACCATTCTGTTACAGCTGATAGTGACTTTAAACATTCTAATAGTGGAAAAGATCAGAGCTTGGCTGAGCCAGTTGCTAGCTTTTTTAAAGAGTATGTACTAGTACTGCAACAACCCAGCACCAGGAATGGAAGAGGAAAAGAGAATAGCTGGCGGAGAGGGGGAAAAAAATCAAGGGAGAAGGCAGACAGAAAATCCTTTTAATGTAGTGCTACACTTTGGAAAACCAAAGTCTAAAATGAAAAAAGGAAAATTCTAAATGACTCCAAAATGTGAAGCTATTTCAAGCCGAACAGTGCCTTGGAAGGCGTTCCAACACGACTCGCGCTTACAGTGACTAAGGCAGGACTAGCTGTAAGCTTCCCTGCAGCTACGTTTGTCCTGTATCATATGCTTCAAGGTCATCTGTGAGTGTCACAAAGTGCATTTGTCTCCTTCAAACAATGCACCCTGTTTTATAACTTGCTGCACACATTTTTTATTTATCTCACTGCAAATGAGAGAGATAGTTACAGCAGAAGAGAATTGTTCAGCAGCAGTGAAGGTCAGGAGCTGAACAGATTTGTTTAACAAACCATCTCAGTACCATCTTTTTAATCCTCTGAGAGAGGAACAGAGCAGAAATGCTGTTAAAATTCAGCTTACTTCATTACTAATTTGCCTTTTTTCCTCCTTATTAACTGATATACTATAATACCTTCCACCTCTAAGCAACATCTCCGGGCAAAGTCAGAGTCTGGCCTTAAGCAAGAAGCATGTACTTGTCTTACCGGGGCTATCCAACGCAAGGAGGCCATGGACCCTCCAGCTGAAGCAAACAACCACACATTCCACAGCACCTTCACTCCCACTGCCCAAACAAATCCTATTGGGAAATGAAGGATGTACCCACAGTATTAAATCCGTTTGCATTTCAAACTTGGCAACTAGCCATTGTGTTTACATGGACATGTGTATACAGATAGATGCTTACCACCATCTCCCTAACTCTGGAGATGAGTAGCATGGCTTTAGAACAGTGAAATCTCATCTGCAGGTTTGGTGCAACCGGTTGTGCAATGCACAACATCTGCTGATACCTACCCTGAACAAAGCCTGTGTGTAACTGTTGGGATACAACCAGGACCAGATTAAAAACATTTGGGCAACAGGATTGCAGGTGTTAAATTTGTTCTTCAACCCACAGACTAGGTCTAAGTACATAATAACCCACAAAGGACTGCACATATACAATGCATACATATATAGTCTGAGAAATCAGTAAAAAGTCTCAGCTGAGGCAACGAGTAAAACTGACAAGAAAGTTGGAGAAGCACTGTTGTAAATAGCTAATAGTAAGATAACATACTGATTGGCTCTGTCTAGCACAACCACCAGTGCATATGAACTAAGAATTTCTGAAGCTTTACACTACAACATTGCATTCTGATGAGTGTGGTAGTGGAGGCCCAGCAGAAAAGCAGACAGCAGCAGTCCCTCAGTGTTCATGGGTTTTCTTGGTGTGGCTAGGTTTCGGTGAGGGGCTTGGTTTGCAAGTGCTGAGGGCTCCTGAGAACAGCAAACCGAGCAGCCTCTGCAAGTAAGATTTCTGCTCCTCTGATTTCTGGTGCTTTTCTGGTGAAGTCTTCCCAAGCAGTGTGGCCTTTCCTCACTGCAGCTGGCTTGTCTATCTACCTGAAAGCTCTGCCTCAAGCCTGAGGACACTTCCCCAAGTGATTTTTCTTAGCTTCACTGGTTCTCAGACTCCTAATAGATCAGCTCTTTGTGAAGAATCCCATGCACCACTGGAAAGAAAAAACAACACACCCTTAATGACACTTTCCTTAGCTAATTTCTGGGAGCAGGAATCCTTGCTACAAATTGGGCCACAGACCTTGGGAGGTGAAAAGGAAAGCTCTTATCTTCAAGGCATTCATCAGGGCGCACACAGGTATTAGACCTCCTACCCTTCAACTATGTTACTTTTTCATCCATCCTTCCCTGTTTCTTCTTTTACCCACCCTGAGGGAAATGGACCCCCATATTTCCTTGCAGCTCAGAGACAGGCACGTCCAGTTGGGAACCTGGTGTGTCTCTGCTACACAGAACTAGGCACTTAACTGATGTGTGACTTGTGGTGCTCCTTGTCCAAAACCTCTTCCTCAGCTCATGTACCTGCTTTTTCCTTGTGAGCACTGGTGGCTCACTCTTTACAAAAAAATTGTAAAGACGAATACTCTATACTTGAAAAAAGGGGGACACCCACTATGCTATATGATGCCCTAATGTTAGACTTCTCACTTCATCAATGGATAGATGTTGGACTCGGGAACTCTGAGAGTCATGCCCTCTGCCTGTTGGGAAAAAGCCGCAGCCACCAACAGAGAGCACCTCCTCCTCCCTCGTGTTAGCACTGGCACACAAGCTGTCTTGCAGCACACCTGCAGAGAATCTTTCTGAAGTTAACATAAAATATGTTTACCTTTCCAGAACAAGCTATTTCTACTTTTTCCCCAGGCATGTTGTAAAATCTATGCACCAAAGATCATGTTACAGGCTAGAAAGGATTCAGAAGCTGAAATCACATATTTTTGTTCAAGATGCCTGAGATGAACTCTTACAACCACCCTCTTGTTTATAGTAAAGGATTCACTTCAGAGCGTCAGTATTATGGTTATTTTTTCAATGTTTCTACTCAATTACTGCTTTTGATTTAGTTCTCTGATTTCTACCTAGTCATCACACCTGATGGTGGCTTCAAACATTTTCAAGAAGTTGAATTTCACCCTATTATCTTTATTAACTAAACTTCTGATCACAGAATCACAGAATGTTCGGGGTTGGAAGGGACCTCTGTGGGTCATCTAGTCCAGCCCTCCTGCCACAGCAGGGTCACCTAGAGCAGGTTGCACAGGACCTAAATTAAAGGAACAAACAACCCTCTTTCACATCTAGACCCACCTAGTTCACTTCACGATAGGCTGAGCTGGAGATGCTTGAGTTAATAGAGGAAGATGGATGCATCTGACCTTCTCTGAGCAAGAATAACTTCATCTCCATTACCTTCCCAAAATATCTGGTACCTGCTCAGGGGTCTGAGGCAGTATCAGTTCCTCAGTATTCCACATTCTTTGTATAAGGCCTGTGTCTAAACTCTTCTTCTGTATAAAGCATCACCATTAAACAGTTAGATGTTTACCAGACATAGGGGGTGTTTTTATTGCTTGTTCAGCTCAGTGCCCGGTGTAGTGAGCCTTCTGATTGTCAGCTGGTTTGGATACTCAGATACACTAAGGTTATTGTCCAATGTCAATCTAACAGCTCCTGATGTTCAGACTGAAAATCATTCAAGACTGAAGCATTATATGACATTTTGAGTCCTCTCTGACATATATCGTATATAACACACACATCATTCATCTTGATATGCCAGCAGTTTATGTACTGTTCTTACCCCTTTCTTCTCTGAACAGGACGTCACAGTTTTATTTGCCATCTGTGAGCTCCATATGGTCACAGCTAATGAAAGCAAGTAGTCTAAAAAAGATGACACCATTAAATAACCTTTGTTTGATTAAATACACAGTCTACTTCTTTTAGACTATCCTTGCCATCACTAAATGTCAAGATAGATAGTCTACTTGCATTATCTGAAGACCACAGCATTTGGGGTAGCTGAAAAAAATGCTTGCTGTCAAGTTACAACTTCAGTGAAATTTGCTAAAAACTCTCCAAATTTAAAGTGCTGCTGTATCTTTTTTGCTCAGAAAAGACACATTCATATTAGCAGCTTTCCCTGTATCTCCAGCTCCATCAGAAAAAAAAAGGAAAATGATGGGCCTCACATTTTTTGTCTTCTAGCCTTAGACACTTGGACCCCTCAATCCATAGAGCTTATCTCTGATTTGGTGATCTCATTTATGAACCCTCTCTTCTTGGTGGAATGAGCCACATGGCAATCCCCTGTTGTGCTCTAAGGCACCACAAACACCACTGTGTTTCTGAGTGCTTTGGAGGAATGAGCAACAACAAAACCAGCTGCATCTACCTCTCACTTGTCTGTCTCTTAAGCATCCTTTGCATTCAGTAGACAATAACACATCCTTAGGCCTATATCTGTAGCAATGTGGCCTTTCAGACCCATGCACTCGCCTTCCCAGAGGACGTCTTAGCAAGCAGAATAGCATCTGCAAGGTGGAGTCCCAGTGGAACTCTCTGAGGAAGCTGCTTTTTCTGAAAACTCTTGAGAGAGGAGGCCAGGATTTTCTCCTGATATATTTTTACACTTTAGGGATATAATTAAGGCTGGCTTACATCTGTGAAACCCCATTAAATCTCTGGCAGCCAGAGCCAGGACCTGTTAAGCCAGTGGCTTTCTGAGTTTGATTTTTACAAATGAAGTTGAAATGGATATCAGCTTTATGTGGCTACAGCACTGCTACAGTACACATGAATAGTGGTTTTAATGATTTGTTAAAATCCCTAGGGTGTTGGATGAGGTTTTAAATATTGTTTTAAAATACATTAAATGAAAATAATTCAATAATGTATTGCTTTTACAATGCAACTAAAAAGGCGATGTAATTAGAATAAGGTGTAATATACAATATTTAATTGTATCTCTGGTGTTCTTTATAATGAAGTTTGAGTAATTAGTGGGATGATGACTGAGTACTTATTACTTAGTATGAGGTTTGTGTTTTATTACACAAAACATCAATCACTGTTTCCCCATGACAGCTGTTATGGCAAAGTCTCTCTTTTCCTACTTTCTTGCGACTCTGTATGCACATTTTTAAAGTTCCCCCAATTTTTGATAAAGTTTTTCACTATCTGCTTTGATTGTTTTGACAAGCGAGGCCAAACTCCATCGTGATCTATATCATGTAGCACGAATGACTATTAAAAAGGAGATTTATTTTTCCTTTTGATAAAACTCCTTATGTTGAAAGGCATGCTGCAAAAGTGGCAGGTTTAACAGATTTTTCAGCATAGCTGTACATCTATGAAGTTTTTACACTATGCCTATTCATTATAAAATTTTAAACGGCCTTTTTGTGTCATCTGCGAAGCTTTTTTACAAACCTCTGTTGATGGGTTGTTCCTATGCTTTCCCCTGCTCTTCAAGAATTGAAGCCATGGGAAAACATCGTCTGAAATTGCCAACCTGATCCTCTCAAGGGTTTTGAAATGCAAAAATTGAGTGTTTGTTTGGTGTTTAATTAGAAGCCAATACTGAAGTAATGCTTTTGTCATCACATTTTCGTTAGCAAAGAGTCTATTCTTTACACCACCACCAGAAGTTTCTCCTGTATGCATGATCAGTCTGAACTTTATTACAATCAGAGTAGGTTACTCATAAGTGAATGGGCTACTTGACTGTGTGACCGTTCAGCCCTTCTGTTTCTGGCTGGGGAAAAGGTAAAGAAGCTTCTCCATTTTCTTCCTGCTATATATGTCTCTATTAAAGACATGTTAGGAAACAAGCCAGAGCTGTTTTAGTGACCATGGAATAACTGGTACTCGAGAAGTAACGGAAAGTATTAATTCGCTTGTCAAAGGTTGAGTACTACTCAGCATTTCCTAACTACATTCAGGACAGCTGTTCTTCGTTCAACATCTGATATGATCCAGGCCTTGAGGACTGACATAGTGTTTAGGATGAATATGAAAAATTACACTGTCTTAGTAAAACTAACATGTAAGATCTTAGCACGTCCTCGCTAGCCAGCCACTTCAGGGCATCCAGCTAATACTGCTGTCAATTTTCTGTCAGGGTGTTTAATGATCAGGCTGAGATCATCAGGCATCACAAGCTAATGAAGAACAAACTACATCTACATGGTATAACAAAAAGAATCTTTATCAGCTGCAACAAGCAATGGCCTACTGTGATACTTTATAAGATGCAAAGACACATACTCAACTTTAGTGGCTGGATGTTATATTGTGAGTAGAGGTAAAGAAAAGAGCTAGGCAATTGCTGTCTGTACTGAACTGACCATAGCAGGGAACCTAGCGGCTGTGCTAAACATAACCAACAGCATAAATGCCATTTTAAGATGCACAGTCCTAACAGTCTAATATCATAGCAATATCTTTCTAACACCAATAAGAACAAGGTGAGAAGGGCCTTTACTACAGATACAAACAGACTAAACACAGGAAATTGTTCTGCCCTTTGACTTTTTCTTCCGTTCTGCTGAAGAAGCAGAAAAAGGTGGATTAATGTAAGAACTGTAAGTGGCAGTTAGGTAACACACTTGGTCTGAACTCTGCAACCTTTGTTTTTTTAATCATTTTTCTTTTCTTCTTTTTGTTTGTATGTTTTTACTCCACATTCAAGGAACAGTGAAGGGCAACCTTCTTGTACAAGGAGGCATTTTCATGAGATAAATGAGACATGTAAATATTACCTGTTTGAAACATAAAGTCTATCCTCAAAAGATGGTGATCTGCATTTGCTATCTGGTTTGATCTGAGCAAATGAGTAAAGAACCTTCTCTGACAAGCACTGTTGCTTCTGCCCAGATTGACTCATACAGTCAATTCATTGACTTTAAGTTAACTTTGCAAGGTGCTGAGTGCCCTCAGTTCTTGATATTGAATAGGTTTAAAGCATATGGAATAGAGGAAACTAATAAGATATAAGTTGAAGGCAGAATAGAACCAGGAAGAACATTGGAGGTGAAATTAAAAAGGAAAGGATTGAAAAAAGGAAAAGGGAAAAAAACATAGGGCAAGATTAATTTCACCTGACTGGTCACCTAAAAGTTAGATATGTAGCCTGTGTTAATTGTCCAGGTTTTCTCCATAGTCATGAAGAGAAACTGACAGCTCCACTGAGATATTAATTTCACAAATCTTGGAAAACTATTTTAGGAAGGAATGAATCACTCTACTGGGCATCTGTGACTCTCCAGTGAATTTAAAGGGAGTCTAGGGAATACTAGGGAAACTATCTGGGAGATAAATGCATTCATTTGAAAGAAAACAAATCAGCTATGATGCAGAGCAGAGCATACCACTATCCTAAATATAAACCAATTATAAATTGGTCAGACTTCTTAATTTCTTTTAGGTGCTTTATTGAACTCTAAGGCATAAAAGATCTGAAAGGTTTTTTCATAGAGTAACAATACTAATTTTTGTCTCTAGCTCCACTCATTTTTAATCAAATAAACCTAAGTGTTTTAAAGTACCTGGATGCCCACATACAGAAAATCAACCAGCTGTTATGTGCTAGAAGCATCTTACATGCCGTCATAAGCATTTACATTATCACCACTTAATCTATGGTAGGTGTATCCCATAAGAATGGTAAGTCTTTCATTGTGGGCTATAACCACAGAAGAGCTGAACCATCTAAACCAGGATTTTGATCACACATAATCTTACTTTACTATCTTTAAACCTCTACCCAATTGTGCACATATTGTCTATTTGATTTTTAACAGCCTGCTCTGCAGGCACTACTCTGCAGAATTATTCCCATCTGAAACATCAGGTGCATCATTCATTACCAATAGATACCTATAAATATACGTTATGAAGCTGTCTGACCACTTGCTAATTAGGTACTCCAACGACTAACTTTCCAGCATCTGGAGACCAGCCTGGTATCAAAGACTCAGAGGTGGAATCTTAACAAGAGGTGTCAAAAAAATTCGGTAAGGACCCACCTTTAACTAACCACTAGTAAAGTACATGAGTTGAGGAGAAGGAGAGACTGTGGCTGGAGAGGGTAATGGTCGAGGAGACCAGAGAAAAGGGTACAGGAAAGCAAAATTTTCCCCCTGAGACTTGTAATCATAAGATCACACTGGGAGGAAGTGTGGAAGTGGGCTCAGGAGTGGAAGACAACCCTGTGACTGCCTTGGCCCAACCTCCTGCACTTCATCTCTCTGGTCCTCATTGTAAGGGGTTCACAGTGAGGACAGCATGCCTGCCTTCAGGACTTCCTCAAAGAGATGCTCTACTGATTGCGTAGCTAACATTGCTCCTTTCTTTTAAGGCATATTCAAGTGCCATCTAACCAACTTAGCCACTTGTTGCTCCCAGCATCTCCTGAACTCCTGTTTCTGCTCCCTTGTCAGCTTGAGGAGTTTAAACCTTGGTGTCTCACCCCCGCTGCCCTAAGAAGTGATGTGGGGAATTGACAATTAGTTCGATTTTGCTATAGCTTTAGTTTAATTTCGTTATATAATTTTGCATCTATGTCAGAAGACACAGCTTAAACTGAGTGCAGGAATTCTCTTCCCCTCCCGTTGAAGTTACAGTATTGTCTGGGGAAAAATAAATCAAGATTTCTACAATTAGAAACAGAGAAAACAAATATAGTCAGATGAAAATGGAAAGTTATCTGACTGCAAACTACGGGCTTGTTTTGGCAAAGCAAACAAAATCTTACTTGCAATGTTTTGAAACATTGTACTTGTTTCATACACTTCCTTCCTGGGTGAACACCCTGATTACTAGATGAGAAATCTAGAGTTTTCTTCTGCCTTTTCTTTCTGAGCCTTGAATTTCTGAAGTGAACTCTTAGCAGCCGAGTAATCCCTAACAAACTCTAGGAGAAGGGCTAAAATGTTATATGAATATTTTCTCAGACATGGCTTCTTTTGCAACCCAGAAATCTCATCCATGAGTGGTTCAAGAAACTGATGTTTGTTCCAGATGTCCAGAAGTGTGCTGCTCCTGGTCTCCAGGAACAGTACAGCCCTCCAGCAATGACAGCGCGCGTGCTCAGCAGGCAGTGCTGGACCTGTGTAACAGCTGACAATGTTGGAGTGCACTCTGGGATGAGCTCGCGGTGCACATCACATTAGATCAAATGCTTTTTGGAGTTGTTAGATTTATAGCTCACGTACCACAGATATTCTGAGCACGTGCAATAAGCACGAGATTGCCTGGAAAAATTTAGCTTGCTGAGTGCTTCCTAAATGTCACACATGCACTGTACTGATCCTTCATACACAGACATTTCTCCATGTCAGAGTATGCAGCAAGAGGTTATTTTGGTTTCCTACCCCAAGGCACAAAATACTGCCCATGCAGCAAACGGGCATCTAACACAGACCAGGAGCAAGCCCTACCATGTAAATCATTGCACTATGTAGCTTGTATGTAGCTAGGTGCTCTTCTGGATTTGGTCCCATATGTCAGTTCTTGTTCACTAAATAGTAGTATTCTGTACCTTGTGTTTGCATTAATAGCTGTGCAGCATAAATGTAAAATGTTGTTCTAATTTTATGATGTTTTGCACTGATTATAGTTGGATGTACACAAGAGACAAAGGCTCAGGCCACTGGTCATTGAGCCTCACTCTGTTTTTAGTTGCCCCTGAATAATACCATTTTCTTAACTAGATTGATTTGCTATAGTCATGATTAGTTTCCCAGGAAACAGAACTTTCCAGTCCACTTGAAGTCCAGGAATACTGCCATCAAGCTGTGAACAGACTCATTGCCATGACTAAAAAAGATAAGAGCAGAAAAAGTAAAGTATGTCAGAAAAATAACTGAAAAGCAGTTCTTCTTACTCTTCGTCCCTTAAAGATATTATGTCACCCTCCAACATTACATTTTTAGTTTTTGAGAAGTTCATGACTTCAGAAGAAATATTGTTACATGTAATTTTCCCTCTTACTGGTTCACAAGTATCAAGGATGCTGATGTTTTCTTCATTCTGATATATTCTCTATCTCCCTCAGTTACAAATGCCAGTAAGATGAATTTAGCGATCTCTTCTGTACTTGCACAGAAGACAGCAACTTGAGGATAATGGGGAATGAGTGGTGACTCTGCAGTCATGATGTCTGCTTTCTTCCCTAAGTGAAATTTACCCAAGCTGATTTCTCATATCCACCTTATCAGTTTGTTAACTTTGAACAGGTCTCCAAACCCTGCTTATCAGTCTGGCCTGTTACCTCATTTCAGACCATCTTCAAAGCTGACTGAAATACTAAAGCATACTTTTTAAAATAAAGGAACACAAAAAGGCCAATATGCAGAAATGCTGTGCCATGTCAGTCATATCCACATGGACATCTTGGTGAACCTACAGCATCTAAAACTTTGTGAGATATGTAGAATAGAATAGAATAGAATTTTTTTCAGTTGGAAGGGACTTACAGCAATTATCTGGTCCAACTGCCTGACCAATTCAGGGCTGACCAAAAGTTAAAGCATGTTATTAAGGACATTGTCCAAATGCCTCTTCAACACTGACAGGCTTGGGGCATCGACCACCACTACAGGAAGCCTCTTCCAGTGTTTGACCACCCTCTCGGTAAAGAAATGCTTCCTAATGTCCAGCCTAAACCTCCCCTGATGCAGCTTTGAATCATACCTACATGTCCTCTCACTGGAGAACAGGGAGGAGAGCTCAGCATCTCCCCCTCCTCAGGAAGACATAGAGAGCAATGAGGTGCCCCCTCAGCCCTCTTTTCTCCAAACTAGACAAGCCCAACGTCCTCAGCCGCTCCTCACAGGACGTGCCTTCCACCCTCTCATCAGCTTTCTTGACCTTCTCTGGATGCATTCAAGGACCTTCACATCCTTCTCAAATTGTGGGACCCAGAAGTGCACACAGAGCTCAAGGTGAGCCCACACCAACGCTGAACACAGCAGGACAATCCCCTCTTCTGACCGGCTGGTTGTGTTGTGTCTGACGCACCCCAGGGTGTGGTTTGTCCTTTGAGCTGCCAGGACATGGGGCTGGCTCCTATGGAGCCTGCTGCCATCCAGCACCACCAGGTCCTTTTCTGCAAGGCTGTTCTCCAGCCACTCCTCTCCAAATTTATACCTGTGCCCAGCATTACTCTGTCCAAGGTGCAGAATCTGGCATTTGGACTTGTTAAATTTTGTGCCATTAATCATTTCCCAGTGCTCCAGTTGCTCTAGATCCCTCTGCAAGGCCTCTTGTCCCTCCAGAGAGTCCACAGAACTTGGACTTGGACTTGGTCCCAGTTTGGTGTCATCAGCAAACTTGCTAATGGTGCATTCAACTCCTGCATCCAGATCATTCATAAACATATTGAACAGAACTGTTCCTAGAATTGATCCCTGAGGAACACCGCTGGTGACCTGTCACCAGATGACTGCTCATGTCCAAGTTAGTTGTCTGAGATGGTTACCTTTCACAACAGGTAGAGGCAAATAGGCAGCCCCAGCAGGCCAGTCATCTCATCTGCTCTGGACGCTTATGTAAGGGAAAATGAGCCTGGCTAGGTAGGTGCTTGCTTCTCTCCATGGACTGGAAAGGGCTTCTAAGGTAGAGTGACCATACATTCTGTATAACTTCTAGATGCCTATCTTAGGACAAATCAATCCCATTTCAAATCTTAGGTCAGTCCCATTCATATTTGTGTTAAAACCTTCTTCATGAGTCATGCAATAGAATTATTAACATCTGGTTACCTGACTGTCAGAACTGGACAACAAACCTTACCCTGCAAGTTTTAGGCAGATCCTACTCTTATATACACTGCTCCAAGTAGACGTCTAACCAATAATAACAAAATAAGTCCCCAAAAATGTTGACATTCCTGACTAATGCAACCTGCACAGTGTAATACAGAGAGCTAATTGTGGAACAGCCCAGCTGTTTCATGGCTTCTTACTGAATGGCAATGAAATGAAACAGTTTGCAATAATTTACCAAAGAATAAAATTGTTTCAAAAAACCCTTTGGGGACTGAAAACAGATCCTTTTTTTGTTTAATGTGTGGAGGTTATGAGCATTTTTGGTAGCCACCTCGCTGAGCTCATCAGGGGAAAATCCAGGCCCAGGCTGTGCTCTGAGTCAGAGAAGAGGCTTTCCATCCCAAGACCACAAACAGATCAGGCAAAGCTCGTTTGAGACAGTGCTGGTATCTCTGACTTACTTCTTCTTGAGCTTTAAAACTAATCCACTTTACTATAATCAATTAGTTCCATTTCATCCACCGTATTATAAGCACAGAAAAAAATATTAATGGGAGTGTGTAGTTAAGATCAGGAGGTTTTTGTGTAAAATGCAAGGTGTTTGTCACAGTGGGATTATATCTTAACAAATGGCTTGTGTTCCTAAAGCAGATACTGAAACAATTGGTATACTTTTGAAACTGAGACCAAGGAAACTAATCAAAACCCACCCAGAAGAAAACATACTGCTGATTTGAATCAAAGTAACAAGAATTAGCTCTATCCAGGAAATATTCATGCTATAAAACTACTCAGAGAGAGCTTTGGGTTTGCACTTTTGTTTTATACTAAGAACATTGCAATATGAAGGTCTGTGCAGAGCTAATTTTGAAAGTTCAGGAACTGATGGTCAGTTTGAAGAAAGTTCAGCTTTACAGACTAGAAAGAAAGGTCAATAGGGTTTGACATGCTCTGTGCCTTCTTGGTCATATTTTCCCTCATTATAAGAAAAGTCATGCAATATTTCCCCAGCCTTTTGAATCAAAGTATGATTTAAAGCTAACAAATTAATTTGAGAAACTCCTTTCATTTGACTTGAGTCAATCTTTACCTGCCTTTTCCTGAAGCATCCTTCCCCAAATCTTAACTTTCAAAGATGTCATCTTACTGGCCCAAGGTTCAAAAAGAAGACAGTACATTCAGAATTTCACCAAGCACTGACCAAATTGCTCTCAGAAGTGAAAACACACTTTCTTTCCTGGCAGGGAATCCACACATATGAAGATTCAGTTCATCGCTTTCTGAGATTTGAGCTATATACAGATGAGTGCAAAGGGTGGTGTTACAGCAGTGTGACAAGTAACCTCTCATCAGCCGAGCTGTGGTAATTGTCAGAATACGTAGTCCTAAGCAATTACAGAAGCGAAATGAAACATTTTACCTTAAGCTTCCCTGAGAGTATGGAAGATGATCACCCTACATCTCAAGACCTGACATGTAAGGTGTTGGAAGTGCCTTAAATCCCGTTGAGAAAAATACATCCTCTCATCCTCCTGAGTATACTGAGTACCTGACCACAGCCGGAAATCTGGGCCAGTCACTTTCACTGCCATGTTTTTTATTTCTTCGGTTCATTAGTTTGTATAAAACTACCAGGCAATACTAATTAGACTGCTAAAAAAAAAAGGATGAGAAAGAGTAAGGAAAAATTAGGAGGGTGCAGTGCATCTTGTAACATGATGATCAGTTAACTGTGAAATTACTGCTTATCACCACTATACATTTTCTATTACCCTATGGACATTTTCAAACTCAGTATGTTGCTGGCAGAATAATAAACTTTTTACATCTGCAGGTTAAAGTCAAGGTTAAGCAAACATGTATGCATGTATTTCAACATAAAAAAAAAACAAATAGAAGATTTTAGTTATATTTTTACAGGTTAGGACAAAGTATTTAAAGTCCAGGTAATTATTTTCTTAAGATTAACATTTGAATAAACAGAAATTTGGATTAAGAAATCCAGGCATTCTAAACTCTGTCCTGCAAGAATATATTAAGAAGCTCTAAGAAGAATGTCTTATCATCCTTAACAAACAATTCCCCCTGCACTGTGTGCAGCTTGGCCAGACTCCAAATCCTGTCCCAGAGAGTGTATTTTCCGGTGGTTATAAAAGGATTATATTTCTCCTTTAAGGAATACATTCTGCACATGATTAATTACCACAGGCATGTGATATTGATCTAGTCAAAAAACTGTGTTTTAGAACCAAGATTAGAAAGTGCTAATTCACAAAGAATCCATTAAAAGGAAGATCCAGGGGATGTTCATGTATTTATTGCAACAACATCAATCATGATAAAACCGTGATATTTGATAACAACACAAATGACATACATTCTTACATGGAAATAGTTTGTTGACTTTTGTACAGCACAACCGAGCCAACATTTTAGTACTGCCAAATGTCTCAAGAACAAGAAGAACACCAATATTACTGTACACTATCTTGAAATGAGACAGCTAAATTTCAAAAACACATAACTATTCACTTTTTAAAAGACATTCTTCTTTAATAGCAGACATTGTAATAGCTCATATAGTTGATACAGCTTTGCTCTAAATTTTTGAAATATTTGTACAGTTATGCAAGACATATGAACTATAAAGATGTCATGATGTTTTGTTACAGGAATTAGAATATGAATAATGAAAAATAAAAGATCATACAACATCTCAAATTTTTCCCATAAAAAGTCTTCAGATTATGGTTTACATAACAACAAATCTATTATACTATAGATCAGAGCCTAAATCTTCTAATAGAAGGTAGCAGTCTACAGAAGAGGCAAAAGAAAGACACTAATAACAAAATTTAACTGAAGAATGTTAATTCAGGAATGGAATATTGTCCTAGTCTACTACTGGTCTTCATTTTTGATCTGACTTAGTGCCTAATGAAGCTAGAGAAAAGATTTCCTATTACTTTCGTGGAAACTGGATCAGTAACTGTATCCCTTAGCAGATGAGCAAATTAAAACAGAGTTATCGGCAAATATAAGACAGCGACCTCAGTCCCAGACAAAATGCTCAGAGCCTCCCATTAATAGCCATGACACTTAATAACATATCTATTAGACTATACAGAGTACCAAAGTTTAACAAAGCTCTCTGCAAAATAGCCATGATGTGGCCACTCTTGTATGTACACCATTAAACTACATCTTCTAACAGTACAGCATTCAGTATGATATAAACTAATGAGCATTGTATCACATAAGGAACCACTTTAAAATAATTAGCACTGACACACAAACTTGGTATCCATTCATCACATGGCACTTTGAATCATCACTTGTGTTCTTGCAGGCTATAAATTCTAATTAAATTACATTGGTGTTTAATCTCCACATACATACTAGTTTTTCAGTCACCTCTTTTCACATGGGAATGTATCACCCCTTGCAGCTGATTTGAGCAACGGCATCCAGATTCAGCAGCGTTGGACACTGTTAGGACAGGAGATTTTAAAACAGAGATCCAGCAACCTGGACAGAAATGGGGCTGTTGCCACTAAACTCCACATGGGCAAGAGGCTTTCCCCACAACACTAAAAGGTGATTTACTTTTCTTAAAAGGAATTGCGGTATGTAAGATGCCCAAACAGATATCAGAGGCATGTAAGCTTCTAATCAAATACCAGAGCTTGGTATTTTTAGTCAGGATTTAAAAGCTTGCTCTGCTAAGCCCCCTGACTGCCTCAGCAGAGTGACAAAGAGGCGTAAGACAAGAAGCACGAATCACTGCTTTTATCTGGTATAGCTCGTGGGTATGCACAGGGCTATGGGTTTTTGCCTTGTCTTTTACTGATCAGATGAAAGTTTTTGCCGGGATCGGGATTAAGTGTGGAATATGCAAAGTTCAGTCACAGACATGACACACCGGGGATGGAGGAATGTTTCGAAGGACTGTGCTCTTTAAATGCAAATTTTAAAAGGGAAAGAATATTTATTTGAGAAAGGTAAATGATGAGAGGTACTTTATGCTGTGCAATGTAAAGGGTATGAGACGACATAATCACTGTTAAAAGTGACCTCATTTTTATTTCTTTTGACATTTGTACATGTTCGCTCTACTGAAAGGGCAGACAGAACAAGAACCCTGCAAGACAGATACACATCTACAGCTCCACTGAAGTCTTGCCAGCACATATGAAGGGCTTAGGTTTCTGAATGCAATCATGTGGTTTTATTTACTTCAGCATTTGCAGACCAGCAGTGGAATAGTTTTGGATCAACAACTGGAAGAAGAATTTAGCCACCAGCATCTTCCAGAAAATTACTGTCCTCTAGTATTGGTGTCAAATAAAGAAAAGCAAAGGGTGCTAAGTACAAATCTAAGAGCTGGTTAATGCATCTCTTACTGAACGGCAACTTTACTTACTCTGAAACATTAGTATGGTCTTAGAAAATTAATAACATAAATTTATGAGACATTGGGGAAAAAGAGCACTGATAAATCTTTTCAAATCATTACTACAGACCTTCTGGTTTTAATCTACTCACAAAATAACTGTGATTTTTTTAGTAATTGAGTTATCTATATTCTAGAATAACTACTGAGATGAAATATATTAAGCAATTTTTGCAAATTGTTCACTCTATATACTTGTGCCATCTGACTATCTTTCTGCAGTGGAGGGCATCTTATTGCTGTTATATCTTGTTTCAACCATGTAAGTGTTGTAGGAAACAATGTTTAAAACAGTATATAGCAAAAGTATTTCCAAAATGGCTTCAGGAACATCTCTGATGCAAATTTCATCTATTTTATTTTGTAGAAACAGTTGTTGTGCTTCCATTTTCTGCATAAGTGCTCAATTACTGCATGTTTACAACTAAACCCATATAAAAACTTATAAATATGAGAGCAGTAACTGTATGAATTTTATTTTCAAAAATTATTAAAATATTTTATTTATCATATTGAATATAATGACAGTTTCACACCTAGTCTAAAAAATGGATGAGCTTGTATGCACTTAGATTTACCTCAAAATTCTGAAGGTGTAGCTGTAGAAGGTGAAAAAGAAAATGTGAATTCATAGCAAATTTAGACAATGGCTCCAGAAAGATACTCTCTACCCTGCCCAAATCTCACTAGGTCACAGTTTCTCTTAAAATTTTAATAGATCAAGCAAATACTCTAAACTGGACAGGATAATTGGTCTCAGATGGAAAAACTGACACAGAAACTAGCACCAGTTAAAAAACGGAGAAAATTGCTCTAATATTTTGAGCATATAGCTTGAAAACTTAAGCATAGCAGACAAACCCATATTGACTTTTGAATTTAATTATATCCAATACTTATAGGTAAATCCTGAGTTTCTCACTTATGCAAATTCCTACTTCAAGGACTGGAACTTAGCCAGAACAAGGACATGCATACAGCTGAGCTGACTTCTTTCTCTGTGAGGCAATAATGCATCTATGTGAAGGAATTAATTTTCAGTTCATGTACTCCTTTGCCAATTTTCCATCAGGACAGAAGTCTTAGTACGTATGTGCCCTCTCTCCTCCTCCCTGCCATCCCTTTCCACTAAAAACCTCTAGGAAAATATCAGGATAATGTAAATGTAAACCAGCATTTTTTATGATATCCCCAAAATTCACTGAAAAAAAAAGTTCTTTGGTGCTAGATCTTATAAGCCTTTAGTAGCACCAAGACTATATTGAGCAAATTAAGTTCAGGGAGCCCAATACCTCCTAGAGCCAATCTAGGCCACATCTGTACTAGTAAACGTAACGGGCCAGGACCTATTCCCTAGATCTGACATCAAGTGATGTAATGTAACCTGTAAAAGCAAGAGAATATTTTCTTATCCTGTTTTCAGAGAGACGATATTGAGCAACTGATGAACAGAAATGCATTTGGTCGACTCATGGTTTTCCTTTCTTAATGTAGCTATTCAGTTTGCATATATCATAGAATGATAGAAACACAGAAGCGTAGAATGGTTTGGTTTGGATTGGAAGGGACCTTGAAAGATCATCTAGTTCTAAACCCGCTGCCATGGGCAAGGACACCTTTCACTAGACCAGGTTGCTCAAAGCCCCATCCAACCTGGCCTTAAACACTTCCAATGACAGGTCATCCACATCTTCTCTGGGCAACCTGTTCCAGTGCCTCACCACCCTCAGAGTAAAGAATGTCTTCCTTATATCTGATCTAAATCTACCCTCTTTCAGTTTCAAGCCATTATCACTCGTCCTGCCACTGCATGCCCTTGTAAAGTCCCTTCGGCTTCCTTGTAGGCCCCTTCAGGTACTGGAAGGCTGCTGTAAGGTCTCCCCACAGCCTTCTCTTCTCCAGGCTGAACAGCCCCAACTCTCTCAGCCTGTCCTTGCAGGAGAGGTGTTCCATCCCTCAGATCATTTTTGTGGCCCTCCTCTGGACTTGCTCCAGCAGCTCCATGTCTTTCCTGTGCTGAGGGCTCCAGAGTCAGACACAGGACTCCAGGTGGGGTCTCACCAGAGCGGAGCAGAGGGGCAGAATCACCTCCCTTGAACTGCTGGCCACGCTTCTCTTGATGCAGCCCACGATATTGTTGGGCTTCTGGGCTGGGAGTGCACATTGGTGGCTCATGTTGAGTTTCCCATCAACCAGCACCCCCAAGTCCCTCTCCTCATGGGTGCTCTCAATCCATTCTCCGCCCAGCCTGTATCCGTGTTTGGAATTTCCCTGCCCAATGCGCAGCACCTTGCACTTGGCCTTGTTGAACTTCATGAGGTACTAACAGACCCACCTCTCTAGCATGTCAAGGTCCCTCTGGATGGCATCTGTTCCCTCCAGAGTACCAACCATACTACTCGGCTTGGTGTCATCCAGAAACTTTCTGAGGGTGCACTCAATCCCACTGTCCATGTCCCTGGCAAAGATGTCAAATAATACTGGTCCCAATATGGACCTCTAAGGGACACCACTCTTTACTAGTGTATTTTCAAATTCTACCAAATCCTTTCTGAGCTGTGAGCAGAACTGCAAATGGAATGTAATAAGTCTACACACCAGGATCACTATTTTTTTGGTTTTATTTTCTATTCTTTTCTCAGTGTTTTCCTATTACCATTCTATTTGATTTTGAACACCGCTAAGCATTGAGCTGGAATTTTCATACAGCTGTCATATCTTCAAGTTATCTTTCCTAAGTAGTAATTAGTCAAGATACCAACACCTGAGATCTTAGTTTCAGAATATTTGAATTTAGAAATCTGTGCAGTCTGCAAATGTTTTTGTTAACAGAACTCCTTGAGGATGTCATCTTATTTCTAGCTTAAGGGCTTTCTTGGTCCTTCTAATATCTTTTCATAAGTAATAGGCATTTTATCTGAACATCCTGTATGTTGTCTAATTATTTAATATATTTCATACATCATGTAAAAACATTTTACTCTGTTGTTCTTCTTTTTAACCAGAAACAACATTTTCTCATCCTTCTATTGTCTTCTTTTTGACATTAAACAGTACAGTAGCAGATTGGTGGTCAGGGGACTTTCTATGACTGCAAAAATTCTGGATCTAAGTACTTTATAAAGAGCTTTTTAGTAAAAACTTTTGGGTGCTGCTCAGGAGCAAGCCACAAGTTGCATCTCTTCCTACATGCTCTCTGACTAGTTGCTCTACTAGCAGCCAGTCATGTTGTCTAAAACTTTAGTCTCTGTAGCGTCCCCTGTTGTGACATGTGTCCTTTCAACAGAAGCATAGCAAAACTTTCTCTGTTATTATGTTTTTTGGCCTTTTGGTTTGATGATTGCTCTGAGAAAGTCACAAAAATCATTACCATCCTAGTGGGATATCACCAGATGTTTCCTATACAGCATGGAAAATTCAAACAGCCAGCAGCATTTCAGTGTTGCCTGAGACACTGAGCTTATCTATTTGATCTGGCTATTTCCTGAAGATATAGTATGAACTACACTACAGTCTATGCTGTTTTTCCCATATAGTTCACATTTTTCTCTTACTGTGTCCCTCTAATTGTCTTCTTCCCATTGGGTATTTGGCACATTTGTAGATCAATATGCTAGTTTAAATCAAAGCATTCCAGTTATCCTCTTCGTAGTTCTTAGCTTTTTACAATTTCTACACAAAATTTTTATTTTTCAGTGCCCTATTTAGCTGAGAATTAATTTCTTAGGAATGTCCCTCATCATTTACTATTTATATTTTGCCACTTTCTGTCCTCTACTTAACCCGGGGATACACAATCCATTACCTTGAACTGTATTGTCGTTCTGCATCTGCTGGCTTCCTATCCCCCCACCAAGTCCATTTATTTAACTTCTGGATTTTTTTTACCTTTATCTTGTTCTGTTTTGAGAGGAAGGAAGGAAGGAAGGAAGGAAGGAAGGAAGGAAGGAAGGAAAGAAGGAAGGATGGATCTATCTCTGTATTCTATCCTGGAAATAATGCTTCTATTCCAGGAGTTTTTCACAATTTCTGAAGAATCTAAGAGCCTCCTCCCTTCTCCAGGTTTATCCTGAAATTCTCAGCAGTGGGGCTTTCCCTTTCCCTGCCTTTCTTCTCCACACCATAAGGGTTGATAGCCTGGAGCTGGGGTTGCTCAGCAGTGTCTCTAAAGAAACTGTGGAGGAAACTCTGTGCCTCCCTGGAGGACCCAGTTCTGGACCCCATAACCTGCTTGGGATTTTCTCAGCAGAGGTTTCTGTAATGTGACAGGAGAAAACCAGGAAAAGGTAATACAGCCATAGACTGTGAAAGTTTGATGACACAGAATAATCCTGGGGAGAAGAGCAGGTTTCTCAGTCCTTTAAGTAAGCCTGTGCCATGCGTGCAGAGGGACTTTTGTGACACATGAAGAGAGGTGAATGTGCTACCAAGACAGATGGCTTCAGCAAAGTGGGTCTCCCCAAAGTGCATACAATTAGCAGGCGCAATAAACCCAGAGCAGTTCCCTAATGTAAGTGAAAAACTGAAGATTGGGTATTGCATGGTAAACATCAGTGAAATGTTTTCTAACAGAGGGTCTGGGTGGAATTCAACTAGAAATATTTCTGCAGTTCTGAAGGAGAAGCACTTTCTAATTTAGCAAAGGATCTGAATGCAGGGAAAAACTGTGGCAAAACAGAGTGCGAACACAGTAGATTCTGCCAAAAGAGAAATCCTTGAGGGAAAAGGAGGATGAAGGTAAACTCTCAGAGTTTTTATTGGATTAGTTCCAGTATAGTGCTGCATGTTGAAATGAACAGCAGTGAGGCTTGAAACAATTCCTGGTCAGGAATCTGGATTTGTTTCCTCAGTTCCACCGTGCTACAAATTATGCACAGCTTTTATGTCATGTTCATTAGCTGCACCTCACTAACTAACCATTTGACTTCTATAATAAATGTAAATTCAAGTGACTTCATGATTTTTAAACTCTTTTTAACTTCACTCTCTTTGACGAGCTATGTAAAAACACTTTCTTATTCACTCACAGAAATCCTTAACAAGAGAATTAGAGTGAAAACTTCCTTGATTTATGCAACAACTGAGTCAGAACAAAATGACAACAAATGGAAATGAAAGAGAAATAGAGACTCAGCTGTAGAGAAGGTTAGGAGAAACGTATTGTTCCTCCTTTTTTCTATCCAACACCTGATGGAGGGTCTCAGAGCTGGTGACAGACTGAGAAATCTGGGTTTTTCTTTGGAAGCATCACCACTTTCTCATTCCTGTGACAATGCCAGGTACCTGCAAACCACTGCAAAACAGAGTTAGCCTCAACATAAGCCAGAACTAGAAGTCCAAATCAGTGTTCTAAATCAACAAGGAAGCCTTGCCAGATGTTTTTAGCTCTAAACTTCATTTCTTTTTCAGAAGAAAAAGCCCAAAGAATTGTATGAGGAAAATAAAAAATAGTGCTGATCAGTGTGACAGCAGAGGTATATTGCTGTTAATAAAACCAATTTAAAATTTGTAGCCGCTCACACAAATATAAAATAACAGTTGGTAAAAAAATAATTATAATGAGGGACATGCTGATTGAATAGCTGTATTAAGAAAGGAAAACCATGAGTTGACTTAATACATTGCTTTTCATCAGCTGCTCAATTTACCTCTCAAAACAAGATATAAAAATATTCTCTTGCTTTTGTAGCTTACATCACATAATAAATTAGAAAATTTGGAAAGTATCTTTTATCTGAAATCTCAGGTTCTTTACCAAATTTCTAATTTAGCTATGATATCTCTTTTTATCATTAAAAAAATGAAAACTAAAACTGATGAGTCTGCCTATTAAAAAGCTACCACAAAGGTTATAATGATAAAGAAGCTTCATGAGATATGAACGAAAGCCTTCAAAGAAGGCTCCTTAGCTGTAGCCATATTACTGTTTTTCAAACAAGCACCCCAGCTTAAGCTTAGGACCCTGCGGCTCTGCTCTTGACACTGTTCAGTTACCTCATGATGCTTCTCCTGAGTAAGAAAATTTAAACCACAGTTCATCAGCTTAACGCAAGCTTAAAAAACCTAAAGCCCAATCCAGCACACAGTACCCCAAATACAGTTCTTCAGGGCTGAGTGCTGTAAACCCAATCTACAGCCAATCTAAGAACCCACAACGCACATAAGAAAGTATGGATTATGGGATTCAGTGCAGTTAAACTGCTCTAAGGCAGTGTGTGGTAATCTGCAAGGAGATCTGCTACAGAAAAATGTTGGGAACATGTTATTTCTGCTCCTTTATGATAGATATAGAAGGCCTGTAATGTTTCTTTTTATAAAAAATGCAAATGATGATGTTTGTAGAGGGGTTAATTATACTTGGACAAATATTTAACTGTAATATGGAAAGCAGTTTAGCAAGGTCTTTGGGATCTCATCGAAACTAGGACAGTTTCAGGCAGAACTTCTTTGTCTTTATTTCATCCTACGGAACAGTTATTGTGTTTCAGGAAAGGGAGCTGTCTCCCGACACCTCTGATAGGGGACAAATATTGCATGCAGCAGGAAAACAGTCACTTGATTAGGTAGGAAAAGAATATGCTAATACAGGTATATACCCATGATTTGTGTAATTGTTGAATCATCCAGAGAATAATATTGCAGTTATAGAACAACTGGGACTGAAAATCCTAGTTGCTGCTGTGTAAGTTTCCATCCTAACTGCCTAATTTCAGTCATTAACAACTTTCGGAAGCTATCATCTATCAGGTTTTTCAGGTAGCTTTACTGTTCCACAGTAATTTGGTTTTTCAAAGTTTAGAGCTAAATAATCCAATTACTTTTGAGAACTGGAAAAGCAGAGGAATACTATCCCCATGGCAAATAATGATAACCATTCATAATTTTATAAAAGCTCTAACGTCAACACTGTTATCAGACCATGAATGATATCCCACATTTACATCTGGAGGAACACAGCTCCCTTTCTTGCAGAGCAGGGGAGAGTCAAAACATACCAGACCAATGCTGTAATGTTTTGTGCACCTTTACCCAAGGTGAACAAAAGGCCTCCCATATGGTCCCCTAAAATGAAGAAGAAGCTTGCAGTGCTTACCAAATTGCCAAGCACTTATTTAATTCTTAGAAACTTCAAATAATTTTTTTTTTTTATTGTGAACTGGGAGTTGAAGATCATACTTAAGTCCCCAGTAAGGCCAGCTTGCTAATAAGGAGAGGTTTCTGAGACACTTCCCCCACCCTGTGCTCCCTGACCTTGGAGCTCTTGGAGCTTTTTTACAGAAGACTCTTGCCATTTGTCCCCCCTGGAGCTGTGCTGCATCACACCTGTGTGCCTGGCCATGGGTCGCACGGATCCAGCCCCAGCTCACAGGCTGGCATCCTGGCCCAGCCTCGGCCCGTGCTCATTTCCAGGATATGTCCAGTGCCCTGCGCTGGGGCTGCGCTGGGCTGTCCCCAGATCTCCTGCTCCTTGGCTGCGGGCGGTAGGACAGCCCCAGCTGGTGAGGCTCTGCCCTGCTTGTCCTGCTGTGAGTCACGGCTCACAGCTCTGCTTCTCTTACAAGTACCCTGCCCTTCCTGCCTCCTGACAAACATTATTTTTTCCAAATTAAATATGTTGGAACAAAAGCATTGTGAAAAGAAAAAAAGGCTGACTGATCTCCTTTTGCTACCACTTTCCACTCCTGCCAAGTGGGGTGGGATGCAGTCCTGACGGTCAAGTAGCCACAGGTTAATGTCACCAGAAATGAGAGACTAACAAGGGCTGAAGTTGGGATCCTGCACTCTCTCATCCTCTACAGGAACTGGTGCTCTGAATCTGGAGGAGGCATACAAAGCTTAGCCTCCCTCGCCTGCGGTAAATATTTGTAAATAAACCCCAGGATGTGCTTTCCATTTCACCCAGCATTAACAATCTGAAAGTTAGGCATCTTGAACCTGAGAAGTCTCTAAATAGCTGACAGACCGGAACAAGCATTTACAGATTGCAATTTATCCCATCTATCTTGGACTTGGTCTCAGGAGAAGGCACACATCTTTGAACAGGCATAGAAGGAGCTCAGATGGCTAGCTTAGGCTGACAGATCAATTGCAACTATTTGAGATAAACCCAACTCTTCATTTTAGATGTAAGCTTCCATAACAATGGTTACTGCAGCCACCGACGTGTTGGTTAATATATGAACTTTGAGGATTCTTTACACTGATTGATTTTGGTTAAGGTTCTGGTCTGTGTGTTAGAGCAAGATCCAGGGCAGCTGTCTGCAGCCAGGGGCTCTCAGGGGATTTTACTACAAGGGTTGGCAGCTCCTTACAATTAATTACAACAAATTAGTAAGGCTGTTCACAGTCTTGGAAAGGGTTTCTGTTGTTGGTTTTTCCCTTTCTGAAACTTCTACTGATCTGAAAGCGATTCCTTGAATGGGCATCTGACTATCATGGATCTCCTGAGACCAGTATTGATTTTTGGCTTTTAGCCCAGAAATATAAGGCTGGGAGGAAACTCCTCAATCCTCGAGGACAACAGTTCGCAGACAACCACTTTACACAATATGTCTTTGAAGACTCACTTATCTCCATCTTAAGAATCAGTCTTCTTTCTTGTTCCTAGTAGATGGCTGTGAAGAACCTCACTGCTCCCGTATTTACAAGCTTTCTCTACTTTCCAGACTGAATGCACTGATAGTAAGTGTGTGATTGTATGATTACCCGTTTTTTAATGCCCAAACTCTGCTATCCCCATGTTTAACTAGCAGACTTCTATAATTTCTGCCTACATCATTAATAAATTGTCAAAAATGACCAAAAATCGTCCTTTAGGGACATTGGTGGTAATCATTCCCTAGATTCATGCCTTCTGTTTTGACACAACCAGTCTCATCCTCCTTGCCTTCCTTAGAATTTCATTTCTCTCTCCTCCGGCTTTACTAAGTGCTTCAAATGGCACCATTGCATATACTTTAGTGAATGTCAGATACTCTAGTTGCTTACATATTTTTTCTTTTCTAAGAGAGACATGTTATTCTGGATTTATCTAGCATTGGTAAAAACATGTTATGTTCTTGTAGCATTTATTTCAATGCCATTATTAATGTTTCTTCCAAATTTATTCTAAAGCTTTGCTTACTGTTGAAATCAATCTATGGTGGCTGATATTTCTCCATATTATTCTGTTTTGAAATAGATAATTTTCCAGTCATAAAGCATCACCAAGCACTGACATAGTAATTTTTAAAACTTGGTATAAAGATCTGTGATTTCATGTAACGATTTTTTCCAAATTCTGGGATGGTGATCGTCTGATGGAAGCATACTGCATTTCCTGAGTGAGGCTTCTACTCGAGGTAATTTCTTTTTTCTTTTTAAATACATGCCCATAAATTGCACTACCTTCAGTTCCTCAGTCAATATCATGTCACTTCTTTAACTGAAGCATCTGGGGAAGATAGCAGGAAGCAACAATTAAATCTTGTCTAACCTCAATACCATTCTTACTGTGTAGGATTTCCCTCCTTATTTCCCTTCTTAGAAACATAGTAAAAAATATACCAGGTCAGACAGGAGGTCCACCTCCCTCAATATCATCTCTCCAAGAATAAACAAAGAATTTGCCTTGATAAAAATAAAAACATGAAAGTTTAGATGCTACTATAAACCTCTCAGGACCTGGTACTGTGATTTTCTTTTAATTTAAATAACTTGAAAAAAAAATTTTTCTGTTTATTCTAGCTTCAAATGTAAAACCTAACCTAGTGTGACCTGAGGCAGGCCTCAATTGTCTAATGCCTGAGCTTTAAGATGTTTGCTGTCTCATTCTGCCTTTTATTCTATTCCTGATTATTCCCCATGCCTTTTCAGAGATGGCACTTGAGCCTGCTAGAACTAGAACTCTCACCTGAAGGTTTCTTTTTACTTCAGATGCTAATTCTGAAGAACTTTTGCAACTTTGATTTAATGAAATTCCAAATCAGAAGCATATTAGAGACCCCCATACTGTACCACTTAAATCTGTAAAGCTAGTTCCTTTGAGACTGAGAATCTTAGACAAAAAGCTAGCTTTACTCATATGTAAATTTACATAGAGCAAGGCCAACATTTTCTTACTCACTCCAAGCTTGTATTCTAAGATCAGTTTTCCTATAGCATTCTCATATGCTTTAAAAACCCAGTCTTAAACAACCTCATTTCTTACTTATGTAGTATTTATGTGAATAACTCTTTAAGCCAACATTTCTAGAAATACCTTGACCAGAAAGTTCACTTTCATTCTCTCTCTTCTCTAGTTTGTATGGGGGAAATTAAAATCTTCTACCATGACACAATTCCCAAAAGTATTTCTTGCTAACACCATTTCAGAGATCTCTGCTCCGGTTCCCATCCAGTCCTTGGATATCACATAACACCTCTCATCCTTAGAACATTTTTTAAAATTATTCCTCAAAGTAATTTTTTACTTAAGCAGATTCTGTTTTGTCTATACAATCATTACCTGTTTTATAACCATCTATAACATCATCAATATCTGGAGCTAAGCCAGTAGCTTAATATGGAGGACCCAGGGAACTACAGGCCGGCCAGTCTCATCTCCATCCCGGGAAAGGTGTTGGAGCAGCTTATCCTGGAGGCCATCATCAAGCAAGTGGAGGAAAAGAAGGTTATCAGGAGTAGTCAGCATGGATTCACCAAGCGGAAATCATGCCTGACCAATCTGATAGCTTTCTACGATGACATGACTGTCTGCGTAGATGAAGAGAGAGCTGTAGATGTTGTCTACCTAGACTTCAGTAAGGCTTTTGACAAAGTCTCCCATAATATCCTCCTAGGGAAGCTCAGGAAGTGTGGGATGAATGAGTGGTCGGTGAAGTGGATTGAGAACTGACTGAATGGCAGAACTCAGAGGGTTGTCATCAGCGGCGCTGAGTCTAGTTGGAGGCCGGTAACTAGTGGTGTCCCCCAGGGGTCAGTACTGGGCCCAGCCTTGTTGAACTTCTTCATCAATGACCTGGATGAAGAGTTGGAATGTACCCTCAGCAAGTTTGCTGATGACAACAAACTGGGAGGTGTGGTAGACACACCGGAAGGCTGTGCTGCCATTCAGCGTGACCTGGATAGGCTGGAAAGTTGG
>Ga0065711_1027812_pt1 | contig 45785 bp, 29 predicted proteins | sample Hoacrofraction12_FD_59098 | JGI IMG/M metagenome (GOLD analysis project Ga0065711, IMG submission 59098) | Hoatzin crop microbial communities from Cojedes, Venezuela - Epithelial fraction 12 v2 (version 2) | ecosystem: Host-associated > Birds > Digestive system > Esophagus > Crop | place... | reverse complement strand
CCGCCTGGACAAGATCCTGTGCAGCCTACTGTAGGTGACCCTGCTTCGGCAGGGGGGTTGGACTAGATGACCCACAGAGGTCCCTTCCAACCCCTACTATTCTGTGATTCTGTGATTCTGTGATTTTAAAATGCATTTTTAAGAATATTTAAAAATATTTCCAACAGCAAAATTATCTATACGATGCTCTAAGCAATTAAAGATCAGCCAGGACTGTAACACAGTACTTTTGACAAAATTTTTCCATAGAAAAAAGTAATGATTTTACCCTTGGAACACTTAAATGAAAATTTTCTTATCAGATGGTTCAGCATAATTTGCCAGTATGCTCTGGAACAAAATAACTTGCAGGGTAAAGCAATCTGTCAAAGAAACTCATATTAACTCTACTAGACCCTTTAAAAATATGTGACTTTCCTCTTTCTGTGTTATTAAATATCAACCATAGCTCAGTGATTTTTGGTTTGCTGCTTATTTTATTAGCACAGTAGAAAGACACCATATATAAAATATCTAGTACTTGAAAAATGTTCTATAATGACATGCTTTTTTCTATACACAAAACATACATGACAAAATGAAATCTGAATTGCTGCAGTTACCTTTATGTCAGGCCTAAGTAAAAGGCTAAACCATATACATCCACAACATGGATATGAACTAAGTCACGGAGTACTCTTTCTGGTATTTGCAACATCTAATTTACGTATTTAACTTCAGGTTTCTAAATCGGGTCCCAAGTTCTGCAGGCAGCCAGTGGAAAGAGCCAGGCTGTGCCACTGTACAGTGCAGAGCAGGGGCACTCGCATCGGGTCCTAGAGCAGCCTCCCGCCCTCCGCTGACTACAGAGAGAGCTTCGGGAGACTTACACATACACCTTAAATTAGATATCTGAAGCAGAAGGACTGAACATCTGCCTTTGTTTTCCACAGAATTTTGTGACATTTGGCTTTGAGGAAGGTCTTTTGCAATAGGAGAGGATTCTGCTGACCTCAAAGAAGTATTACAAATATTGTAACAATAACCTGATACAGCTAAGCTCATCCTCAGAATTCTCTTTCCCTCTTCTGCATTTTCAATTTCCAAATGGCAGGTTCATATTTAAAATCGGGAAGAACATCTCCCTTTGATCTGTAGTTTCCGAGCTGTCCCGTTTCCACAAAATATATACCATTCTGTGGGCTCAATTCCAAAGCACTATTCCAAAAACTTTGGCATAAAATCTAAATTAGAGAGACACAAATCTTTCTTCTGGCCTCAAAGCAATGGAAAAATTGACAGAGACTACAAAGCAATTTTCTTGAATGTTTTCTGGCTAAAATAAGAGCAAAACTTTTCTACGATTTTACATAAGAGCTTTAAAGTTTTAAAGAAATACGTAAATTTACACTGTAAGTTAGTTTTTAGAATTCCTTGCAGTAATAGATAGTAAATGTACGGTAACGGTATATAAACAGACTCACAATACATCCTAACGTGTTATCAGGTCTTTTTCTTACTGTATAAATTCAATTACGTTTTGTCAGCTCATTTGCACCAGTGTTTAAGTAGCCTGGATGATAAGAAACGGGATCCGATCGTTTGGAAGGGAGAGGACGTAGTAAGTACAGACACGATGGCTTTCCCATAAAAAGCTGTCTTACTTTGTCCTCCCCGTCTCCAGATGACAAAAGGCAGAACCGCTTCTCAGTCCCTGTCTTTTCTAGAAGTGGGTGGGCAACGCTGCTGGTGCAGGGAGGCAGGGCTTTCACTCTGGCTACCGAGGCTGACCTTCACCTACAGGAGTGTGTGCAGCTGGCCCCTGAAAACTGTATTCCACTAACAGAGTTTAACTGCAGGAAGAAATGCTTTTTATAATCTTAACTTTGTACAGGATTCATACATGCTAAAATCCTACACAAAATCCCGAAAACTTTCCAGTGGTTAAAAGAGTGAGCCAGCCACCACGTAATTTGGGGATTTGTTACTGGGAAGGCATTCTGGCAGCGATGGACTGCGCACTCAGGGTGAAGGGGGCAGAAAGGGTCAGCTGCGCTGCCTGGAGGGGGAAGGGTCACAGAGCTTAACAAGAATACAAAGGTGAGCTCTTCCAGCAATTAATAGGAAATTTCGAAATTGCTGTAATAAAAATAAATAGTCCCCTGTGCTAAGGACACAGAGCGGTCCGCTGCTGTGAAGAGTAGCATCAATCTTAGCTGGATTTTTTACTGGGGGGGTGGGTGGAATTTTTATGAAAAAATGCAAATGAATGTACTCCACATGCCCCTGAAGTGGCCAGACAGTTGGACGAGATGATTGTCGTAGGTCCTTTGCATGTATTCTGTTCTGTTCTAGTCTGTTCTGTTTTCTCATATTTTTGTAAAACTGGAGAAGTTGCAATGAGTTGGCAGAGCTGCCACTGGCCAAGTGTTTTTCACTGAACATTCTCCAGTATATTAATTCCAGAAGTTTTAGTGTACCTCATTGTACACATATTTAATTTTATTCAATATATGTATATATAATATACATATATATCATCGTACATATATACATACATTGTATATTTGTATATAAGATCTTAGAGAGCCTTCATAAAGCTCTGTTAAATCGGTTGAGCTCTATACTAGAGCTCCAGGTAACAACTTGCATAACCAAAAGGTCCCAAATGTCCACAGCCACCTGCCTCTCTTTTGGGGAGAGTTTGTTTCATACAAGTATGCCTTGTAATCTTTTACTTACTTGTTTCAATTGGCCTTTAGATTACTCAGCCCCTTTTGGCATGAGGTTATCGATAACGAAATCTAACATAGCTTTTTTTAAAAAACGGAATGTATTGCTTCTATTAATGATTAAAGTTGCTCTGTCTACAATTTTGTACTGCTTGGAAATGAACCAGACATTTACTGCTGACTATTAAAGTAAACAAGCTTATGATTTAATAAAGGCATAATAAATGTCTTTCTCTTCTTTATGACAGAACAAAATTCTTGTCTAATGTCTTGTGATCTAGGCTGGAAAAAAATTTCTGTGACAAATGCACACTCATTATCTGCAGAGATTAGAGACCTACTTAAAACAAATCAAAACCACTCAATGTCTATGCACTGGTTTTACATACCAGTGTGTGACCTCGCCAAGAGATTGAAAGGTTTTGAACTTCAGCACTGTCACTTGAACAATAATTTAAGATTCCAGCAATGTCAGGCATATCAGACGAACCGGAGAAGCTTGACGCAAGCCCTTGGGTAAGGTGAATAATACAGACATGAAAATGCTGAAAGAGAAAAGCTTCAAGCCACACCAAGAACAGATAAATAAAGGGATGTTTGTGGGGAACAATCAGTTTTCTGGGATAAATACTTTTATACATACATCAGCCAGGTCCAGTGCAGAAGTTTGAAAAAGACCAGATTAAAATACAGATGCTAAGTCAGTCTTGTAAACGCATTTCACATGTAGTTTTACTTAAAAGAAGACTTAAAAGAAGGTATCTCAAATTAATCTCCAAATATTTAAAAACAAAATATAATACTGAAAAATTGAAACCCCACCATAAAAGCAAACCCCTCTTTCTCTAACTGCTTAATGTCATAGAATTATATTGTACTAGCTAACAATATATATTTGAAATGCCTGGAAGTTCAATTTTCTCCTGAGAAAAAGACTGAAATATCAGATGTTTGTGAGAAAATGCAAGTGCTAATAAAAGGCTGAGTAAAACAAGAACTTTTGTATATAGAACGAAAAGTAATTGAGGGTGCTTTCCTAACATTTCAGGTTTGGAAATTTGTTTCTTTTTAAAAGCCATGCAAAGCTGCAGAAATAATCCTCTACATCTATCAACCAATTTGATTAATCTCGTAGAAAAAGTTCCATAATGATTCACAGAAAATTAAGACAATCTCTGTGTAATGTCATACAGCAAGGCCCGGAAGAACAGAGAATACATCACTTTCAAGGATGACACCATGTTCCATTAGCCTGAGTTTGGCTTGACTTTTTAAGTGGCTTTGAAAAATATTTTTGAATTTTTAAACACATTAGAGAAACACCACAAAGCTTTTCAGATTGTAAGTATGTAAAGTACATTTTTCTGTAATATAATTGAAACCTAATTAATCCTTTTCCCTGGAGATCTTTTAGAGTTGAGGGTAGTGACTATTATAGGAAGAGGACTCAGTAACGAGAGGCATTTCCATTTACAAATATTTCCTCTGGAGCATCAAAGGAATGTTTGGAAACACTTTGCAACAATTTACCATCAATGTTTTGACCACGCATTATGTATGCCATTTAACCTTATTGCAGCTCAATTTCCACATATATGAGAAAAAGAAAAGAATATTTACTCATTATGCTCGCATGGCTTTTGCAGAAATACATTATTTGGTGTTTCAGCTGTACTTGAGAAGTATTATGTAGTATCTCAACTGAAATTTTCATGAAAACCTGAACAGTGCCTTGGGAAATAATAGCAGATTTTTTTCATTGGTCCTTAATAAAATGGCACATTCATATGAAAACAATATGTGAAGATATTTTACTGGGGAGAGGGGAATTAAACCAGCTTTTTACTTTTCTCTAGCTCTTAATAACGTTACAGATTTATATGAGAAACATATATGAAGAAATTTTATTGAAGAGCAGAAATTAAAGCATAAAAGTATCTTTCAGAAAATGAATGAAAAGCCATATTTATCTGACAGCAAAAATTGTAGTACGTGCACAGGACAAGTAGTATACTTAAATGCTACTAATGCATTTACTCTGCTACCAGTTCATTCAGGTTACACATTATTAGCTAAAATAACAACAGAGATTTAACTCTCTATCTCTCCTAGTTAATTCCTTCCAAAACTGTTTCAATATGTTCATGCTTCATTTGAGTTCTCTAGTCACAAAGAAAAAGGCTAAGAAATCTACCTCAAACTTGTTTTTGGGTATGTTATACAAAAATCCAATACTGGTACTCTGAACATCTTTCCTTCAATCCCCAAAAGGCACTGCTTTTAGATTTGAATTGATTCTAAAAACAGATTTGTATTGGGAGCAGGGGAAAGCAGGTTATCCAACCCAAGTATGTGCTCTATACAGCTCTACCTGTGAGCATGAACAGAATTTTATCCCCAGAATGTAAATATGGAGGGTTGTATCTGCCAAGCACTCTGTCACATTATCACTTAAACTTTTGTAAAGAAGTCAGTGAAACTGAAGATGGAATGATAAAATACATAACTTCCATATTCTTTTTCTAATAACATGTAAATTGTGTAATAATAATGCAGGTTGGGTCACTGCTAAGCAAATAAAAAAATGACATTTCCGTCTAACACAGAAAATAACATCTCTTAGAAATTTGAAAAAATTTTGTCTACATGCTAGTAAATTTTTCACATTCATTACTCAAAATTATCAGTTTTCCTAACAACAGGATGTGATTTAAAGTTTAGAAATTAATTTTGAACTCTGAAATTATTTGTTTTGTTATATGGGCAATATTCGTCGGTATTACTTGTGGCCTACTTTTTCCTGCTTTAATCTTTTCCACCCCCAGAGAACATATTTTATAATTTTTGTATTTTTGTTTTATTTATTTAATTACAGGGGGAGAGTTTTTTGAATTTTTGGTTTTGTTTTTATTATTCAAAGTCAAATAATTACAGCAAGTGACCTTTGTGTTAGTTTAGCTTTTAAAAAAGTGGTCTAAACTGGCTTTATTATTTTCAATCTGTTTTTAGCCACAAGAAATGATTTGGATCACTCAGATATTGTTCTTCAAGCAGAAAAGAAAACCAGAAAAATTTTCATAACAGCCACTAGGGTACCCCTATCAGTTAGAGCGCAATGTTCAATAACACTGGTCCATACAGGCATTTAAGTCTATTTTAAATAACAATAGAAACACATAAAATGTGTTATGCATATATTGCAAATAGTCTCATTAAAATGTATGTATATTTCTTTTAGCATGGCAAATAACAATCTCATGCTTGTTAAGTCACAGCTACTTAATTTTCACATCTCTCTAGGTACTCAAAAACACCAAATTATCAAAACGACTCTTCTCACATCACATACAACAGTTCCTGCCTCAGTGCTTCCAACTGGTAGGCATCTGCTCTGGGGTAACACTCAAGTAGTAAAGTCTGGTTGGCAGAGAAATACTGCATGTCTCAGAGGCTTTCCCCTGTTTTTCCAATGGCTTTTACTCATTTCTGTCTTCAATATTCTTCTGAACTTGCTCTACACACCAGCAATTACTGGTGACTCAATTGCTTATCTTTATCACTACAGTTTCAAATATCTATTCAGATAAAAATATTACCTAAATAATTAAAAAAGAAATGATATAGAACTGTTTCCAAAGATGAAATGGCTACATGGAAGAAAGAAAAATTATGGGTTTTTAAATTTATAGGTCATCTCATTACAGATCTTATTCAATTCACAATGCAGTCAATACCAGTCTTCTGAATAAATTCTCAAAGAAATGAATGGCCTTTGATATGGACATTTTTTTTCAAAGGTACTCAAATATCCATGTATTTCTCTCTAAACAAGGTATTTAGATGAGAACACTTAATTACAGGGTGCTGCTCTTTCATTTACGTCTTATGTAACTTGCCATTTTGCATAACATAATAAAGCTTTTCTGTATAATTTTGTACTGAATGTGTTGTTAACGTACAAGTAGAACTAATGAGACTGCCTAGGACTGACAGATGAAGTTCTAGGAAGACTGATTTAGTCTTTTATCTACCTGAGATGCCTAACCAGAAATATAAGGCACTTTACTGCATGGTGGGGTTTTTTTTTCCTCCTTTTTTCAGATGCCATCCTGAAATAAACATGCCAAAACTCTGCTTTGCTGACTGCGTCATCAGAGCTTGCAAATGCTAGCACTTCCCTGACAGGCATTGTGAATCACAGTTATTTTTTCTCCCAGTGTCTACGAGGTCTGCCACCTGAACTGGCATAGTTTGTAAGTGCCATCAACTTCTCCTCAGGGCTTACAAGCTATACTTGCTCTTTCAGAAGAATCTGAAAATGTTGTGAACCATAACTATGTTTCTGAGAGAACTTACAAGTTCTGCCATCTGTGCCTGCAGTGCTTTAGAGCATCGTAATATGGATATGGAGATATTTTCATCATGGGGTTTACGATCTCTACCAGCTGTATCAGCAGAGATTGTTAGTGCTGTGAACCACAATCATTTATCTCTCAGTACAGAAGCCTGCTTTACTTTTTCATTCTTAATAGCCTATATCTGCTTGACCCACTGTTATACACACATGTATATTTTTCAGCAAAATAGAAAGCAAAAAACCAAAATAATCCTTTAAAGCAGATCTTTAATCACTGCAGATCTGTACAAATCTCCAAATATTTACATAAGTTTAACTACGCCCTGTCTAGACCGAGAATTTACTGCAAATACAATTATTGTGATAGCCATACCGGTTGTAACCCTTTCTATAGTCTGACAAAGCTGCAGCTCTAGCCGCTATTCATAGACTTTGAGAAAGTATTTCCTTTTGTAAATAGAGACTTAAACTCTCTTTATGCTGTTCTGGCATCTTCAGACTATCTCGAGTTTAGACAATGCCATGAAAAAACTGCCCTTATGAAAGAACCTTTTCTCTCATTTAGTATCTTGAGGGAGTTTTGGCACTTGGCGATACAGCACTACTCCCCCTACATTGGCCCTGGGAGGGAAATGCTCTGGGCGTTTATGAGGAATCACTGCGAATCCAGATGGGTAAAGCGAGGGCTGCGTGTGTCACAGAGGGGAATGCAGGAAGGAGCTCGATCTGCTCCATATGCTGACGGAGAAAGAAGCCACTGGTATGCCAAGAGGCTCTGACTGACTGTCTAAATGGGGAAGACAGGAGAGAAAAGGAAAGTAGTCAGAGATTTTACTATTGATGTCATTGTATGCCTATTGCATTCCTCTGTACAAGTATGGCAAACGTATGGAGCTGGAAAGTCTACTAGCAAAACGCCTATAAAGTAACAGCCAATGAACTTTCAAATTACATCTTTGAAGATACCGGGCTTCTCTACCTAGAAGTCTGTGTCTATGTGCATACACATGGCTGACCTGACACAATTAGATGCAATTTAACTTGAATATGATGAAGTGCCAAACCACAAATACTTTGTGGATACATACATTTTTTGTTTAATTTGTTAATGGAACCATGGTTCAGTTAACAGGAAAAAGCCTTATTTCCTACCAGCTACATGGAGATCTGTTTCACACTTACAATTTTGCAGATCTTTCTCCTAGGGCTGTCTGGCTGTGTTGGTTGCTCACAGCTGGGGACTCGAAGGACCCCAAACCTGCCAGGCAGAAGAACCAGGCACCTGGTGATTCCAAAAAGCAACTAAATTTGCATCCAGCAAATTCTGGGCATTCAGACCGACTGAAGTTTTCCCTCTTAACATGACTTTTGGAAGTCAATGAACAGAACTCGTTTTGGAAACTATTTGCTTAGGTTGAAGGTAAGTATTTTTGTTTTCTATTATAAATGTAGAGATTTTAAGCGTGAAAATACTAAAGTCAGTTTTCATAATTTTAAAAAATTTATCCAAAAATCACATACACGTTATGCTGATGATGAAATTACGGGACAAATGCAAAGTTTCTAGTTGAAGATAGGCCTTTATTTTTTTCTTTGCTGAATATGAATAAAAATCCTCTGATTAATTTTTAGTAGTCGAGATGTAGTATTTAAATCATGGAAAGTAGTAGAACCTTGTGAGGTTATCTAGCGCGTATCAACTAATACCTATCTTGCCTTTTCAAAAATTTCTTGTTTATTTGGTTCTATATTGAAAAACTACATATGCCAAATTTTATATGAAAGACAAATGTTCAAAGATCAAGCAGGACAAGCAATGCGCTATATCACTCTTAAATGCTAATTCTACTACAGTCTTTACTGAGCGGTCACTAGTGCCTCAATCCACATCCTCACGAGCATTCAAAATATCTGTCCTACTCCCTATTTTCAATGTGCCAGTAAGATACTTGACATTTTGTTCTGTGCTTGCATGAATGTTTTAGCATTTCTGACATAAGTTTACACACGTATTTTCCATGCACACTTGAAAACGCTTTATTAATACTCTCAAAAGTTTGTTTTTGTAGCACTGCTGCCTCCTAAACATCTGCATTTTAAGAAAAAGGACTCCAAAAGGTGTGAAGTCAATTAATTTAAAAATCTGAGTTGGTGCTTGTTGACATTTTTGTGTATTTATACCAGATACAGCAAATGAGCACACAAAAGTTAAGTTTATACAACCTTCTGAGGGAGGATGACTTTTTCCTCAGACTAATACTAAATATTTCCCTTTCTGAAACACTGTACAGCTCTGGGAAGGACAAAATCAAAACTAAATAAATATAGAACTGCACTAATTTCTTGGAAGTAGATGGTATTTAAGCTGAATTTAATCTTTGTATTTCTGTACAGAGAGATAGCACACTGGCAAAGAATCCACATGAACACGGTCCAGGTATCTAAAATTAGGGGATCATTACTAAGAAAAATTATTTTAATGAGTAAGTGCATCTGGCCATTAAATCATTGTTTGGAAACCTGCAGTCAAACCTGCAGACAAACTGGAGGAAAACTGAAAATTGCTAAAAAATTTAACTTGGTCCTAATTGACTATGTCTTGGGCTGCCTGCATGATTTCCCTCTTTTTCCTAATATGAATATGAAAACATTTAGAGGGCTTATTGATCCCCAATACTTAACTGTTAGGTCATATGAATAGCAAATGAAATATGATATAAAATATGCAAAATAATAGTACATTAGCCAAAACAACACTAATAAATTGCAAAGCTTAGCATGAAATTGAAAATCACTAATGGAGCACTGTGCAGTTTGTTGAAGCAATGAACAGTCAAAGAATCATACATAATGTAACAGTACAATTGCTAACAGCAGGCTCATAGAAGACAATTTAAACTTATTTTTTATGGACAAGAGGAATTGATCTTTGAAGCGGTTCCTAAGGAGATTCCACTTAGCCCGAACAGCATCTTGGGAGTGAGTTCTGGTCTATCCCTTGCATCAGATATATATTTATGAACTTCCAGAAAAGCCTGATTTAAATTACACATGAGGTTATGGTTTACGAACTTAATCCAGAAGAGATAAAAATACTAGACATGTGGAACTAATATCTGAAACTGGTATTGAATTCGATGGTTATGACAGTCCTGCGGGTTCCACTGAGAGACTGGTCATATGTAATGAGTTCTACTTCTCAGAATTCTTGGGAGTTACAAACATGTAAAGCTACGAACACAAGATACGAATAGCTTTCAAAATCAGAATATGCTATATAATGTTCTATTTTCTCAAGGTCATCTACATGAAAAAACACCTAATGTTTAATATACTTGATATCAAATGCACTAACAGAAAAAGTTCTCACATTTATGAACATTCACTGGGAAATTTATAATTGATGTCATACTAATTTCTTCTTTTAGCAGAATTTTCCCAATGAAATGTTAAATTTTATGTTGTCATTCAATGTCATTCCACAAGGGTTTATGTAATTTAGTGGTAGCATGAGACCCGATGTATTTTAAGTACACTAAAATTAAGAACTGAAAAGACAAATGTGAAATTCTTATAATATGAGATTGCACACAAAAAATACTTTCCCCTCCTAAAAGGTACTGTACTTGTAACACGGTAACTGTTCACTTTCCTTTTATGTTTCAAGCAGCCCGCATTTTCCTCGATGAACGTGACTCTTTTTTCCCAATTGATTTCAACATAGTATACGTATATATTCCTCTTTTATGTTATTATTTTGCACTCAGTGGTTGTGTAGGCCCAAACTCTGGTCTCACTAGTATAAATGTCTTGCTTATTGAAACTCTAAAAAAATCTGTAGAAAAATTATATATGTGTAAATTGGGAAGGTGTTCTGTGATTCTGTGAAAATGAAAAGTATTGAATGGCGTGGGCTTTTTGTATTACTGAAGTTTTGTGGATAGATTGCTACTGCTTATGCCTAGTAATATAGTTAGTAAACCTAAAACCACAATTAATTCAATAGCAAGCAAGTTGCCTAAGGGCAACAGTTCATGTGTTAATTGTGCAAACAATATTGTAGGTTGTATATGCTGAGATCTGAGGTATTGTTTAAAAATGTAGCAAAGACAAAACTGTATGACAGATACTCCATCATCCCGGGGTGCCCACTGATGTAAAGGTGGGCTGGCTGAGGGAACACAAGGTCAGTGCCATGGGATATTGCTTGGTAGCTCTTACAGCTGAAAATGCCATATCCGAAGTACTACCTAGAGGTAACAGTCCCAAATTTATATGGATAGTCCTTCTTTTTCTTCTGAACATCCTAGAGGCACCTTGCTGGAGATTTGCTGTATTAAAGTTTTATTGTACAACTCAGCAAGTAGCTTGTGACTTCAGAGAAGCAAATGCAGAACTACAACATTATAGCCATATCCCTGTTAAAGACATAGGCTCCAACTCAAACCAAATTTCTCACCACAATGATTCAGGTAAAGGTGTTTCTCTACTCTGTTGGTATTGCCAAAATGAGAAATATGATGTGCAACTTACACTTCTGGGCTTGAAATATAGATAAAATACCTAAACAACCTATACATCAAAAAGTGTTGTAATAATTTAATACAAATTTAGTGTACACTTTGTTGAGCTCTGATGTCTCTACCAGGCAAAACAAGACTGCTTTTTTATAGTCTAACCGTATGTGGCATTCATGCTCCTCAAACTGTGTAGTATCAGAACCGTGCTGTTGGATAGCTACTAATCTACTCAGCAACAATAAGGTTATTTTTTTTCCAGACCTGACAGATTCTTTATTTAGCTGATCCAATTCTTTTCACAACTTAAGCTGTCTTTTATTTTTGTTTCTTTATTTTTTTAAAGGGTCCATTTTCTGTCCAGGTGTCAGCTAAGCACAACTTCATGATTTTCTTGTCTCCTAGCCTTTGCACCAAAGGACTGTTAATTGATGAAAAGTATCCCTTTTCTGTAGCTTTCCTCTCTGATGCTAGTGTTCTGCTGCTCATCCTCTGGGATGAACTTCCTATCATACGGTGCAATAATACGTGTGTAACAAGGATGCTAACATTTTCAGAAGATGCTACATCAGAAATTGGCTCCTTAGTTAATGATATTTGAATGAAAAAACTCTCCCCCTAGACCTGTGAAAAAGAACATATTCCCCATGCTTCTCATCAAGTAAATAAATACATAAAAAAGAGCTGACACTGTGACTGGAACATAGCAGTTGGAAAGTGAAAGTAAGGGGGATGATGCTGCCTTAAGGGGCTGATACACTGGAATTAGAAACTGAAGAGCTAAAGTGGTATGGGGGATCCAGGATGGTGCATGGTTGGTTGCAAGGGATGATAACCATGGGAGAAGAAACCGGAGCAGTCCTGGGTTGTAAGGTATCAGTTGCTTTACCCTGGGCAATCGCACCTGTCCCTGCTAAGCAGAGGAGCAAGAGAAGCAGAGCGAGTTAGCAGTAACCTGACACAGCCTCTGTTGTCCTTTTCCTCCCTCACCACCCATTGGAAGGAGAAGTGAAGCAAAAACCAGGAGGGCTGAGAACGTGGCTTGACTGAGCTGTTTTACTCAGAAAGCGTGGGGACCCTCCAGAAGCAGCAATGAAGCCACCACCATGATGGGGGGTGTGTGTGTATGTCTTCAATCCTCAGGGAGTATTGAGAATCTGTGTTCAGACTGGACCAGTGCTGCAAGCCTCGGTATTTAGGACCACCTATGTACATCTACTTTTTGAATATTCTGATCTGATTCTGCCTTACTTAAAATATGAATGAGGCAGGCTAAGATGGACATGATCTAGATTTTCCAACTCATTGCCACTCCCTCCCACAAACTTTACAAGTGGTAATCAATATGTATATCATTATTAGACCAGCTTTAAAACACAAAATATTGGAAATAGTGTTTTTTTAATTCCAAATGAAAATATACCTAAACAAGGACCATGGACTGTCCTCAAAAGAAGCGTATGGGAATTCACCCAGTTCATCAACGGTGTTTAAAAATCATCAGTTACTCACTTCCAAGAGCTGAGCTGAGCAAAAATAAAACTCTGATCCAACAATTTGCTTAGTCTTCTACAAAAGTCTGCATTCTCAGTAGCTCAGTTGTGAGAGAGAGGAACGATTTCATGGGAAGAGCATGCTTACTAGAACCTGTACTGTAACCCAGAATATCTGCCATTGCAAAGGAATAGAAAACCGGAAGACTTGTATCTCCAGTTCTGTTAGCCTTGGGATAAGAGGTAAACACCAAGTGACACAGTAAGGTCACATACGCATTACTGTGTACTAAAGTATACAAAAAACGTAATTTCATGACCCACTGAAAATATCCAATACTGGTGACCAAGTATCAAATTTTGCTACTTAGTCATCTCTAATTAATATTTTGCTTTCTTCTCCTTTCAGTATGTTTTCATCATAAAGACATGAATCATCAATAGTTACTGGTTTAGGATAGATCTGAGTATCTGATAATGGAATAAATTGGCAAGTAAAGTAGTAAAAAGAACCTATGAAAAAAACTTAAATTGAAGTATAGAACTCAATTTGTCTTTTAGGGGGGACAGAAATCCTGAGGCTATTTTAAATGTGAAAGAATTTCTTCCTTCTTTCTTTCTTTCCATCTCTGTGTGTCCCCCCCCTCTGTTTTTGATCAAAATCATCAGGTTCCACCAGTGAAAAGAATTGCTAGCATATGAAAAATCTCACTCCTGCATATGTGCTTTGTTTATTCACCCCGTAATGGTGCTATATAAGCCTACTGATATGGTGATATAATCCCTCCCTCTATGAAAGAGAGATCCCCAAATCAGCATTACATTTTAGTACACAAGATATTCTGCTGTAGCTGCAGTGTATGTAGAGTAGTACAAGTAGCAAGTCTTTTATTTCACATGTAAATATACGTAACTACAATAAATATATGCTATATTACTTTATACTCAGAAACCCTCTTGACCACTGGAAAACCTCTGAAGATCATACAGATAGATAAAAATATTATCCTTTAGAGAACTCTGAATATATTTACTCAGTGCACCCAAACATATGGTGACTAAGTACGACAAATCATACTTCTAATAGATTTTTTTTCTTTTTGCAACCTATTTAGTTCCAGTGAAAGGCACCAATCAGACAGCCTTCAAACCCTGAGCCTTGCATTGTTCATGTTAGAAGAAAGCTACCCCAATTTCCCACCAGCGTATATAATTGCTGCCATTGAACTACTATGTGTGACGGTAAGACAACAGCATAGTCTGTATGCCCCATTCAGCGCTCACTGTTTCTACCAATAGTGCAAACTAGAGTGCCAGTTGTGGCGTTACCTTTTGTGGATATAACAGCCTGTCAATTAGGAAGTGAATTTACCAGTTCACTACACAATAATCATCACAGAATAACTCTCAGTCCCTGCTAAGCTGAGCGATTTTCAAACTGGCCAATCAGAGGCGATCTGTCTTGTTCCCAGAGCTGTGTGCCATACAGATACTCCAAATGTGTTCATTTGATCTTGCCTTTGTATGTTACTGCAACTTTAAACAGAATATATTCAGATCTTGTTATTCCTTTTACTGTTTCACTGGTGTGACTCTGATGGCTGCACGTAATGAACAAACACAACATGCAATAAGGGCAACAACCAAGACATCACCTTTCTGCATTAAATAACCTTGGTAATGGATTATGAAACTTGCCATTTTTAGCTAGTTACAAAATATACAGAACATATATGAAGATAACTACTGTAAACTTGTAACAAACAACCTGGAACCGATTGATTTGGTTATTGGAAGTAGCTGACTTTGACCATCCTTAGAGTAGTTTTTCAGTGGTATGCTGGAGCCACTTTATTACTGTAACTGCTGTAATCATCATGACAGTAGTGATTATGCTGAAACCTAAATATGTGAAATTAAGCCACTAACAACTGTAAATATGTCCAGCAATGAAGTCAATGAAAGGTCATTACACTATGTACAGCTCAATTCATAGAAACCTAGCGAGGACATTGTGTTCAGATGATACACTGTTGGAAGATTTGTACTGTGTCTGTATTCTGGCTTCTCTGGTGACTTCATGCAGAATGAATGATCATAACAAAGTGTTATACCAAATGTTTTCTAGATCTCATGTTATTATACTAGATAAAAAACCCCACACCACTCTTTACTTGCAGTCAAACTACTTAGCTAATTCATTCTTGTGAGGAAAGGTGAATTTACAGATGGTTTGGTAAGTCGATCCAGTATGACAAGTGCACATATGGTTATATGTAAATTTAATCCACTTAGATCCTCATACACGATCACAACAAGGTATTTCGTTAAAATGTCAGCACTTCCAAATTGGAAAAAAGTAAACTCTGAAAGTAGCGGGGCAGAGTTTCAGTTTGAAAACATTGATCTGCACTGGATGCAAATTTGCATTTGGCTCCAAATAAAGCCAAAGAGTACAAAGAAGAATAAAATGCAATACAAGAGAAGAAGCATTAGTTTGCTAAGCACGATGTAACTTCCTTGAGTAGGTATAAATCTACAGAGACTACCTGATCTGTTTTTGTTTTACTATTACAGTCTTTCCTTCCTTCAGGAGAGACAGGGCAATAGATACAGAATATGTTTTATTAAACATAAAATACTGGAAGTCATAATGTGCTTTACGAGTATAAATGACTAGGTCCTCCTGACCATAATGCTTACAACCCTGTTAGTCTGAGACATTATATTGAGGAGCTTAAACGTGACTTAAGGAGATGCTGGTGAGGCCATCTTGAAAAAGTTTGAAAAAGAGAAAGATGTACAGAAGAAACCCGAACAGACTAGAAGTGCAGTGTGAACATAAGTAGACGTAAAGCTCAGATGTAAAGCAAATATATATGAAAAAGAACAGCAAGGAATTAAAGGAGAAGGGAAAGCATCTTTCAGTAATGAGGGCTGAAATATCCTGAAAAATAGAAAAATATAGAAAATAATGGGAATGACAGAGACAAGGCAAACAAAGGTTATTGAAGCCAGCCAAGGTTCAGCATGAACGGAACTGTACTGGGTTTTATGAACATGGCAAGACTCAAGCGTATTGCTGCAGCAGTTGAAAATTTCTGCGCCTTGCTGTCAGAACCAAATCCACCTGCCCAGGTCTTGGGAGCAATGCGTTTATGTCCCCACGATACTTCATCTGCATTTAACAAGCTCTGCTGATCCTGAACCAGCTGTGAAAGGAAATAACTTTCTGTCTCTAATATGGTCAGTCTGGCACTCAGATAAATAATTGGGAGTTGACTGAACTTCAATGTCAAAGATAAGGTGACTAAATGCAGATATAAACAAGTAAGAAGCTAGTGAAGCATACAAAGGAGAAAGGTGAGAAAAAGCGAAAAGCAAGAGAAATTATTGACAGTAGCAACATCATGGGCAGAGTGGAGAAGGTGATCTGATGGAATTTTAGATGTTTAATACCACCCAGAATACGTTACTAAGCTTATAAAGAATGAGGGCTGAATTCATAATTTCGCACAAAAAGTATATACCAGAAAAAGTGTACAAACACTGCAATTCTGGTTGAAACTTATTTCTGCAATAATTTTCTTTTAAGTAAGTAACTTATGAATTTCAGGGTAAAATACATACTCCTGCAGGCCACTGTCCAGTGGCAATGGCTAATCATTCAACAGGCTGAACTGAAAGAAAATATGTGTCCTACACTGAGGTACACTGCAATGTGGAGGAGTCTACTGAAGGTAATGATGATCTCTTAGACTGGAAGATTTCAAATCAGATGAAAATAACATAAAAGTGTACAATGAAAAATAATGCTGTAAAAGCAATCACTCTGTATCACCCAGAATTCAACAATAAATTAAAAAAAGAGTATTTCGTTTATTTTACTAGTAAGTTAAGCCTTCTCCACTTCTGACAAAATTCAAACATACGTTGTGCTCTTTCCATTCTATAGAAGACATGTCATATAAGCCTGTATATATTTCTTCTTCATCCATATAAAAACAACTTTGTTTTATGGTTGCACTTCTCTTTCATATTCTGTTTCTTTGATTCCTTATAGTGAGATTTCTCAAAACCTAAGTGAGGACTATACCAAATACAAGGGAAATGTAAGAAGTTTCAGACACAGGTGTTGAAAAGTTGTGCCTAGGACCTTTGCTCGCAGTATCATCTGATAACACAGAAATCTCAGGGGTCTGTTGTTAAAAAAAAGGAAGAAAAAAAGAAAAGAAAAACAGTCTGTCCTCGTTGTTGCAATTGAGGAAAAAAAACGAAGAGAAAAAAACCCTTGAGAAAAAACCCCAAGAAATGTAACTGATGCAAATGGAAGTCACGCTGGAGGGCTGGATACAATCCTTACTGTAACCCATACTTGCATGCTCATATATCTTACTGTGTTACCCTTACTATAATATACAGAAGTAAACATGTCATTTGTCTTAAAGGACAGAATTTGATTTTTTTTCCTTTAAAAAGGAAGGTAGCTGCTGATACTGTAGTAGGTGACACCCCTGTTTCTAGTTCAACCTCGCTGTTGTCACAGCACCACAAATTTCACTACAGATATAAGCCCTGCACTTAAGTAGGTTGGTGCTGAAACCTCCTCCTGGAGGGATTTCAGTCCACTTGATTGTGCGTGAACACACACCTTTAAAGCCATGTCTCAACTGAGGCAAAGAGGGTTGTGATGAGGATCTCCAACCTACAATATGGAAGAATTTTCTACTTCTGTTTCAAACATGAGAAAGACATAGCACTGGGCCCATGAATGGTCTCAGCAGATTTTATACAGGATTCACTGCGAGTCGGAAAGAATTTAGAGGAAGGTGATAGGGAAGGTAAAACAAATCAAATCTCTTGAGGTTGGGAAGGAAAAAAATAATTACCATCTTCGAATCCTTAAATACTTTCCCTGGTTTCTCCATTACCTTTAATAAAATGGATGCTGTAACCAAGAAATAATTGCCATTGACAGTTGCTTGCTACTTATTGTGTCTTGCTCTTTTTCTGTGTGGCACTTTAATTTTTACCATTATCAGCTCTGATACTGAGCAGTAATTAGGAAATTTAACTTTGATCTGACCTCTAGTGAGGGAGAATGTAACCAATTTTCCTCAGTAGCAGGGAAGATGGACTTAGTGATAAGCTGGTGAAGTGTTCGGCAGTACATGAATGGACACTGCATTTTGATTTATCTTCAGAGATTTGGAATTATCCTAATGACATGAGAAGAGAGATTAGGTCAGTTGCAGCTTAAGTTTTTTGTGAATTAGAGGGATTTCAGTGAAGGAACAAAGTATTCAAGCACTGGAGAGATGGAAATCTAATTGCATATTCTATAAAAAGTGTAATTTAAATTTTAACTAAAGGCTAATTGTAACCTACAATATAGCTACCTAGAGGAGTATTAGTCCACAGTCTTCCATGATACATATCTTCAGCAAAGATTCTCATAGACAAGGGTATGTAAGAGAAAGAATAGCAAACACTACAAAACACTACAGCCTTGATATCTCTCTGTGGACTGAGGAGTGGCTGAAGAGCGAGCAAGCAAGGCTGCTGCTTTCTCCACCTCTAGCACATAAATTAGTAGCAAAAGGCTAGTACGAGGGGAACATAAGAAAGTGGATTGTGTATTTTGTAGGCCACAATACCTTAGGGACTCCAGAAAGAAGGGAAGTTTGGGAAAAAGCACCTGTCATGATGATTCAGTTTTGTGCTACTGCCTACATAAATTTCCTGATGAGAAACAGACATGTTCACACGGAAGGTGTTTTAGAGACTATACAGCAAAAGCCTATGAGATAGAATTGACAAAATCCTATTAAAAAAGAAAAAGAAAATTTTGTAAATGACAATGTATAACTGTTGCTTGGGTGGACAGCAGCATGTCATCCTACCTTCACTAGGATCAAGGTACTACAAGGTTGTGGAATAAGGCATTACACTACATTGAGGAAGAGGAGTTTGTTTCCAATGAGATTATGCTACATCAGCTGAGATTTTTAATAACCAGACTAGACTAAACATTTAAGGCACGTTATGGAATTTTGCTGTAGCAGAAAGAAGACAATGTAATACAAGTTCTCCATTATGATTTACTACGCATAATGCAAAACTTCAGATGCTAAATGCATTACATGTAAATATTAGCAGCTCAAGCTGATAGATTTACGGAGAGGAATTAATCTAAATGATGAGTAATCATATTGCCCTTGTTTTGTGAGGGACTACATATGTCACCAACTAGGCAATGAAAAAGGACGTTGAATAAATTTAATTCACAAGAAGTAGCTGAGAGGAACCCCTTCTTAGATGCTTTATGTTGTAGCTATCAAAGAGGATGTGCTGCCTATGCTCTGTTTATCTTTCTTTCTATCTGTCTACAATCAGAAGCTTTGATCAAAACAAAGTGAAGAACAAATATTTTATTAAACACTTTATCATTAAAATTCTTTTATAATATGGATTCTCTCTGTCTCTTTTGTGAGTTGTTAAATACAGCCCCAGTCTCTATGCAGTGGTCACCTAAGCCAATTATACTTCAGTCGTTCTAACAGACTTCTGTGCTGAGGATCTCCAGATCTGCCTGAGAATTAACTTGGTTGGAATATGATGGTCATTTTAAGCAACAAATACACTTTTTAAAAACAGCAAAGACTCATACTGTCATAACAAAGAACTAACCTAATCTTTGCCCCTGTATTACTAGAGAGAGAAGTAGATATTTCCCAGTAGGATTTCATTGAGGCAACACAGGTTTTGTTGCAATACCTTTATTTTTAAATGTCTTGATATATCCATTTTTAAAATGCATCATTCTTCAAAACCACACAAAAGCCATCTTTTCAAAAGCCTCTGATTAATCTGAACACAATCAAGGGCATGTGAGATAGCTGCCATTTAGTTCAGCCAAAGCAATCCATGCCAACTGCAATAAACCCATCAAACTGTCATAGAGTCAAGCTGTGAGAAAAAGACTATGGTGATTACATGCAATAGTTTCCTTCAGTGGTTTTATAATTCCAATTTTTGTAACATTTCAAGATTTTCAATACTTAGAGTAGCAATCCTTTAGTACAGAATATTTTCCCTGGGAGTTACTATCAACAACTTAGCCTATTGGTTTTTTTCCCCATCATTGAATCAAGCATTCAAGAAATGCTCATCAGTCAAGAAATATTGTGATTACAGTTGTATATAAATTATTTAAAGAGATTCAGCCAATCAAAATAGATATTTAAGTACCTATTTTCTTTGATATGTGCGTGTAACTCCCATTAAAAGGACACAGTCACAGTTGAGAAGCCTGAAATTGAACCTATACCTAAAATTAAAATTACATTTTTTCCTTCACCCTGAATGCCTTCTGTCCTTCAGCAATGACTCTCTGGACAACATGAGAGGAGACCTAGTGTGCATATCCTGAAATGCAAGGTGTAAGGGAAAATATGATGTGCTCATTATTATGATCAAGAAGCGTAGAGAAGAATGACACACAAGATTAAGGAAATTTAAGACAAACTATTTAAATTGTCCTTTCAAAAACACTGCATTATTTATGAGAATCCTTCAGGCAGATGGAATGCTGGAACCTCAAGGTGTGTTTTCCTCTCCACAGATATATTTTATGCAGCACAAATGCTGCTGGGAACTTCAGCACACTGCAAAGAGTATACTGCATAGCAAGGGATGGAGGAGCACAACTTTGCAATTCTCTGCTCTGCAGAGCTCTTGGATTAGCAGAAGGATTAAATAAAAGTCATTGTCAGACTTCAGAGCAATAAAAAGACAGAAAGGATGAAAAAGTTTATGAGCTCTGTCCAGACTGCATCTTGCTGTGATTACTATTCCTCTGACTAAAATACTTGCTGTCTCAACCTTGAATACTAGTGGCTATGTCAGACCACTGATCTATGTTCTTGGTGTTAGCACATCTACATAGACTTAAAAATGCCAGACTGGCTTTCCACCAGGCACCACTCTCTTCCCTACCTTTAATATGGTTTACTAGGACATTGTCCATGTGCTGAAGTAAGGTCTATGAATGGACATTTTGGAAAAAAAGGGTTGGTTTTTTTTCTGATGTGAAGTTGTTCACAGATAAAATATTTTCTGATGAGTATTGGGGGAAAAAAAAAAGATTTCTAAAGATCAGGGCTCTGTGGCCCTAAAATGGTTGGATGGGCTGCTAGGGTGTAAACAGACGCTCAGCTGCAGCTAACCTTTTCACTGTGTTGAGCACTCCTGTGCTGGTGAGGGCTACAGCAGAAGGGTATCTTACAAAATTGGAAGAGCAGATGAAAAAAACCCCTAAGTATTGCTGAGTGAGGATAATTATACTCATCAGGCACATCAGTACCAGTTTAATTCTATTGGTTTCAACCCCATGGATGAACAACAGTCACAGAGGAAGAATGCTGGTGTTCCAAATATGGTTTTGGGTGGGTGAGGGTAGGGATGGCGAGAGAACTTGCTGTGCCTCAAAATCACGGAATCATAGAACGGTAAGGGTTGGAAGGGACCTTAAAGCTCATCTGGTTCCAATCCCCCTGCCATCAGCAGGGACATCTTCCACCAGACCAGGTTGCTCAGAGCTCCATCCAGCCTGGCCTTGAACACTGCCAGGGAGAGGGCAGTCACAACTTCTCTGGGCAACCTGTGCCAGGGTTTCACCACCCTCATGGTGAAGAATTTCTTTCTAATATCTAATCTAAATCTGCCCTCTTTTAGTTTACAGCCATTCCCCCTTGCCCTATCACTACACACCCTTGTGAAAAGTCCCTCTCCATCCTTCCTGTAGGCAGGAAGACTGCTCTAAGGTCACCCCGGAGCTTTCTCTTCTCCAGACTGAACAGCCCAAACTCTCTTAGCCTGTCCTCGTAGGAGAGGTACTCCAGCTCTCTGATCATTTTTGTGGCCCTCTTTATGACAGTGGAAAAGAGAAAGTGCACAAGCCAAATGCACCATTTTCAAATCTTTCATAATGAGCAGCAGTATTATTTAATGAAAGCAACTTCTCAGAATCATATAACATTGCCACTCGACCACCAATTAGCTGAAAATGTAGCAAGTGCCATATGGATGTCACTAACATTGTGAAAAAGGGTGAGATAGAAGTGAGAAGATAATACACATATCCAAGTACTTCCATATAAGCAGGCTTAGTAATTTCTGTATCTGAATTATCTGCCTCCTTCTGGACCTCGGTAAATTCTGTGTTAGAGCTTTGTTTTGCTCATAGCATGTCTTTTTTTTTTTTTCCCTTGCTATTATTTTCCTTGCTCATAAATGCATAACCAGGCTATGATACTACTACTAGGATTCAGAAAGAAGTGTGAAGCATTAGAAAAAGAACCTGTAAGTGAATTCTTATCGTGTGGGATGAGGAATGTGATAAAAAGCTTCTTAAAAATATGCTTTAAATTAACCTTCGAATCTTGTTCAAGTTTCTGTCTTGTATGTTTAATTTGTGATAACTGTTTTCTCTTTTTCTATTTATCAGCTTTCCTAAGGGTTTCACACATTCCAAACATTAATCTTTCTGATTCTGTTACTGCTGTTATCATTTTGCAGAGTGTCATTATACAATATTGTTCAACATTTACATTAATTGAAGAAAAACACATTGTGTAACAATTTAAAAAAGGCTATTTAGAATTTGCATATTATTTCTCTTCCTTTTCCCATTTTCCATTATATTTTATTTTATTTATAATCACCTCCTTCTTTGGGAATATCTCTTTCTACTAATTAATGTAAAAAATGAAAATATTTACTTTACTTGCCAAAGGATTAGTAAAATAACAAAGAGATGATGTCTGGGTCCTTTTATTATTTGGCAAATAAACTTTGACAAGGAGAACTTTGTATAACGAAGATACAACATTTTCAAGTTTCTCAACATTTTAAAGAAAGTACTGTCAAGACTGGCTCAGTATGCAAACATTTTTTTAAACTAACTAAATCAGAATTTTAGGGGAAGGAATGAAAAAATAGAATGTTACCTGATTTTTACCGCATGATATGAGTATGATTTGAAAAAGGTAGTTTCCCACTTTGAGTTCTGATCTTAACATGTAAATAACTTTTTCAACGATGCAGCTATTTTGGTTCTCCTTGCTTTTTATTCCATAAAAGCATTTTTAACATAGTCAAAATTTTGAAAAAAAAAGCACATCCTTTATATGTTTTGCAAATAAAAATCACAGTCTATCAAAAATATGTAGCTGTAGATACCATTTACAGATAAATGTTCTTATTCACTATGTTTTAAAAATGACTAAAATAAGATTTTAGCAATTTTTCCAGTTCTCAATACAGAAATTCTGGAATCTTAAAGTACATAAAAAAAGAAGAAAAGAGAGTAACTAACTGGCATAAGATACATAAAAATAATATACTGTACTTTATATAAAGTCCTATAGACTTGGCTTTGGTAAGATTATGTGTCTCTTCCAACAGTTTGGAGTTTTCATTTCACTGTGAAAGCTTATTCTATCCCCTACACTGAAATGGCAAACATGAAGGAAAAATTAAGATTTAGGATTTGAAAAGACTAAAGTATTTGAAAGAACATATACATCCTTAGAACGGCCTTTCAGTCTAGCAAAGAATGTTTTTTTCTGTTCTTGGTTTTCACAAAAAATCATGGTGGCATGAGTTTAACACAGCTGAAGAATATAATGCATTTGTTGTGCCTGTTCAGTGTCTCCTTGTGTGCGTATACATATTTTACGTATTTTAACCCTCTTCAGAAGGGGTAGGCAAGGAAGGAGAGGTGGTGGAGTATCTCTGTATGTTCAGGAGTATTTTGACTGTCTACAGCTTGATGTTGGTGAAGATAGGGTTAAGTATTTGTGGGTAAGAATCAGGGGGAAGGTCAAAAGGCAGATATCACAGTGGGAGTCTGTTACAGACCACCCAACCAGGATGAAGAGGCAGGTGAAATATTCTATAAGCAGCTGGGGGAAGCCTTAGAATCACTAGCCCTTGTTCTCATAGAGGACTTCAACTTACCAGACGTCTGCTGGAAATACAATACAGCAGATAGGAAACAGTCTACGAAGTTCCTGGAGTGTGTGGAAACTAACTTCCTGACAAGGTGAGTAAGCCAACAAGGGAAGGCAAGCTGCTGGACCTGTTGTTCGCAAACAGAGAAGGACTTGCAGGTGATGTAATGGTTGGAGGCTGTCTTGGGCAGAGCTATCATGAAATGACAGAGTTTTCATTTCTCAGAGAAGTAAGGAGAAGGGTTAGCATAACAGCCATTTTGGACTGCCGGAGAGAAGACTTTGGCCTGTTTAGGTGCCTGGTTGACAGAGTCCTTTGGGAGGCAGCCCTGAAGGGAGGGCCAAAGAGTTCAGGAAGGCTGGATAATCTTCAAGAAGGAAGTCTTAAAGACGCAGGAGCAGGCCATCCCCATGTGCTGAAAGACAAGCTGGTGGGGAAGAAGACTGGCCTGGCTGAACAGAGAGCTATGGCTGGAACTCAGGAAAAAAAAGAGAGTTTATGTCCTTTGGAAGAAGTGGAAGGCAACTCAGGAGGACTACAAGGCTGTTGTGAGGTTACGGAGTGAGAAAATTAAAGGGCCAAAGCCCAACTAGGAACTTAATCTGGCTACAGTCTTAAAAGACAATAAAAAAATGTTTCTATAAATACATTAGCAACAATAAGAGGGCTACAGAGAACTTCCATCCTGTATTGGATTCAGGGGGAAACATAGTGATGAAGGATGAGGAAAAGGCTGTGATACTCAATGCCTTCTTTGCCTCAGTCTTTAATAGTAGGCCCCCTGAGCTGGAAGACAGGGATGGGGAGCAGAATAAAGCCCTCAGAATCCAAGATGAAATGGTCAGCAACCTGCTACACAACTTACACATACACAAGTCTATAGGGCTGGATGGGATTCACCAAAGGGTACTGAGGGAGCTGGCAGAAGTGCTCACTAAGCCACTTTCAATCATTTATCAGCAGTCCCGGCTAACTGGGGAGGTTAGCAACTATGATACCCATCCACAAAAAGGGTTGGAAGGAGGAACCTGGGAACTACAGGCCTGTCAGCCTGACCTCGGTGCTGGGGAATTATGGAGCTATTCATCCTGAGTGCGCTCACCGGTCATGTGAAGGACAACCAGGTGATCAGGCCCAGCCAGCGCTGATTCATGAAAGGCAGGTCCTGCTTGACCAACCTGATCTCCTTCTATGACAAAGTGACCTGCTTAGTGAATGAGGGAAAGGCTGTGCATGCTGTTTAGATAGACTTTAGTAAAGCCTTTGACATCTTTTCCCACAGCATTCTCTGGGAGAAACTGGCTGCTCATGGCTTGGACGGCTGTACGTGCTGCTGGTTAAAAAACTGGCTGGATGGCCAGGCCCAAAGAGTGGTGGTGAATGGAGTTAAATTCAGCTGGCGGCCGGTCAGGAGTGGTGTTCAGGAGGGCTCAGTTTTGGGGCCAGTACTGTAAAATACCTATATCAATGCTCTGGATGAAGGGATTGAATGTACCCTCAGTAAGTTTGCAGACAACACCAAGCTGGGTGGGAGTTTTGATTTGCTTGAGTGCCAGAAGGCTCTGCAGAGGGATCTGGACAGGCTGGATGGATGGACCAAGGCCAACTGTATGAGGTTCAACAAGGTCAAGTGCTGGGCCCTGCACTTGGGTCACAATAACCCCATGCAACGCCACAGGCTTGGGGAGGAGTGGCTGGAAATCTGCCCAGCGGCAAAGGACCTTGGGGTGTTGGTTGACAGCCGGCTGAACATGAGCCAGCAGTGCGCCCAGGTACCCAAGAAGGCCAATGGCATCCTGGTTTGTATCAGGAATGGTGTGGCCAGCAGGAGCAGGGAGGGGATCGTGCCCCTGTACTCAGCACTGGTGAGGCTGCACCTTGAGGACTGTGTGTGGCCCTCACAACAAGCAGCACATTGAGTTGGTGGAATGTGTCCAGAGAAGGGCAGCAAAGCTGGTGAAGGGTCTGGAGAACAAGTCTGATGAGGAACAGCTGAGGGAATTGGGGTTGTTTAGCCTGGAGCAGAGAAGGCTGAGGGGAGACCTTCTTGCCCTCTACAGCTACCTGAAAGGAGGTTGTAGTGAGGCGGGTGTTGGTCTCTTCTCCCAAGTAACTAGTGATAGGATGAGAGGAAATGGTCTCAAGTTGCACCAGAGGTGGTTTGGACTAGATATCAGGAAAAAGTTCTTCCCTGAAAGGGTTATCAAGCACTGGAATAGGCTACCCAGGTAAGTGGTGGAGTCACCACCGCTGGAGGTATTTAAAAGATGTGTAGATTCAGTGCTTTTGGACGTCATTTAGTGGTGGACTTGGCAGTGTTAGATTTGCAGTTGGACTCAATGCTCTTAAAGGTCTTTTCCAACCTAAATTATTCTATGATTTTAGAATAAGAACAGTATTTTCTGTGTGGCTGTCTGCATAAAATAGGTATGCTGTTACTGTCTCATGTTTTCAGCAACATCAAGTGCAAGAAATTTTCAAACATCCATTTGGAAAAAAAAATCTGTCAGACACAAATATGCTAAATTCTATTTGCGGAATATATGCTAATGTCAAGAAATCCCTTGCAGTTTGGTATCACCACTTCACAGATTTATATTGTTCACACACTGGTTTGTTTTAGTGAGTTTCCACACCACCTACTCAGAAATTCTGAACAGAAATTGACGTTGGGAAATAGTGCAAGTCTCCAATGTCTTTGACATTCCTTAATCACTCAACTTTGCACTAAGCAAATGAAAACAGGGTGCATTTTACCAAATCATATATGTCAAATTCTTACATGGAGTGCCCTCATCTCTTCGCACTATACATGTGGATGACCAACAGCAGCAAAAGGCAGCAAAGGGTGAGGCAGCTGGTCGCAGAGGAAGTGGGCTGGCAACATACAGACAGTTCTAATTCTGTCTGACAAATACTTGTGTAAGTTTAATTTATTGTCATAGGTGTATGTAGCACATTTTAAAAATTATAAAAGTGAAAAAAAAAGGATGCCATATTGCTGGAAACACAGAGAATTAAGCAGCAAAAGCAACAGACTTCCTCCAAATGAGCTGCAGGTATGATAGAAGGGATTGTAAGAAACGTGAAACTATAACAAAGAAGCTTTAATATTTTCTAGTTGTTAGCAGTTTTTATTATTACGGTTTGTATTCCTGCATATATAGTGATCTAATGATGTAACTGTTATACTAATCCCTGTCTCTGTTAAGGAATGTAGTGGATGAATGTGGACACAAGTTATCACTTTAAGTTGTTAGACAAAATAATTCAATTACCAGATTTTCGAATCAGGTAATCGTTCTACCTTCCAATCGGGAGGTCTATCTCTTTCACATTTGCTTGATATATACCAGTAACGAATAGCACAAGTGTTTTCATAGAATATCTTCCTTTCTCTTCACTAGAATCACAGTTTGCCTTTTATGGGAAAACTGGGTGAGTAGTGAGAGCAAAGAGGAAGCTGTCTTTTTAGGAAGCACATTTTAATACGCACGGTACAGTGGTTTGGGTTGCTAGAAGTGCTTCCGCAGGGGGTGGCCACAGTGGGCTGTGCTGGCTAACCTCTCCGGAGCCTGGATAAGGAGGTACAAATTAGAGCACTTCCACCCCTGGCTGTTCTAATCGAGGATGGCGCTGGAGCAGAACTGACCTCAGAATTAGGGATCTGTGACTAGCTTTCTGTCCTGATGAAAGGGATTATGTGACATGGATGCTCATGATAGCAGGGGACTGGACTTAATGGCAAGAAGCTAAAAATCCGGCCACCCAATGGGGCCTGTGCCTGTCTGTCTTTAGACAGCAAGAGAGGCTATCTAAAGAAAACCTGCGAAAATACTTTGTATAAGCACAGTATGATTATACAATTGAAAAATTATTATAGCGCTATCCTGCAACGTTAAGCATTGAGACAGGTCTCTCAGCAATTTTTGCCCATTAAAAGTTGTCTTTATTGATCTTACTTCAGAACCAAAGCTTAAGTTTGTAAAATTCTGACAATGCTGTCTTGAAGGTCTTTTAAAAACTAGTTATTCTAAATTAAAACTTCTTAATATTTATTTTCACTATACTGAGGTTGCTGTGTTTACCTTTGTTAGAAAAGATTTGTGCTCCTTTAATAAACTATTATAAAAAGCTGTGGTTTAATTTATCGCTGGACACAACTTCTCTGACTGCAGACAGGATTATATTTGCTACTGAGTATACATGCAAGACATCAGGAGCGACAGTTGTTTTAAGAAACCAAAAAATTCACAGAAAATATGGGTCATCTGGTTTAATTTGTTCATAGTTCCACTGGAATAGAAGCAAAACAGACGCAATACTTTTGATATAATTTTGCATCCTGGAACACTTTGTATAGAAAGGAAGTAAATTCAAAACACTAGTTCTATTAATAAATACACATAGACTTTCTTTACTTCTTCCTTGCATTGTAATATTTTCTTTGACAAAAAAGGTGCTCCCAGTTTTGGAACAGATCAATAAAAAGTACCTTTAGAAGCAGATTATGCTGAGACGGTAGCACCCAGTCCCATGGCTGAAAGACTCGTGCCCCAGGAACGCACCTTGCCCCCCACTTCACTCCTCACCGGCCCCCCACTTGTGCCAGTGCTGAGAGACTGCCCCAGCGGCCCCACCAGTGCCCACCATCAGCGGCCCCACTCTACTCAGCCTGCTGAGCTCGCTACTTCTCCTACGATTAAAAGAGCATGGAAATAGTGGAAAATTTGTATGTTGCAGCCAGCTTAGTAGCGGTGTCAGCCCAGCAATGTTAGAAAAAGCTTCACTGAAGTTAAAGTGGATCCTCTTCAAACCAGCCTTCATGAGGTATGGTGATAAAAACCCGTTCCTGCCTTGTGTAAGTTGAATTTGCCTTTAGGAACAGCAGGACTACTAGCATTACTACTACTAGCAAAGGTAGACAGGTGCTGCAAACAGGGAGTCAAAATCAAATAGGTCTGAAATTTCTACTATTCCTGTTCAGCATGAAGTGATAATCCGGAAATATGATGCCTGCCCTTTCTTTGGTTTCTATGTAGAAAGTGGTTTTGGTATATGAGCAGAGAGCAAAAGAACAGGTGCACACACCTATGAATATCTTGTCCTCCAAAGGCACAGCAATAACTGGACTGCCACAACGCTTAGCAAAAACCGAAATGTTGTTTGGGAGTTTCAGTGCCTCTGAAAGCTTGTCCTGGAACACTGATCTTTTATCTCTCATCTCTTCCAGCTCCATATTACAGAGCAAAACAATTGTTCAGGCTTTCCTCTACAGCATTATTTGCCAGTAATATTTCTGGCTGCTAAGAAAAATGTAGAATATAGATTACTGACCTTCCTGTTAACCTAACTCTAATACACATCTAATACAACGTATCTTTCACTGACTAAAATTTCAATACAGCACAAAAATAATGCCAAATAATTGACACACCCACATATAACCTCATACAAACAGCAAAAATGTATTTTTTCTAGCTAGCTAAGAAATTAAGAATAGAAATAGTAATTAAAAATATTAAAAGATCAAATGAAATTTTTAGTGAGTTTTTTGTTTCAAGAATTTGTTTACTACAGCTGAAGCACCAGTGGCTTTCCAAAGTCAGTTGTACTGCTAAAAAATTTAATGAAATTCATGCTTCTGTACATCAGGATAGAGATTTGCTTCTTTTTTAAAGTGTCCTTTATATTTAAATTAAAAGTATTTTCATGTTTATCTAGTAAGATTTACTTCAATAAAATCCATTTTAAATCACTAAATTTTTTTTTGAAAACTCACTTCATAATAAAATTTATCATTATTCTCTCAATGCATTCACAGCTGCAGTTATAGAACAGATCTATAGCCAAAAGATTCACAGTCTTAGAGGTCTATATACTTTGTATTATGTTGACAATTGAGTTTCAAGGAATTGCGTTAATTATGATTATGTCATATGTAGGCTTTGGTAGTATACAGATAGATATTTTAGGTAATGTATACAGCTGTCACCCACTTCCATAGGGACCGAGTACTGCTACAATGACATAGTCTACTAAGTGACTGCAATAAACATTTTGGTGACCCAAGGAACTTTTCATTACTTCTTGTTATCTCTAGAAAAGATCTTTAGAAAATATATTGAATTATTAGAAGACAAATATAAAGCAGATGATTATGCATATATTCTTTTGTAGGAGAAAAGACTTCGCAGCTTTCATAGTCAATATCAGTGAATACTAAAATCCTTTTGCAGGTATTGCTCTGTTATTTCTAATAAACTAAGGAAAGATATCTAACTTCCTGCAGCTACATTAGTGAACCAATTAGAAATAGATTAAAGGTCGTCTGTCTTTTGGACCTATTCACTAGAAGCAATAAAACTGGTCTTATGTATGTTTGTTTCGTAGTTAGAGCAGTATATAATATCTGCTTAATATCGCTACAAATATCTTTTGAGGTGTTTTGGCTTTGGAGCATAATTATCTTTGACCAGCAGTTTTGCAAGACCTTTTGGAAAAAAGCAACATTTTTCTTAAAGAGAACACAGACAAAAAAATGTGTTTCTCCAGATGGCAGATATCAAAGATCCGTTCACAATATTAAAAAGTTTCAGAAACACATTTAAAACATCATATGTTGTGTATTTCAATTGCCACATTTAAGAGCAATTCATCCTTGAATGTCTACAGAGGAATGGAAAAATGCTTAACATCTGAACTGGAAGAAAAGGAAGCATGTCTGTAAGTACTGTCAACCTTCAGAACTCACGGTGGCAAAACAATCACTGACATAAGCCTTGAATTGATCGGGGTTTTAAAGATCGATCAGTTGATTGACTGATCTATCTATCTTTCGGCAAAAAAATGACACTCCTACTCCTTTAGGCAGGTGGCTTCCTTCAGTCATTTGCTAGAAATGTGCAAAACAAAGACAACTTCACACTGTACCTCCGAATTCATACAGTTCAAAGTTTCTTTTGCACTGTATCTGATATGGTGTGCAGGTCCTTCAGGTTCTCTCATTGTTAGATTCTACAGAGAAAGTAATCATTTGAGCTACTCATGTGATAAACCAGCACTTGAAAGACTCAAATGTCAAGTTGTTTTCATCGCATCGACAGCCGGTCTTAGACTTAATCTTTCCTTGGTTTCCTTGGTTTATGCCACTGCTTTGCCTTTACTTTGCTGCAAAATGTGGAATTGCCTTGTATATGATAATCGGAACTGCCTTCCCCTTTAGTTCTCCAATTCCATCTATATTACCCTTCACCTGTTAGCGAACAAGGCAATGGCGCATATTATTCTCCCCTCGATGCACATCCCATTAGACATCAGTGGAGAATACACCCCCCTTGTGTGTAACCGAGATGAGATTCATAGAGATTTCCATTTGTGTTTACAAGAGCATTGTTTCTTTACTATACAATCTGTCCTTTTTATATTCATATAAGGCCTGCAGACCCAGAGCTTGGATCTGATCCCAGATTCTCCTAAGCTCAAAGATGTGTGCATCCAGGGTTATGCTACACTCCACCACCTCCAGAATATCCAGCATTCCTTCTGATGACATAAATCAATTTGATCTATGTCATCACATGCTTTTAACAACGGGGTGATCATATGTTTTTAACAGTCAATATATTTTCAAACAAAAGCTTGCATGAAAGAATTCCTGAAACATAGAAATTCCCTTGTCCATATTTAGAACTTAACTGTTGTCTCTAAATATAAGTTTATATACATTTTCATTCATGTAACTGTATGTGAACTATTGAATTAAGTTAGTTAGCATTCTGATGAGTTCAATTACTGGTGATGATTCTGCACTACACTTTAAATACAGCTGTGAATTAGCACTGTGCACAATACTGTATATTAGCACAATAACAACTGGCAATGACATATTGAAGTGCTATTCTTCAGTGATAGGATGTAGGATAAATAAATATAATCTGTTTTACATTCAAGTATAAAAAAGTCAGTGCTATGAAGAGATACAACTTTAACTTTACTATGAACTGCCTCTAAAATCTAAGTACCTACTGCAACAGCTTACATTTTCCATGTAATGCTGAAACTTGGCAACAGAAATTGTTATCTACAAACCTCCAAAACCAACAGAACTGTAATCAATTTCTTACCTGTGGTTGGACACTAGAAGACATGGTAGATTTTCTGTTCTCTTTCTATAACTCTCTTGTTAAAATATTTAGGTGGCTCCCAGGGGAAATGCTATACTATGGCTAATTTGAACCTGTTTACCTTAGAAAGTGAAACAACACTCTTTGTATCCTGTCAGTCACAAACACTTCCTAGTCTCATCCTGCCACTTCCCCATGGGGGTTCCTGGTGCCATTCTTGAACACACAATACCCAGTTCTATTGAATGGCTACAAGGACTGCTTGTTTCTTCCTTTTTATCTTTGATTAAAGTCTGAATACAGAATATTTTTTTACACAGTTTCGTTTCAAGTCTAGAAGGACTGTATCAATCCAGAAGATAATTTATGTTCTCAATATAATGTTCAGCAGATGCAGCCATGGAGGAAATCCCGCCTTTAATTACAGCATATTCATAACAGTGTATTTTTGGTTACCAGAGGACTACAAAATTGCTGTGTATCCTGAAATGTGTTTATAACTTGGATTTATAATCTGTTTGACTGAAAGCTGACTTCCAAAGGTGCATTTGGTATTAACACCACTTACTGAAACTAATCTTAGAGAGGATACTATAATTTAATATAATAACTCAAAGAAAAATTTTAATGTACAATGTAAGAGTATACTCAATTTGAGTTGCAGTACTCTAGTTTGAATCCTTCTAAAAATGTCATAATCTGAGGATTTCGGTTTTTATCAAAGCCATAAACATTCTGGCTAGACTTCCCCCCCCGATTTGCAGATAAATTGACATGTAATGAAAAACAACAACAAACTACAGGGTATTTGAATGAAGCTTAAAGATTGTTTCTCAGCATTTGGATGGAGTACTTTCTTCAGGCTTACAAGTATTAGGAATCTGCAAACACAGGCCTGAAATATCTAATGAGGTCTCAGTGACCTAGAAAATGCAGGGTATGGAAAGCAGCTTGAAATACTCAGCTCGTGTTCAGAGAGCAGCACAGTACTGTCTTCACAAAAAGATAAATAAGGATAAATTTGTATCTGTGAAAGAATGGAATACCTTGCTGTCTCAATTAACATTAGTAGAATTGATAGGAATTAGGAAAGCAAAGCAAAAAATGAGTCTCACAACCTTTTTTATATTTGTAAATTCACAGTACCCTTTTTCAAGTGATTAAGTGAGAATTTCATGCTTCATTAAAAAAAGCATATAGTCTGATCTTCAAAGAGAGGGAAAGGATAGTAGAAGATGGAGGAAAGAAACACGCTGAGGGCATATCTGCACACATGCCTGCAGACAGACCTTGGGTATATGTGGCCTAATGCTCAAGGTGGCTGGATGTGAGAAAACTTGGAGAAACTGTATAGTAATGTAGTGCAAAGCTCTGAGCTCACACGAGCAACTGAGATTCCTTTTAAAAAGTTGTAGAAGTTCTTTTCAGCTACACTCATTTTTCTATTAATACAGTTTGAATAGAAAACTGTTCAGCATCCCCAAATCAGAAATCACATGAATTTTTCCCATTTGTTTTTCTGGATTAAGACCACTGAGTTTTTCAGAACTACTCATCTAGATCACGTTATTTAGTTTCTGTAAATACTGAATTGGTTAGGAGGAAAATTGTAGACAAATTGCCTGGCAGTTGGAAAAAAATATCCAAATTCACAGTGCAGATAGAGCATCATTATCCTTTAATGTCTGCCATTGAGAAGTTAGTTATTAGCTACTGGATTTCCTTGACTTTGTAGGGTGACATAATTATTTTTAGTCAAGTAATATTTGGAGAAAAACAATACATCCAATAACCTGGAAAGACACACAGAGATTCATTAAATCAGTCATCATGCATGAACAGGCTAAATAAAAAAAAAAAAAATTAAATATTTCCTTGAATATGCATGGAATGAAGCATGAATACGAATGGAGCATGAGATCACAACATTCAGATCTTGAAGGAATGGGTAAAAGGCAGATTTTGTAACCATGGGACAGTAGTGATGCCACGAAAACAGTATCATTAAATAAAACACATTGCTCAGAACACAGTAAATATATATAAAAAAAGTGAATACCATAGACATCTTACTGTTTCTACCTAACAGAATAGGTAACCTATCAACAGCAATTCTTCTGGAGGTTTATATACAATGATTATAGTTCAGAATATTCATTTTCTCACCTGCTTTTACAGGCAGAGATAAGTTTAATTTGGAGAATCAAGGAGAAAGTGGAGATAAAGATCTTTATTAAATTACCTAGAAAGGAAGAGGAAGATCCCTCTCTAGAGTTAGGAACGCAAATGATAGAGCCCAACAAGCTCAAAAGCGGAACTTTAAGCAGGATTTTAGCTCCATTCAGTTTACTGAAGACACACAAAGAGTAACAACCAGCTTCGTGTCCAACAGGACTATGTCTGCTAGAAGTTAACCATTTCCTATTTGGACCGGAATTAAATTAGGCACTTTCCAAACAGGATTAAACAAAGCTAAAATAAGCACAATATATAATCCGCTTGGGCAGAAGGAACTGAGAGTGTTTATGACTGCACGTGCTTATATTCTACTACATAGGAATGGGGAATTAAAAGTGAATCATGTAGGCAGTACAACAAAAACTACTTTCCGGAAAATTTCAAGATTGTGTAACAAAGATTCTCTTCTTGGCCAAGGAGGAATTCACGCCTGAAGTGCTTGGAAACATAAAAAAACTAGGCCATCAGTTGAGAAAACTGACTTCAGTATTCAGCTGCTAGAATTTTGTATTCATAAATTTTATGTTTTTTCCTAAAGTTTCATGCGCAAGGCCACACCACCATCTCTTCTAGACAATTGTCTTTGGCAGTGGCCGAAAGCAGATGCAGATTAAAGGTATAAGAACAGCTCTAATAGGGACCTACCTTTTCATGGTATGTTGTGAATCACTTGCAAGGGCTGTGCTTTTCATGATAAACTACTCTCCATTTTTCATGGGTTTTATCTTGAATTCTGTTAGTACCAATGCCTATGTGGAACACTTCTAAGGAGATAACAATTGACAACAGAAATGAAAAAGTCAAGAAAACTACTGCCTATAGTCTGTAAAACCATACTGACAGAGAAATTAGAAAATATGATTTTTATACTGTTGTGCCAATACTACTTGGAGCAGCAGAAGCAGAAGTGGTTGCTGTGAAACAGGTTTCTCAAACTTTCAGTTCCCCAAAACTCTGTGTATCAATATACAGCTTAAGTATGTAAGATATGTCAAATACATAAGATCTTAAATCACACAAAATAGGTATCCTGTAGCCACAGAAATACGCTCCATGAATTTTAATTGTGCAGGCAAAAAGCACCCAATACTAGAATCATACCTAAGAAACTAACAGTGGAAAAAGGCACTTAGCTCTTGATTTCAAACAGAGGATGGTTATTTAATGACATAAACTCAGGAAGTCTGAAGCAAAGCCTCTCTTTACATAGCCTGCTTCTTGAAATTAAGTTTTAACCATATAGTAGTGGTGCAAATAGGAAATTTTTTTAAAAAATAGCACGTTTTCATAGCCTGCATGGAACAAGGGAAACAGCACATTCTTTACATCTTGGGAGTTCACAGAAATCTCTCAGCAATAGTGAGAGGACTGCAGACATTTCTGCATCTTGTCCAGCTTCAGTAGAGACTTAGGTCCACCTCACAGGAACACAATGACCATAATAGTACCCATCATAGAAGCTATTCTCTTCAATTGTACAGGCACAGTGAAACCATGGGGCCAGAACTGAGCTTTGAAATGGCTGTAAAATTGCAATCGATGAGAAATGTTTGTGCCATAATTTAAAAACCAAGGAAGGAATGGCTGCCCTGGTGTCAAGACAGCATGTATACACTATTAAAACTAAAACACCTCACCTGGAAAACTGAAATGCTTTTTTTGTTAGACAACACGCTGCACTAACAACTCCGATGGTCTCCTGTTATCAGGGATCTTTTACTGAAGTACCAGATCAAACTTTAAAACTTTCTAATGAAGGTCAGAAAACAGGGAATATTTTTTTTTTGTAGGAAATGTTTTATAATTTCCCTCTGGTGCATGCGGATATATTTCTCCTGTTAGAGAATTGAAAAATAAAAATAACTTTTTCATTATAACACCAGTCAGTATAAATTATGGAAAATGATGTTTCAATATGTCCAATATATGCTTCCCACTGTGAAACAGTATCCTTCTTAATCTTGAAGATTTCAGGATTCATGTTTGCCAGTCTTTTCAAGAATAAATATGAGGACACTTATTGAAAAGAAGCTACAGAGGGCAACTAAGAGAAGTAAATCTTTACAGACAGTATGGAAATGATAGTATGGAAGTTATTTAAAGATACCATATAAAAAAAAAAACCAAGTTCATATTACCAATCAAAAAAGGGTTAAGGAGGTCATGACAAAGAAGGAAGTAACCTTCAAATACTTGAGATCACATTAAAATGAAGAAAATAGAACAATGAACTCTAGTAGATGAAATGGAAAAGCATAACCAAACAGTCCAAAAAGGGGGCTTGAGGAGCAACTAGTAGAAGAAGTAAGTAATAATAATAATAAATCTTCCTTGAAATGTATCAGGAGAAATACACATGCCAGAGATTCTGTAGTGCCAGTTGATGAGGAAGGTACAAAGAATGTCAGACAAGATAAGGCCATTCCAGAGAAACTACAGTAATGCCCTGCATTCATTGTGGAAGAAACTAGGAACTATTCCTTGCTAAACCCTGTCTGACAGAGAACCATCAGAGGATCTGACATTACAGAGACTGTAGAATTTATTGCAGAAAACACTGACAAAAATGAAAAGCAATAAACACCTGGGGCCAGATGGTATTCACAGAATCACAGAAAGTTAGGGGTTGGAAGGGACCTCTGTGGGTCATCTAGTCCACCCCCCCTGCCGAAGCTGGGTCACCTACAGCAGGCTGCACAGGACTTTGTCCAGGCGGGTCTTGAATATGTGCAGAGAAGGAGACTCCACAATCTCCCTGGGCAGCCTGTTCCAGGGCTCCGTCACCCTCAGAGTGAAGAATTATTGCTCTGCCACTCCTTGAATTCCACGTGTATCCCCCATCTCAGAAATCTCAGAAAGGTTCAGAAGGGAATTCGATAACTATCAAAAGTATGGAAACGCTGCTTTATGAGGAAGAACAGCATACACTAGGGTCCATCCATCTGTTAAAGGATGTATTGCTGTGGATTTCAGAAGTCTACAACATCCAAAGAAGCATTAAGATGGTGGATAGGGACTGGTTGTCTCTTACAACAGAAGAACTGGGGACCACTGAGGAAACTAGAAGGTACATTGCAAACAAAAGGAGAGGATACTTATGGAAGTCCTCACTAGGGAAGGCCATACATATGGGAAGTCTACATGGACGCAAGAGGAGACTGGAAAAGAGAAACAGAAGAAAGACCCATGAATAATGAAACACATACAACCATATCTCCCTCTGTATGATTCTAAGCTTAAAACGGCTGGCAACTGGGAGAATGTTAGGAGAAGAATCACATGCCTGCGTAGCTGCTCTTCTCTGCGTACCCATGCACGGCCACTCTTAGTGACAGACTCATAGGTTAGCTGGAACTATTGCCTGATCCGCTGTCACCATTGTTGTATTCTTCAGAGTTAAAGCACTTCCAGAAAAGTGCCATACTGGAAAGGAAACTACCTGTTTTAATTTTCCAACGCAATTTCAGTGGCTACCAGGTTCATGTTTCTTGTAAGCTAATTCTCAGGTTTGAGATATCAAATATCAGTCTCTGCTTTCTTTAATATGTAAGTAGTTGCATTTAACAGTAAGTGTTTTATTTAGTTAGCTACTGTATTGTAATGATTTGATATGCGAAATACTCCTAGGTACTTTACTCCACTGGGCAGCTGCATAAGCTTTCCAATTGCTTGTATAGCTCAACTATTACAATTGTACAAATATTATCTGCTTGATTTTAGGGAAATTTTTAAAAGTAATTGTCAAACAGTGATCATGCTTTGATTAAATAAATATTGCTATTGCGGCACTAGTTAGGACATAATTTAAATTTGCTATGAATAATTTGTTACCATATTTGTCATCCTAACTCTGATTTAAACTGTGGATATATTTGTTGGAAAGTCATCCTATTTTACAAATTTGACATCAATAGCTGTTTCATGAGTGTATTTGACATTATTTCTAACATTGTTTTATGCCAATCACATTTACTTTAAACTGCTTATTACTTTATTGTTGAAAATGGCAACCCGTATTTATTCAGCTTTTTACTTTAGAATCAGCAGGTTATAGCTTTCTTTATTAATCAGATCCAACCTTGAGGATCGTAGCCACCAGTTTCAAGTTTGTTTAATTGCTGCTACTAAGAAAATGAGAACTTAGTAATGCAGTTACGTTTACATTTTTGATGAGCTTCTTTTTACAGGCTTCATTAGGTTTGGAAAAAACAGATTTTTTTTGATCCTTTCTCACTGCATATAATATATCTTACACTATTCTAAATCCTTTTGAAATGCTAGTTGTTTCATACACACTAAGTGCAAAAATGAAATATCAGTTTTAGGAAAGAAGTACAAAATCTTAGCTTAAAAAAGTTTAGGAATGTGGCTAAAGCATCTCTGTCTTAAAAATCATAGCTACAACAATTTCTCCTTATGTTGGAAAATTGTTTATCAATACAAAAGGATAAAAAAGGGAAAAGAGCTGAGATTGTTTCTTCAGACTTTTCTTCCCAGTACTGTTGGATGCTGAGAGACCCATCAAGAGCACTTCTATTTTCTTCCAGATTCCCTGCAATTTATAATCATAAGGACAGTTACCAAGTTACCAATATAGGTAAATAAAATTACATGAAACAGAAGAAAGTATGGCTATGTCTTCATACTAGTGTGATCCCCTAAGAGCAGATTTGTAAAAATCAGCTGTGGGTACCGAGACCAAATCATCCACACTGCGCTTTTCAGATTGTCCTATGGACTATCTTTAGTCTTGGTCCCACAGACTAAATGTCTTGGGATTGGAGCAGGTATACTGCTAGAAGCACATCTTCAAATTTTGTTTTAACCAAAAGACATCCAGTTCATGTGCCATGAGACTGCTCTGCAATAAGAAGCAAAGCATTTTACGAGTGGCATGAATGAGGCAATTTTGGAGTCCCAAGCAGAATCAGACGGAGACTGAGCTTGTGCACTTAGTAAAAAAAAAATAAATAAAATCTTTCTTACTAAAATTGATTCTTCAGTGCTAGCTATGTATTTTGCAAGAAAGCAGATGTAATGCAAAGAGCTGTCACACCCTATGATCCTCCAGTTCAATAAAGATTACTGTGCTTAGGACTTGCATGTATCGTGGCGATCTCTAGTATCGCCTTCGATAGCTCCTTATTAGCCTTAAGGTTAACAGTATAATATAATAGTGAGTTTTCGATGACTGACCAGTACCCAAATGAATTCTTCATGGTTGGTGGTTTTTTTTTTCCCCAAGTTTTCCTATACAATATTTACATTACTTTTCTACAGTCATCCATGCATTTTGCTGCATATCTCATTAAAATCAGATTATAGAAGAAATTAACAGCTCTTTACCAGCACCTTCACCAGAAAGAGGATAATATTATTTTTAGGGACATAAGTCCAGGCAGAAATCTGTAAAGAAAATATTACAAAATTTCTGGATTCTCATCCTCTCCTCCGACCTATGGTAAACTAAAAAAATCCTTGAGCTAAGCTGCTATTTCTTCACATTATGCATGGAGAATTCCTCCCACAGATCTATTAGTTCAGCAAATAGGAAGAGGGAGATGGGCAGAAACTGTTTTTACATTCACTAATAGCAGAGATCATGTGAGAATGCTGCAAGATGCAAGTCTCAAATATATGCTTGAATATGGAGTACCACAGATCTTAATTTTCCCAGATCTCAGCACTACAAAGGAAATGAAAAGTAAAGTGAAAAGCATTAGGCAGGACTTTATAATGGAAGGAATTGAGGCAGCAGTACTATTCACTGCTAAGCTCTCGGTTATTTTTAAAGGAAAGGCTTATATCTTCTGAGACCTGAAAGCAGCCGTCAGCCTGCTGGAAAGAATGGAGATAACAAAGTCCAAACAGGATACTTTGATTGACAGCATCCAGACTGGTCCACGAGTACCGAAATCATATTTCATATAAAATCATATGGAAAAACCCTAGACTTTCTCACAGAAGTTTTAAGAGTTTGTATATGTTAAGAACAGATGAGATTTATAATCATTGTGTGACTTTGCTCTTTTTAATGGCATGCTAACAGAGTGGGGATGAAGGACTCCTCTGCGAAGTGGTCAAGCATTCACTTGCTTGACACTTAAATATGAATGTTGAAGTATTTTGTCTGACTCACTTTGGAAATGACTGCGCTAAATATTTTCATAAGTAGAAGACATATTTTGTGTTTTGGGATAACAAAGAAAGGAAAAAGGTGTAGGACTCAAGTTTATGCTCTGTTGGGCCCTGCCTAGACCAGAGTCAATATAATTCAAGTAAGCTGAAGGTTAACAAACCACAGTAGCAGATCCAATATAATACAATTCTCCATAAGTAGCTCTATGCCACTGCAATGGAAGTGAATCCTTACCCTATTTCTGTCTTTTTGCTCCCACAAAATATCTGATATTATATTTCTGAATGGTCCTGTTCTGTTTGGGTAATTTTAGACATCTACCCACACCTCTATTTTTTTTAAGTCCACATAAACTGTTATTTTTCCTCCTGTAGTTCCACACTAACTTGCAGATCTTTTGCCCCATCCTGAGACTCAGGTTTCTCTCAGGTTTTTATATCACATTAAAAAGCCTCCCAGACATATTATTAGAGAAAAAGTGGATGGAAAATAAAGAGAAATGAAATTCTGCCTGTTCGGTTAAATTTAATATTTAGAGAGATCTAAAAAATCTTGTGAGCTGTAATCCCTATGTATCACAACCAAGTCTGAATCTTTGTCTTTTTGTCTTGCACAGCCACAAACAAAGGTTTGCCACAGTTTCTTGGTTACAGTAGAGAATCTACAATTCAAAAATGGAAAAATATACATGTTAGCCAAAGCACAATTATCATGTATATTGCAAATACCCTCTTCTTATAAATCCTTTGAGAGTTTATAAGGGGAAAGAAGTTTTCCAATTGCATGTTACACATGAAAGCACAGTCACTACAGGGAACACAGACTACAAAATACTAGATTTTTCTGCAACAAAATGGGCTTCTTAGTTATCTCCACAAGTAAGCTTACAGATAGGCATGGCTGCCAGTTTGCCAACTTACAAAGAGATGAAATGTCTTCAACATCATTATTATAGGTCAATGGAATAGAAGCCAAAAGCAACACAGTATTTAGGAAATGGATGCTGATAATAAAAGAGCCACTCTAATTTCCTGTGGAGTTCTTAAATTAGCTCATCCCATATGCATACTGGTTCAAACTGATAGTTCTGCCAGATAAGCACTTTTACATACCTCATTGGTAAGTAACTGATTTTCTTCTTAGTGAACAAAAACGGTGTTGAGTTAATATTATAATTGTGGATTTATGCTACAGGAAAGGCCAGCTATCTGTTTTCTAACTATCTTTACTGATTCTTAGATGAACTTAGTATTAGCATTTCGATGCAGCCAGGTTTTAATACAGTCTCACATACGATTTTTTGCACAAATTGGAAAACATACGTTATTCTTAATATATGTTTATAACTCCTATTAATTCTGATGACAAAATGCCTGTGTAGTCAGAGAAAACATAGCCCTGTTTCTATCCAGAAAAAATGATAGTTTGCAGATCAGAGGCAGTTAAATATAGAGAGTCACATTAGTATACTTTTTGTAAAATTTTCATTTCCTGCAACAGAAAGATATTCATTGCCTTCTATTGCCAAAGCTTGGGTCAGCCAAAACATTAAAAAGAAATATATACAGCAATAAAGCATTTGTACCACTTATTTAAAAACAAATAAAGTTTGCAAGGCACATCAGACTGCAGTATTCATAGCGCTGTGAGTAACCTCACATCCAATAGAATCACATATTTCACACAAAATTATTCAGAGAAAAATTTTCTACAATATCTTTAGGCAACAAAGGACATTTCTGGTCATCGTGTGAATTCTATGAGACTCAAACTCCGATACAAACCCAGGATTTTCTTCTTTGTACTAAGTATGGGAAAGCCTGCTCCTTTGAGAGTTAGAATAGCTTTCGAAGACTTCTGATTTAAATTTCAAACTCTTGATCATAGTCAGGGAGTAAATGTTTTTATCCTGGAATTGAAAATTGGGTTCTTTAGCTCTATACCAAGTGAAAATATTAAGCATTTTGTTGTATCCACTATGTGAGCCAAGTTCCCCACTGTGCCTTCAAATCCACAGTGAATGAACCATATTTGGATCTGCTTATCAGAAGGAGACATTTAGAAAGACAATGAGCCTGTCCTGCTAGACGGAGACTCCTGATGCTTTCAGATAGGCCTGCGGTGAACTGCAAAATGGGCCCTAAAATCAGCCTGACATGGTCGCTTAACAAGCTGTGGTATTAGCTGTTGGCTCAGAGAATTTCTAGTGTCACCCACAGGGTTGATGATGGCAGCCATCATAATTAGAATGCATGAATCAAAAACACCAGGTGAAGATTTTGCCTTGGAAGAAAGAAGAGACAGAAGGAGGGAATTACCATGCCCTTTGACTATTAAGCTGCTGCATGCAGCTGGATCAGTGACCAACAGTGACTGGGCGGATTATGCTGTGCAGATACTTGCTGCAGCCTTATACTTCCCACACCCAGTGGCTGTCAAAGCAAACCCTGTGAACAACTTCAAAGAAAGTGATACAAGAGGCTACATGGGGGTGAAAGGTAGCCCCGCTAAAGACGGGGCAGGGGGGGAAAAAGCCCACGCTTTTCTTTGAGTTTAGCAAACAATTTCATTTAGAATTGGTTTATTTTATTAATTCTATCACTACGAAGTCGCTCCTAAAAATGCTAAACTCTAATGTTTGCTGAAGAGGAAAATCTATGTAATCTTAACAGATATGACCTTGAAAGGGATTTGTTGAACTTTTGTATGATTGGATTTTTCCCGACCTTTGTAGACTCTTGATTTTAAAATCTGCCTAACAAAAGCTCTGCCAGGAAAGCTGTTATTACAAAGATGCTTCTCAATAGGGAGAAGTGGGCTAATTGCAAGCTCTTCAGTGAAATAAAGGAAGGTTTTGCAAACAACTACAGAATTGACAAAATGCACCACATTGTCGTTAACAGAAACTATGGGGGAGAAACATCAGGAATGGCAAAGATGTCTACTACAAATAGACACTATAAGACTAGCTTGAAGAGGCTATACAAGATTTCAGATAATTCATAAACAGTAATTGCTCGTCTGACCTTGATGTGACTACAGAAATTCCATTAACTCACAAATCTTGACATTTAATTACATACTAAAAAATATTCTCCCATTTATTTTGACAGGGTCTACAACAATCCTGCATTCGACTTTTATCCATATTTTCAGCTGCTTTTCCCAGACTGCTATTTATTCCCAAAGTCACAAATAAAAAACGTCATATCAGACTGTACAGTTACCTAGAATGTTCTGCATTCCTCTCTAAAATTTGAACTGAAACACTGTGAAAAGGTGGGGTTCACAATGACATGGTGCTCTTCACCTGTTGTATTATGCAGTGGAACTGAACCTCCCTGCAGATCAATCACCTGAGACAGCAAAAATTCACTGAGGAAGACTGCAGTAAATTATTTTGTACAGCAGTTTAAAACTAGGCAAACAATAGCAAGCATTATAATAATAGATAATAAATAACTAGGAAAAAAGCTTACTAGAGTCGGAAATGCCATAGTAACATTTATAAGTCAATATTCATCTATAACACTTAATTAAAAAAAGTAAAGCATAATCCAGATGTTGCGGCCAAGCTGACAATTGGTGTGATGAAACGTGCTGTTTTAAGTGCTAATGAAGAAGATTTTGGGTTTTTGTTCATGTGGTCTAAATGAAGTAGTCTCTAGAGAGGTAGAAAAATCAGAATACTGCCTATTAACTGTATAAATATACTCTAGAATTACTGGATTCCAGCAATATTTGAAGTGTTTTTTCCTACTTTCATGCAGTTACCACCCAGAATAGAGTTTTATTCCTCTTTATACTTTAAGCTCAATTTGGAGGCACTTGACTGTTCTGTATTAGTTGCACTGTCTGTATGCACCGTTTGCCTCACCAATTCAGAATCACCATATAAAACCTTTTAAGTACTGTGCATTTATTATCTTGCATTAGAACAAAAGCTAATCTTGTTGTTGACAACATCTTGACTTTAAATAATGATTTCACATCCTCATTTGATTTGAAAAAATAACAATAAAAAAGAAAAAAAAATTATCATCTCATATGGACCAGGAAATATCATGGTTATCAAAAGCAGTTTGATTATATATACTTGTCATTCCACCCAAACTATTATGCGCATAACATGCGAAACAAATTGCACCAAGCTCTTTTTTGTGAATCCAGCACTCTGGAAGGAACAAAACAATTTCTAGTAGTTCCTTTTTGCAAAGAAAGCATAATATAGAATCCTATAGGATTCCCACAAATATTATAACTCAACAGCCTGGAATCAGGTCATAAGCTATATTTGCAAAATACATTGAGAACATAACATTCTACTTAAAAGATCCGTAATAGTATATGTATGCATATATACATACTGTAACAGACTGATCTGCAAATGTAATATTTTATGGGTTACAAAATTTTTCATGCTGCATCTTTATTCCTCAAAAGAAACAAAACATTGACGTTGAAAGCATCTATACTCTACCTGCATGTGTGTGTATATATATATACAGACACTAGTAGATTTCCTTTGTGTTGAACACATGGCTGAATTTTTTTTTTTTAAAGAGACATTTGTAGAACTGAAATCCTTTCCTTTCTTGGTTCTTCTTCTTACATTACTCTCTTCTACGTTCTGGTAGGGACTACATCTCAAATTTATTTTTTCGCTTTATTCTGTTTCTTTATAACAGCCCTAACACTCCTCATTTCTGAAACACCGAGAAAGGAATCCTTGACTTCTGTACTGGCTTCCTGTGATCCTCCCAGTCCATTTGAAATCACTCTCAGCTCACATCTCTTTAATGAGTATTTGCATAGTGCCTGCTTTTCTCCCACCCAAACTGGTTAGGTTTTCTAATTTGTGAAGGATCTCTCTCCAGCTATAGACCACTGTAATGCTTTCCTCAGTCTTGTCCCGGTGCTTGCTTTTCCCTATTTCTGCAGCACAAGTGGATAAACAAGAAAAGCACCACTTTGTGCAGAAGTTACCTTTCCTTAGCTTATTAAAACATTGCTATTAGCATTATCAGCAATATTTTATCTTTCTTTTGAGCACTTGAAATCTTTATATATTGTGACAGCTTTATCAATTTCAATACAATTATTTATGCCAGACAAGCTCTTCCCAGGTTGAATATGAAATATTAGAGCTAAAAAAAAGAACACAGCAAATAAAATTTCCTCCCCCCCC
>Ga0065711_1001260_pt1 | contig 45785 bp, 26 predicted proteins | sample Hoacrofraction12_FD_59098 | JGI IMG/M metagenome (GOLD analysis project Ga0065711, IMG submission 59098) | Hoatzin crop microbial communities from Cojedes, Venezuela - Epithelial fraction 12 v2 (version 2) | ecosystem: Host-associated > Birds > Digestive system > Esophagus > Crop | place... | reverse complement strand
GGGCGCGGGCGGCGGGCGGGCCGCGCTCGGGGCGGCTCCCGGGACGGCTCCCGGGACGGGGCCGGTGCGGGGCCCTAATTCCTGTTTCTTGGAAACTTCGTTGCAGAACGCTGTGAAGCTCTGGTCTGCGCGCAGAGCTGTGTTTGAGCTGGAAGCGGGAGTTACTGCCAGGAGCTCTGCTGTGCTGTGGCTGCGGCACCGAGCGTCTCGTCTCTTACGTGACGCAAGAGAGGGACTGGGCCTTTGCATGTAGGAGCTTGGGTAGGTCAGCCTGGTGCCTCTTTTAAACTGAGAGAGCGGAGGTTTAGATTAGACAGAAGGAAGAAATTCTTCCCCATGAGGGTGGTGAGTACCTGGCCCAGGCTGCCCAGAGAAGCTGTGGCTGCCCCCTCCCTGGCAGGGTTCAAGGCCAGGTTGGACGGGGCTGGGAGCACCCTGGGCTGGGGGAAGATGTCCCTGCTCATGGCAGGGGGTTGGAACCAGATGATCTATAAGGTCCCTTCCAACCCAGACCATTCTCTGTGATCGTCAGAGGCACCGTACCTGGGGTTTACTTGCTGTATAGTGGTCTGTTAGCGAGCAGGAATTAGCGCACCGTCTGTGGGTTGTGTGTCGGTGATGTTTCTCTGCGCTGACAGTGCACATTTGCTAAGGGCCTTAATCCCTTTTAACACAAATACAGCCCCGTGATCACTTGAGGCTGACACAGGGTCACCTTACTGCAGATGTTTGTGGTGTAAACTCAGGTGGGCAGGGTATCCAGGTGGAAAACAAACCTAGCGAAAAGCTTTATTTTTTATTAGACTTGGTTGTTCTCTGAAAGTTGTGTGAGCTCAGGGAGGATGGGAGGCTTCAGAGGGCCTTAGAGCAGGACTGGTCAGTGCTGGTTTCGGGTGCCTGTGATGCTATGCTTATGGAGCTCTGGGATCATGACACTGTGCTTCAGAGTGGGAGTTCGCAAAAGAACCTGGTGGTGCAGCCTTTGCTCAGCAGTGTGAAAAACTGACTGTGCTGGACAGGAGGGAGTGTAAAGGTTTGAAAGGTGGCAGATCATAGAGTCTATTAGTGTTACTGAATTTAGGCTTTCATATACACAGGCTTACCAGTGTTTCTTTGAATAGTGCCCTTTATTAGTGACTGAACTTTGACTGTGAAAGATTTGTCATTCTTTTGATGAGAAGCGCAGAGCTGCTTTTGTCGTGTCATGGTAGAAGCTGACCTGTAGGATGCTGGAGGTACACTGGCTGCTTGCTTTTTATTTTTCCCATGGCTGCATAGTATGGGAAGTGCTTTTTTCCTTTCCAGTAGGTAGGGAAGTTCAATAGCAGTACACAACACTTCCTTACTTTGGAAAGAAGTTTGGTTTGTTAAACAGTACGAGATGCATCCCTTCTAGGTTATTGCCTGGGGTTTCCATGTGCCTTTAAGTTGGAGCAAGTCTTTTTAGCTGGTAATATTATTTTTGCTGGAGAACAGAACATGTATGACAATAAAGATTTTGTTTGTTTGTTTTGTTTTGTTGGTGGTGTTTTTCTTTTTTTTTTTTTCCTTTTTTTTTCTGTTCTGATCTCTGTTGAGCCACTAGTGTGACCATCATGGAGGGGAGGCAAATGTGATCCTCTGTACCAGAGCGAGATGAAATCTTTTGTACAGTTCTAGTCACCCGTGTTTGACAGATAAGTTCAAGCTGGAACGTGGGTTGGACATAGAGGCAATGGAGCTGAAGGAAGGGAAGAAAACTAGAGAGGTTAAATGATGACATAACAACTACACATGAACTGGGCTTGACAGGACTAGAAAGTTCCTGCAGTTGGGTGCTGAAGACTTTTTTAGTGGAGGTAAAAATAGGTGGAACTTGTTAAGCTGTTGAAGATTCTGTAACATGGCAGCTGTTGTAAGGCTCTGGACAAGGCAGGTCACGCCGTTTCCTTGAGCTGTATGCAGCGCTGTTGCTTACAATGTTCATTTTAGTAGTGAGACTTACAGACACCATCAGTGTGGTTATGCTGTTTGTGTTTTACAGGTGGAGTATAGAGAGATGGATGAGAGCCTTGCAAACCTGTCAGAAGATGAGTATTACTCTGAAGAAGAGAGAAATGCTAAAGCAGAGAAAGAGAAAAAACTCCCACCACCACCTCCACCGGCTCCTGCAGAAGAAGAGAACGAAAGCGAGCCGGAGGAGCCGTCTGGTGAGTAAAGAGAGACCTTCTCCTCGGACGCTCTTTACCTTTTTTATTGGCAGAAGTTAAGCGGAGTCAGGTGCAGCATCATGAATCCTGTGTCCCGTTTTGATCTGGTTTTGAATGATTGTTCTACAGTGTTTGCTTTGCTGGCCCTGGATGTGGACGGAGGGGAAAAACACAGAAGAGCAGCCTGATAAAGATGGGAATATGCATGATCTAATTCCAAACTAAGCCAAACCTCTCATACTAGATTCTCATGATCCTTGTTGACTTGTCTTTGGAAGCTTTAGTGATCAGAACAGCCACTTTGGCACTTCGTTGCCATACCTGCTTGTGTACCAACATTCATTTACTTCTCCGAGGGAAAAGAGGTTAGATTTCCTGGATTGGGAGCAGGGGGTTGCTGTGCGGAAGGACAGATTTAATCTGCAGTGATTCCTGTGGCTTTAAACTGTGACTCTAATCTTAAGTTCTGGTTGGAATTTCAATGCTTTCCTTATTACCTTTGACAGAGTTGTAAAGCTAAACTTTACATTGGAAAGTTTTTTGTTCAGGAAGCAGCTTTTGAAATTTATGGTGTTAACAGTACCCTATCTGTTGTTTACTTATATTGTGTTAGCAGCTGCCACCATTAGTTAGGTCTGGTGTTGGCGTATCACTCTGCTATCTAAAAAATCATGCTTTTGCAAAGTTTAACTGTCGGGGAGGTTTCGTAAGATTCTGTGTGTGCCAGCTGGTTTTAGACAATAGTTGAAATCTAGTAGTTGAGCTTTTGCTGGTTCATCACAGATGTGAATAACAGTTAGTCTTCAGCTCTGCTGCTCTTAATTGGCTTCTTTTTGGCTGGCAGGTTTGAGAACGTAGACAATAGGACTGCTGTCAGCTTGGAGATGCTTACCTTCCAGTTCAGAAAATAGATTAAAAGCCACAGCTGTGTTTTATCTCTTAGTATTTGCCCCTGTAATCTCTCCTCAGTTGCAGCTGTTGGCTGCTGGCTTGGTACAGGAATACTGTAGCTCATACGCTTGACTGAAAGATTGGCAAGGATAAAAATCCTCCTCGCCCCTAGTTGTAGCTGATCTATCAAAAATGGAATTTTAGTAGGTGTAGTTAAGCAAGTATATTAAGTTTACTGTTTAACTCAGCTTAGATTTTGGGTTTAATCCTTGAGACCTAATATTAATACACTTTTGATATTTCTCAGATGCCATTTTGTGCCTCTAAGAATGATTACTGAAATCAGTTTGAGGCATAATCAGTGAAGTACAGTGTTGTATCCCATGAAGGAAGAAACATGGAAGATTGGGCAGCGATAGACTAATGCTATTCTGTACACACAACAGTCTGTTACGTGGTTATTCTGCAAGCGCTATAATTAGTCGTCTGAATACAACCAATTTTACAGCAGGCTGTATCTGGCTGCCTAGAAAGAAGTAGATTTCGGATCATCATGTCCTTTCTCTGTTCCTAGAAATCCTGCGATATGCGTGAAACAGTGATATAGGAAGATGACAAATTTTCAGTTGTCATTCCATGGCCAGTCTTGCTGTATTTTTATAGGCTTCTGGAACTGTATATGTTGGTGGATCTCTGTCTTTACTAATGCAAGCATCAAGAGCATCAGGCCATCTTATTCTGTCTGTTGAAGTGCATTGAAACTTCTGGTTCAAACAACTGTTAGCAGGAAGAGGCATGGAGTCTGCTGTGCATAGAAGCAACGTTTATAACTGAGGTTTTATCTCTGTCACTTCTTTGAAGCAAAAAATAGAAGTGTTCAATAAGAAATATTAAATAGGACAGTAATACTAGAGCAAGTCTGCATATTGAAAATTTAGCAGAACACAAAATGTTAGCTTGTGTATGACTGTTAATTTACTCTCATTGCAGACCTTAATAATTTCCTTTGTATGTTTAAAGCCTGCAAAAACATAGGTAATGCAGTAGAGGTGTAAAGCTGTCGTGTTATAGGTTATGACCTTTTGTTTGAGTAGCTTAATTGTGCAAATGTAAAATGTAATAATGACGGTGTCTGGTGTTTCATTAGTCTGTGCTCACACAGTTCACAGTAGAAAGTATCACACTTTCGATGACAGTGAAATGCTGGTTGTATTTGAGGTGGTTTCCGTTAACACATTCAGCTGTGGCGAATTCCAGATGGTTTGGCTATGCGGATTGTTATAGTCTGGGTGTGCAAGATTCACTGCCTGTTACTGCAGAGCAGCTTTAAAAGGCCTAACAGTATTCTGTGACTAAGATAATTTCCTTAAAGTATCTCTCCTCTTTTTTACCTGAGAATTATTGTCTGATAGCAAAAAGCTTCCAAACTCACTTTCAGTGCTGAATGACATTGGTGTTCTTGATAGCCAATATCCCTTTTCAAATTAAGGAGCTAGCCTCTGTTGTTTTTCTCCTCTAAGGCTTTGTTTACCCTCACCAAGTTGGATTTTCGTTTTTATAGCTTCCTGAAGATTTTCTTTACCAGCTCCTGTATTTTCAGTTTTGTCAGTATTCTTACTTTGTGGTGATCTTGTGTTTCTAGCTGCTGTTTTCCAAGGAAACGTGACACTGAGCACGATCCAGATTAACGTCAAGTGACAGTCAAACTTAGTGGTGTTCTGTCTCTGTTTTTCATCTGACTTGTCTATTTTCCTAATTAAATTCAGTACTTGGTGCCAGTCGTGTGCCACTATTCTTTCTTTTAAGACAGTGGATGATTGTATGAAGTGGACTCCTTTGTAGACCTGCTTCCGATTGCTGTTCAGCGCATGGTCCGTTATTCTGTTGCCTTGAGACTTTCAGCAGATTCTGCTCCTGCCCATGTTCCCGTTCAGCTGCAATAACTCGATGTTGACGTGGATCGGCAGTTTGCTTGCTGCTCGGTTCCTTTGCGGCTGGCACATGACTTTCTTACAGGGAAGGAGAGGCAGTCTGCACTAGCAGGGCTACTTTCCACACTTCTGTACTCAGACTGGCTGTTGTTTAGAATTGTGTCTGAGCAAGCAGTCAGAGTGGTGCGCTTTTTTGACCTAAAATTGAAAATAGTTTAATTGTTATTAATAGAAGATTATGAGACTGGTTTCTTTTTGTAAGTAAACCGAGAGCAGTTTTGTCCCCTCTACTCATTGTCAGTGCTAATTCAGGGATAATGAATGCCACAGGCTCATGTCAGCATCTTTTTGATTTCTTAACTTAAGGAAAGCACAAGTGTAACTTTTTCTGCAAATTAATGGCCTATGCTGGAGCATAAATATTAGTGTTTGAGTTGTGTTAGTGTCTCCCAGCATGGAAGCAGGTCTTGTCATGTTTCCAGCAAAATAAAGTACTTGCAGTGTAGGGGAAGTGAGGAATTTTCTCTAGCTATTGCAGATACATTAGTTCATGGAATCCTGACTTTGGGACTTCGGAGGCCTGTCAAAATACAGTTGTTTGTCACAGTCTCTCTTGTGAGTTTCTGAACTTCCCTGCTGGTAGACTGATTATATAAAAGTAGTATTGCTCCTCTACTGTAGCTGAGTGAAAATGTCTGTCTTGTTCCAGTTCCTATTTTATTTTAACTGTAGCTGTGTGATGTTGCAGCATTCCAGATGTTAATCCAGGTTATCAAAGTATGAAAACATTTGGTTCACTTTTTGTGTCTTGCTTTAGGGGTTACATTTGTAGTTCGGATGAAATTCTTCTAAGCTAGAGTATCCCCTAAAAGCCTCAGATTACTTTCTGGCAAAATTGTCCACCCAGTCCCAAACTCTAAAGAGTAATCTTAACAGTTGTGTGGTCAGCCTCAGGTTAGACCTCACTCTTACCTGTCTGGAGACAATGCCCGGAGCAGTTCTGCTCTAGGAAGTGACTGTCTCATTTGCTACCTTTGACCCCAGCAGTTTGTTTCACTGGGGGTTTGTTTGGACTATAGAAAACACCCTGTTTACTGACTGTGGAAGCACTTGCTTTAAGGAGCCCTGGTACAGGAGCAGGCAGCCAAAGAGCGCTCAGCCATCTCTGTAGTGTTTCGCGGCTTCCTGCTCTCCGGAGGTGACCAGGCTTTGGGCAAAGATCTGTGGAGGAATGTCACTTACAAGCTAAGCTTGGTGCTAGCGTCTCCCGTGAAGGTTAGCAGCGTGTGAGGTGACCTGTGTTAGCTGTGTTCCTACAGACATTGCAGCTGTGCTCAGCTCTGTTCTTGAAATGCTCTCTTCCTGGTTGTGTTGTAGTCCTGTCAAGGCTGCTGTTTAGGTCTCATGTGCAGGCTAAGGTGATTTTGAGACTTCTTCAGATCTTTCGGGTGAATGCTTTGCCTCATTTTTCCAACCCTGAATACGTTGAAAGACCAATGTCTTTCAGTGCTGTGTATTGATCACATTACTGATCGATGGTATTGACATGTACTTGGCTTCCAAGGTGGTCTTAGTGTGTTAGAATGTTGTTGGTGTATCAGGGACGCTGAAGCCAAAATAAGTGGTCTGAGCCTTTCAAAAAAAGTTCTGTCATCAAGCTTCAAGGAAGAGTTTGTGGCCAGAAAAAGAACAGGCTCTTTTGAAAGTAAGAGGCTTCTGAGAATGATTCAAACTATTCCCTTGGCTATGGGGAGACTCGGGAGTACCAAGGGCAAGATTATCAAATTCTTATGACTTGAGACCCGTAGAATCTGATGGTATCCATCCACCAGATCGTGGCAGTAAGAAATGTAATCTTATTGTTCAAGTCTGAGCCATTGGTTAAGTTGATCGGAAATATTTAGCCACCAGGAATGCTACATATTGTACAATTCTTTATTTCCCACAAAGTCTGATGTAAAGCGTTCCAGTAACACGGATAACACTTTAGAAGACCACAGAGTTCGGTGCCCTGAACCTAGGTTCCAGAAGATGGGATTCTCATAAATGGGTTTAGTTAGTTGGTGAAATTTAATACCTAAAACGCCAACTGCCGGGCCTTTTTTGTCCAGTATGGTTTAACTTATGGAGTAAGGTCCCTGAGTTCTCCTCTTTCCTTCCACAGGGCAAGCAGGAGGACTTCAAGACGACAGTTCTGGAGGGTATGGAGACGGCCAAGCATCAGGTGAGGGTGGCGTTTGATGCTTGCCACTGAGTAGCAAGAGCCGCCAGGTTAGGGATTGATGCTTGCAAGTGCGCATGGGTGTGGTTGTCCAGAACTTAGCCAGACACAGGAGTTGGTTACTCACCTGTTAAAAAAGCAAGGGGTGTTTTCAAAGTTCACTTGACATTTGTACCACCTGTGGAAAAGGACACTGACCTATGTTGAAATGCCTCAGGCCGATCTCTCATCCCTCCACTCCTCTCCATGTTCAGAGGAGTCCAAAGGTGCAAAAAGATATTTCTCACCTAGCTGGTTTCTGCCACCCAGAATGGCACAGAAAGCCCTGGCCTGCAGCACAGTAGGCCTTTGTTCTAATTTGCTGAAGCAGCATAGCGTGGAGTACCTTTTTGCTCCTTTGTGTTTTCTTTTGAAAGGGTTTGTGTTTGAGCTGTGTGCCAGTGGTTAGCCCAGGAGGTTTATCTGGTGGGGAGATGCGTAGTCCGCTTCTCAGTGGACTGGACTCTGAATTGCATTTGCCATTTTGCCTGAGTACTGATAGCAGCATGCACTTCCTGCTTAATTTACAGAATTGGTGTCTTTAGTCCAAAGTACTTAGAGTGCTACTGAAAATCTTCCTCCAGCTCTGCCACTTTCGCTCTTACTTGAGGATTGAGGGTTAGGGTTTTAAGCAAAGGAGTCGAAGGCTCCAGAAACTATTCTCTACCTCCAAGTTGCTCTTTTTGAAGCAAATACAACTTCAAGATATTCACTGAGAGTGCATCCCTTGCTGTTCTAAGTAAAGGAGCCTAGTTGTGCTTTGGATCTTACCACTTGCACAGAATTTCTGTCTATTGTAGATTGTGGGCTGAAGGATGAATTGCCTATTTCATTTTTAGGCAGGCATTGGCTGTTTGGAAATTCTACACATTTTGTATTTTTATATATATGCTGAGAGTACGCTTTAGCAATTGTCCGATTCAGCAGCCAATAACTTTCCTTCCATCTGCAGGTGTTTCAGTAAGTCTTTAGATGATCGTCATCCCTCAAAAGTTCTTCTGTGGGGAAGAAGATAATAAAAACTTTAGCACATTAGTTGCTGATGCTAAAAGTCAGGAAGTGGCAAGTGTGTGCGCGAATGTGTGTGCAGGGGAGGTGAGAATCCAGTCTAGGCAGAGCTGTGCCTGCAGTCATGGAAGGGTTGCATACCCCAAGGCAAGCGTGTGTTGTTCTGAACTGGTCCTCCCTTTGATGAGTTGCTTTCATGAAACACAAGCAGTAAGGGTGTCGGATGGGGGGCATTTAATCAGCCTGAAATCGATTTAATTTTGAGCTGTATCGTTGCAGAAATAAATTCAAGGACATGCAGTTCTTACAAGAACTTCTGGTGGTTGGGCCAAATCAAATGAGATCTTCACAAATAATAGCTAGGCTTCTTCTAAGTTACTTTTGTCAAACCCTATTGTGATTTTCATTTTTTTCTAAATACCAGTGCTCATCCAGAACTGTTCTGACAGTTTTAAAGTTCGGGTATTGCCATAAAAGTCATGTGGCCTTAAAAATCCCCAAAACAAAAAAAACCCTGCCTTGGAGTTCTTTCCAAGGCTGTTAGGAGTGCCAGCCTCTCTGGCTTCTCAGTTTGAAGAAACCAGTCACAAAGCTTTTCGAGAAGCGGGCAAGTTGCCTTCAATGCACGTCTGAGAGTTTCCTGGTGGTTGATCCCTGCGCGACACTCAGCGCTGTTTAGCAAACACCTGGAGAAGGCAGGCTCGTTTCAGTGTAAGCCTGTGAGAGGGAGTCGGGTTCAGCATTTCAAATCTTTGTTTAATCGGCCACTCTCTGAAAATTGTGCTGCTGAGCTTTTTGTGAACACTTGATAACCTAGAACCTCAATGAAGATTTGTTAACATTAACAAAGTATCAGAGAATTGGTAATTTTGCTTGACGTGCACGGTTGTACGGAGTTTGTAGCCAGCGGGTGCATTGACATGTGGAGGTCTGCGCAGTTGGTCCAGTATTAGCGTGAAGGACAGCGGAAGGGCTGGGGCCGGTTGTTGCTGGAGAAGCTGAAGTTCCAGCAGAGCTGTGGGTTGCTATTCCATAGCTGTCAGTGTCAGGAAGTGCTGTGGATGTGTCCACTTTGCCTAATGTTAATGCCATTTCACTTTCTTGCAGGGCTCTGTAGCTTCTGTTACTAATTTCCTCGTGTTGTAAAATTCCTGTAAATGATTATCCACAGTTTTCTTTACCTTGAGTCATCACGCAATCGGATCTTCCATTCTTTGCTTGTGAATGAATTTTGTTAGCTTCGCAACCATTTCCTTGCTTAAATTTTTTTCTTCACCTTTGGGATGTGAAAATGCGTGAAAGTTAAAGGGGGGTGTGTGTGGTTATACCAGAACTGAAAGAAGAGGATTCCTCTCCCCGGTACAGGGACATGTGTGCCTCTGCACATGAACTTCAAACTGTCAAACAGTTGTCTTGGTTAGTGTAACACACACAAATGATCTTCATCTTACTGCATTACTCGTGAGGTTTTTCCCCTTGGGATGTATTGGCTTATATCTTTCCGGAATGAATGTCCTCCCCTCTGTCCTGATCTGAAGTCACTTCTGGGACACAGGAGATTTATGTTGTTCTTGCTGTGTGTCACATCTCAGTATTGCGTTGTGCTCGCTGTGCCTGCAGGATTCGCTTTCTGCCCTCTCCTTGTGCTGTACCGCTCTGTGCAGCTGTCTTGGTTTGTTACTTTCTGTACAGTGTGACACCCAGATGAGAGTGGGGCAGGGAGGGTACAGAACTGTGTTATTACTTCATTGCCAGTGTTTGAACTGGGAGAAGTACGGCTACCTTTATGAATGAAGTCTTTCCATGGAGAAGATGTCTCCGGTACGTGTTCAACATCAGCCTTTTACATGTGGAGCATTTAAAAAGGAGAAGTCAGAAATCTGTAGTTGTTGACAGTAGGCAGCACTTGGGGAAGGGACCCAGGAAAAGCATGAGTAGGGTTGTATCTCATTGTAGTGCCTGTTGTGAATATATAAAATATGCAAAAGGAGAGGTGAAGATGGATTCCTCTAGCTTGAAGAGTTCAGTGCAAATGAAACCTTGAAAAGCAGGTGAGAGGGGACTGTAGGCATTACTCTTGTATCTTACAGATCTTTCGGCTTTGAACGGGTTCTGAAATGTTTTTTGTATTCTGGTAGAGACTGGAAACCACACAAATGAAGGACAGCATCTAAAGTGGTTATGTTTTATTGATATTATATATATGCTATATATAATATTGATATATATATTATATCATTATAATATATATCAATGTATATATAATATTATATTGATATGTGCCCCTACCCCCATATTTTTCAATTTTTCCTTTTTTGTGGTGTTTTTTTTTTCCCTGTAGTATAGCTTTTTGTTAACCCTAGATGATATCTGTGATTCAAAGAACTGTTGACTTGGGAACCTGCATGTCTGGCAGAAGTAAATAAAAGGACTAAATGAAAGCATGACATGAAATTGGCCACCGTATCACCTCGTGGTGAGATGCACTGGCTAGGAAGGGTCATGTAAAAATACTTACTTAGCAGTTCCTTTTGCAGTGCCTGTAGACATCTTGTCTTTTTATTGTAGGTGTGGAGGGTGCAGCTTTCCAGAGTAGACTTCCACATGACCGTATGACATCTCAAGAAGCTGCCTGCTTCCCTGATATAATCAGTGGGCCACAGCAGACTCAGAAGGTGTTTCTGTACATCAGGAACCGCACCGTAAGTTTATTGTAAAAATATTGATGAAAAAAGTGTAGGACATTCGTGTACCTTGCAAGGACTTTTTGGTAGTTACCATGTCTAACAGTGGGTAGATTTTGGGTTTTGAGATGGTGGGGTTTCATTTGTGACATCTTAGCATGCTCAGACTTGCTAAGAAAGGTGTTATCCAGTTCTTGATAAGAGACAATGCTGCGAGGCAGCTTAAAGAATCTGTAGTATATTTACAATATGCAAAACAGAGTCATAACAACCATCAAAACTGCGTGATTCAGCTAATACAGCTTTTAAAAACTAAACAAGCAGCAAGCTGGTACACATGTTCTATTACTTGATCTCAGCTTAAAGAAGTCGCTGTAGAATACTTAAATACTCTTCAAGCAAATAGATGCTTAAGGCAAACCTCTTAGTTTTGTTTTTTTTTTACTTTGCCTAGCGTTCAGTTGCTGTAATGCTGAGACATCAAGCCAGTTGTGTGGCTTATGCTTAGAACAGAACAGTTACTTTGCCAGCTTGGAGTTCATAAAAGAAATTACATTGTTGAAGAAATGAAACTCTGTTTCTGAATGTTTGTAGCATTTCTGCCCCTTTCAAAATTTCGATGCAACTGAAAATACAGAAAGGAGGGGCAATATTCAAATAATTCATTGGGGAGTTCATTCACTTGAGTTCGGGCAAGCATGCTTGAAGTTTAAACCTGCGTAAAACTTAACCAGTAGTATTGTGTGTTGCAGGTGATAGTTTTAAATTGTGACAATGCGTTTAGGTTTCTCAGCACACAAACAGAGTTCAGGGCTTTCTCCTGTACTTAGAAAATTTAACTGATGTTAGAAAAATTAACAGTAGGAAAGCAAGAAATATTTCGAAAATTACCATAGTTGAGAGAGAAAACACCTTATGCATCATTCAGTTTTTTTCCACAGACTTAAGATGATCCAGGAGCAGCATCGTGTATTACACATGGGAGCACCCGATGCTTAATAACTTAGGCATGATGGACATCTTCATGCTAAGGGTGTGACTTCTGCTATTTCTGTGAAATCTCCATCTAATTAACCTAAGTTGTAACTTTTGGGAAGTCATGAGATGCATAAAACCAGGCCCAGGCAAGCCAAAAACTTTGAGTTTGCTCAGAATGTGTAGCGAGTAATCCTTTTACAAATGCATTGGACACAGAAAAGCATTCTGCTGAAACTAATAAATGACCGGACGCAAAGGAGTGCTCGGAAGGGGTATTTGCAGGGCTACGCCAGAAGAGCTGCGCTGCTGGTCTTTGGTCCTTATTGACTATGGAGGAACTTAGAGAAGTTTCTAAGCAGGAATCCCTTTCTGAGGAAGAGTTGTGAGAGGATCTCCGCTGGTCAGGATGGCAGAGGTTATAGAACAGCAGGTGAAGCAAATGGTACCATAAACCCAGTTCTCAGCAGAGCTCTGGAAGAGCTGTGAGGTGCAGTGTGCATCCTCTTCTTTAAAGCTAGCACGGTACCAAGAGGTTTGAAAATTCTGAAGGCAGCATGAACACCCAGAGTTCCTGGAGGTTAGAGGGGTTAGACTGGTAAATCTGATAGAATCACAGAATCATTAAGGTTGGAAAAGACCTCTAAGATCAAGTGCAACTGTCCACCCATCACCACCGTGCCTGCTAAACCATGTCCTGAAGTGCCACGTCTACACATTTTTTGAACCCCTCTAGGGATGGTGACTCGCCCACTGCCCTGGGCAGCCTGGTCCAATGCCTGACTACTCTTTCAGTAAAGAAATTTTTCCTAATGTCCAGTCTAAACCTCCCCTGATGCAACTTGAGGCTGTTGCCACTCGTCCTGTCGCTGGTTACCTGGGAGAAGAGACCAACACACGCCTCACTACACCCTTCTGTCAGGTAGTTGTAGAGAGCAATAAGGTCCCCCCTCAGCCTCCTCTTCTCCAGACTGAACAGCCCCAGCTCCCTCAGCTGCTCCTCATCAGACTTGTTGTCCAGACCCCTCACCAGCCTCGTTGCCCTTCCCTGGACACACTCCAGCCCCTCAATGTCCTTCCTGTAGTGAGGGGCCCAGAACTGAACACAGTGCTCCAGGTGCGGCCTCACCAGTGCTGAGTACAGGGGCACGATCACTTCCCTGCTCCTGCTGGCCACACTATTGCTGATCCAAGCCAGGATGTCATTGGCCTGCTTGACCACCTGGGCACACTGCTGGCTCATATTCAGCCAGCTGTCGACCAACACTCCCAGGTCCTTTTCCACTGGACAGCTCTCCAGCCACTCCTCCCCAAGCCTGTAGCACTGCATGGGGTTGTTGTGACCGAAGTGCAGGACCCGGCATTTGGCTTTGTTGAAACTCATGCCATTGGCCTCGGCCCATCGATCCAGGCTGTCCAGATCACTCTGCAGAGCCTTCCTACCCTCAAGCAGATCGACACTCCCGCTCAACTTGGTGTTATCTGCAAACTTACTGAGGGAGCACTCAATCCCCTCAACGAGATCATTGATAAAGATGTTAAACAAGACTGGCCCCAGTACTGAACCCTGGGGACACCACTTGTGACTGGCCGCCAGCTAGATTTAACTCCTTTCACCACCACTCTCTGGGCTCGGCCATTCAGCCAGTTCTTTATCCAGCGAAGGGTACACCCATCCACACCATGGGCAGCTAGTTTCTTCAGGAGGATGCTGTGGGGAACAGTGTCAAAGGCGTTACTGAAGTCCAGGTAGATAGCATCCACAGCCTTTCCCTCATCCATTAGGCAGGTCACCTGGTCATAGAAGGAGATCAGGTTGGTCAAGCAGGACCTGCCTTTCATGAACCCATGCTGACTGGGCCTGATCCCCTGGTTGTCCTTCACATGCCCGGTGAGCACACTCAGGATGAATCGTTCCATAATCTTGCCTGGCACTGAGGTCAGGCTGACAGGCCTGTGGTTCCCGGGATCCTCCTTCCAGTGCTTCTTGTAGATGGGTGTTACACTGGTGATCCTCCAGTCATCTGGGACCTCCCCTGTTAGCCAGGAATGCTGATAGATGATGGAGAGTGGCTTGGCCAGCTCCTCCACCAGCTCCCTGAGTACTCTGATATTTCCCATTTGCCTGATAACAAATGGAATCGGGAATTGACTGAATGACCTGGTAACTAAAAACCTGTTTTGGAAGGCTCACAGTGGCTTTTATAAAGGGAAGTCACCCTTTGCAGTCCATCTGAGTTCTTCAAAGGACTCATGAGAAAGTGAACGAAGGAGATCCACTTCATGGGATCTGCTGCATGAATCCCCACGCCCACCCCAAAACAAAAAACCCCACCTCAACCAACCAATTAAAAAAACCCCAAAACAGTAAAAGCTCTTGGTAAATTACTGTTGATTAAAGAAGATCATGAAGTTTACAAAGCAGAACGTAGGATAAATGATCTGTTGTGGCCATGTGGGGCAGTTACAATTTGAAGCCTTTAAAATCTTCGAAGGCCTGCACTGTTCTGTGTATTCATAGAGGGTCTGAAAATCAGTATTTGTAAAGAAATGGTCATTTGCTGCCCATACTAAGTTATTTTAGGTAGTTAAATGAGGACTACGGAAGACAAAAACTCTTATGAGTAACTGAGTGATAACATAGCAGCTGAAATTAAAATTAAATACAGTAAACTAATGTGAATAATGGAAATAACTGTATATATAATAAATAACATATATAATATATAAAATTGTAGATGTAGAGAAGTATATATAAAAATACAGATTGTGGGCTTTGCACTCGTCAAGCTGAGAGTGGAATCTTAGCATTATGGTACGTAGTACTATGAAATGGTTAGTTCCACACTCAGAAATGATCAGAAAGAACATTGTTAAAAATTGCTTGGAAAGCAAGTAGAAGAAAGTCCTGTGCTAAACGTGAAATTTGCCTCAAATGGCCTCCCAAATTATATGGAAATTCTTTCTTGATCTTTCCTATTCATTATGCTTTGATGATTTTCACTTGAATTTGGTATCTGTGAGGAGCTGTGAAGTTCAGTAGTGCAATTATAGAGAAATATCCAAACAAGTGACTAGTTCTGGAATGTGAAATGATGCGGAGATGGTACGTATGACCTAGATCTAGGCATTGAACAGTAACGTGTTATTTATTAGCTGTTGCCATCCATGCCATGAGGTAGGAGTTCTGTTGGGAAAACAGCTGTCGTATTATTCTGTGCTTTTTTTCTAGCATGAAATGACATGATTAATATTTCACAGGCAGCTCTTCCTGCTTGGTTTTTGAACTGTAACTGTCCTCTAAATGTTCTTTCTTGTGTATACCTGGCCAGCATAGTCCATTGTGTAGCTTTTGTTTTGTCTGTATTTTTTCTTGTACGTGTGATCAGGAGATTGCTAACTTCCTGCATTTGCACTTACCTGACCTGGTGTAGGAAGTGAAAATGGACTGTACTTCACCTTAAAGAGCACTGGAAGGCCAAGTTCAGTGGGGCTTGGATAGCACTGCTGAAGCTTAACTCGTCAGAGGTTTCATCTCCTGACAGTACTTGGTAACACGCACATGGCAAACACCTCCCTTGTACTGCGTAATGTAATGTGTCTTGTTTGTTTAAATACAGCTGCAGCTCTGGCTGGATAACCCAAAGGTTCAGTTGACGTTCGAGGCAACTATCCAACAATTAGAAGCACCTTATAATAGTAAGTCAAGCCTTTTATTGCCAAAACTGTTCTGTACGTATCATTGCTATGCTTTTTCAGTTTTGGGTGGGGAAAAGCTGCCTAGAACTGAGAGGGCTTCAGGTGGGTCCTTCTGTTAGTGAAACTCCAGGAGCGTTCGTGTGCAGAATGGGATATTGCAGCATGCTTGTGTTTCAGGTTTGTTAGAGGTCATTTGTCTGGTAAATTTAGCAGAATTCAAAAAAAGCTGGTAAAAAGATGGGTTGTTAACAGAAGTTTCCTGCAAAGAATTCACTTGTGGCTTTTTAGGTTTGCTACAACTTCATCATGGTTTGCAGCTGTGAGACTTTCTAAATCTGAAGGTTTCTGTGAGGCATGAAAAAGTTGCATAAGGCTTGAATAGTCTGGCCATGATGAAAGAAGGCAGTGAAAGAGTGAGGAGTTACTGCTTGCAAATTTAGGCCATGTAGGCCATCAAAAAAGATCCCAATGAACTGGAAAAGGGGTAGAGGGGAGCCATAAAGAAAAAGTAAATAAAGAGGGAGATAATGCTGAAATGAATGCAGATACACTGTCAGGTATTGCAAAACAGTGAATTCTTCTGTTTGTAAAAAACGAAAATGAGAATTCAGTGCTCCAGTAACAGATTGGCTTAATACCAGCAAATCACATTTCAGTTCTGCATAAAGATCACCGGATTTCTGCAGTCGGTTTCAGAAACGGTGTTCTTCCACACTAGATAAATAGAAGCATTTAATGTCCTGTACAGCTGTTCAGGCAGTGTTTGAAACTGCGGTATAGCCTGGAAAAGAGCTTGTCATTTCCGGACAACTTTATCCTCAGCTTTCTGCAGGAAGGTGGATTCATCAGTAATGGCAGCTGGGGTGCAGAAAGAGAAGTGTTCAGTGTGACTTTGCTGGGTTGCTGCTGCTGCTACCTTTGCTTGTGCATATGTTTTCAGTACATACGTGCTCCTGAATATACAGAATAATTTTAAACATTACAATTTTTTAAGGTGATACGGTGCTCGTTCACAGAGTACACAGCTATCTGGAGCGGCATGGTCTAATCAACTTTGGTATCTACAAGAGGGTGAAGCCCCTTCCAAGTAAGTAACTTGAAAATTGTTTCTAATTGGAGTTTTGTTTTATTGTTCTGTGATTTCTTAGGACAAAGGAGTGCTTTTTTTAGGATTGTGGAGCTGAGAAAATGAAAAAAGGCTGGAAAGCTATCTGGCTGTAGATGCTCATGGTTTTTATTTTGGTGTGGAGAAGTCATGTATTTAATTAAATCACTTTGAGCTGGAAAACGTTGGCAAATCTGTGGATAATTTGGTGGCTATCACTGTTTAATGAGTTATCTTTTGTTGTTTGTTTGAATAAAAAAAGGCAGAAACACAATACTGTACTTACATCTATTATAGGCTTATATGATGCTTGAATTTTACAAGGGCTAAACTTGTCGTCCTTTCTAGGTTTTATTCTTCTGGGGCAGAAAGAAATAAAACTATGCTATATGATACTTTGTCCCGCAGTAAGAAGAATTGGTTTCTTCTTCAAACAATTGTCCTTCAGAAGTATTTTTCTTCCCCTTTTCTTCCTTGTCACAGGTGCACTACTGGTGTGTTTTTCTTGTACCTGTCTCATTAAGAAAAACTGCGAAGTGTTTTACTGTATTATGTACATAATTCCTTCCATTTTCTTTTTGTGACCATTAGTTTTTTTAAAGAGTTTGTTCTGTCAGAACTGTGGATTAGAAGGAAGCTGCTTTTTGTTCTTAGTGTCTCTTACATGCAACCTTAGCACGACCCCGTACAACGTGGCAATGCGCGTACAGAGCCTGTAGCTTATTTTTCCCTTCCTTCAGCCAAGAAGACGGGAAAGGTGATCATCATCGGTTCTGGAGTCTCTGGGTTGGCAGCAGCTCGCCAGTTGCAGAGTTTTGGAATGGATGTCACAGTTCTGGAAGCCAGGGTATGAATTTGGGTGCTGTTTTACCTCCATATGGAAACTTGCCCAGCAACCCCATTCGGTGCTGGGCTACGGCTGAGTATCCAGCAGCGCGCCGGGGACGGGTGAGCCTGTGCGTGCTTGCAGGCAGCCGGGAGGTGTTGCTGAGCACTGAGCTGTCTGCCCAGAAGACGAGTGGGTCTGTTCCCACCGGGACTTGGTTGGGGCCAGGGCTGGGCTGTATGGTCAGGTGCTAGTGTCACCAGGATGCTGACAGGCTGGAATCTTCTTCCTTTCGTGATTAGGAATTGATTTTTCACTGGAAAGCAGGATGCAAGTCTGTATTTTGAGAACTTGCTCCTTAATTAGGATCACTGTTTGGAATTGCAGTACACCTTCAGGCAGGGTATTTTTCTTGCACCTTTTAAGTCTGTGTTAAAGGGTCTGTTAAGCACACGGTAGTAAACAAGGAAAGAATGGAAGTTTTGTAGAGCTACATTTTGTGGTGCGTGCACTAGCTGATTGTTCTTCCAGTAATAAGGTATTCTTTTATATCCAGCCTGAAGCGAAATCTCCTGGTTTTGAAGCTGACCTTTTTTTCATATAATCTAATCAATTGACAACAGCTTGATACTCATTTAAAATAAAGAAGTCCATTGACCAATTAAATTGGAATTTATCTTACATTTTACTTCTTGACTTCATTTTGTTTGTGCATTTACTTCTGACTGTTTTCTAGCACAGGTTAAAGTAATCTGCTTAAGTTTTTTATTAGAGTGATATTTTGAGGCTCTCAATTTTGCTAGCTACTGTTCCTGTTGCTGGGGCGAGAGCTGCTGGCTCTGTGCGTCGCAGGTTCCACGCCCCTAGAGCAAAGGACAGCGCAACTGTCTTAAGTGTTCAGGAGCCTCTTGCTCACCTGAATGTGTTCTGGGGTTGTTGGTTGGTTGGTTTGGTTTTTTGGGGGATTTTTGAAGCTGGAAGAAGATGATCCATGCTGTATCCTGGGTTTTGTTCTATGCATCTTTATAATAACCAGTATGGAGATCTGGCAAGAGGGTATTTTAAAATAATGCATGCTACTTTTCAGTCATTTTTCTCTACACTGCTGCATCTCTTCCTGAGTAGTCTGGTTTGTTTTTTATTTTTATTTTTTACGACTGACTGGAGTTTTCTTGCATTAAGATTTCAGTGATTCAGGTGGTAGTTTCTTTGTGTCCGCTCATTTTCTGTAACATTTAGACTGTTAGTTTGCACGCTTTTGAATTGCTGATTTTATTACTAAAAATCAAACTTTACATTTTTATATGAATTGGTAGCTGTTTGGGATCTTTGCCCAATTGTAATTGATACCATCCTTGTAGCTGGACTGAAAATAGGGAAAGGTGGCTTTTTTTTTCCTTATTAAGTTTAAAGTGGTAGGAAAACAAATGTCAGCCTTAAGTCAGTAATATGTCGAGAATCGAAACCTTTTTTTCTTGCTTCTAAAATGGGTTGTTGCTTCCTGGTTATCTTCTTTGAAGAATAGATAGGGTTAGATAAACCATCAGCCAATTATTCCTAAAATTTAGTTTTCTGAAGCAGAGCTGAATCATTCCCTATACAGCTGTTGGATTTTGTGGGAGGAGGTGGGAGGAGGAAATGTAGTACATAACTTAATCTGTTTGTGGACAATGAAGGGTTGATTTTAGAATCACAGTAGAACCTGCAGATTTAGTTAAATCTGTCCAGATCAGGTTAGGCATCTTTTTTCTTTTTATTTCTTTTTTTTTTTTTTTTTAATGCAACTTGAACATTTTATTCCTTAACTTACGCAAATTAATTTAGATGAAGTGTTCATTTGCAGAGGTTCTTGGAAAAGTGTACATTCTATTTATTGAACTTTTGGATAAGAGAATATTTGTACCACGTTCTGTAGAAGTTGTATTGCCAAATGTTACCAGAGGTTTAATGTATTTTGCTTTTAAAAGGACCGAGTAGGAGGAAGAGTTGCTACCTTTCGCAAAGGGAACTACGTTGCTGATCTAGGAGCAATGGTGGTGACGGGACTTGGTGAGTTTTTCAGAACAAAAAGGAGTGGGGAGGAAAATTGTTTGAGATGTTACAGATGTGAAGACTGATGCTGTTTCCTTTCATGGCCAAAATAGTTGGGTATTTTTAACTATTAAAAAGTGGATGTTCTAGTTCAGCCTCTTTGGCAGTTAGCTTTTTTCGTCAGTGAATCTTCAGAATAGATGGCAGCCTGCGCTAAAAGCTGGGATTTTTGTTTGTGCCACAGCTCTCGTTGGGTACTGAAGTCACATGGGTGCTTGTCCTGTCCTCAGACCACTGCAGATCCATTCTTTTACAATTTGCTTGTGCTTAGTGGAATTCTTTTCTCTTTCCTTGGCATGCTGCCCTATTGTGTGTCTGCTCCTTGGCCCCGTTCCTCTGAGGTGGTATCTGCACGGGGTTCGCTGCGCAGATCTTTCTAAAGCTGCTTTTGCCAGCTGCCAGTGGCCTCTGAGCTCAGGTCTGTGGACTGGATTTCAAAACAACTCGCTTAGTTGTTTCCTTGCGTCTTCCAAAGTATAAGCTGAAACTGAGCATGGAGCAGTAGGCATGTAGTGTGGGGGTCAGTTGAGTAGCTAAGAGCAAAGTAAATGAGAGCAAATAAATAGCAAAGTTAAAAGATGGGAGAGACCCCAAAGGGATGGAATGTTTTTTTCATTTACGGGTGGGAGGGGAAAGGGAGGAGGGGGAATGAAGAGCAGAGCAATTCTAAAGAGAAAGCTCTGCTGGAAGCCAGGATTTAAACCCCAACAGTCCTTTCACTAAGCGATTTCAAAAATAGTTGTAAAAATACTGTCAAACAAGCCATATTTCTTCCTATTTAATGCTGGTTTATGGGATGGCATCAGTTATTGATACTGGTTACTCTGCTAAGAAGGTGGGGCAGGTGTTTAGTGTGGAATACCCTTCAGTAATGCAGTGAAATGATAAAATATTATAAAACCTGTAATAAAACCTAACTGAGTTTTACTGACTGCCAAAACTTGGTGTCTGTCATATGGTTAGTCTCGATTATTAAAAACTGCATACAAAAACTGTCTCCAGACAAAGAGTATTGAAGTTGCACAGTTGTGGTTAAACAGATTTAAGGTTGCCTAGTAAAAGACTGTAATGTTTTCTTATTTGATTCATCATGGGTGAGATGGTGGCTGAACTTCCCCTCTATTTTGAACTAAGGCACTGGGTTGGATTTGGTTGCAGAATCAGAGAACACTGGGAAGCTTGATCGGAAAAACTTTTCCCGAAGTTAATGTTGTGGAGGAAATCCATGCTGCCTCTCCTCTGTGCCATTTCCCATTTGTGTCCGTTTCCTTTCCTTTCGACTGCTGTGCTTACAGAGAGGCTTTGATGTTTGGTGATTCTGGATGCTTAAAGTCAATGGTTTCTGCCTTCACCATGTTTCTACATGGAACCTCCTAGATTGTTTTCTAATCTATTTTGTTACACATCTTGCAGGTACAGTTGGTGTACGTGGTTCATCTTCATGGATTATAATCACGGTGTCAACTTTTTAGGGGCTGAGTTCTTCAGGTTGCATTGCTGGGTCACCACACTTGCAAAAGCTCCTGAAGTTACCGTGCAGCTGTGGGAGCTTTCCGCTCTGCTCGCAAACCTTCTGAAGATGTGTTTATAGCTGTAAACTCTTGATCATATGAAGGTTGCTGCCGCCTTAGGCCTCTGCTTTTATAATCAGCCCTTTTTTCATGTTGTTCTTTAAGTATTGGTGGGCAGGTTGGGTTTTTTTCATGACCTTGTTGCAAGCATTGCTGTGAAGAGTAGGCCTTTGGCAGTGTTGTACTACTTCACGGGAATGCGTTTTGCTCTGGAGGTGGTGTGTTTAGTCTCTGAAATTGCTTTAACTGGAATTTTTATTTCATTGCAGACAATCTTTGCAGGAGTACTGTTAACTGTACAAAATGTTTTCCAGGAGGAAATCCCATGGCTGTGGTCAGCAAACAAGTGAATATGGAATTGGCTAAGATCAAACAAAAATGCCCACTTTATGAAGCAAATGGACAAGCTGTAAGTCTGATACTGTTTTCATGAACTTTTTAAAAAAAAAAAAAAAAAAAAGTATCTCAAGTGTATTTGCTACCAGGCTATTGGTCTAGCAGGATATAGCTTCCAGAAAGAAGAAGAGTAATGGGAGTGTGTGTCCATTTTTAGGCAGTGCAGTAATATTCTGACATACCTGCACCTGTTCTTCTAAAAGCTGTTCTTTCCACGTGAGTGACTTCGAATTTCAGAGGTTTTGTGGAAGCTAAGCTCCTGTTTGTTCTTTCCGTATTCCTTACTGTTTTTCCTGAGACAGTTGTCTGTCTCATTCCTCTTTGAAACAATTGTCTGCTGTGCTGGCACTCTAGCTTTTGTTGCTGCTACAGCTACTCCTTTTCCCTGAAATAAGCTCATTCTGGGTGTTCTACTTATCTGTTGCTTTTTGAAGACTTGACTAACCAATGCCAGCTGGTTGGATGCATGCAGCAGTTCAGCAATAATATTCTAGAGCTGGGAATTACAAACTTACTTAGCTTGCTTTCTTTCCGTTGTAATGTCAAAGAGTTGTTAGAGACAGAAATGAGAGATCCTAGTTTAGTGATGAATCTCATGCATGCATTGGCTGGAAGTGTCCCTACCTCGAATCTTAAAACGTGGTACTAAGAGTAATTTCTGAAAGACGACAGGTGGGGATCCTGGGCTTCTTGCTAGAGGCCTGAAAAAGTGATCTTTGGCACAGACTTGTTATAACCTGGCACCTGCAGCTTTTCTTACTGCACATGACTGAATAAGGTGCTATAATAAACTCAGGGAAGGCCACCAAGCCAGTAGAGCTGGTAGACAGTTCTAGCATTCAGTCTGCTCTCATGTCATGAAGCCAGTCCTGCCTGTGACCTGCTTGCCTCTGCAGTGCTGGGTTTCCCCTCTCCCAGCTGTTTTCAGTGTCTGCCCAAGTAATGCTTCAGAATCTTGCAGCAGGACAGATGTGTCCCTGTGCAATTTGAAGAGACTCCCTCTGTTAACACCACCCGATAAGACACACAGTTCAGCTACTTTGAACTTTAGACCATGCTTTTATTCTCCCAGGAATCTCTGAGAAGCCTGCAGCTTTCCTTTCTGCAGCCCACTCCTTTCTGTTCACAGCGTGCTAGATCACCTGTGTCCAGCTGAGCCCCTCAGGCCTGGGCAGCTCCAGCACCCTCTGCTCTAGGAGTCTCCCTTGCTCCAAAAGTTGTCAGCTTGCTTGTTGCAGACAAAGCTTGATATGTATAACTGGGTATTTTCCAGACTGAATTTTATCACTTCCTTGTGTTGAATGTTGTCTTGATGACTCTGTAATGAGCCATATGTTGCCCATGTTGTCTTTCTCTTGTTTTTTCTTAATATACTCCATGATGCTGCTTCCACCAAGGCAGTTATTTTATTAGTCCTTTCTTTTCCTTTTTTAGTGTTGCCACGCTTTTTCCTTTGATTATTAGCAGTGCTAAAAATTAATTAAATTGCTGATTACCAATTTCTGCAATGTTTTCACATATTAGTACTTTGATTTTCACCCCACTGTATAAATCTTACCCTGAAATAGCTGCTAGGCTACTTCTGTTACATTTCTTTCTGCTTGTTGAGAGGACACTGTCAAGGTCCTACTTTTATAAACAGTGAAAAAAAGTTTAGTTTAAGCTGAAATCACATTCTACGGGATATACTTCTTCCAAAGGTGCGTTCACATTGGGTTACTAGTGAGCATTGGGCAAGTAACTTCTCAGCACCCTTTTTGGGAGCAAAAGTTCTGCTCACCCTGCCAATAGAGAGTCTGCTAATTTGATAGTGTCCCTTTGCATTTTCCTTTCATCTTATCCCTGAGCCCAAGTCCATTTGTTGCCCCCCTCTTCCTCAAAACCTGCTCAATTTGTGTCCACCAAATAGCCAAGAGCAAATAGTCAAGCATATTGAGAAGAGCAGATAGCCAAGAGCACAGCCTTTCCTGTCCCAAGTGAAAGAGCTGTAATGTTCACCTCTCCCTCTGGCATTTTGGCAAAGTTCATGGGCTTGACAGGAGGCAAGTTGTAGCTTTTAAATTAGCCAATTCCCCAGCCGTCCTAGGAAGTATCAGAGATCTCCCTGGAAAACAATATACACCAGATAACTGTTCAGACATCTTAAAGCAGAGACTGCATTTAGAAGTCTAGGAACAAGTAATAATCGGATGTCCTTCATGTCTGGTTACTATCTTGACAGCTTTCTGCATCTAAACAAGTATCTTTTCAGTGGTTAAACGTTCCTGCCAGTCTGTCTACATCTTTTTTTCCACTATCTGCATTTTACTGAAGGGCAAAGTACAAAAGACTTACACACTGAGTGTACATCCTCATCGTTAAGCCATGCACTGAAGGCATAAGTCTGCCTTGCAGCTCACAACTGTATGGTGACCCAAGATTGAGCGGTTTTATACCTTTAGTTACCACTCCTCTAAAGCGTGGTTGTTCTTGCCTGTCCCTTATTAATTAGATTGTGCAAAAATCTTCCTTGTTTCTGCTTGCTTCTGTTGATTTAGTGAGTTTGGTTTTAGTCTTTGCCATGGTGTTACCTCATTGAGAAAGACTTTCTCCAAAGAGGTGAAGACAGAATCACATTCTCTGCATACAGGATGGGCTCTTAACGTTTGCAAGTTTCAGATCCTTTCTTTGTGGTGAGTTGGTTTCCTCCAAAAAATGTACCAGTTTAGGCGTTCTGAATCGTCTTTGGGAACTTCTACTGCCTGCACAGCTGCCTGAGCATTGATGTCAGCTGTGAAAAGGTAGGCACTGTGAATATCAAATGTAATTTCTCTTCCCATTCTTCACCCTAACTTCACACTGCTGCGAAGGGTGCACGCTGTAATGCCACCATCAGCTTGTTTCCCCCCAGGATCCTCGCGTCCTTTCTTCAGAGCTGATACCCAGCTGTCAGTTACCAGCCTGTCCTGATGCACGGGGGCATTCCATCACCGTTCCAAGGCTTTGCCTTTGAGTTTCATGAGGCGTTTGTCAGCCCGTTCCCCCCACTTGTTGAGTTTACACTGAGGGGAGAGGAGGGTGGGGAGGCCTCAGAGCAGACCTTACCCTTCAAGTCCGAGGCAGAGGAAATGGGTGCTTTAGCCTTTTCCATATCCGTTACCGTTCGGTTCAGCAGCAGGTCTGCAGTCTGCGTTCTTCTTACTTTCTTGCTAGCGCTGTGTATGTAGAGAGCCCTTCTTCTTACCCTCTTACGTCCAGCATCTCAGTTTCAACTCTGGCTGACTTCTGGTTTTCCTAACGCCATCTCTGCATGCTTGGGCAGTGCTGCTTCGTTCATGACAGGTGACTTGTGGTGTGATAATGGATGCTTAAGCTGGAACTTGGAAGATGAAGCTTAAATAATAAAAGTGATTACCATCAGTGTCTTGAAACTGGGGCTCTAATTTTAATTTTTCAACCTTCAGGAGAGCTATTCTACACCTCTTAAGCCAGAAAAGATCTTAGAAATTTAATCATTCAGTGGAGTCTGCCCTGTGGCTCTGGAGGTCCTCTATTCAGTCTTAAGGCAGCACTGAGCAGTAGCAAGTCCTCTCTTTTCCACTACGAGTTCTACTGAGGACGTGCCCAAGTTCTGGCCCACTTAAGCCAGAACCTGCAGCAGAATCCTTGTTCATCCCCAGGGTCTTCTTTTCAGAGGCAGAGTCACGTACCTTTGGATTAACTGTAAGGAAGTAGCCTAGAAACCAAGTCATTTAGATCATGCCTTTTCCTTCCCAGCTCTTCCTTTTTAATGGCTAAAAAAACTAACAGGGCACAGTAGTACGTACCCACACTGTAAAAGTAGATTCTGGTGTTCAGGTGTGGTGCAAGAATGCCAAGGTTAAGTCAGTGTTGGGTGCGTCACTGGAATGTGACAAAAAAAGTTCATGGTGTTGAAGCATTCTAGTACATGTAGGAAAATAGTCTCATAGTTGTGAAATACATCTTCTACTTGGTATGAAACCCAAATCTTTCTGAATGTAATAGGTGCAAACTACTGTTACATAGCTACGGAGTTCTGTAATTGTTATCAAATGTGACTTACATAACTGTTATCAAATGTGACTGGCAACAACTACTAGAGAGGATGGCGTAGAGGAATCACAAGTATGGATCTGGCTAAAGAGGAAGTTTCAGCATGTAATTCTGAAGGGGAGCAGTATCAATCAGGGAAGGCAATACAGGTGTTGGGGATAGATTTTCAGTGTTTTCATGAATGAGCAGAAATATAAGTGTGCATCTACATCTTGTAATTATAGATTGGACAAGACTGGAGAGAAGTATAGGGAGAGTTTGAAATAGCCTTGTATATAGCTAAAAAATAATAATCTTTAGATATGTGTTCTAGCGATCATATAATTTCTGTCTTCTATAGTGCTGTTGTATAGAATGTTCCATTCTTTGAGCTGGCAGCGTCTCAGAACTTTTACTGTGTTTTAAAAGTGCATGATCTTGAGAACTGAACAGTGGATATAGTATTGAATATAGTAGTGTCAAAAATGAGATCATTCATTTTTGAGACATAATAACTTTGAGTAATAGAATTTCAGTAATAAGAAAGGAGAACCTAGCACTTGCTGCAGAGTAGGTGAGTCACAAATCTTTGGCAGCCATGGGGTGGGGGAGGTATCTTCATTCTGAAGATTCTCTCGGAAAGGTAGATCTATCAGAAATAGGGAAATTCATGTCATGATGCAGTAAGTCTGCAGGGAGACGCTACCTGCAGAACAGTGTGGAGTTCTAAGACATTTCACTGCAAGAATAGCGAAAGAATCAACATCTTAGTATAGCCAGTTGGAAAAGTTGGCTTGTTATGCTTGTGGTACATACCCAGAGATGAAGTATGACTATTCATTGTGAACCTCGGTGTTTCAGTCTGGGAAAATGCCAGACAAGAAAGACCTATAGAGCTAGAAGGTAACCATTGGCACAAGAACAAATGCTGAGAGTGGCCAGTTGCAAAGTGGAAGAGTACTCCTAGGTAGAGCAATGAGATGCTGATGGAACTTCCCAGTGACACAGGGTGCACTGCACATACAGAGGTAGGGATCAAGAACAGTTGCAAAAGAGCCATCTCATGGAGTCGTAGGGATAGGCTTAGCGCTGTTAACACCAGTTCTCAAGCTCTTTTTGGTCTGGTTAGCAATCATCCAAGAGCTTTCCCAGTCTTCTGAAGTATATACTTTTTTTTTCCCCTCCTCATGCTGATTTGCTCTTATGCTCATCCATGTTTTCTCTGCAGCCTTTGTTTAACCTAGAATGGGTCTAACAGATGTTAATACCATGTGACGCTTGCTCTTTTCAGCGTGCAACCATCATCACCAAACTGGTATTTCCACACTGGCAGCAGCACACACTATTTAAATGAGTCTCTTCAGTACAGTCAAATACCAGCATTCCTGAGGAGGGGCCGTGGAGAAGGAAATGCTGAGCTCCTCTCCCTGGTACCCAGGGACAGCAGACGTGGGAGTGGTTCCAAGCTGCACCAAGGGGTGTTTAGACTGGTCATTAGGAAGCATTTCTTTACCGAGACAGTGTTCAAACACCGGAACAGGCTTTCCGGAGAGGTGGTCGATGCCTCAAGCTTGTCAGTGTTTGAGGCATTTGGACAATGCCCTTAATAACATGATTTAACTTCTGATCAGCCCTGAAGTGGTCAGGCAGATGGACCAGGTGATCATTGTAGGTCCCTGCTAACTGAAGTAGTCTGTTCTATTCACGCTGAGCATTCCAAAAGATAAGTTACTGTCCGTCTACTTCTACTGAGCTATGCCGAGCCCTCTAGGGCCTTGTGATTGTGTAGACCCATCCTGCCGTCAGAGTGGTCTTTTGTCCTGTTGGCAAGCTTCTGAAGCTTTAATGAACACACCTTCCAGTAAGGAAATCTTTGTGTGCCCATAAATTGGTTTGCTAAAGTTTTTATGCCGGAGAAGTAGGTTGTCGTTGTGATTTGCCCACTCTTCTTGTAGCTCTTTGGCCAGACATCCTGGCAAAGTGACTTTGTGTCCTACAAGTCGCGGTGTCTGACCATTTAAGAGAGCTGAGGGTATTAAATTTCTTTTTATAAGGGCTGTTCTCAGCTAGCTACTTTTTTGTAGTACTCTTAAAGTGTCACTCTAGTTTGGGGCATGTGATACCTTTTTTTTTTTTGAGCACTGCTCTGTGAATTTATCTGCACCCTGCCTTTCTGATTCCTCTGATTTGGGGAGTGGTAGCATTTTGAGTTTATTATAAGGTGGTGTGAACTGAGACTGCACTAGAGAAGGTGATCTGTGTCATTGCTCTGGTTTCTTTTAAAATTTTCTTTGTACTACTCGAGTGTCTTGTCTCTGAGGCTTCAAGCTTTGGTGACCTATATTTACTCTTCTTTATTTATGAGTAGATTGTTAAGAAGAAAGTTTGTTCTTTTGACTCCTAGGTTCCAAAAGAGAAAGATGAAATGGTGGAGCAAGAGTTTAATCGTCTGCTGGAAGCCACCTCCTATCTCAGTCATCAGCTGGATTTTAATGTTCTCAATAATAAGCCTGTCTCCCTAGGTCAGGCTCTGGAGGTTGTCATACAGTAAGTGACTTCTCTCTTCATGGCAGACTTTCCTATTTTGTGGAGGATTTTCCAAAAGATACCTGAAACAATTGTGATGCTCCTCGGGTAAGCATTACCCACTTAATATAACTGTTTGGTCTCTGCCGAGTTCTTGTTTGTGTATGTGTTTCTTGTTTATTGAAGCAAAATATACCAAAGATGGTTAAAGCAGTAAACATCTTTTCTTGAAAGCTTTCTGAAAATCACTGCTATAGTAACTGATAGTGGATAATTGACTTAGTACGAAGTGGTGTACATACAGCCCACTTATGCTACTTGAAAGCTAAAGGCATTTGAAATACGCCTTTTAATCATAGTAGGTAACTTCAGACTCACATCTTAGCTAGTCAAGTATCTCTTATTTATAGAAACTTGTATTAATTTTCTAATTGCCATATGCGTATTTGCTACAATATCCCATGATGTGCTCTTATTGCATTACACTAATTAGATTACAATAATGAGTTGTCTCATTAATGCTAGGATTTTATGCTTAACTGACTCTCACTTCTCCTGTTTTCCAGATTGCAGGAGAAGCATGTAAAGGATGAGCAGATTGAACACTGGAAAAAAATTGTGAAAACACAGGAGGAATTGAAAGATCTTCTTAACAAGGTCAGATGATGACATTTAGAACAAGAGGATATCATTGTGTTCCTCAAAGTGGAAAAATGTACAAAAACTTGCATGCAAAAATATCAGAAAGTTGCCATTAATGCTGTTCTTAAATGTATCTGTTCCTTGAAGCCCTGCCTAGAAGCACTGCTATGACCAAGGAACCTTTTTGAGGAGGAGCACAGAAGTGATGAGTCAGAAGGCTGTAAAACATTAATATGGGAAAAGAAACGGAGAGGAGCAACATGATGCCCAGTGCTTTTTCATAGCTTCCTTTAGAGATGTTGCTAATGACTGAGGCTTTTGGGGGCTTATTTGAAAATGTTTACTTTCTTCACCACAAATCTGATTTGTAGTGTAGAAACGGTGGTTTAGGCCTACTTACAATGCCTTTGGTTGTGGTAGATGACATCTTTACTTCTCCGTGGAAGTTTCTCAGATTAAAAATGTCGGAGGACAGTTCTCATATCCTAAGTTATTTGCAGCATGTTTTGTAAGATATCGGTGATGTTGGGTATAAGCCATGTTGTTTGGGGGTTGGTGGTATTTACTGTGGTTTCTTGGAGGTAGAATTTCGTCTAAATAAATCTGCCAAAACCAGGAAATCTCTTTGGTACAATGGCGTAGTTTGAGATTAATATCTGTTTTGCACGGTAACTTGTATGAAAAATCTACCTTCCCTAATCTTTTTTTTTCCCCCCCTCCTTTCCCCTTTTCCTACTCCACCTGAAAAAGATGGTGAATTTAAAAGAGAAGATTAAAGAACTTCATCAGCAGTATAAGGAAGCATCAGAAGTGAAGCCACCTCGGGATATTACTGCAGAGTTCCTTGTGAAAAGCAAACACAGAGATCTGACTGCACTTTGCAAGGTAAAGGAGGACACACATACAGCACTGAAGTCGGTGGTTTCTGAGGACTTCAGCAGCCAGATAAAATTAGCTGATAGAAGTGCTTCCACTCTTTCTCTGATCCAGCGCTCTCAAGAGAATGTGATTGATGGTAACTCTGGGTTGTAATACTGATCACAGGGCTGCACTGAGTACCTTTAGGTACCTGTCTTTCATGGCTCATGACGCAGAGGATTAACACATTGTAGACTCAGTGTTGGGTAAAAGGCTGTGCTGACTCGTGTCAGACAGCATTTCATGTTTTGAAGGCTAAATTTTAGGTCAGACTTGGTTTTAGTCATGCTGGGTCTCACAGTAGTCCAGAAGAAAAATCTGTGCTTGAAGAGAGATGTTCTTTCTCTAAGGTAAGAAAGGTGGTTTCCTGAGTAGAAGACTATCTTCTGTTCAAAGATGATGATTTACAAAGCTCTGTCTTGACAAGGAGAGTTAGTCCTGCTCTCTGTGTGTATCTTGGTGTAGAAATGTGCCTTGATAATGAAACCTTAAAAACTGTTCTTTCTATGATAGTGCAAGACACCTTGCTAACCCAGGTCAGATAGAACCAAGTATCATTTTTCAGATCCTGGTTCAACAGAAGATACGCCCTTCATTTGGAAGCTCAGTGTGTTTGTGCATACATAAGAAGTAGCTCTTCTATTTTGTAACCAATGAACATCTTTGTGGTCTTGTCAATACTGTTGGACACTCCAAATTGTTCTGCCTTGAAGGAAAATGATTGTCACCTTGAGACCTAGTTCCACCAATGCTTTTTAAAAAAAAAGAAAAAAACCCACCACCTCTGAAAGAAGCTTGAAGTACATCATGTCTTTGCCTTTTACATGAGTGCTTCTGCTTTGGAAATCTGTATGTTCGATATTAAGTATAATCTTTTAAGAGAGAAAGAAGAATAGAAATAACATTTTGTGCAATATGAAAAAGCTCTCAGTACCATAGGAACCCTACAAATACCAGGAGTGTGATGGACCTTCATGTTCTTCAGATCCAAGTGCTTAAATTCCGGAAATCTTAGCATACTAATCTTTTCTGCGGTGTGGCACAGACTTCTGCATATTCGAACAGCAGAAGGGCAAAATATGCTGGATTAAATATTGAAAAAATAACTGGATTTAGATTCCACTAAAACTGTAAATCTTCCACTGATTTCTCTTGAGATTATGTTTAGTCTGGTGCTATGTGATGTCTTTAACTCCTCTTACATGTAAACTGATTTTAATCCTGGCTTTTAATCTTACTAGGAGTATGATGAATTGGCAGAAACACAAGGAAAACTGGAAGAGAAGTTACAAGAACTTGAAGCCAATCCACCAAGGTAAAGATAGAAACTATAAAAATAAATACTCAGGAAAGCAGGTTTTTTACTACTTTTCACCAAGTTTCAGAAATGCTGTGGTATGCTTTCTTTTAATTATGGTAACTCAAGGGATTAGGAAGATACACAAAGTTTGAGCTTCCTCAGTTTTAGAACTCATCTTCCTCGTTTTTAGAGGTAACTCAGCCAAGACCCACCTTATTTGTCTGGGGTGCCTTAAGCAGAACTCCTTACTGTAATTCCTGCCTGATCTCAGGAAGCCTTTGGGATCTGAAATCCCCATCAACAGTGATAGCATACCAGTCCTGCTTATTTTGGCAGAATATTATTTTGTGCTGTGTGTGATTATACTGGGGTTTAGTCATCTTATTTAATCATGCTACTTAAGCCATTACTTATGTAAATTTTTTTTAATTTCTAAAGTTAGGTTTCTGGCTTCATTTAGAATATTTTACATGAACTGTACTTTGAAAATGTGAATTTTCCATTTTTTTTATACTGAGTTTTCATGAAGGAGATCAAAATGCTTGAAACAATCTGCTTGTGTTTTTATTAATTTTTTTGTTTCTCCATTAAGAAGGGACTCAAACAGAAAAGATTGTTAATAAATTTTCAAAAACAGTGCATTTCCAACATCTACTCTAGCAAACTAAGTGTCTTTCTGTTGTATTTTTTTTCCCCTAGTGATGTTTATCTGTCATCAAGAGACAGGCAAATACTCGACTGGCATTTTGCAAACCTAGAATTCGCTAATGCTACGCCCCTATCTACGCTTTCACTGAAGCACTGGGACCAGGTAGCCAATTAATGTTTTCATTCAGCAGCACACTAAAAACTTACGCTATATTGATTTCATTCTAGTGGAAGCTTCCCGATGTTAACACTTTCTAAACACTTAAGTGCTGTCTGCTATTATGCAGATACTGAGCTCTTACATGATTATTATTTGCTGATGAAATTCCAGACAGCTTTTTGTTAGTGCCAAAACAATCACTAATAATACTGTCTGCTGAAAGTTCCTATGCTTATTACCTGACTAATAAACAGAAGGGGTTTCAAATTTGTTTGACTTGCTCTTTGGAAAAAAGTTTTTGAATAAATTTTGCCATTGTGTAGATTTGCTGATGATTTTCTGTTGTATTATGTGATTTCGTGACAAATGCAGGCTTTTTATGCATCTCCGTTTTAGGATGATGACTTTGAATTCACAGGCAGTCACTTGACTGTGAGGAATGGATACTCCTGCGTGCCTGTAGCCTTGGCAGAAGGGCTGGATATTAAATTAAACACAGCAGTGCGCCAGGTTCGCTATACAGCATCAGGTAAATGAAACCACCTCCTCCAGAACACTGCTCTGAGGGGGTGTGATCACAGAAATTAGATTTCAGTCCTTCTGGAAGAAGATGTGAAGATTGATCTTGTAAAAACCCTCCTGTTGCATGTTTTGGGTTAGATGAACATCCACGTTACTTATGGTGATTAATTGTGTAGGAAGCTGTTAGAGATTTATGAACATTCAATGTTTTTCGTGTATTTCTGTGGCTGGTTTGATGCCACCCTTTTCAGTTGCATTTGCTGATTCCGAAGTTTACATTCATTCTCCCATTTCTTTACTTCATTGAATGAAGCATTTAGAGTAAGAGGTCTTGGCCTGCCTCAGACTTGGTGCCACAGGACCTGCTATTAGAAGTATAAATGAATGTAATATGGACTCAAACAAATTGAAGCAATACATCTTTTTGTTGTTCTTCAAAACATTGGACAGGAAACTGTCAGCTGGGAGAGCAACTCAACGAGAGGCCCACTCTCTACTTGCTATTTATTTATGCATATATTTAAATATCATTTACTGGCCTAGATGAAGTGTTAGGCTTATCCCATTATGGCCATTTTCAGAGGCTGTGTAAATGACACTTTCTGGAATTGAGCTACATGGCCAGTAACATTCACTTGCCTACAAGTTAAATAATTGTTAGTGTAAAGCTGTCTCCATCAATGAAATGGTTTCTGATGCAGATATGTTTTGATGGTAGTTTCTTTCATTTTTAATCTGATGCTCTTGTTTCCTGCCCTATTAAATGGTTGTGTTTTTCTCCCATTTCCAGGCTGTGAAGTGATAGCTGTAAATACCCGGTCTACTAGCCAGACTTTCATTTACAAATGTGACGCTGTGCTGTGCACTCTTCCCTTGGGAGTGCTGAAGCAGCAGCCTCCAGCCGTGCAGTTTGTGCCCCCTCTTCCCGAGTGGAAGACGTCTGCAGTGCAGCGTATGGGATTTGGCAACCTCAACAAGGTGACATGGTCTTTGAGGGCACTGCGGCAGACCAGGGGCTGCAGCAGGTGGTATCTGAAATGTGTGTGGAACATGTACAGTGGATGAGAGGAAGAACGCATTTCCGCTGCTGTTTTGCTAGATTTGGATGCTGAAAATTATCTGAAGAACTGCAAGGACCTCGTCTGTATTTCCCACACAATTTTTAAATAGTTAAATTTCAGAAGTAGGTTGACTCAGTATGTCTACTGTACCTTGCTAACTAGCAAATTTGTAAACTGTGTGAGCATGTTAACCTATGGAAGGCAGTATAGGTGTATGCCTTTGTGTTATGTATGTGCAGTATATATTCAGCAGATTTTCCATTCTTGACCTTTCCAGTGATAAACATCAATGAGTGTAACTGTCTTCATTTTTATTTTTTCTGTGCGCTCTTCCTAACTCCTGATTCTTTCGGTCTCTAGGTTGTGTTGTGTTTTGACCGTGTCTTCTGGGATCCAAGCGTCAATTTGTTTGGCCATGTTGGTAGCACCACTGCAAGCAGAGGAGAACTTTTCCTGTTTTGGAACCTGTACAAAGGTAGCTGTGATGCATGTCTGCTTTCACCAGTGTCTGATTTGTGGAGTTTCAGATCTAGAAAAGGGCACTTAAGATGCTGTTAGTGTTCACATATGAATATAGTAATAAGATGGTATTTGTAGGAAGACAAATGGAAGCAGAGAGCACCACTGATGTGCAAAGAAGTCTGTAATGAAATAGGGCAGAACATGGATGAGTATGGGTTTCCTAATGCTGACCTCCAGGCTACCTACGTCTGTTAAACCGCATTGCTGCCGATTTACGGTAACACTAGCGTTTTTGTAGACTGCTTTGTCTTGCACCTTGGTGAAGTCGTCCTGTTATCATGGTTGCTTCTATTAAGCATCTATTTAGTTTTCAGTAAAACAAATTCTGAAAAACGTAACTTTTTTGATTTTTATTGTGCTGCATTAAGAAAAAAGCACCAAAACCTAATCTAACATGTTTATATAGTATTTCAGAAATATAGCAAATAATGCGTGTTCAGTTTGCTGAAGAGCAGTGTTGTCTTAGTTTAGTATCTGCTTTGTCAGGACTGTGTGTTGAGCTCTCCCGGAAAAGGGTGATTTGTCTCTGCAGCATTTCTGAATTAAAAGCCATTTCTTCGTTTGTAAGTCTCTGTGAGTTTCCCTCTGGCCACTTGGAACACAGTTTGAGCTCTTCCCTCTTTCACCAAGCTTCTCATACAAATGGGACTGGCATCCAATTTAGTCTTAGTTTTGAAAACCTCAGCTTCCAGGATGTTTTTTAAGTTGAACCGACAGTGTGAAGCCAGACCTTCTTCGTGGGGCGGGCTGTCTGATCTGGGTTGATGTGATAACTGTAGATGAGCCCCATCCTCTGTGACCTCGAGTCCTTTCTGGTACAGGTGATGGCTGCCCAGTATTTCAAACTTCAGTGTCTAGGAGCTAAGCAAGGCAAATTACATTTTTTTCAGATGTAAGGGGTGCTGTTGTCTTGTGTATTCCCTTACGTGGCTGAGCTGCAGAACTCAGTGCTTGTAGGATATCCTGCTTGGATTTCTTAGGGGGGTGCTGTGCAGCCTTTGCAGGGTGTTGAACACTTGGTTTTGGTGGAGCAGACTAGAGGCTTTGCGATAGCTCCGTTGTGATAGCAAGCAGTAGAGGCTTTGCGATCGCTCCGGTCTCCTTGCTGGGCGTTACCGTTCCTGCTGGCTGAGCTGCAGGCCCATCCGTACAGTTCGGACGCAGCGTGCCTCGCAGGAAGGCAAGCTGGGGTGTCTCCAGCTTGTTGAGCGGATGGCCTTGTTTCCTGTTCTGGGCAGCAAAGCAGCTCTGACTGTAGATCATGGGTTGACTGACAGTCACTTTTAGAACTCCTCTTTAAAAAATGCCTAAGTGGGCAAAAGGTACAGCTCTGCCTGTTTGTACAGCTGAACTTTGCTATTAGTAGTTTTATTTTATCTGCAGCTGGTGTGTGCCACAAGAGTTTGTCAGAAGATATTTTCAGTAAGCATACCGGTTTTGTTCATTGCTATTTATCGTGCTAAAAGCAAAGTTGCATATACAGTGAGCACTATCAAATGTGTTATTTTTCTTGCAGATGACCATTTAAAGTACTGGTGGGTTTTTTTCCACTCTGTGATGGGCACAAGTTTTCTTTTAACTGGAGAAAATTGCTGCTCAAGGAAAGTGCCTTTCTAGGGGTTTTAATTGTTAAAATGTTTGATAAGACTTGACTGGAGAAATACAAGTCATGAGCCTTGGGCAACAAGGCTGTTCACGTATCTGCTTTCGTGGCTTTAAGATGGCTCTGTGACATGCTTAACAAATAGTGTTGGGGTTTTGGTTTAGATGGAAAGAGTGTCTCACAAAGGTTTTGCTGCTAGATGCAAAACCTTCTCTTGAAAATAGGTGGAGCGCAAAGACATAAAATAGAAATGCAATAAAATCCTATGCTAGAGGACAAGTCAGATGGCTGAAATTGAAAATATCAATTACCATTTCTCATGGATAGTTAGGTGGCAGTTAACATCATTACACTGTGAAATACTGAAGCAGACCTGACTGAACTTCAGAAGCTATTATTATTTTCTACCTCATTCTGTATTTTCATAACCATAGCATTTTGGGCAGAGAGTATTTAAACTGAACACATTGGAGAACAGTTATTAATCCAGAAACAAAAAACACCAAAAAGTGTCACAGAACATACTGTATTGGCTCTGTGGAAATTCTTTAAAGGTCTTGCCCTGGCAGAGACCAGCTGGTCTCTGAGAAGTGTTTAAAGGTGGGTGGGTGAGTGGGGGGAGCGCAGCTGAAGAGGCTGCCCGTGTCTGCACTGCTGTTGGGTGACCTGTTGTAGCTCAGACAGGAATCCCCCAGGGGCTGAAGTCTAATTCATGTAGCGACTGCTGAGAAAACCTGCAGCTTCAGGAAGGCGATGCGTGTGCTGCAGCAGCTGGCCTGTGCTGTTGGTGCCTCTCGCTCCTCCGTGCTGTTGGGTTGTTGACGTAGCTGGTTAGACACCCTGCGAGATGGAGAGGCTCCATCAGCACAGGGCCGGGGAGCTCCTGAAAGAAATGCGCAGTGTGTTCTGGAAGTCCAGTGACACTTCAGTCTCTGTTTTCTTGCTTGGCTCTTCTGTTTTTGCTAGAGACATGTGATGAAAAAGCTGAGGCCCTTTCTCTGTCATAGTTTAGTGGTTACTTGCTGACCTCTGGCTAAAGCGCATTCCCTGCTTGCTGTTTGGTATCATGGCTCAGTGGACGTCACTGCCTCCACGTGAGAGTTTTTTGTGGAGCAGTGACACATGCTCATCATGCAAGAAGCTTTTCTGAGCAGCACTCTGGTATTTGTGTAGCAAAATAGTGTTCTGCTACAGCCACCTGGCTGTCTGTTACAGTGCTGAATTAATCCAGGTGACTGAACAACGACATTTCCAGGTCTGGATAAATGCTTACAAAACAGGGCCTCGTGCCTGGAAAGGCAGGATTGCCATTAAAATATTTTGGGGTAGTCTGAATACAAGTTTTCATGAACAAATTCACTGGAAGCTGCATTTTGAATATGTAGTTGTTCCATCAAGAAAAAATATGTTGGCTGAATAATTGCTGAAAAGTTTGGGGATCTCATTGTATCAAGGATGGCAAACTAGGAAAAAATTTGCTGGTGAAATGACAAAAAAAAAAGAAAAAAAAAAATCCCAATGCCTATGGATGATAGGAAACCAGTGTTTTGCTCTTTCTGTCAGTTATTTGAAAGACTAGGCTTGATTTTTCAGAAAATGGAGTTTAACTAGAGGAGCAATCTTGTATCTTTTTTCTCTAATAAATGACTTCTAGTCCCAGAGGTCGTGCGTATTGAAGTGTCTTAATTGTATCTGGAGTAGTGTAATTATCTTAGACTAGTAAGGCTATTATTACTACAAACTTCTTCAGAATTTCAAAGACTTTTGTTTTTAACCAGAATATATTATTGCATCTTCCAGCCTGCATGTCACAACTGAACTTCAGCCAGTTTTCTTTCAAGAGCAGCAACTTGACAGGGAATGTATACTGGGATAGAAGGAATTCACTAATCATTTTGGAAACCTGTACAAAAGTTAAAGCCAAATTTTTAACAAGGACTTTTATTTCCCATTTCAGTATGCTTGACATCTGTTTCTAGCTGGAGTATTTCCTTTGCTAAATTTAGGAGTTCTTAAATACCTCCAGGAGGAGAAAGATCAACTGCGAGAGTTTTCATTAAGTAACCATGCTCAGGTCTGAGTCATCTCTTGTAAATGCATGTTTCTTGCCATTGGATTATTTTGGTAGCTCTTCAATACTTACCTAAGATTTTCCTTGAATTTCTGACTACTGAAAATTAATGTTTAGTCTTACCATAGCCGGGGAGAGGTAAAGTGACCTCATCTGTTTGTTTATATGTCCTATAATCACATGAACATTCTTCACCACGGCATAACATGGGGAACTGAGTTCCTCGACGTCTGGCCATTTCACTTCTGAATTCTTCTCAGAATTGCTGCGTTTCTGGGTATTGTCCTACTGTCCGTAGTTTCCACACCATTGAGATTACTTAATGTGAACGTGCATTGGTAATGAATAAATCTAGATACTTTGTATGAGTGAAGTACTTACACAGGTAGCTTAACTGCTGTGCTGATGTTAATCATACCTAAATCAGATTGTTTGGAAGGTATTGAGTTCCCTTACATGTAGCACAGATGACTTTTAAATCCCAGTGGAAACTGCTATGTCAAACAAGTGATGTCTTCATTAAAGAAAACCTTTCCTCTCTTCTGCATGCTGTACTTCCTAATGTGTATATTTAATTTTTCATACATTGGTTCTCTTGATAATTCTGAATAGTACCGTAGCATATGTTAATTCATTTTTGCTTTTGGTAATTCAACGTGATGGTGAAAGACTTAGGACTGCTTTTGTTGGGTTTTAGTTTTTAACCTCATGACTTAGCTGCAGATCCATGCCTGTTAAAGTCCAACTTTCCTGATCAAAATGTTCGATTTCAAGAATTCATTTGTTTTTTCTCTCTCCCCAGCACCAATTTTGTTGGCGTTGGTAGCAGGAGAGGCAGCGGGAATCATGGAAAATATCAGTGATGATGTCATTGTTGGACGATGCCTTGCCATCCTCAAAGGCATATTTGGTAGCAGCGCTGTGCCGCAGGTTGGTCCGGATGCGGTGTCTTTGGGTCACCTCTCTGCGTTCCGGCGTGTGCCGCGGTTCTCGGCAGCTGTTTGGTCTATCTGTGCCACCTTTGGGTTGTTCGGAGGGGTTGGGAGGAGAGTTTTTGGGGTGGAGTTGGGGCATTTTTTTGTTTAGGCTTTTTTGGGTTGTTTGTGGGGTTTTTTGTTTGGTTTTGGAGTTTTTTTTGGAGAAGATTGTTTTAGACCAGGTAACTGTAGCTTCTCCAGAGTCTCAAATACTTCAGTTAATTGTCTACCTTTTACATTTCTGAAGTGACAGCAGAGCTGTCCATGGCTAGTGACAGCACTGCTTAACTGCTCCTTGCCATGTTGTGCACCTTCTCTAGAGTACAGTAACTGGTTTGGCTGGAAAATAACTGAAGGGGGAGGAAGGGAGTAAAGGCAGTCTTTCATCTGGATCAGTTCCCTGTGCAGCTAGCCAGCGGTTATTTAGGCACAATAAATGTAAAAGGAATGGTTAATGAAGGGGGAGTTTAGAAAATACTTAAATATTACTGAAAAAAAAAGAAGCTTGTGTACTTGATAAGTCGATTTGAAAAGCCTTATAGCTGTTCAACCTACAGCATGTTTGACTTTGTTGAATACTTGGCCTGTTCTGCTAACAGGCAGCGTGGAGGCGGTTCTTACAAACAGCATTGGCTGTGAATAAATAGCTGCTCCACTGGGATTTTGATATAGTAAAGTAATAGAAAAAATAACATGTTAACTTTAATGTACCAGTCTTCTCCGAGCATTTGGCCAGGCATAAATTGGACTGTTTACTTCCTTGGTATTGCACATAAGGAATGGATTCACTGCGTTGTCTTGATTGTGGAGTAGTTGTAGAGCTCTTTTTGAAGACGGCTTTATCATCCCCAGTATTTTACTGCTTTCTATATGATGGACAAATCCTCACAGCTGACTGTAAGCATGGATTTTTAGTTAATGAGTGGATCTCATGTTTTAGAAATACTTCATCAGTTGAATTTTACATCTCAGACTGGAGAACGCAAGAGAAGGAAACCCCAGGCTTGCCTTTCTGATAAATCCACAGCTCCTCTGAACTCTCAGAGGACAATCGCACTTCCTAATGAGATCTCTCTGAAAGGAGCTTTGAGACTCTTCTGCCTGCAGGTGCTGTAGAAATCATGTAGTGTGCAGAAATACACTCTAGAGTGAACCAAGAGCAAAGTGTTTTACTGCGGCTGCTCTCTAGTAGGGCTTTCAAGTGAGAAAATCACACACTAGAAAACTGCAGAATCTTGAGAAATATGGATTCTAATGTAGATAAATAAGCTCTCTGAATTTTGATCTTTAAACTTTTAAAATATTTCAGTGCATTAACTGATAATCCATTGTTAAGGAATGACTCCATATGTGGTCAGTCATTCAAAGGAGTAAGCCGTTCTTGGCTGTGATAAGAAGGATCTCTAAGTGAGTGGCTGTTTTAACGTATTCACAGTTCAGGTGCTTGTGTACTACGAGCACTTGACAGTGGAGAGATTTTCTGGAGAGCCACTCATCAGTCTGGATAAACCGCGCTCCCGTCTGTCGGGCTGGGTGAACAACGATCTGTGAGGTGGTGCTTGCTGGGCAGGGGCCGTTCCTGGGATCTGTCCAAACCAGGGAAGCAGAGAAGTTAAACAAAAGCAACGTTTCGTTGGAATGTGAGCCTTCTTCCTCACTCCTGTGCTGCTTCTTGTCACTGTCTCATTTTCTCTTCCTGGTTTGGTTTTTGTTTCCTGAAGATAGATATAACCACTTTTTCCCCTCTGCTGTTATTCAGCACATGGAAATTTTTTCAGCCTTGCTGCGCGGCTGACCTCTGCAAGCTTCATGTCCTCTGTAGAGCAGGATTCCCGTTTTGTACGACTTCCGTTTTAGTACATGTTCTATCCCCTAACCATCCTTCTTCCTGTTTAGAGGGTTTGTCAGGATGAAAATAAAAGTTAACTCGTGCCCATGCGTGGGGGTGTGGGCACACGGACACCACCGTTGCTGTTCGGACTGGTGCAGTCTCAGTACTGGGGAACCAGTAGTTTCATGTTCTGCTCTACAGTTGTGTCTGGGTTAGCCGTACCTTCAAAACTACTTCAGCAAAGCAAAATTTCTGTCTGGCTTTATTCCCTGTTAGACTGCAATGCTTCATGTGATTACTAGAGAGAATGAAGAAATCTATGAAATGCCTCAAAGTTTTCTTTGTCAGACATACATGAGATAATATACGGTGCCATCCCAGTGGTCTCCATCCAACAAGGAGGGAAACGTGAGGTTACTCTTTTCTGAAGAAGCAGTCAGTATGTGTGAGCTGGCTCATCGCTCAGTTCCTTACCCTTTGGTTAAAAAGTGCTGAAAATTCTGATGAGGAATTCTCTCAATGAAGTCATCAGACCACATTAGGAAATGTCGTCTCCAGCCCCCAGTGATGTCTTACGCCTTGGAACATGGCCTCAGTCCTCTGTGGCCTTTCCACAGACTCAGCAGAAGGCATCAAACAATCCACGCGAGGCCAGCCGCAGAGAGATAATCTCAGATCTGTGGGTGTTGGGGTCCAGGAGACTTCCCTTGCCATGATGTGGTGCGGTGCCTGCTGGACTGGTTTCTGGAGAACACCCCCACTTGGTAAAGCCTCTTGCTCTCCTTCTGTGGGAAGGTCTGTTCAAGTAGAAAAAATTCCATTAAATATCTTCATGCCCAAGGAGGGAAGATGAGGTTCATGTCTTGATGTTTGCATTTTTACAGGGTATGATTCCTGTTAAAACTCAGTTACACATTTGGACAGAGTCTAGGCTGTTTTAAGATTCACACCCATCACTTTTCAATGTTTTTCTGCAAGGTTACGAAGATGTCCCATTTCCTCAACTGCTGTTTATGCCTTAGAGTGATACTGGTTTGAGTCCTGGTGATGCTCTCACTGCTGCATCTTTCAGTGGAGTATCTTTTGTCATGACCATTACCTTGGCAAACGAGGTGGACGGGAGAAATACAGGTGTTTGTGCAGGTGCCCTTCATGCAGTCGTTTTCCCAGATGAGTTACAGACCTTACATAGGCCTATATCGTAGTCAGATTAGAAGAGCTGTGGCTGAAAGGAAGGAGCAGGAAGGGTGCATTGTCATTATGGTGATAGCTGAAGAAAGAGCAAACAATACACTGTGTGTGTGCAGCTGACTGCCGAGTCAGAGTTCCAGTGCAGAAGCTGCGTGCAGTGGGTTCTGGTAATGGAAGCAATTAAGGCATTGCCACCAAAGGCAAGTCATTTACCTTGGTATGTGTTCTCATGGAATGTAAACTTGGGAGTTCCATCCATTAAGACTTTGTGTATTTTACTCTTGCAGTTGCATCTTTTGTATTTTGCACTAACTGTAGAACTTGCACGGTGTCAACAACTGGAGTTTCTGTCTTCTCTCAGCCTAAAGAGACTGTGGTGTCCCGCTGGCGTGCTGACCCCTGGGCCCGGGGATCATACTCCTATGTAGCAGCTGGATCTTCTGGAAATGACTACGATTTGATGGCTCAGCCAATTACTCCAGGACCAGCCATTCCAGGTGCTCCTCAGGTGAGAGATGCCTCCATTCTTTTTAGAAAAACCTCAACACAGGATGATTTTTTTGAAGTAATTTGCATACATATCTAAAAACAAATTTAAATAACGTGCATCTTCCGGCGAATGATTAGAACCTGTAAAATAATTCAGTTTTGCATCCAGTAATTCTCCCTTCCCAGGTTTGGTGTCATTTGTCTATGAGAAAGAGCTGTTTTTTTCAGAAAGTCAGTTTGGTAATGTCCGAACAGAGTATTACAATATTATACTTTTATTATATTTCGTACTCCATATTTATGTTGTCAGTCACCATATTGAAATGAGTTGAAGTGATTTGAAAGAGGGTAAAGGCTGGAGTGAGAGAAACAGGAATCAAAAGGTCTCTCCCTAATTGGGCGTGAACACAATGAAGGTGTGAGTCATCTCCAGCTCACTTTGAGAGGAGGAAGTTCTGAAAGTGGTAGCCATTCTGAAGCGTTAGCAGAGAAGGATGCGTGGCTTTGGCTTTATTTAGGTTCTTTTTCTAGTGATACAAGCCATTAATAAACATAGCTACGGATGAAATGATTCTCCACAGAGTCCAATATATGAAAGTGTGTTTTTCTCCTACTTTTTATGACACTGTCAATAGTTGGTTTAGGTCTCAGTTTAAAATGAAACTGCCAATTTAAGTGAACTGCTGAAGTGTTTGTTTGCTTATTGTACTAGAGTTCATGTGCCAGGATCAGAAACCATCATTCTTCGTAAACACGTTGAACACTTTGGCTGTAGAGTTGTAGATACAAGATTCAAATGCTTTTTTGATGTACAGCTGGGGATGTGAATCTCCCCTGTGAGCTGGTTCTGAAAGTACTGGTTTTCAAGTAGAGCTTTGTTATCTTTGTATCAAAGCAAGGATACTGGCAAATAATTGGAAAATATTTCCTCATATTTCAGCTGTTGCAAACATGAAACCCTCCTGCGAAATATAAGGTGTATATAAAGACGTTCTTGGTAATTTGTAGGGTAGGTTAAAATATTTTTCATATAGACTATTTTATATGCACCGCCTTCGTGTTAATGGAGACTGTGGTGTGAGTAGAAGTCTGCTAACATTCTTCTTGAAGTATCTGCTGCAGAATCTGAAAGAACGTGAACAAGCCTTAACAGTGTTCTCTGCTCCCCCCAGCCTATTCCTCGCCTGTTTTTTGCGGGAGAACACACGATTCGCAACTACCCTGCAACTGTTCATGGTGCTCTGCTGAGTGGACTGAGAGAAGCTGGTCGCATTGCCGACCAGTTCCTGGGAGCCATGTACACTTTGCCTCGCCAGCCGACACCTGGGGTCCCTCCCCAGCAAGCTGCCAGTATGTAGGGAAGGTCGAAGGCATCAGAAGATGAGTGACAGGACCCCACCGCTGCTGTTGTCGACTCTCTGGGATGAAGATACTCACGTAGTCTGTAGCAGTAGCTGCTGAAAGGACTCAGCCAGGAGCTACTGTGTAATACTTCGTTAGAACGGCCTTACGAAAACTTACCTAACCTTTAGCTTGGCATCCTCTTAGAAAATCTTTTAGGACCTGTCGGTGTCCACAGAATCCTTTACTACCAATCTGGTCAGGGACTTTTTTGACTCTGCAAATACTTTTTGAAAGTCAGGCTTATAGCTGGAGGTTTTCTAGGGTTTGTGTTGGTGTTTTTTTTCTACCTACACATGTATTTACAATTTGGTAATTGCACAAGGCCCTCTAGAAGCTGGTTGCTACAAATAGTAGCTTAGTGTAGAATTTGTGTAAACTTCTTTGTTGGGTTTTTTATTGTTTTGAAGAGTAATATTTTTTGACCAATTCTATTCTTATCAGGCATTTGAGAATTTGGTGCAACTGTTTCCCTAGCAGTAGCAGCAAATCGCACCCCTCCAAAACGGTCCATTGGCTGCTACACCATATGCATCATGTTTTAAAAGAAAGCTGGTAATACGAAGAGTGTGCTAGTCATTCTGTTTCATTAAATACTTTCAACACAATAAATAATCAGAAATTGGGTATTTGTAAGTAAAAAACTGGAAAAACTATTTGTGTGTGTTTATGTAGAAACAGTTGCCTAGAGAGTAAGTTAGCTGCAGGCCCTCATCTCTTGACTTCGGCAGCTGCTGCAGGCGCCCGGTGTGCCTGCTGGTGTCAGTTCTGCTAGGCTGGCGCCGTGGCGTTGCAGCTGCCTGTGTTCTACTTCTGAAAATCACTTCGGTTTGGCTGCTTTTCCAGCTATTTTCCGTATTATTAATTTCGTGCAGAGCACCTTCATTTCATTGCACAGAGCAGTCTTATTTAAACAGTTAGGTCCTTTTTCTCTCTCCTCCTTTCCTCATTTAGCACTAGACTTTTCTTATTTCTTCCAGCTTTTCTCATCCTGCTCCTTCTACATGTTATTTCTCTCTCATCTAACCGTGGTCTCTCTTCACACTGGTGGTTCTACTTCTCAGCTTTTCTGTTCTCTCTCCGACCCCATGTCTGTACGTGTGCAGTCTGTCCCAACTTCTTTCTGTCCTTGCACCTTCTGTTCTGCTAGAGAAGCAGCACCTCCTCTTGTTCCATGCTCATCCCTCCACAGTTACATCGCCCGTGCTTCTTCCTGAAGAAAACACACCTGCAGCCGCTGCTTGTTTAGAGCTGTATTGTCTTTGGCCACAGACTCTGCATCTTCTGCCATTGTTGCTTCTACTGGGTTTTTTTGTGTCTCCTTCGTAGTAGCTGGATACTGTTCTTCCTCCTATGTCTATGATCTTCTGGTTGCTTTCTCATTAGATGCTGAAGCCTGTGAGGTGGTGTCTCCATAGGCAGGCCTTCTGACAGGCTCTGAGAAAGGGGATGATGCTGATGTGGCAGGGGTGATAGTCTGAGAGGGCGTACAGACTTCAGGTGTCAAGGACGAAGCCCATTTGAAGTGGCTGGATTTGGTGCCATGGGAACCCTCTATCCCGAACCTCTGTCTAAATTAGTGCCACCTTCCCCGTATCTCTAACTTTGCAAATGGTGTGAGCCCTGTGTTGAAACAGGTACTCCTCAGTAGCACTGCTCGTCCTCGCTTTCCCTTCCAGGGGACGAGACAGACTTTGTGGTGGTTGGTCAGAAAACTGCCACTGAAATGGGGCAGGAACTGGAAGTCCAGCAGGGCACGGAGGAGAGATGTCCAGAGGGTGACTGCGAGTAAATAGAGAGTAATTTGAGACTCAAGACCTTATGTTCAGGTGAAAGCCCATCAGTACCACTACCCAGAGAAGCCCTGTTCCAGGGTGAGAGGTGTGACAGGCCTTTAAAATCCACCAGCCACTGGCCTAGTCTCTTGGCTGCTCCGACCGAAGATGGGAAAAGGATCTGAGAACTGGGGGGCTGTGTTCTTGAATATCTCCAGAGAAGGAGACTCCACCACCTCCCTGGGCAGCCTGGGCCAGGGCTCCGTCACCCTCAGAGGGAAGAAGTTCTTCCTCATGTTCAGACGGAACTTCTTCTGCTTCAGTTTGTGCCCGTTGCCCCTTGTCCTGTCGCTGGGCACCACTGACAAGAGTCTGGCCCAATCCTCCTGACCCCCACCCTGCAGATATTTATAAGCATTTATTAGGTCCCCTCGCAGCCTTCTCTTCTCCAGGCTGAACAAGCCCAGCTCCCTCAGCCTCTCCTCGTAGG
>Ga0065711_1027811_pt1 | contig 45793 bp, 22 predicted proteins | sample Hoacrofraction12_FD_59098 | JGI IMG/M metagenome (GOLD analysis project Ga0065711, IMG submission 59098) | Hoatzin crop microbial communities from Cojedes, Venezuela - Epithelial fraction 12 v2 (version 2) | ecosystem: Host-associated > Birds > Digestive system > Esophagus > Crop | place... | reverse complement strand
AGAACCGCCCCCGGCCCGGCCCGGCGGTGCCTGCTGCGAGCGGTGCGGCCCGGCCCCGGCCCCGGCTCCGGCTCCGGCCCCAGTCCGCTGCTGCTGCCGTGGCCGGTCTCTGTGCTCCCACAGCCTGGTTTCTGGTCCCAGCTGCCGCAGGCGGGGGCATTAATTGCCCACTCCCTGCCAGTGGATAACAAGCAGGTGAAATGCCATCTCCCGGCTGCCTGTTTGGGGGTTTTCCTGTGTGTGTTTCAAAAGACAAACTGTAGTAAGTAAACTGACTGAAAAATAGCCTTGGGACCCCCAGAGAACTTTGGGATGATGTCACCGGGACAGGCTGGGCTGCCCTGCAGCGACGGTAGCGTGGAAACTCGGTCATGCTGTCGTGGGGTGCCCTCCTGCCCCGACACTCTTCATGTGGGTGCTCAGGATGCATGTGACAAACACACGCACAGCACCCTTCCAGCCCCTCTCTCAAAACACGTAGCAAATGGTGGGCACACGACTAACCCGCTCCACTGCGAACCAACAAACAACCCGGAGAGCCAGGATCCATCTTTTGAGGCGAGCGAGGGCCGGGGGCAGATGGCACAGGCTGATGGAGAAGCAGCACCCCAAAGCAAAACTCACCAGGTCCCCCCCGAGCCCCCTCGGCCACTCGGCACCTGCGCCCCAAGTTGCCCCACGCAGCGCTCGGCCCCTACGCTTCTATTCCGTCTGCGATATTTTTTATAAAAGCCTTGTTGCAGCAAACACGAGTCAAATGGCTCTAATTTGTAGTGCTACAAACTGTAACATGCTCAGACGTGTAACTGCCTGACAGACTACACAGAAATCTGGCTTATGCTCCAACCTCTGAAACAAATGCAAATACCCTGAAACATTCTGCTATTTCCCCAAAATTCAGATACGAAGTAAAACAAACCTACTGCCAGATTTTCTCATACAAATACTTCTTTTTACAAAATAAATCACTACAAATGTATTATTTATTTCAGACCATAAACAACACAGAGGAAAGAAACACACACACATTTTCCTTTTTTTTAAAAAAAACTTATCGATAAGAAAAGCACGTATATAGCTCTTTTTTTAAAGTTTATTCTTTAATACCTTGTCCCTTAAATCAGCCTACAAGCCAATAGCTTTATCTCGAGAAAACACAATTGGAAAGCCTTTTTATGTTGTACTGTTTTGCAGACACTTACAGGAGGTTTTTAAAGAAAATTCACAGCCATGCTATTCCAAACGGCACAAATACAATTATTTACAATTTATTCCTCACTGTGTCAATTTTTACTTTGGTATATTTTTCAGAATTTCCTGGGAAAACACAATGAATTGCCATCTAGCTTAGCGCACCTACACTGTTGCCTCTTTCTCTACATTTTCTCTTTACAAATCAACCACAAACATTTTAGAAGTATTTTACATACATATAACAAAGTCTTAAAAAGGACAACACCACAAGAGAAATGCTTAAAAACAAACTGCAGATATAAAGGACCTCCTCCCATGTTCCAGACGTACCTACAAAATCCCTGCTCACTGGTACGGGATTATACATGCCATTATGAGCTCGGCCTTTTTATATTTTGTACTATTTTAACACCCCAAATTTATAGATTTTTAGAATTGGCATGTTAAAAGGGCTTTATTTAAGGATTTCAATGAAAACAGTGTTATGTTTTGTCATATTACCATAATCCTTCTTTTTAAATCACTCAGAATTTCAGTATAACCTAATTAAGTAATTTTAAGTAAGTCTTAACCCAAATACATAGATCTAATAAAAATGTATTTTGCAAACAGGGAAAAGGGACTTCTAAAATTAATTCCTCAGGTATGAACAAAGATGCCGAAACATTTTCTCCCCACGAACTTTGAGATCTGAACTATTTCGCAGCACTTACATTTAAAAACCAAAATGCTTATAAGAAAACAGATTTTGACAAATATCAAGCATAATGTTTCCTTCCAAATTTATTTCTTTATTCCTTTTATATATAAAAGAAATCTTTCAATTTTCCTTGCCAAAAAGGAGGGAAACTAGAGGAAGAAAAATACTGCAAAATCCTAGCTACCTATCTTCACGTATTGTTTATTTCAAAGTTCTTCTAACAGCAGGTTATATTGTTTTTAGATATTGTATATTTTTTTTTGCCAGTGGAAATATTATTATTTGGATTTTTGCCTTTTAAAAGGCTACAGAACAACATTAGAGATTTTAGAGACTTCTAACCATTTTTAATCTCTCTCTTTTTTAAATGCTACAAACATCCCATCTGGTAAATGGAATTTACATTTCTCTCGTCTAAATTATCAGAGTTGAATCAACAATTCAAAACAGAAAGAACAAGTGATGCACCGAAATAAAACAGCAAGTCCAACACTTTAACACAGCTCCTCTCTCTATTGGTGTATAATAAGATCACACAAAGCATAAAATATCTCAGAAATATAGCCTCTTTCCTGATCAGAAAATTTTACTTATTGACTAATTTGACCTCCAGCAATTGCGTTTTCTCAAAAAGCATCCTGTCTATAGCTTTCTGCCACTTACTGACTCTTGCTTAATTAACCAGCATGCTTTAAAAACAAGTCTTGTTCCTTCAACTTCATCAAAACAGACTATTTTTAACTGCTACCATATCAAATATATTTGTCAATACAATAAATCCACGCACAATCAGAAAGAACTAATTTTTTAGCCCTGTCTCTGACCAACCATAAATTACAGCACTCACTTGCAATTTATTTGCTATTCTAATATGAGGTGAACTGAAACACACACCACAGCTCACAAATACATCGCTCTTTCTATAACATCCTATCATTTGCATCTTTTGGGAAAATCCAGCATACCACTGTCAGCACTCCTGCTCTCCTGCAACCGACCGGACTTCAGAAGGATTTGGCATTAACTTCCCTCCCTCACAACACTTTGCCTCCTCAGCTCTCTCGAAATAACACAAAAATATTTGGGTTTGTCTGAAATGTCAATAAACTCCAAAACCGAAAAGGCCAAAAGGTCAGGCACTATTTAATCCGAACAGAAAAGTTATTTTCTCTCTGTGTCAAAAGCCATCAGTAAGAGCACGCTACCTGAGCAGTGATGCCCGCTTTCCCGGGACGGCCGTCCTTCTGTCCAGAACTGGGGCTGTGCCGCGCTTCCTGTAACAGAAGAGAGAACAGATTCAAATTATTGTATGCTTAGACCCATTTCTGCACATTCAGATTCTCTGGCCCTCACAAGGCTTTGTACCTCTTGGTTTGAAAAGCATTTTAAAAACTCCTAGTACATTCTAATTAGAGCCCTCAAAATTGTTTTTGATAAGTCAGGTATGCACATAAAAAATTAGCTCCATACATGATCAGTTGAAGTACCAGATTCTCCAAATCTGGTTTTCAGTTCTTAGAGGCCTGTACACTGCTGCATGCTCCATCTTATTAGCAACATTTAATCTGCAAATAGCATGATCTTGTATTAAAAAAGAAAAAAATATATTTATTTTACATATATCGAAATGTCTTTTTTTTTTTTAAAAGCCACTTACGTGAGGGACAGAGTCCAGAGATATTCCTTCCCATGTCAACTTTTCCCTCCCCTGTTTTAAAAGCTGAATACATTCTCAGGTAGATATGGTGTTTGTTTTACCCATTTTTCTGCGATTTGTGTTATTGTGTACTTATTTCTGACGCTGCAGAATTTACACAGGCCTGTAGTTTTGAGACTTCTATCTCCTCCCTTCACCTGCGAGGAAGATATCAGCTAAAATCACTGTCTATACACCATTTTCATGCCCTTTTTCCCCTCTACAGTTTTTCAAACAAATGGGAGAGGAAAAAAAAATAAGATAATGAGTACAAAGTCACGGTGTATTACATTTCCAGAAAAACTCTTACTTCAGTTTGTCATTTAATAAGCATTATCAATGTAAGTGATGGTCAGAAAGCCTCAGCACTGCAGGGTGTGGTATTTATGACTAAACTCTCCTCTTTTTTTTTAAATTAAAAAAAAGCATCTACCTGTGTTGAAATCTTTTCTTCCATCTTTTACCCTCCTCCTTCCACATATTTTACCCCCCTCATACTGCTTAGATCCTAGCGGACTGTTGCCACACATATATTTTTCCACCGAATTTCCTAGACATTGACAAATGTGAACCAAGGAAGCATTTTGCACAATGTTAACTTAGCAAAATAATTTCATTCCCCCATTCTCTCTTTTTCTCCATGGCACTCTATGCTTTTTTTACCCTCTGCTGTTGCTTTGTTTGGTCCTTGCCCACTTTTTTTGTACATTTGTCTGCTGCTGATCCTATTAGATTGGGCAGGAAGAACTGAATGTTTCCCACTCCCATTTGCTACACTTTCTCCCATTTTTTAGTGTTTTACAGATTAAACACATTCTACTGTCATTTTAATATATTTTTAAAGATAGGGGGTTTTTTTTCCTTCTCTAGTAACTTGGTGACTACAGTCACCCATGCTTTTGCAAAGCAAGGTGAGCCCTGTCCTGCTGTAGTACATGCTCCTGTCGGCATCCTGTGTGTAAATGACTTGCAAGCCTGTGATGCAAAGCATGAAAAAGGAAAAGGGGGTAACATGTAGAGATGCCCCTTAATATCATAAATAAAAAAACCAGACATTTTTAACTGACTCTGACTTTTTAAAGACATGCCATCAAGAGAAAACACCTATCTTAGGGGAAATCTCTATCTAGATCACCAGCAACACTTTTCTACACTAATAAAAGTAAAAAAAAATTAAAAATTCGAATTTACTGTTCATCATCACCTGTTTAGGATTTACTTTTCTGCATTTCACTCAGCCTGGGGAGTGAAAGTCGCCTGTTGGTTTCACTTTTGTTCTGAGCCAGTTTCACTTTCATGCACTGGCAGAATCTTTTCTATTTTCAGTTCAGCAATGTTAAAGAAGACATTTACATTTTTAAACAATCCTCATTACACTTATAACATGAACAATTCATGTCCATCTCTTTCCCAGGATGGGAAAAGAAAGACCAAGAAGAAAAAATCCGGGGGCCTAAATGTAATGGGCAGCGTCCTTCTAAAGCAGCAGCTCTCACTTGTCTCACGTTAGGTTGTGTTCTGCTCCTTCTTTCCCTGAAATCAATAGGAAATGTGCCACTAACTTCACTGACAGCAGGATCCGGCCTCTGGGTCTGTAATCGGCAACAAGAGAACGCCATACGTAGACCAATATATTTCTTATAATACACAATGTTTGCCTTCAATTATTTTCCTTTGCAAACTCAAGAAAAAAAAAAAAAACAGCCCCTGCATTTACCCTTCCATATGCTTTTAGGGAAAAAAAGTACCCTTCCTGACATAGTCCGTAGGAAATTGGAGGGCATCTATCCACTTCACTTTGCCTGGGGAGGGAAACATTGTATCTCCTTGCTACCAACTGCCAGTGACTATTTCTCCTCCTTGCGCCAAGCGCCAGCTCTATGAAACTCTCCAACCCATACAGAACCCCCACTGTCTTGCACCAAGACCTTGTTTAATCAAAGTTTCCAAACCGTATACTTCTGTAACCCTAATTTTTTTCAGGATAAACCACAACGCTTTCAGAAACCAGAACTATCAATAGCAGAAAATAAAACACCCCGCTTCCATCCACATTTCCAAAACCTGTATCTTCCCTTCTATGTGCCCACCCTCTCTCTACGGCACGGACACCGAAACGCAGCCATGTGCTCACGCGTATGTGCAAGCAGGCGCATATACATACAGCGAAATCTTCCTCTAGCTACCAAAGCACTGCAGTTTCTGCCTTTGTAGACATAAGGGTTTCTCAGAGATCGAGAGTAAATGGAAAGACTTAAAGGTTCATAGGAGCCACGCGACATGCAATTTTTCAACTTCTTTCCTAGAAATTCATATCCCACAAGCACACACACAGAAACTGTCACTAGCTGCTTACAGAAATTGTTGTTCTGTTTACGTGCCAAAAGTTAAATTTTAAAAGCTTACGTATGCAACTCCTGTGAGAATACTTACATCTCAGTTTTATTTACCCTACTGTTTTATTTCACCATATGAAACATAAATAAAAATGGGGAATTGCATTGTGATCGTGTACCCATCCGCTTCAGACACACACTTTTCTGTCCGAGTAGACTGTGGTACTATGTATTTGACTTCTATTACCACGTCATGCATCTAGACACGAGCAGCTTCCACAGCACTCTGTAGCACACATTCCCGTTTTCTCTTTTCCTGGATGCCACTACACGGAAGAGAAGTAACTGCTCCCTCAAAGAATTTCTCTCAGCCTTCCTTCTCTACCTCCACCTCTCCTCTCCTTTCCCCAGAAGACATCTTTTGTGTTTCCAAGGCCAGTTCAACATGAGACTTACAAATACACTTAATTTCAAGTGTGCAAATACACCCCTCCGTGTTCAGTGGAGTTATTCACTCCCACAAGTCACCCGCACCTTCGAGTGCTTCAGTGCCATATGAAGGCAGACCACTACGATCATCCGGGTCACAAAACACTCTGCTTGCCAGGAAGCACGATCACACCACCGACTTTCACAGACTTACAACGCACTACAGCTGTATCCCAGTGTAGCCACATTCCTCTTAAGTGCCGAAATTCACTCTTTCCTAACCGCAAAGTCTAAGACTTGTTTGTCCCCAGTTTCCTATTTTGCATCGGAGCTGCTGATACAGTGTTTTGGTGGGAGTTAGCTATCACGTGGATTTGGCATCAGGCTTTCACCCAGGGCTGCATTTCCACTGGTGATAAAGTGTCCTGGGAGAAAGACTTTGCTACTGCTAGCTTTCGCTGCACTAGCTTTTAGGGCAAAGACCCTGAATTGTATCAATTTCTTTAAGATATGATGAAGCTTCACTTAAGCGGGCACACGTGAAATCAATAAATATCCATCAATTAATATTGGTGGATCATTACCAATAAGAGAAATAATTACAGAGAAATACAATGGCCTGTTTCAAAATGGTTCCTCTAAAGGACATGTTTCATAACTTAACCTTGCTCTTAAATGCCACTTTTGGTGCACTTACAAAAATTATTTCCTTCTGGAGCACTCTGCCTTGCATTTTACCTGGCTTTTATACAAATGTTTACTATACATTTTTGTGCTACTTAAACTAACCAGATAACTTTCGCTGTGTGACTGTTACTCATCTTTTGTCTTCCGACATTAAGGGTATTAAGGCCTCACAGCAAGCATTATCAATAGACCCTTTGAAATATTATGTGTGGCAGAGGGGCAGAAGACAGCTACATGGGAAAGATGATGGAAAGAGGGTTGGTGTTCTTTCAAAGACAACTACTGTTATACTGATTACTGAAGTGCAAAGGCGGGAACTCCCTGTGAGGTGCCTTGCCTAGCCATGCCAGCAGTCTTGAAGGGCTCTGCAGTCTCTCCTTGGGGCTTCTAATGGTCTGCAGCCCTCTCCTGACAGGTCCTGCTGCAGATTACAAAGGGTGATCACAGGGGCAGCCTGCTCCTCTCTCCTCTTCCCATCTGGAAACAAGGAGCGGAGAAACTATTAACAAATACTCGTTAATGTATTTGTTTTGGAAGGCATCAGGCATAACCCCTGGTGCTATGTAATAGTCACATTATTAATAATAATTGTAGCGGAGAGTAACTGTCATGACAGGTAGGTTAAACTGAGGAACAGAGAAGTGAACAGGTCAAACGGTGTCTGTGACAGGTGTAGAGAGCACAGCCTAGGATCACTGACTTTTCACCTCCTTTTCACTCTAGTTCTGTCTCAAACACACCAGAGTTTAGCTCTCTACCTTTTCCCAATCTCTTAAGCAGTGCCCTGATCCTAGCTCAATGGGGCATTCACACAGGAGAGACCAAGATGAGCACAGAAATAGCCCGGATAGCTGCTGGGGACAGGAATCTGTGGAGAGCATCCGCATCGCGTCAAGGACCCCTGCTCATGCCTGTGGGCCAGCAGCATCTCCCTGTTTGCCCAAGGGGGTCGACAGAGATACACTGAGCATTACAACACAGGTATTAGAAATGTCATCTGGCCCTATTTTAAACAACCAGTGTAACACAACCCCATAGGTTTCCAGTACAATTTTTTCCAAATTCTAATTCAAGACCCGCTGATCAAGAGATCTAAAACAATATACACACAACATAAGGAAAAAAATACTTTTTTCCTTAAATTTAAGGCAAACATACCAACATCAAAACCTCTTTCTATCGCCCATATCCCTTACCAAGAATAATCTTGTTTGAAGAGGAACACGAGAGAAAGATGGCTGTAACTCAGACGATCATACGGACTTCGCACTGTCATGGAATTACGTAGGTCCTCTGCCACTATCAACAGACCTGTGCTGCATTCAGCTTCAACAAACCTGGTTTCCAGCACTTTCTAAAACTGTGCTGCTAGGGAATTCATCACTAGTCAGGAACTTCATCTCTCCTAAAGAATCGTTTCTCAAACTATGGGTTGCAAAAGGACATAAGGATATTCACAGTGTTAGAAAAAAACAAAGTTCGCCAGCAGTAGCTCAGTTTTTGACAGCAGGGGACTGAGAAGTTCCTGCAACTATCGAGGGTAGCCACTAGGCTGCTAACTACCTTAACTTGCTGGCAGCAAGTCCAGTCTCCCTGGACAAGTGAGTGAGTTTCCAAGCAGCGATTATAGAGTCTTAGTTTCTATCATGGAAAAAGGGAAGAATTCAAGACAATAACAGGGAGGGAGGCGAGTCAAAAGGAGGTCCCAGATTCAGAAAGTTTGAGAAATATTGCACATAATGACATTGCATATAGTAGATCGCAAAAAAGGAAGTACATATACTGCCTGCTAACATCAAAAGGAACCGTACCACAGGTACCGAGCACGTGATCCCTATGAGATCAAAAAAAAGGAAACACAAAACTTTTCCAAGATGGGCTGACTGATAGAAGACTTCTCAGACTTGATCAATTAACAGCGCTTCACTTAGTGACTACCTTTTTGCCATACATCCAGCATCTTTCTACAATTAAAAAGCATAGCGTGATCCTCATAGCCCAGAAGCACCAGTCCTTCTGAATGAGTTGTTAGTGGAAGAATGGGAGGGAACCACACACCACTCGACTCAGTTGGAAGAAGTGCTCAGTATGTCTAAAAATCCTGTGGATTCCGATTGTCACAAAAAGTATCGCAACCTTGGTACCTGTCATTTATTTTGGCTTGTAAGGAGACAGCCGATGAGCTTGCTCTATCTCCCTCTGCCTTTTTGAAGGGGTTCAGCTATGAAAACAACTCAGTGCCAAACAGCCCTTCTATTTTCTTGTGCTCAGACCAGTTTAGTACACTCCCAAGGTCCTTCCACAACTGTAGCTTGGGGAAGATGGTATGCCGTTTCTCCTACAGCAAATCTGACAATAATGTATTTTACTTAGTTCTACATTTTATTTGACATTCCAGGGTACCTAGGCAAATGGTATACATTCAGCTCACCATATTAAATCAAACTGCTTGCAAAAGACAAAATACCCCTTATTTCTCCTGCACTTCTAACAAGCTAGCATCATAAATAATACCATCTGGTCAAAAAAGGTTGGCTAGAAATTTTTGCTTTGTATCATAATGAAGGTCAGAAACCATCTAATAACAGAGGATGACCAGAACGTCCATTTTTATCCTCAGGAGGACCATCCGAAAACATACTGTCTCTAGTCCTCAAGAATGCATACTCATGGGTTGTAAACCAATCTGTGTCCAACTAAACCTGGACATATGGTACAGCCATCCCTTTCCTGGACGCCAAGTCTAGCCATTCCCACACAGCAAAGCACACTTGTCAGCACTAAACCAGTGAGGGGTTTCCAGCAGCGCAGTGCTAAGCATGACATAATGATTTAAATGGAATGAAACAAAATCCAATAGATTTCCACAAAAAGAAAATGAATTGTTCTGGTTTCAGAAATATTCTGTGTGTGACTTTGATATTTTAAAAAAGAAAATAAAATTAAGTGCTTTATAAAAATTACACCAATGATCCTACAGATTTTTATGAAAAATGAGGCCCTCTTTGTCTTTCCCATGGACATTTCTTACTGTCCTATATGATTTTGCAGCCCCTCAATATTAATGGTTGAATGTTTTATAAAAAGGTTTACATTATTTGTCTAAATACTGCAGGACTTTCAGTCATGGCTAATAGCAACCCAGTCTTCTCCAGCTGCCCAAACGTAGTTTAAATAATCAGGAATCAGGCAAGGGTACAGAAGAAAATTTGGGCCTGATATTTATCCACACAATGTCAATTAATTACAGACCTATCTGTAAACAGTGGTTGTGGGCTCAAGTACTTATTCGTGATCAAAGCAGTATGAAGTGGCCACTTCATACAGGTTAAGGTAAGATATTTCTGCTCAGGTTTTGTGTCTCTCACAACAACGATATGGAAGCTGGTCTTACTGTGTTTTGTAAAGGGACCCAGCTAGCTGCCAGAGTATAAAGTCAAACAAAAGAGAAGGTTCAAGCAGATTAATTCAAACTTCAGTTCCTCTTCTCAAATACACAGGGAGAGCACTCTTTATTGACACAACCTAGCTAAGATTTTTTCCCCCTTTCGAACCTTCAGAGCTTATGTATCACTTACATACCATACAGCTGAAGAGTATGACCCATACCGCACTATTGTTGCACATCTGTGTGCCACTAGTGAACTCCGAAATTCCAGAGAATGATTTCACATATGGGAAAAATTCTTAATTTTAATTAAAATTGGACAATGAGACACACATGGAGCACACACGGATGGCAAGTGAATCTATCAGCGTCCACCTAGTTTTTACCAGTTGTTAGTCTAAGGCAGCCATTAATACCTTCTAGCTTCATGTTACTTTCCATCTCATACGGGTGAGGAACAAATGCACCAGCAGCTAGGTGACATACCGTCTTTTTTGTATAGAGTCTGTTCTACACAACAATATTTTTTCTGTGGAAAAAAAATAGTAGCTCTCTATTCCTAAAGCTTCAGCTCCATTTAAGCAAGCAGATAGAATAATCACAAAGTCTAACCTGTAAATATAGAACACTGTACACAGAAATATTCGGATAAATACAGCCTGATTAAAACCAGCTGCACGGTGCACTAGAATGTAGCCAAATAATTTTTACAAAACTAGGCCTGACCAAAAATTTCTGGAGGACCAAGCAAATGCAGCCAGGTAACACAGACCTGGACCAGTCCCCATCCCAGAGCCAGACAGCTCCGAGGGCAGGCAGGCCCGTCTCCCCGCTGGGAAGCTTAGCCTGTACCTCCAACTCAGCTACATCTCTGCGCCAAACTCCCTGTCGGTGTGGAGTCAGACTGCAGTACAACTAGTCACTGCTATCACATGAGCCCAACGATCGCCGACAAGCTTTTGGCTGGATTTATATAGATCAGACAGTCTACATCATTTCACATCTTCACACCTATGATGTTATATGAATTGAAATATTACATCTTCAGTTCAGCAATTTACAAAGAAGTTTGGTGTTAACCCACTTAAATCCAGATATCCTTGTATTCTGACTGCTTTCCTTTCGGTTCCCATTAGATGCCCTTGCGGACACAGTGCCATCTCATCTTATATCCCTATGTCATGAAATACAGAGTTGCTGCATTATTATAACAGAATAGTGGTGAAGACAGTTTGAATGGTTGCTTTAGACCTTAAAAGCATGAGGCCTGGTTGTTTAAATAGCATTCCATACCGTAAGTATAATGACCATTAAAACTAAGAGTTAATAACTAAAATCACAATTTGCAACCTCCAATAAACATTAAGGCAAATTAAACAGATTTTTTTAAAGTGAAATAAATTTAATTAATGGTATATTTTAGGTTAAAAAATACATACTAGTAGCAGCATGCCATTATAACCCCATGAATTTGTCTTGCAGGAACACAGGATTTGATGTGAGTTGGGAAATTATACTAATCTGAGTCCTATTTTTCTCCTCTCCCAAATTAACCAGGGAGAAAAAGGGAAAGGGAAAACTTAAAGTTAATTAAAGCTATATTAATTAATTCTCATCCTGACAGGATGGATTTTTAGAGACCAGAGACCAAGCAATTAGGTCTTCTTGTTTGAAATACATTAACAATGAAAACTGTGGCAAAAGTACTAGTATTAGTACACAGAACAGAAATCTAGATAGCTGTAGTAGAAAAAAGTATTAAAAATTGAACCTCTAATACAGATATTGCTCTGGTTACAAGATTACAGTCACAAACGAGGATACTGCACTGCAAATCCTGCAGTATCTGCCTTGCCTAATCTTATACGAACATCAATAGGAGTTCTGACTGCAGGACTTTGTCTTATTTTTATGGTGTCCTACAGAAGAAACTCCTATCAAATTATGTAATAATGGTTTACTGTAACAATAATTTATAGCTGAATCTTCATCATTGGGAATTTTTAAATTAATGGAAATCATTGAATCATCTTCCACATCTGCCTTATCTTGAAAAACTTTTTTTGGGACTTAAAACAAACTGATAATATGTTTGACCCTTTCAGCAACTTTGACATTATTTCTAGAGAGCAAAAAGAACACATAATTTCAGTGACAGGAGAAAAAAACATTTTCAAAAAAACATAATAGAAGTACACATTTGTAAATTTATTCTGGAGAATTTACTGTTCACTTCTAAAACTGTTCATTAATAAATAATGAAGCATATTACTTGTGCATCAATTCTGTTTTCCACATTGGGCTTACACTATGGCTTACAGAGCTCACTTTCTAATTAATGAAATATTTAGTAACATAATCATATTTAAGCTTATTAATGCATCTTTTAAAAGCACATGATTTCATTGAAGCTCATACAATTAGCAAACTCCAATTTAAGGTAGTATTTCAGTGGAAACTGTAGTCAGAGAATCTGGACTTTGTTTCTGACATTTATATTTATGTGCTGCCACTACACTCAGCCAACTCTGAGCTCGCTCCCACTTCAGATCATGCTGTACGTACCTGCCATTTAGTTTATAAAGTCCATCTTGTTGTTCTGATTGTAGCACTAATATGGCCATAAACAGATGCCCATTGATTTAAAAGTTATGTGGAAAGAATTACTTTCCTTGAAAAAAATCACTTTTGTGGTGTTCATGTCTCCATGGATCAGATATATGCAGTTATTCTTTTCCAAGGTAAACATTTAGGTTTACTTAGTACATGAAAACATTTTTTTTAATGTAGTTTCAATTAAATTTAAGGAGCTGACCAGTCTTTGAAAAGCCAGGTTCTGTGGTAGAACTCTTATCGTAAGTTTTAATGGCATTCTTTGAATATGAATACATTACCAAAGCAAGAAAGCTGTCTTCCCCTCTTAAAAAAAAATTGCAGCAGACATTTAAAAACAATTTTATTCAAATATGGGGGGGGGTAGTTTGTTTGCTTTTGTTCTTTTAAACTCCTTCCCTTACTTCAAGGACTTTAAAACTTCAATTGCATAAAGTTACTTTGCAAAATTAGTGCATTTCTCCTTCCATCAGTAATTTCTTTCAATGTCAAAACAAAATAAATATTTATTCTTTATTATAAATTTCAAAAACAACAGGGATATTGTGTTTATTATTCTAGAAGCCATAAAAGGAAAAAACTCCAAGAATAATAGGTAGAAACTGAAAAGACAGCTTCCAGATACATATCAATATGGGACTGCTGACATATATTAATTATTACAAATGCTTTTATTTGGATAAAACTTGATGTAGAATATTTATATAGCTCATTGTTCTATTAAATAAGTCTCAGTTAAACTTACAAACAAGTATGATGCAACCCTGTCTGCTCAGTCGGTTTAATGAGATATGAACTATCTATAAATAGAAATCTTTTATCGCAAGAAGATTTATAAATAACCTATACATAATAGGCAAAAATATATCGAACCACATTTAAAGGTTTAGAAACGTTTTTGAAGTTTTTAAGGAAGATTTGGAAGAGATTTTTTTAATCTCAATTTATTTTCTTTGCTAACTGCTTAAAAGCCTTAAAAAAGAACAAACCCCCCACTAAGATTCAACAATGCAAATTAATGTTCCTAATAATTGTAACTGTATCTACATTCACATGTTTTGCTAATTATTATGTACAGTATTAAATGTGAAAAAGGGCTGTATTCCAGCTGCAGTCAGTTGAAAGTAAGATAATATTGTAACTTTCAAAAAGCTTCTTACGTAAATTAACTTTAAAAAACTGTTCAAATAATTTCCTATTCGTAATTTCATAGTAAAAAATCTGCTTCAAGAGAAGGAGCAGTTGTGAATTATGATTGAATTTACTGACTTTTTTTGCTTCTCTGTAGAAAAGTCAATAGAGATTTTTGAAAAAGAGGAAAAAGCACAACTTTTTTTAAAAAATATATTCAGTAAGGATGAGTAATGGTTCTAATATTTTAGTCTTTAAATTATATGAATTAGTATGAATTGTAGGAATCCACAGGATAGTAATGAACCCCAAAATGACTTCTGTTTATTGCTTGCCCTTATCAAAGTATTTTCTCTTTGTACAAATTGTAAGTTTTAATACTACCAATTACCCCTCTTCGAAGGTTGTCTCTGCTTGCTATTTAAACAACGTACTTACTCAACTACAAATTTAAACTCACAAATACAAATAAAGAATTTTTTTAATGTCTGAAAGACCAAAGTTCTATATTTTATTAAAATAAATTATTTCTTGATACAAAGATCTCTCTGCTTTATTTTCTGCTGCTAACATTAAAATATCAATGCTTAAGTAACTAAGTTTTAGATCCAGTAGACAGATCTTATTGTTCTAATAGCAAAAACATATTTCTGCCTTTATTCTGCAAGGGCAGGGCTTTATTTGTTTCGGATCCTATATATGTTATACGGAGAATGTAAAACTGCTAAGTCCTACAAACCACTGAAAACCAGTAGATAAATAAGACTGAATTCTTTTTATCAAATTATCAGCTGATAGGCTAAATATAGCAACCACCTAAAAGCTTTCTTTACAGTATTTGCTACTCCCGTTTGCTTAGATTTTAATCTACAATTTTTGTTACTTTGATTTTAAAGAAACAGTGAAGTTTTTTTCTTCAGCAAAATACTGAAGAGTTAATGAATCGTATTTAAAAAGCTGACATGAAATTCAGCTCCCTTTGAAGCCAAAGGGAATTTTACCACTGATTTCAGGAGAGCAGGATCAGTCCACAGGAATTTAAAACCCAACTGTCTTCTAACTTTTACCGTATGAACTTGGTAACAATTAGGTATGCTTACTCTGTGGACATTTTTGTTAATCTAAATCTTTTTTATTACTATTAGGAAACAAATCCAGCAAAAGGAAAAAAAAATAACTGATATTTGGCTAAAGCATACAATATTCTAACTTCAGCATTTTCTTCTGTATGTTAAGGTACAAAACACCCCACCCTTGCTCTAAATAGATTTCCTAAATACTTGTATTTATATCTATATTAGATAACCGAACTTACTTTGTTTTATATTTAGCTGCATACTGCGTAGTACTTTGGCTATTATGAGTCCAACTTCCCGGAATATAATATAAGAAAATAACTTCCCCGAAAATTATTTTTCAGCTGGATGCCATTTAGTATAAATATTCACTTAAAAAAAATAAGCTGCCCACTGAAATTATCTGGCTGATGGCTGTAGTCCTGTAGTGTTTTCCCTAAATTTTAACCTATTCCAATTTTTAATGTCCTTCAAGTCTGAATTGTAGATAATTAAGAGAACCTTTCTCTGTATGTCAATCTTTCACAATATGTAATACATACAAAGGCTATATAAAGCTTAACTTCTTCTTTTTTTTTTTTTTTTTCCCCAGACAAAAGTAATTTCAGGCAGTACATTTAAAGGCAGGAGGTATTTTGCCTAAGTTAACTATGGAGGTCAAAAGACCCGTATGAAATTTCCCCTAATATTGAAAATATGTTTTTTAGGATTATGTGAAAATAATGTTTGTAGTAGACAGTATGTTCTCAAAGCAGCTTTGAAAGCTAATATAGTTACCTTTTCTGAATGTTCTGGCTACTTCTGGTTCTCCCTCATCTGGAAAAAAAAGCTGGTTTCCAAGTTAAATTTGCAAGTTATTGTTACAAATCCAATCGCCAGTTTCTTTCCTTTAAAAAGTCTAGTACTTTGCAACATTTTGTTTATTTAGTTAAAGATTCAAGCTGCCTGTCCTGGATATTTTAATTTTTGTAGGACTCATTATAGCAGATCCCAAACATCCAAGAAGAGAAATCCAAACAAAACTACAGCTAACGGCCTTTTTTGATTACTTGCTTTTTAATTCATTTGAAATAGGTAATGTTGTTTGATGTATACTGCATTTGGAAACATGCAGTTAAAAGTTTTAACTGTTACTTTTGATTTACTGCTTTCAAAACTCAGCTCTGAAAGCAGGTACTATGAGAGGAAGCACTGCAGCATTACCAAATGGAGGTTCTGCCGGGGCGATATGATGCTAACCTGCATTCCTAGGAATAATCCCGATCCACAGAAACGTTCCTATTGAGTTCTTTGAGATTATTTTCATGAATATGCATGAATATTCACTAGAGGTTGTAGGATTTAGGCTCCAAATAGCCAGCAGAGATTCCTTACTTTTTCAGTAAAGAGCAGAAAGCATCTTTAGTTCTGCTGTTTATAGAAGCTACCTTAACAGGACAAAATAATTTTGGAAATCATTGCTTAGATTTAGCCCCCAGGATTTATAAACCCCTTCAGTAAGCAGTGCAGTTTAGCCTCCTGTAAAAATGACTCTGAAGCCAAGGAGAAGAGTGTGGTGTGGAGACAGGGCAGGATGCTCACAAGGTCCCCAGCCCTGCGCGGTCCCAGGCACCCACGTCCCCCGCAGGCTCAGGACCCCAGCCACTACCAAAAGAAGGGCTCAGACCCGGGGCACTACCAAAAGCAAGGGCTCAGAATCGGCTTCCAATCCACAGACCTGCAGGTGTCAAACAGAGAGGGCAACAGAAAGGCACGGAAGGTTAGTCAGGATCAGGCCTTTGTGGTGCACGCTCTTGCTAGCATACGGTTGTGTAAAACCAGTAGTTCCATCTGTTTCACCTGCGATCCTGATGTCTCTGGTCTATCTGCTGTTAAACCGTAGGCTTCCCCTCTCCCCCCAAAAAAAGAAGCAAACTGGAAAGGAATTTTCCCAGCTAATACAGAAAGTGTTGAATGGGAGGGGAGAGGTAGAATTGGTGAAAACTCCTTTACTTTCTCCAAAAAAAAGGAGTTAAATCAGGACGGTCTGGTAAAGACTAACCAAGCAGAAAAGCTTTCCACTGCTGGTTCTTCGAATGGCTGGAATCGAAGCAAGTTTTTGAGAAGGTGCCGGGCAGGGAAGGGTTAATGGGGTTTTTGTTATGGAGAGACACTGATGGCTCCATCTGAGGTGACAAAGATAGTTATGGACCTGATCCAAGGAAATCGGGAGCACTTTCAGCAGAGCAAGAGCTCCAAACTACAGGAGGTGTAGGAGACCACACCTTGTGTCGTTTTCTAAAGCTGTTGCCAAAAATAAAGCTTTGATAACATTTCCGTTCAGAATCACCCTTCTCTGAGCCAAAAACTGTCTCTCTAAATTAAAACAGGACATCTAAAATTTCAGTCTAGGTGTGTAACAAACTTTCATTTAAACTAACTGTGAAACTTACTTAAAATGTAATTAGTAAATTGTCCTATTTTTCACTTGTTTAAAAAAAAGGCATTACTAATAAATAGAAATTAGTGCTATTCAGGTGATTTTGAATATTTCTGTAACTACAAACAAAGCAAGTTCAAGTTCTGAGCCCATTAATCATTAATAAAAACAATTATTTAAACTAGAAAAGGTGCTTTTATACATGGAAGGTAACTATTATAAGGCAAGAAAAGAGTTAGTCTGCTTTAAAAGAGTACCTGCTCCACAGGTATTATGACCCATGGAGCTGCTGATTTTACCCTTTATTAGCCCTTTCACGGTAGATCATGATGTATTAGTGCTTCCCCAGACAAACCACCCTGCCTTTTAAAAGTCCCCACTTCCAAACAGTTAAGCAAACACCTTAACCCCAGATTTTATTTTTTAAAAGGTCTATAACTTAACTGGAGTCTAATGGTCACAGTCTGGTGTGCTGCCGGTTGCACCGACTGCACAGCCTGGGGTATGCCGTCTTTGCTGTGCTCCAGCGTCCTCAGCTGCAAAAACGCCTATCGTGCAAGTGGCCAACCCAGAGGACCAGACGGGTAAGAGAGGAGTAAGAACTACCTTCTGAAAAGTTAAAACATTCTGCATTAAGCAGCGAAGATCCTTTTTATTACGCTTTTTCCACTAAAGTCAACAGTCGTTAACTAGTTTTTAAAAATGCACAACTGCAAGCCCAACCCATGACGTCTGCACCGCCCTCCCGGGGTCTGCTCACAAAAGCTGCTTGGGGTCTGATCTGCTGAAATCCCATGAGGTCAGCGACTGTTCTGTTATTAGTCCCCACCACTGTTAACTCTTTGCTGCAGGTTTATGGCATGTGTCTTCCAGAAAAGTGACCGCAGAAAACTACCCATTCCTAGCACATGCGTGTGGTTCCCTGCATGTAAATGCAATCTGTTAAACTGGAGTTACGTGGTACACAGTACTGACCCATGGTGGAAAACTTCCAGACATTTTAAGAGCAAAGATCTCCACATTTTAGTGACAAACTAAAGCCAAAGTTACTGACGTGAACATCTGCAGCTGCAATGATTTTAGCAGTTTCCCTCCTGCATGCCAGCAAGGATTCAGGACCATTGGATGTACTTTTACCAGTCTAACGCTGCCAAACCACCTGTACGAGATACAGAGAGTGGGACTTCCATCTGCCTGGTAAAGCTTCGTGACCTCTTACGACTGGAGCACAGAGATCTGCAATAAACATTGTGAGAGGCAGGAAGACATACCTCGATTTTTCAGATCTTGGGGCCTGAAATGCGGGTAATCACCTGTTTAAAAAGTTACCACCTAACTCTCTGAAATCACTCTCTGTGCTGAGGACCTACATGTCACCTACATAGAGCCCCAGCCCAAACCTATGGAGTGCCGTCTGTCTCTCTGCACTTTGCAGAGGAATCAGATTTTCCTTGCTTAGAATGAACTAGAGATGTATATAAAATCTTGTACTGTCATTTTTTTGACCAGTACTACATTCAGAAATCTTAAACTTAGCTCAGTTTTCTTCATATACACTCTCTCCTTCAACAAAACAAAAAACATATTGCATGTACAATGTCTTTTCTCCATTTTTTTTATCTTAGGAAAGAGAATTTTTTTACTAACACAATTTTTTCACATTATTTACTGCATCTTGATGTCAGTGTTTAAGGAAATGGTCGGCTGCTGAATTACACATAATTTAGGTATTTATTTACAAAAGCTGTGTCACAGAACTTGCACTTTTCCCCTTTCTAGCAGAATTCTACCAGAGTTAGCCCCTCTGAACCCACCCAAAACTCCACTAACTTTACTGGTCGGGGATGTACTGCCCTTTGCATCTGCTGGCAGCGGAGCAGGGGAGGAAGCCTTGTCATTAAAAGTCTACAGAGAAGACCTGCTTACCTTTATGTCAGTCCTCACTCATGAAACTGTCTCCTCATCCAGTACCTGGTTTCCTCCCTCACAGCAAAACACAACCTATCTTTTAAAATAGATTTGACAGGTAATTTTATACTGCTTTTTTCAAAAGCAATGTTAAGGTAAATGTCTTAGTTAAGGTATATACTTTAAATAGCTTCCTTACCTTTGTTACCAATAGCACACTGAACTGCTAGAGAGAGCAATTTTTACATGTTCACTTTCATTTCACAGCTTGTAGGACCTGTTTGTCAGTGCACCTTGGCCACTTAGAACAGCAAAGCTGGACTGGCCAGCCCACTCCTCTGCCTCCTCGAGTTCCCAGGCTCTGTGCAGCCCAGGACAGCAAGCACCAAGTGGCCAAAATGGCCCTGTGACACTGTTCTTTAAAAATCACATAAACATTTCTAAGTAATCTTCATTACAAATGTAAGAAAGAAATTGGTTTTAAGCTAGATAGTCAGATCTATTTTTAAACATTTTATTGTTGTTTATCATGAACTATTTCACCCTGCTTGTTCTTCAGCAAATATCCCTCTCAATATTAACAATGGCATGCTAGGACTACAATGTGATGTGGCCCTATGGATTTTAATGCCCACATTGGTAACACTGCAAACCAGGCTTTTAAATTCAAAAAATGTTCTTCTTTGACAGAGACTATGTCAAGTGAGCTAAACACCAAAATACTGTTCCATCTGAAAGAAAACCGTATTTCCTACTGCAGATAGGAGATACAAGTTGAGGCTGTATCTAACCGGGATAAAAGGGATGCAACGAGGAAGACATTCTTTCCTCTCTTCTGTCAGTTTAAGTCTTGAATGACTCCAGTGAAGTGACTGAGGTTACTTAGACTTTATATCTCTGTAACTGAAGGTCGCTTACCAATACTTCTCCTGGATAGTTTAATTGACAGACATGTCTCCTACTACTTGGTTCAAAGTTTCTGTACCTCTGCTGTAGCCAAAAATACATTAATTGGGAACAAATCACCTCCAAATTGGTCAAAGTCCTTATGTCCCAGAAAGCAACGAACAGATGTATCAACGATTCACCACGTCCTACCACAGCGTATTGATAATTATTTCCTTCACAGCTCCCCGGATTAATACAGTGGATGGGATCTCCTGTGTCGATGAGTAAAGCCCTCCTATTTTGGACAATCCTGTTACACATTCCCTTCCATTAATTAATCAAAACCCATAGTTAATTTGCTTGCCTGTTTCCACTGCTCCTGTAAGAAAGCTGTTCTAGAACTCTGCACCCATGTGTCAGTAAAGCCCTTGCCTAATTTTCAGCTTATATTTTAGGGTCACAAATTAGAAGTACAAATTAGGCCAAAACAATAAAATCTCAAAAATAAAGCAGTGCCCATCTGTCTTAGGACATTATTAATGGGCAACTAACTAGAATTATGTCGTGAAGAATGACTGCAGAAATGCCCCTTGCTCCAGCATATATTTCCTACTTTGATGTTTTCCAAGCCACATTGACGTCATCTACCTGGAGTCCTGCCTAGATTGACGCATGCAGTTTCTGCTGTCGTCAGTGAGAATTCCCATCGTGTACCAGGGCCTCTATACAGTCCTTCAGTTTTAATACTGCCAGTATGGTGCAGTCAGTGTACCGCTGGAAGGACGAGTACACTTCTCCTTGCCTGCTATGTGTGGTAACTCTCTTCTTACTCTAGAACTGTGATGTCTGGGGACAGGATTCAGGATGGGAAAAACCCCCAAACGTCTATACTGTAGATGACATGTTGATACCACTGCAGAGTTGATCTCAGAAGAGCGGCAGGAAATCTGGTATTGAAGAAACTGAACAAATGTACTGGTGTGCTCCAAAACGACAGGTATCATGGAAACTTTCTCCAAATAACAGCTACCTATCACATAGTCAGTAATGCTCTATTCTTATCAAATTACTTAAACAAATCCAGTCCTCGCAGTGGAATTTCAAAGGTATTGGTATGAACACCAGGATGAAAAAAGGGGAGAAAAAAAATCCTGGTGTGGCCTTGCACTATGTTGTTTTCTGCACAAAGTAGTGTGGCTCTTTGAAGTGCTGGTAGGAAATGTATAAGCCTCGAACCATTTCAATCATTAGATAAATTCATCTATCTCTTGCCGTATTCACCAGAATATACAAAGCTTTCTGACACACATCAATGACATCAGTCACTAGGAACAAGTCATACCATTCAGAAATCAGATATTTAATGGCCACTAATCCCATCACATTAATTACAAAATAGTGTAATGATGAGCCAGAGTAAACAAAATATATGAACAAAAATGGCAAGAAAAAATGTAATTAGAGTCTTGGGCTTGATCCAACTCCCTTTTGCTTCAGTGGGAGTTCTGATAGACTATTACCCCTATGTAATTACAGATTTAGGCTTAATCCAGCTCCCATTCGCTTCAGGGGAATTGGGACAGGCCCCTATGCCCTAATTTTCTGCTGTCTTGCCCCTTGTATACTCAGTTCCGCATAAGAAAAGTGGATCCGTTTCACCACACCAGTACTCTGTGTCATACTATGGAATCACATTTCAAGACTCAGATAAGAAAAGTAAGTGCAAAACAGAGTGTCTCACCTGCTTTGCACAGGCCTGAATTATTAGATGAAGCAGTGAAAAACCAGGTCTTTATTATTATTCAAGGTGCTGGAGACTGAAATACTTTTTTTTCTGTTACCATTAAAAAAAAAAATCCTGGTTCTTTAGCAAACTGTACAAAATTCTCCCAAGGAGATCTTCAGGAGGGTTGCTTCCCTTAATAAACTAACTAGATAGAACAACTGACGGATACAGTCCTTTGCTTTGGCTCACCAGACAGCTACAAATAGCCTATAAAACATTTACTAGGGATGCAATTCCCAAACCTGGGATCAGAAATCTAAAGATTTGTATTTCTAAGGATGAAGCAAAAATTCAAAACACATATCAAAACCAATCTTGGCCATATTCTGCATGCCCTTAAAAAAAAAGTCACCTCTCTCACAGTGTTGTAATACTGATTTTTTTTGTGGATGAGAGAAAAGAGTCAGTTTTGTGCAAGAATATGGACATTATTGACTTGACAAATTAAAATATCTAATATTAGCAATTACAGCTGACCCTGACGTTGTCATAAAGACTCAGTGGTCAGCATTCTGTAAACTGAGAATATATTAAATGTCTGCAAACTAGCACAAACGCACTTCCCTTGCACACACACTACTGCGCAGAGGTATACTAGCTCTCCAGATCAGGCAAAAACAGGTTAACCATGTCTACATGACTGCGTGCATAGATGTATTATGGACGAGTACAGGTCCTAACTAGTATGTGTAGTATGAACTCAAGTATATGCATCCTTTCATTACAGCATTGACAGACACGGCTAAATGGATATACTTATACCTTCTACTCACTTGGAAGAACGTTTAAAATGGATTGTATGTATGTCCAGACAAACACACATAAAAATAAACACAAATATACGTAATCAACTATTTGACATAAACACATACAAATACTAAAAAAGCTAAGAGCACATGCGCAGACACACACAGAGAGAACACGTGGACAGTTACACACAGACAACAAACACATTATGTACGCATTTGTATCTTGTGTACACATTCTCATACTACTGTCTGCCCAAATCAGTCTGGAATTTTCTTTGAACTTGAATCATCTTTTTTTTTTTCTTTTTTTTTTATTGCATAGAGAGATTGTGTACACATAATGTTTCAAGAACACCAATTACAATAAATGCAGGCACACTTTAATGTGTACATACCACCACTTACATACATTTCAGAGAGAAGTCCCTATTTTTGAGAAAAAAAAAATCAGCTTTTTTTCCCCATTGAGTATGCCTCTTTCTATTTATGAGCTGCTTGTGTTCTTCAGCAGTAAGTGGGATGACAGAACCAAAAATATCAGCCATTAAATAATAACTGCTTGGATTACATTTATAAAGATATTCTTCCCCCATTTCTTCAAGTTTTATTCCAAAGCATGGCTTTCCACCTGCAGCCTTGTCATGAATGATCTGACTTCAAAATCAAAGCATGGAGGAGCAGAAATAGTGAATCCCTTGGTCAGTAGACACAAATTCGAGCTAAAGTAACTGTGCTGATGCCTTTCTTGTTGTTACTGATATGGTGCCATACATACATATATCCCAGTACAGGCAAAAAATATAAAACAATCTGTTGCTGAGAAGCTCATGTTCTAAATTAGACTAATCCAAAACACACCTTAAGGGGCATAAGGAAAAGGGAGAAATAGAGTGGGGGTGCTTAAGCAGTGCAAGGGTTTGCTGCAGAAGACAGCCAGTGGTTGCTGTTTGGTTCCACATATTCCTTGCCATTTTATTTTATCATGCTTTTTAACCTGTTATCATTGACATTTCACTGGTAGATCTCCTCTGAAAGTACTTGCAGAAGAAATCTGTCCTGAGGAATATGCAGAAAAAGACAGTAACTGAACAGCAAAATTAACTGAGAGTTGGTGTAATCATTTTGATAATAGAGACATCCTGGTAGTCAGTGTGGAGATGGTGTGAGTGAAATGAGAAGAGAAAGCAAGGGAAACATCTTCGAGAAGCTAAGTTAAATTAACTAGGAAGCAAGAATTATGGTGAAGATGAAGGTTAACAATGCTCCTTCTCCTCATGCTGGTAGGAAGGTCAAGGTAGTAGTCAACACATTTTTCTCCGTGAGATACCGGAGCATTTATTGAAGATCTTCTGTGAAAAGACTTCTATAATAGAAGATGCTGGTACCACTGGAGCGGTTATGCGCATTGCTATTCTCCTTATAATCACTAGCCAACACTAAAACTGCCACGGGTGGAAAGGGACAACCACATTTAGTCCCACTGTGGTAGGGTTGTACAGTCCCACAATTGGCTGCCTCTGCCCCAAAAGCAATCTGAAGGATAAGCCAGGACAGAGGAAGAGCATGGCAGATATAGTTATGGCACTCAGTTTTGACAGTAAGTATTAACTCATGGTTCACCATGCATTATTGGTAAAGCCATATCATATAACTGTTTGATGGTTTCCCATTTGTTAAATGGAGAAGAAAAAGCTTAAGGTTTTTGTTAGAGTTTTTTTTCCTTCTTTTTTTCATTTAAATGAGATTATTTCTCAGTTCATCTTGGTAAAATGTTTGGAGATCTCCAAGATGGCAGCAGTATATAGGTAACAAGAATTAGGCACTAGGTGCTGTAGTATTTAAAAAATAAATGCACACACACACTTCACTGTCTAGCTCACAGTTTACACCAGTGTGTATGGGCTGGTACTTTGAGCTGTAAGTCAATATCATTAGTCAATATGGATGTATATGGTCCTCTCAGATGTGTAAGCCAAGTTTCTTCTAGTTCCCTTTGCCATCAGTTATTAAAACCTAATGCTTAAAGGAAATTAGTTGTGAAACCAGACAAGTTATAGGGATGCCAGTGATAAATCAACACTAATTAATTGTATGTATATAAATATATATATTTGCAAACAAAAACTTAATGGGTCATACTGTCAATGAAAAATGTTGTTGTGGTGGTTTTTTTTATTTTTAATACCGCTTTTAAATATTAGTCTTTTCCAGTAGGATGCACTGGTGAGATGTACTGTCTGATATGCCCTTGGCCAGAATTATCCTTACACACATTGGTAGTTCACACGCATTATGCAGCATGCCATAAGCTGATTATTTTCCTGTCTGCAGCCCACCCTCTAAGCCCGGGAATTTCAGTGTGGAAGGAATTCCTGTACATGTGTAATTTGTAAAGCACTGCAAGATCCTTCGGGCTGAGTATGTACCATTAGCTGTATGCAAAAGGAGAAATAAATGATAGATGTGCTACATTTTTGTAGCATTCGACTGGTTAAAAAGTGCTAGTCTCAGAGATGGACTTCAAGCTTCTTGAGCTGTAAAATAATTGCATGCGTGTACGTGTGCGGTAGTACATATTACAACTCTGCCATAGCGTAAGTTTTGTTGTTTGAACTCCCCCATAAAATTTCCAGGTAAAATTAAAAAGAAGATATACCGTGGAATGGTCTGTAAATAATAATTCTTACAGTGCTTGGTTTGGGGAGTCTTTGAGATTATCTGAAGAAAAAGGGGAGAAGCCGGTTGCAGAATGTTGCTCTTGGGAAGGGTTCAACACAATCCTGCTGAATCATTGAGGAAGCAAAGAGCTTTTCAGTCCTGGTCATGGCATTTAAAGAACAGACTTGAACTAAGCAAGTCAAGGAATCACATTTCTGTTAAAACTGAAATCTTTCTAAGGTCCCTAAATTGTAGTTATGTATTTTTGATGCTTCTTGAAGATATGTACAGGCTCCTAATTTCAATCTTATTATCTTAGCAGTTAGGAAATTTGCATCAACATCTTCCTGTCTGGGTAATTTAATTCCCCTTTTAAAAATAAATTCAAATTAGCAACAATAAAAGAAAATACAAAACCACTGTTGAACTCAAGTAGTTATCATAAACAGCCCCCCCAAACCAATCAGGCATTGTGCAAAGTTATTGTTTTGTTGAGGAAAGAAATCCTGAGAAAGAGGGCCAGCCCCTGTTCTCACAAAAACCTCTACTGTAATTCCCACTGACTGAAAGAAGAATGGGCCAGAACAAGAGGGACACTTGATAACAGGGCTAGGTGTACTAATGCACGCCATGGGAGGAGAAGGGCTGGGACAAAAGGTTGGGTATTTCAGGCCAGCAGCATCAACGTTACCAGAGTTGCTGGGAATGCTTAGTTCAGTCTCATCACTGAACACTTTAAAAAGAAAAAAAAGAAGTTGAATCAAATTGTGACAGACTTAAAGGCACACGGCTGCCTCAAAACACAGATTCCTTAGCAATTTCAGTAGTCATTTTGTAATAAATTTTGTCACTCTTTTCAGTCTCTCTGACTTCTGTGTCATCATCTGCTTTCTGCATTGCAGTACAGGTCACCAATCTACAATGAACACGATTCATTTTCTAATACTTGTTAGATTTCATTTTTTAATTACTGTGGACTAGAAAAGCCCTGTTTTGGATTTGGATAGCAAATCATTCACAGGAAAGCTGAAATCTAAAAATATATACAAAAGCATTGTATATTTCAGGAAAAAGTTCAATGAAATATGTTTACCCATCTTCAGTTGTTGTATTTCTAAACAAAACCTAAAACTAGAACAACTTCACTCATGTGCCCCTTTTAACTATTATTTCCACTGCAAGACAGATGCAACTGACAGACAAACAAATGATTTGTAAGGTACCTATTGCAGAACGTGTTTTTTTGCTGTATTTTCATTTAACTGGCCTTGAATGCGAAGGGTTTCAAAATTCTCCACACTTTTTAACTGTACAAAATACAAAAACAAAATTTGTTAACATCATAAATTGCTTTTTGGAATATTTTGATAGATGGGCAGACAACACAAAGTCATTTTAATGCTGATGTACCATCAAATTATAATGGAAGGATATTTGTTTGACTGTGGTAGAGTAGTCACGGCATACTTGAGAACCAGAAGAAATTTTACTAAAGTATGAAATGATTTTAGTAATACAAGTGCTTTAGGAACTGGATTTTAATTAGAAAATTGTAAAAAATAAGCAAACATGTCAGCAAACGATACTAAAAAAACAGACAAAGAATATATGAAGGGCTCCGTGTCTATATATGATGGGATCGGTCGTCCAGTCACTACCAAGCTGAGGCTGAAATGGTACAAATAACCTTGAAAAAAAAGAAGTTGGAAGTAGCTATGCCAGCCAAGCTACCAATTTGAAATCAGTGCAGGCACATACGAACCACAAGTTGTGAGCACTATTCATGTATTCTGCATGAAATGAATCTGTCAGTCTCAATTCATATCCCATGTCCACATCACAAAGATATATCCTTAAAAATGACCTTCCTTCCTGGGAGTTTCAGTAAAGACATAAAAGGAAAAAGGAGCCACAGAAAATCAACGTCCTCTGAATCTCTAAAGCATGTCACAGAGGAGCAGCGTGAGAGAACTGGTATTCCTGATGGCCCATGAGCAGGGAATGATGCAGGAATGGGCCTTCATAAATCTTCTAGCTGCAGCAGATCACAGATCACAAGCGATAAACTGTTCTGTGGTCAGCAGAGGTGTTTAAACTAACGACTGCAAATAACTGCTTTTTCAAACACATACTAGGATCCCTAATGCACATGCATCACAATCTCTAGAAGTGAATTTTGTTTCAGAGCTCAAATTGCAATCCATTTTTTCAGCACATCCAAGAATAAGAATTTGAAATTTTGTTTAAGAAAACCAGCCAGCTGTAAATTTCAGATTGGGACCAAGCCACCCACATAGGTTTGGCTTTTTTTCAAATTGTGTCGCAACTGTGGGGTTACATTTCTGCTATTCAGGGAATTGGTGGGGTCTGTACATTGAGACAGACCTCTTCCGATAAGGAGTATCAGAAGTTCAGAAGGTTAAATATTCGTAAGTGGAGTCATGTGTTTTGTGTTGTTAGCTGAAAAGATATTTCCCGCAATGCATTTATGAGATTTATCTTTTTTTTTTTCAAAATGTCAATGAGCAGACATATTTTTCACAAATTATTGAATGAGTAATTGCCAACATATTTCTGCCCATGAGATTGCTCACAAGCTATTCACTAAAATGACTGCTTTGAGTATTTTAGGAAGTCACCACTCATAGATTAGTATTTACACGGGGTTGTTGGTCACCCAAATAACCTGACATCGTTTTTTTACCCTTGGTTGGTAAATTTACAACCCATCAAAGGCTGCCTGAAGAGCTGCATGCAGACTTCCAGTTCAGGCATTCATATGGATACAGAAATGCATCATTGCATGTGACAGTTTTTCTACAGAATATCACTCTAATGAATGTTTGTGGAAAGTGAAGGAATTGCCTCAATTACCATCAAAACAAATAGTTATATTCAAACAAAAGTTCACAATTTTTTTCAACAGTCATCAGTCTTTATGTACTAACCTCCATTGACAGAATACATTTCCAGATTTTACAGATGAATAGAACATTTGTTAAAACTACTCTCAAATTCTTGGTTTAGAGCATAATAATTCCAGCGCTGTATACGCATAACTCCTATGCACAGCAGCCCCATACATACGTCACAGGGTAAGAAATAGCCATGGATCTTACTGAATGCCATTTGGAGTGTATTGGACTTTGATTCCACCTGCCCTGTGCACGCCCCTCCTCCAAGGATTTTTTTGTAAATCCTAAATCATTGCAAACTCAGCGCCATACCTTCTGACTTTCCCACAGGTTTCCCATTAATTTAAGCATATAGTGGCATCCACATTAGTGGAGAATCCTCAGTAAAAATACAGTGCAGCTTTTGGAATAGTTTTTGAACAACAAAAGCCAGTTTGCTTTGCTAACTTGTTGAAATAAGCAGACTAGCTCCCATGAGTTAAGCAGACAGCATCCGGCCCACAGAATATTTCATCCAACTATCAGTCTATCAGAATGCCCCAGAACAGCAAAAATACCAAAGACATTTTATTTACTTATCCAACATAGCTCTAGGAATAGATACACCAGTTTGAGAGTGTAAGCACAACCTTAATAGACTACCATGAATCTACACGACACTGTATCATCACTAATTTGCCCCAAGACATATCAGCATCTGATTAAAAAATTTTATTTTAATTTATATTTTTACTTTTAGATTTGTTAAATATTATTAACGATTTAAAGTCTTCTCAGTTAATCAAATAATCAGCAAAAGGAAACCACTTCTCCCTGGCTAAAAGTACGCCTCCTAGACCACTGCCAAAAAATGATCTGACTCAGCGTGCAGAAGCCCTATCAACACGCCTGGCCAAATTCAACCATGGCTTACACCAGGCTACAGAGGACACTTTAGTAAGAAGACGTGCCTTGGAAATTATACTGATTCAAAATAATCACCATCTTCTTCTGCTGAAGAGCCTACAAGGGATCAAAAGAATCTGAATGCTCAAACCCAGAAAAACGTGTTAACCAAACACGTCCTTCCAGTAGGATCTGTACTATGGGGCTTCTATGGCTCGTGGCAGCAAACCGTGAGTTACAAAAAAAATACCTGAGAAGGTATTAAGCATTTTATGATCTGCCCTCAATACCTTGGGGCATTAGCAAAGGTTTTTATAATACATACCGCCCTCTGCGGTGGCGTTAAGAGTGGCAACAGTGGCACAGGAACTATGGCAGAGGTGGCACAGGAATAAAAACAGCAATGCCTTTCTGCCTTACCGGTCATTCTCCCAGTGCACATCCGCACTCCCCTACTACATTACAAAAGAAGCTGACATTTATTAATTAAATCAAATAATATTTATAGAATCCCTTTCTCTATCCTTGGGGAGATAGAAATTCAAACACAATCAAATACAATCACAACAGCAAACTATTAAACAGCTGAAAATAGTAAACCATTCCAGCACTAATCAGAATAAAATCTAGGTTTGAGAGACAAGACAAAGGGACTGACAAAGAGAGGGAATCTCAGCCCTTGTGGAAAGGATCAACCCTTCCATCTTGTTGCTGTGGCAAAGGCTCAGTCACCTGCACCACTGCTGGCTACTCCTCCTCTGAAACACTAAACGGTGCCAGGGACACTACTGCTGGCACCTCGTCTCCAGTTTCTAGAAGCACCATGGCATGGCCGAGGCCAGGGCCAAACAGCACTCTCCCAAACAGCTCCCGGGTGCGGGCTGGGAGTTACCACGAGCCAGGGACTGCTCTCAATAGGCATTTTGCATACGGCTGTCCTGTCTTGGAATTCAAGACAGCTTAATAGTATGGATGCTGGCTATTTTGTGCCAGTTGACCTCAATGCCAGAAAATGCTCCAGGATGCGTTTAATTTACTAGCATGGACACAGCCAGTGATGGGAGCCTTCGAGATACATGGTGCCAGCTCTGAGATATCTCCCAGTGAGCTGCCAGATCCCTTTTCTTTAAGGATTTTAATGCTATATGCCCAGGATTTGAAAGACATGCAGGGAGATAGGTGCATACTCTGTGGCAACTTTAATCTCCTAGATGGCTCTTGAAAATAACTGCATTCTAGTAGTTCCTTTCTCTGCTGATACGATAACATCAACCAGAACATCAGCACAGCTCCCAGACTACAAACGTTTCATGGCTCAGCACCAGGACCAGCCCAAACCACGTGCACATGACCAGTAAAGAGGGCAATATGGTTCTAGGGAAGCTGGGGACAGGGTGGTGAAAGAGAGTTTCAGAAAATAGGTTTTTCATGCCCTTGTTGGTGGCCAGAAGTACTCCAAGTTTTACAATTTCCCACCTTTACTCTAACAGGCTTCCCACTCCCCAACAAACCCTTGCTGCTGAGAAGAGCTTTTGTACCTGGAAGGCCCCAGGTGGTTAGAAGCCACTGCTGAGTGACTTCAGGTACTCTGTCTCTGCAGCACTGACAAACCCAGGGAGAGGAGACGTAGAAATGCAGACAGGATCTGGGTGACCTACGTGTCACCAGGATTTACTAATTATCACTAGGTCAAAAGGCCAGCCAATCCAAGTAGGGAGTTGGAAGGCAGAGGAATCACTAATAAACAATATGTACAGTTACGATATAATTTCCATCCACGGAAACGAAAAACCATCCAGACAGGACAAGAAGAAATATTTTCCAAGGCTGAAATTTCTCTGTTTTACCCAAGAACAGAACTTCTGTACAAGCAAGTAGGGGTTAAAGTGTGGAAAATCACAAGCAAGGAGCAAGCCTACCCTGGCCATGGGGACAGGCGCTCATAACCAAGTCAGTCTACATTTTCTGAATTTCTAAAACAGTTGTAAGGAAAACTAGAAGTTGGATTTATTCTTACACGATAAATAAATGTCCAAATAACTGTGCCCATTTGTAGGCACCATAATTTAATGTTTTAATGAGATAGATAGACAGACAGATATGTACTATGCTTTATCACTAATTAAGCTGTTTTACACATGCATACCCAGATGAATTCCTGCTCCTTACAGTTTGTACTTTGTAACTATATTTGCTAGAAGAAGGTGGAAGAGAATGCAATAATTCACGCTGAAAAGACACATAAGTCTACGCAAGTAACCATGTTGGTCAAAAGAGCAGACATTTGTGTTGCTGTACTAGGGGGGTCAAAGAAGGAAGGGTATACATGAAAAGCTACCAAAAGTATGGCTTTCATGACCCCAATGGAGAGTTCTTGAATTTTTGCAGCTCCGTGCCACCTCAGATTCATCTGGTCACAGTCACCCTGCCCTTCCAAGAAGTTAAAAGTACCCACATGTATATAAGTGACCAGAAAGGTGATCAATGTCTGCAGACAAGGGGCCGCTGGTATCCATTTGATCGCCTGCCCAGGGTTAGTTCTTCAGCCTACAATACCCTCAAAGGTAGAGAACACGGTCTGCGGTGAGGAAAGGGAGGGTTTGCCAGCTGGTGGCACTCACAGCTGCCTCTCAAACTGACAGCAGAGACTGCTTCTCCATCTGTTGCCAACACAACAGTTTGGAGGGGTGGCTGGCCATCAACTTGGTCACAGGATGAATGTGGCTCACATTCAGAAACGCTAGGCAGTATAAGTACCTCTGTATTATAAAGGTTTAGCCATAAATTATGCTAAAGCAAAGGCAATAGTGGTTGAGTTAGTCCTAACCAGACTAGAGATTTCCTTTATATTTAACCACTGATGACCCCGCTTTGGGCTTCTATGCAAACGGTGCAGACCACTGAAATCCAGCTGAGAACATCCCTTTCTCCTGTGATGCTGCTACTTTTATCAAGGTGGGCAAGACTCGGCAGTGAGATCAAAGTGATTATGGGAGATATTCTCAGCAATAAGCAGGGGACCAGGAAGGAAACCTGCAAGCCAAAGCACGAAGTACTACTACAGAATCAAGTCGAGAATGACATGGGAATGAGCTAAGGCCTGACAAAGATGGCAACCGGACAGACTCCATGGCAGACAACACAGTGTCATTGCACAACAGAGCTGAGCGTGCAGCAAGTATGATTTCCATTACCTAGCATCCAAGAACACATCTGATCTAATGAATAAAAACAGCCTGTGCTAGCAGTTTTAAAAAGAAGCTGCAAAGGAAAACCAGTGAGCTCATGTCTTCTGACCTTGCTTGTTTTTAGCCTGGTTTCCTATAGCAACAAGGCTTGTGATCATGCTCCGTGTGTGCACGTGTATGTGTGCATACGTGTGTGTGTGTAAATGACAGACCGAAAGTAACCATCAAGGTGTTCAGTAACTGTTGAATGCATTGCTAGTTTGTAGTCAGACCTGGCACTTGGATACAGGTCTCTATGATAATTAAGTTCCCACAAGTTTTGTGGAAGCAGGTGGCCACAAAGACTACAGAGACCTGTAAGTTTCCCAAGTTGGAGTGAAAGGCTACACCTTACTAGGCACCAGAGATTCCACACAGGACAGGGCAGTGATGAATGTCCCAACTGCAGGAGAAGGATCCATCAAAACTTGCAGCAAAGTGTGAAACAACCCTAGGAAACCACCTTTGTCAGTTCGGGTGCTACAGTGTGCAAGACATTCAGGCGACGTTCCTTTCTGTATTTTTCCTGGTGAGAGTTAACAGGAGCACCCCCATTGCTGGTCTTCAGGAAGCTGATCCTGATTGACAGCAAGGAGACAAGAACTTTTCATTCAGAATTTTCTTAAGACTGTTGTATATGTCAATAGCCACATAAGTAAAATGTTTTGCAAGACAAATTAGGATCAAGGATTTGATGACTGCCTTCTTCAACAAAGGGCCAAGAAACATCACAGGCAGCTTAGCCGGGTCTTCTAAAGAAAGCCGAAAAACCCTCAGTGTTGACATTGCTGAGGTCTGCCAGGTAAAAATGAGAGTTAACTTCTGGTCAGTGTAGTTTGGGAAGACCCACCAAAGCCTTTCTACCTATCTTTGCCCATGGCCTTCTGCCACAGCAGGATGCCTTCTTTCTTCTTCTGAATCATTTTTAACAACGGAGAGGGAGCAAATGACTATTCCAGACAGGAACCTTCAGAAACTATCAGCAACCAGGCCATTCAGATGGGATCACCAAGCTACACTCATAAGGGAAGCGAACGAAGTAGAATAAATGAGCGTACACCTATCTCTGCAGTTCAGTAACCAGCTGCCTAGGATCAGTCTGCCCAAAACTGTGTCTGCTTGTTGAAGCCTCCATTTTGCTGAACCACGTCTCACGTAAATACTACACACTATTTGAAAAACAGGTGATTGTCCGGGGTTATACTGCAAAGCTGGTGGAGCCTGGAGGAGGACGTGGAAGTCCTGCTTATTAGCAGTCTATTTGAATCACAGAACCTAGCAATCCATTTGGGCTAGTCCTATTTACAGGACAGAGGAGCAAAGCCGTTACGAAGTAGTTTGAAGAGGGAATGATGGCCAGTATAGCTCTCACTCCTTTCAGCAGACAGAGTCATCTGTAGGATGAAGTTCTACACATGAGCAAATTCCCTCTTTCCTGTAAAAGCCAAAATTGCCATTTATCATTGCTATGTACAGTTATATAGCTATCACGTTTGACTCCAAAGAGGCTGCTCTCACTGCCTCATGAAATCATATTTCTATACATTGGCAGATCAATTTGGGATCCTCTGATCTGGAAGTCACTCCAGAGTCATCTGAAAATAGTCTTTTTGTTTTGGTTCCAAGTCAGATGTGAAATGTTAAAATCTTCCCTCTCTGTGTCAACAGGTAATATACGAGTACATCTAAGGGCAGAATTTGACTCTCATAGCTTTCTGTAATTTCCACTACTGTAAAACCAATATTGTTTAAAAACTTAATTGCCATTTCCCAGGCAGATATATTTGTCACACTTGCAAACATGGCTTCTAAAAGATTGATTTTTCTGGCCTCCTTATTTACCATTGACTATGTCCTCAGATCTCTTTTCTCCCATTGCACAAGCTTCTGACTATGTTATAAATATTCTCTGAGTTGTGAAACACTCTTTTTATGCACCTTTGTCCTTCTGCTTTTACACCATATCCCTCACCTCTGAAACTGATACTGATCCTATTAAATTCAGTAGGAGCGGTATCAAGAACCAGGCATGCAGCTTTTTCTTAGCTGGTTTTAAATTTGTGGCTGCAGTTTGGAAGGGGTGGGGCGAAAGGGAAAAAAAGCCTAACTAACCCAAACAAAATTCTTAGTGAAAAACCACAGCAACTGTAACAACTTCCACACACAAAATAAAAAGCTGTTAAATCTAACAGCATCTTTAATAAGCTTTTTGACCCCCTCACAAATTTTAGAGACCAATTCCTGGTTTTGCAAATTTTTCAACAGGGTATCATCAGATGGGAAGATTTCCAGATGTTAGAATATTACCTACAAATTTAACTAAATCAGGACCAAAGGTTTCAACAATCACAATGATTAGATATGACTAAGATGTCAGGTATTTGAGTTAACTTTATCTTATGGTATCAAATTAAGCAAGCAGTTTAATTTGTGTGTTACATGTCCCAAACAATCCAGCCAGTTTCATGAAATGTACTGTCATATTTCCTGATGATCCTGGCAGGCACATGTAATTAAAAATAAAACTTAGTATCTGTAGTCCTCCCCTGTCTTCTCCTCCATCCAAATATCTGCGGGTCCCAAGCCTGCAAAGACGTACTTGTTTGAGGAGCCCTGTTGGCTTAGACTACTCACAAAATTGGACTTATACGTACAGAAGTGTTTATAGCCTCAAACCTGAATGCCCAAGCTTGCAAGAAAGACTATCCCAAACAGTGACTGCTCAAAATAAGAAAACTTCAGTATAGAGTATTTAGTGCTTTGAAATACAAACGTAAAGCTACAGAGGGAAAATTCTCATTTGAAAGACAAGGTATTTCTAAGGAAAATACTAGTAATATACGCAGAAATAAAGGCTTAGAAACATACTGAAATTAAAACCTGCTTCATATACTGCCCAGAAAGAAGCATCAAGTAAAATGTCAAATAAAAAGCAATGACTGGGATTGTCGACAATAAGTGACAAGTAAATAAATTGTTAATCAGTACTTTAAATGGAGGAAAAAAAAAGTCTCCAGCCTTTGTTCTCAACAGCAAAAATTTTTTATATTTTTAATGTCAGAATTAAAAAAAAAAAGGAAAATATGACTGTTACTATGGCGTAAATACAAAAAGAGGATTAACATTTATTTTTAATATTCATATTTATTTAATAACTTTTATATTAACAGATGACAGAGTGATAAAATGGCAGTATGCTGCTCCGGTAATTTTTTTTCTGATCCAAGCTTGTTTAACATTTAGCTTCCACTGCTACCTCAATGGAACTATTTTTCCTTCCTACTTTGGGTTACATTCATGTAAAAAATTCATCCTAAACCTGCTTTGTTTGTTGTAAATGTGCAGGAGACTTTTGCTTGCATACGACTGAGCCCAAACATGCTCTCTTTATGCATTTGAATTGCCCTTATGAAGCCAATGGGCTAGATCCTGCTTATGTGTAGTAGGACTAGATTCATGGGACAGAGCAATACAGATTTGACTGTTATCAAAACATGCAATTAAGTTTTGGTTTATTAGCTGTAGCAGCCATTATGCACTTTGTATCAATAACCCCCTGACTAGCTATAGCAAGAACAACAAAGTATTAATTTTTTGTTTATTCTCTGCTACATTATAAATTTGGATATTTTTTTTTCCAAAGGGTGCAAAGGAATAATACTTATGGCTAATTTCTTATGTCAGTTTCTGCTCTGGCCACTCAGATAAATACTTTCACTTCATGGAAACAAGACTATGGTAAATAATGTACGGAAAGTGAGCTGCATTTGGCCTCTACACACATGGGCTTGGAATCTGTAGCATACCTACCAGACACACTTCTCTTCCTCCCCCCCCCCAAAAAAAACCCCCACTCTCTTACTCACACTGGACATTTGAATAAGCATATACAAACTAAAACTTTCATTAAGGCTTACTTCTACCAGGCAACTCTGCTTCTTAAGCAACAATTCTAAAACATCCTCAAGGTCTCCATTACAACACTGCCTAACTTCCAAATAAATAAAACAAAGCTATTACAAATATTCCTTCAAATAAGAAGCCAAGTCTGCATTCACCATGCATCCAAAACTTGTAATTTCAAAAAGAGCCCCAAAGTATTTTTGGTATCTTTTTGATGTTTAAGTTTCCCTCTTACATTTTTAGCATTCAGTTTGCTTCATTTTTGTTCCTCCTCAACAGACAGATTAGGTCGAGCCTTGACACTGCAGGCACTGAGGCCGGCTGCCGGCTCAGCTGACTGGCACCAGCCACCGCAGCTCCAAGGGACTTCACATGTGTTACAGACCTACTGGTTTACAAGACTAAAGCCCGCTAAAGTTAAAAACTATTTGGGATGAAGGGTCAGGACCAATTATATTCCACCTTTATTTCAACCCAGATGTTCTCACCGGCTGAGCTAGTGTTGCGGCAGGGCAGTGGGTAGCCCAGCAGAGCATGGCCTGGCGCTGCAGCTATGGCGGAGCTTGTGCTCTGAGGTGGTGGCCTCGGCGTGACGGTGCCTGTCCCCTCTCCTGCCCGCTCAACCGGCCGGACACATTGCCGCAGCCGTACATGTCTACTGGACAGAGAGGGCAGGGGACTGGCTGCACAGACCTGTTTCACCCGAGGCTGATGCCTAGATGACCAAATGGGCACATTTCATCATGCTCTCTTAGCACATTTTGCACCTCTCAGAATTCCCGTGGACCGAAGATCTTCTATTTGCTCCACTGAAGTTCTGTTACTCGAATTCCATACTGCTCAGGGCTGCTAGAAACGTCAGAGAGCAAGCTCACTGGTTTGTTTCTTGACATCTTTGCCCGAAACTCCGTTAGACCTAAGTGTGGCTACCTTTTGGATACCAGAAAGTGGTATCTCCTAATTGCTATATTCTATACATATTTATTCTTAAAGCTGATACAGAAATAAGTGCCGTATAGTTTGGCGACTATCCATAAGCTTAAAAACCAAAGGCCTAAAATTTCAAACTTGCTTGTCTGAGGTTAGGCTCCTAAACTAGGTGGCAGGGAAAGGCAAGCCAATAAATAAAAGCGTTTTAAATCAAGGAACAACCATTTGATGTAATGTCTATGATACACACAGATGCAAAAGTCCATCTATGAAAGCAAACAGTATTTTTAGCTCTGTAATGAAGTAAGTGGACTTTATTAGGAAAATTTGGATAATAAAGCAAGCAGGATTTGGCCCACAGTTGTTTTACCACTATGGAGCAAAATAAAAACCTCCTTTGGTGTGTTAGACACTTCAGATATGTGTTCATGACTCCTCAGTCCCTGTGCCAGAGATATTACAGTCTGTTTCCAAATAAAAATCGTGACATGAAGTGATCACCAAAATAATTTTGACCTTCAAGGACAGATTAAAATGGAAAAAAGCAGCAAAAATTAATCTGCTATTTTTCCCATTGAAGTCTAGATGATGCCTGTTCCCCTAGATACAAAAAACCATACATACTTGTGCAAACATAGGAGACCACTGCTACACAGTTCTTCTCATGTACAACCTCACGCACATGTGTCTACCTCACCTCAGGCATGCACAAGGCCGGTTTTGTACATGGACAGATAGATGCATAACACATACATGGCTACAGAGGCACACATACACACAAACAGAAATCCTGACAGCTGTTTCCCTCAAATAAACAAGGCTACTGAAGGGACTGATACAATTCCTATTCAGTGAAAAAACAGCCCATAATTTCAGTGGGGTTTGGATCAGATTCATTTAAACTAGGTGAGCACTATGCACCTTAGAGACATACATGGTCAAGCACATTTTCAAAGCAGTTACCGGAACAGCAATAAATTTGTGAAATCCCTCTCCAGCATAACTGTTTCACCATACAGGAGAACTATACTACAGTTTCACGAACAAATTAAAATTCTATTAACCTACCCAAATGCCTTATAAACAAAAGAACTGAGAACATATTCATTTGAGTCTATTTATTATTTTCTGTTACTATACTTTTCCTGGTTTTTTAATGCACATATCCCTACATATATGCATATATACCCAGACCCCCACATAGAGAGTCCCACTATACTAGTTCAAATTTAGACAAGAAATTCTTTTAATGGGAATGAATCAAGTGACAGATTTAGTTTAATAAAAGCAAAAAGCAATGACCATTATTTAATTGGGACAGCGTTACCTAACATTTCACATGTGGAGTGTGGGGAATAAGAGGTAGGCATGCTTACGTGGTACCGGTGAGTTCAGTAGTGTTTAATGGGTGTTACATGACTGGGGCGGGGGGATGCGAGAGACAGACTGTGGTCTTTTGCAGGTTGGAACACCCAAAATTAATGACAAAAGAAAAAATGAAGATGAAATGCAATAAATATTATTTTATGCAGAACAATGTTGTCTTCCATTTCAATCTCATCAGATTTTCCTGATTTTTTTTTTCCTAAGATTGCTTTTCTTGCATGTAATATCTGCTTAAATTTGGGCAGCAAGCAAAATAGCTAAATCGTGATGTTTCTACTGTATATACATATATATCAATTGAAGAAAATAAATGAAAAGGATGAATATGCCTCAAAAGAAGAGGTCAGATAACAACTTCAGAATAAAAACTACTCATTCTTGAACCAGTACTTCTTGTATACAAGTCTAAAGAAGTTTTGCTGATGGCCTTACTGTAGGAACAGAACTGACTCCATAATCTCATGATCCATATAGGACAGTAAGTGCAGGTCTTATGCAAAAAGATAAAGTATAGCAGGTTACAAGGGTTTCAGCACTCCTGTTCATTTGGGAATCTTTAAACCTATTGGCGTGGAAGTACTTGCTCACATTTTGTTTACTGACTGCTAAACTGCAGGATCTCTATTCTCAGTTTGGCAGCTGCATTACACATATATTTTTAAAACCCATTACATTGAGAAAGGCCTAGTTTGACTAGAAATAATCAGAGAAGGAAACAAGTAAGCAAGCTAACAAACAAAGTACCAATGGTTCATGTGATACGAGTTTGGAAGGTCTCTGTTCAGTTGCCAGGCAATAATTGTTAGCATTAAAAAAAAAAACCAAACCAAACACCACTCATCTTTTACAACCTGAGCAGAGAGGACCTGGAAAACCAAATATTCCTCTCAGGCTTTGAATAGTCCCTCTGCCCTGGAGTAGGTGTAGCATGGGGCAGTGAATTAATAAAGCCAGAATATCTATTGCTAATGGATTTACTAAGCATGAGAACCGAGAATCAGTCACACAGTGCCAGAACTATATTCTATGGAAACTGTTCAAAATAACAACAAATAGAAATTCATAGAAACCAGGATCCTTCAGGGAGGGCTGTAAGGTATTTAACCCAATCCTGCGACTGGACAATTAAAAGTAAAGCAAAATTCAGCAAGATCTTGATTTTCAACACAATCAAAGTATTTCTACCCACTGTGAAAAGGAAGGCAAAAAAATCTCAGATACAGTAGTGCAAGACAAAAGGCCTTTCCCTGCAAGCATCTCCTTCTCTGAGCAGCGCTTACTGCTGTGAGAAGCCCTATTGTGGTCAGGCTAAGTCCTGTTAGAAGACTGCTTGGAGGAGGAAAGCTCTCACTGGATCAGGATGTAGTTACTTTACTCAAGAAATAGCTGCTGGGTTTGCAAATAACGTACAAAGCTTTGTATCACAACAGACTGTTGGTGAATACAGACAGCCACAAACTATTTTCCTGACTAAATAGTTAAAATTGGGGTTAAAAAAATAGAAATCGCAGAAATGCAGGCAATCACACATCAATAAATACTATTTTTTAAAAAAATGTCCTCAACTCCATAAACTGCAATATAATAACAGTCTGCCCTGTACTTCAGCACAATTAATAGTAAACAGGCCTTTAAAAACTTAGTAAATACTTATGAAATGAACCATAGTTTTCTTAGTGTACAGTAAAACCTGTGAATCAGTAAACCATTTTTAAATTTTTGTAAAACTTTTACGTATCAAGAAAACGATCACATTTTGCCTTTATTATTTCTACTACAGATTTGCATGCACATGCATTTGTGTATAACTTCACATGTGCACACACGCATCTGTCCATGCACCCATAAAATAGTCTGCACGCACATACAAAGACTTCTATGTCCACAAATACCAGATCAGAAAAACTAAAGAACTAAAAAATGCACCTTGTATAATTGTTACAGTAAGTTAAAACTGTTGCATAAATTTAAAATTATTATGTAAAAAATGTCATGGTTTCTGATACTGATTTTATTTTAAAGAGCAAAACCAGAAAGCACTTGGAGAAACTAACAAAAAAAAAAAAAAGGGCAATGCTGATTTCCCATTTTATAGGCTTTTTATTGTTGTATTTCATTCAGCTTGGCCAGCAAAAAACCCAAAAAACTACTAAATCAATGTTTATCTTCCTGTCCTAGCCATTTTACCTCCTTGCTGTCATGTACTAACACAAATCAGTTGCATTTGGCTTTTTGACACTAAATATAAAAGTCTTTTAATTTAAAAACAGAAGATACTTGTTTTTACTGTTCCTTCTCACAAACACACTTTTTTAAAAAAGAAAAACATGGGGCTTTATGAAGTCATTGTCATAGGTCCTTCAAGCTGACTTTTAGGGTCACGCTTCAACATAACACTCCTTACACTGCAAGCCTGCTAAGCAGAGCTCCCAAATGTTTCTGCTTAGTGACGTGGCACATTGTTCATTTATGTCACACTATACCCAAGTCCCTCGACCTCTTCATAAAGCCTAGAGATGAAGGTGTGGGTGACCTGCCCGTATATGGACTAGAACAGTTCAGGGTACAACTCAGTACCATAAAGTTGGGACTATTTTCTTGCTCCTGTTTTTCTTATTTGGTTCAGTTAGGTTGGCCTTTTGCTACAATTGCGTGATAAAAATGCATCCATATGAACATACACACACACACATTTATTTACAAAACTCTCTACAAATATGTGGAATACAGGTTAACAAATCCTATTTTTGTGTAGTGGATTCTTCCTTCCCACCCTTGCTTGCCTCAGCTTATCATAAACAGGGAGCACATGCTCCCCTCAATGCCCTGCAATTCCCATCGTCGTCTGCAACACACTGCAGATGGGTAATCCATTGCAAATCCAGCCACACTGCCTGCAAAGTCCACGTCCGTCCTGTGCAACAGGCACAGCAACACACACCACCCTAATTTACCTACGAAGCAATTAAGGCGAGGAACCTTAACACCAAACTGAGCAGCTGAGGGGGAGATTTCTCACACTTACATTGACAGGCCCTGACATCTGCTTCCTCTGCTCCATGATGAACTCTGCGATCGTCCAGGCGCCAGAAGACAGTGGCCAACCCAGCTAGTGCTCACGTCTGCTGAACTGGCTGCTCAGGCCCAAGCTCACGCCTCTGCCTTCCGCCCTGCCTCCCCGTTTTCTACTCCTGTGCTCACCAGGAGCGCTCGTCTTGTTCGTCGTAGGAAATGAGGCGGGAGGAGCAGCGCAGCAGGGGAATCGGCTGAGGGCCCTTTCCCGACACAGGTGTCCACAGAGGTGGGTGAAAATCTGGGAGACACAACGGAAGGAAAACAGAGAGACAGTGCGCGTGTGCCTGAGTTCAGACAAAGGAGAAGGGGGAACAATGAAACAGAAAGAAGGGCAAAACAGGATTTTTATTTATTTTTTTTTAAAAGAGAGGGGATTGAAAGAGGAGAAATAGGAACTGTCTTGCCACGTTCACGTCATGAGTTTGCATTCAGTCATTTCTCTGCCTGTGCCGTACCATACTTCCCCAGCAGATGCTCCTGTGAGGGTAAGGAGGGTGACTGAGAAGTGTTGCTTTGATGAGGGTGAGTCTGGGAACCAACAGTGGACAGGTTTTTTTTTAAAAAGCCTACGAGTCACTCTGCTAATTCATTTCTTTTTTTGGCTTCTTACGTCCTGATTTGGAAGGAAAAGAAAGTTACCAAATATATTGCCAAAAACCAACACTCTCCAAAGCCGTGTCATCTCTCCCCATACTTCAGGATGTCCTTCTCTTTGTAGCTCCTCAAGAGGAAATTCAGTTCCTCTTCCAGGCGGCAATTCTGCCTGGCCCTGCGTTTGGGACGCATGGGCTGGAGCCTCTCCGAGGAGCAGGAGGCCACATGAGCAGATCTACAGTGAGGGCTGAGAACTGTGCCGGGGGCAGCGAACCCCTCACTGCACCATCCCTGCACTGGAGATGTACCAACAAACAGCAAATTAATGACGAGTATCTGTTTGCATCAAAATTGGCAAACGTATTGGCACAGCCAGCAACTTCTAACAGGTATATCAGGATTTTTTACCTTCTCATAGCAAATAAATAGTTTACGCACATTTCCCCTCTCTTCCCGCTCCCCCCACCCCCCTACTCCTACTGGTTTTCTCTTCACTTACATCACCGGCCATTTCTAATGCGACAAAACAGAGCACAGGAGCACATGCTGAAAATTAACTAAAACACAACAACATAATAAAAGAGATTTAGAAAGGAAACCAGCAAGTGATAGAGACCTGGCATCAGCTTGCCACTAAGGACAGGGGCAGCTCCGCCAGACACGCAGAATTTTAGCAAGTCACCCAGCCAGGCTTTCCAGACAGAGAAAGGCAAAGGCATTGAGACGTTTCTGTGTTGGCTTTTGTGTCTTCCTTTGGACGCTCGCAGCTCATGCTACTTATGTTAAATTAATACAGCTGACTATATATTCTGTATATTGAGGTTAAACAACTGATAGTGTCATGGCTGCTGGCCACTTCTTCCCAAACCTTCTCCTAATTAACCGGCCTTTTTTGTCTTTACTCCTCTCCTGGGAAATGCTGACATTTTTTCCGGAGTGGACACTATGTGCCATTCACTCAGCATAAGATCAAACGTGCTCTCCTCTAGGCCACTTCCTCCTTTCCCACCTTTTGCTCATACCGAGGGTGGACACCGACGTGGGCGCTGACTTGCATCCGTACAGTTGGGACTGTAACGCGACGAGCTGCACAACAGCACACATTCTTTCAGTGCTTGTCCCGATTCCTCTGCTGGAAAATAACCTTATTTGCTTCAGTAAAGTTATAAGCTCAAGAGTGCGGTGGGCCCTGATTCGGCAGCGCTTTCTGCCTCCCACACCAATCTGGTAGAACTGTTCACGTGAGGGCAGAGAATTCAAGGAGGAAAAATGGAAGAATCGTGTCCTTTAAAAGCTAAATGTAATTTCTCCATGGCAGTTCCCCATTGCTTTCCATTTTTTTCCTTCAACCATGCGCTCATTTTGAAAACGCATCATTTAAAACAATCAAATTCTCAGAAGAAATTTTTTTTGTAATTCCCTTTTTCAGAAAGCTTTGCACGCAAACTGAAAATGTTCATGTTTCCCCAGCAGTTGAACCTTGTCCACTCGGGCAGAAGCCCAGGGTAGCTTAAGTTAGCTATTTAGCATGGTATTATCCCATACTGTTTACTTACATCTCGCTGAAAATAAGGGATGATGGAACACATTTTCCCAGGCACACCCTGACTTTATTCTTAGTAAACTGTTTACTATATTCTTGGCCTAGAAACTCATGTTACTCCGATCCCTTTTTAAAAAACATGCCCAACTGGAGCAGCCACTTCCAGGTGTGGGGAGAAATTGCTGATAACCCTTTCAGTACCTCCACTGGCTAGCAAAGGGGTCAACTTCGGAAGATAGCTTGGCCACCACCTGGGAGACTGAGCTGCTGCAATGGGAGAGCAAGGAGAACAGGAGGAAAACAGAGATTTGCCAAATTCAGAGAATGAGCTTTGGGGAATCCTCTAATAAAACAAATGGAAAATAAAATTCACCTCCCTTTTCCTCCCATGTCTCCCACCTATGTCTGCTTGGGAGGGAACAACGTGGTGCCTAGCCATTAGGACTAACAACGCCATGACTTACCAACATTACACAAATACAAGGGTCACGCTTCGCCTCTGGACTCAAGGGAATCGTCCCTTTTCTCCTGAGGAGGTTCATGCTGCATCCTTGTGACCAGCACGGGTACCATCGGTATGGGAATGCACGCCCTCGTGCCACCGTGCTTACAGCCCAGCCAGTGGCTACTTGCACAGGGACGGGAACGCCTGTCATGGAAGCACCCGAGCTGCACTGGAGGCTGCACCGTGGCCATGTGGAGGAGACAGTGCGTACCAGCCCCAGGGAGGTTCTACAGAGACTAAAGCTGTATTGGAAATGAGACTCACGTCATGCTGCTACCTTGATGTATGTCTCCATGTGCAGATATAATAATTAATAAAGCATCTTCTATCGCCCTTCCAAACCCATCCAAACAACAGTATCAAATACGCTACACAACACAGGTGTCACTTCTTATTTTTAAGTGGAAACTTTGAGTTTCACAGCGACAAGTTTTGTGACTCTCTTCTACAAACCAGGAAGCTTGACCATCCAGAATTAAAACAAAATGCTAGGAAAAAAATCTGTTTTATATTTACATACATATGTATTTTGCGCACACGTGTGCACAGACGTGTGCAGTCAACCCTGTGCCTCTGTGTAGTGTTCTTAACAATACCAGGTCACTTACACAGAAAACTGCCTGTATTTAAATAAAGTGCAACTTCTCCCTGCTCCAGACAACATCCGTGGACACTGCTGCAGGTCCAAATGCATCTTTCCTGGTTATATTTACAAATGGAAATGGATTATGTTTACAAACAGAAATTAAAGTGAAACAGCATAGTCTCATTTGGACTAAGTTTGGCTGCTGTAGCGCTCCTCCCTGAAGTTTGGTAAGCCTACACCCTGTATTTTCCCCCAGACTGCTTATTACGGCTGCAGTACCATAAATCTGCTAACCTTTCGTACCACTTCTACTGCTAATTAGGCTTCATCAGGGTTTTCACTCTTACACTCCCTACGTTAGACAAACGCAATGGCAGCTACGCATGCTGTAAGAACCACTAACTGCATTACTGATTATCAGAGCAGTTCCAGTGGTCATGCTAAACAGGTGATAATAACAGTAGGAATATTTTGGCAAAACAGACTTGTGTGGACACTGCCAGCGAGCAACAAACCTTACTGATCATCAAGCAGTCCCCACAAAAAATTTCAGAGAAATGACAACTTTTTTGCCTTTTGGGGGGGG